>VOFB01000123.1_pt1 | contig 186000 bp, 136 predicted proteins | sample 5384141 | NCBI WGS metagenome assembly VOFB01 (sample SAMN12384721, study PRJNA508395) | human gut metagenome | isolation source: healthy gut A | host: Homo sapiens | reverse complement strand
AAGCCGCTTCCTTATCCCTTCCCAAGCGGAAGTTCCAGGATCTGATGGATCAGTTATTCAGCTATACCCGCAAAACTATAGATCGCCGCAGTAATGAAATCATCTTCTATCAGGACGGTGAACGCCTGTTGCCCTATAAACTATCTTCCGGTGAAAAACAGATGCTGATTATCCTGCTCACCGTGCTGGTGCGCGACAATGCCCATTGTGTCCTCTTTATGGATGAACCCGAAGCCTCTCTCCACATCGAGTGGCAGCAAAAACTTATCGGTATGATACGTGAATTGAATCCCAATGTGCAACTGATACTTACCACTCATTCTCCCGCCGTCATCATGGAAGGCTGGCTGGATGCGGTGACGGAAGTGAGCGATATTTCGACTGAGATATAAATAAAGGTGATAAAGTGATAATATAACCATGGCTACTTCTTTAAAACATAATCTTACATCCGCCTATTTCAATGCCGCCAACAAGCTTTATCCTAAGAAGGCGCGGCGTCGCATTGTGGCGTATGTGGAAAGTTACGATGATGTAGCTTTCTGGCGCACATTGTTGGCTGAGTTCGAGACAGATGAATATTATTTTCAGGTGATGCTGCCTTCGGCTACCTCTCTTGCCAAGGGTAAGAAGATGGTGCTGATGAATACGCTGAACACTACTGAACTGGGCAAGAGCCTGATAGCCTGTGTGGACAGTGACTACGACTTTCTGTTACAAGGCAAAACGAGCGTTTCACATAAGATAAACAGTAGTCCCTACATATTCCAGACGTACGCATATGCCATCGAGAATTTCCATTGTTATGCTGAAAGCTTGCATGAAGTTTGCGTGCAGGCTACGTTGAACGACCGTATGCTGATAGACTTTCCTGCTTTCCTGAAGCGTTATTCGCAAATTGTCTATCCGCTCTTTCTCTGGAATGTCTGGTTCTATCGCCAACGAGATACATATACTTTTCCGATGTATGACTTCAATGCCTGCACCCGCTTGCAGGAAGTCAATGTACATCATCCCGAACGAACACTGGAGCCCGTGCAGCGTGCCGTTGCCAAGAAACTTTCCGAGATGCGCAGACGTTTTCCGCGAAATATCAAGTCGGTGGAGGCTTTGGGTGTGGAACTGGAGAAGCTGGGACTGAATCCTGATACTACTTATCTCTACATACAGGGGCATCACCTCATGGATGGTGTTGTGATGAAACTTCTTATCCCCGTATGTACTGTGTTGCGTCGCGAGCGCGAACAGGAAATTAAGCGTCTGGCTGCCCACAACGAGCAATTCCATAACGAACTGACCAGCTATGAGAATAGCCAGACCAACGTCAGCTTGATGTTAAAAAAGAACAGCGGATACAAGAACCTTTACTTGTATCAGTGGTTAAAAGAAGATATAGGAGACTTCCTGAACAGGGAGCGTTAATTACTAACCATTAACACCAAAATTAATTCTTAGTATCATGAGCATTGTACAACAAATTAACGAAGGACTTCAGGCTTTAGGTTTCAGCCAGTCATTGGCTGCCCAGTTAGATCAATTTATAGCATTCCTGGGAGTTCTCCTGGTAGCTTATCTGGCGGATACTGTTTGCCGGAAGATCTTGCTGAAAGTCGTTTCGCGTTTGGTAAAGCAAACAAAAGCCACCTGGGATGACATTGTTTTCGACCGCAAAGTGATGGTGCATCTTAGCCGTATGGTGGCACCTATTCTTATTTATATCCTGCTTCCTCTGGCATTTTCCGACGCAGAGTCGGCAACGTTGGCGCTTATCCTGCGCTTCTGTCTCATCTTTATTATTATAATGTTTCTTAGCTTTATCAGCGCTTTGCTTACTGCGGTTTATACCGTATATAGCGAGAAGGAACAGTTTCGCGACCGTCCTTTGAAGGGACTCTTGCAGACAGTACAGGTCATCCTTTATTTTGTCGGTGGTATCATCGTTGTCAGCATACTGATTGACCGTTCGCCCGGTGTATTACTCACCGGTCTGGGAGCTTCGGCTGCCGTGCTGATGTTGGTATTCAAAGACAGTATCATGGGATTTGTGTCCGGTATTCAGCTTTCTGCCAACAATATGCTGAAAGTAGGCGATTGGATCACTATGCCTAAATACGGAGCGGACGGTGAGTAATAGAAGTGTCATTGAATACAGTAAAGGTACGTAACTTCGACAATAACTATCACTACTATTCCTCCTTATTATTCGTAAGTGATTCTTTCCAAAACTGGCGTGGTATGCAGGAAAGTGGCGGACGTCGTATCAAACGTTCTATCAATATCGATATGAACAGTGTGCATTTCTGTACACCGGAGATGTTGGCAAAATACCGGAAGATACAACTGTTGAAAGACTATGTGGATGAAACGGAAAAGGTAGTGGAAGAATATAATAAGGAACATCATATCGACAACTCTGTGTTAGTGAATGGACGCCGGCAAACAAACCTGGGAGTTTTCCGTGCCTATCTGACTAACTATCTGAAGAATCTGCCTACCGTCAACCAAGACCTGACCTGTATGGTACGTCAGCTTCAGCCTACTGAAACCGGTATCCCTCTGGAACTCTATTTCTTTTCGGCCAATAAAGTCTGGGTTGCCTACGAAGGCATACAGGCAGACGTATTCGATCATGTGCTTGCCATTATTCCCGAATTCGACTTGCGTGTCTTCCAAAACCCGTCGGGGGCAGACCTGCATCGGATAGGGGTAAAGATAGAAAACTAATCAAACGATAAAACGTTTATAAATTGTAATTACTATGACTACACCGTTATCCAACCAGATTATCCGCGAAATCACTCCTCTATCAGATAAGGATTGCTTTTACATTGCGGAACGTTATAAAACGGAATTCACTTATCCTATACACAACCACTCCGAGTTTGAATTGAACTTCACCGAGAAGGCTGCGGGAGTAAGGCGTAGTAGGAGACTCTTCCGAAGTGATAGGCGACTATGATTTGGTGTTGATAACAGGTAAAGACTTGGAGCACGTCTGGGAACAGAACGAGTGCCGTTCGAAAGAGATACGGGAGATTACGATTCAGTTTTCTTCCGATCTTTTCTTCAAGAGCTTTATCAATAAGAATCAGTTCGACTCTATCCGCCGGATGCTGGATAAGGCACAAAAAGGGCTTTGTTTCCCGATGTCTGCCATACTCAAAATATATCCGTTGTTGGATACGCTTGCTTCCGAAAAACAGGGATTTTATGCGGTCATTAAGTTTATGACGATCCTGTATGAACTTTCTCTCTTTGAAGAAGAAGCGCGTACCTTGTCCAGTTCGTCTTTTGCCAAGATAGATATTCATTCGGACAGCCGGCGTGTGCAGAAAGTGCAGGAGTACATCAATACACATTATCAGGAAGAAATACGTCTGGGGCAGTTGGCCGATATGGTGGGGATGACGGATGTGTCATTCAGTCGGTTCTTCAAACTGCGGACTGGTAAGAATCTCTCCGACTATATCATTGATATACGTCTTGGTTTTGCTTCCCGCCTGTTGGTGGATTCTACCATGTCAATAGCCGAAATCTGCTATGAGTGCGGATTCAATAATCTTTCCAACTTCAACCGGATCTTCAAAAAGAAGAAGGCTTGCTCTCCTAAAGAATTTCGTGAGAACTACCGGAAAAAGAAGAAGCTGGTTTAAGGTCCGTACATCTCTTCCATTAGTTGTTCGCAAGCTTTCTGGAGATGTTCTGAGTGGGGGCTTGTGCCACCGGCTTGTCACAGTTGTGCCATCGTGGTGTCACAGTTGTGCCAAGCCGATGTCACAGTTGTGACAGGCCGGTGTCATATCCTGGCACTGAGTTTGTCTGTCGTGTAATAATCTTGCAACCTATCTTTCAACCGATTGTATCTTCTCCGTATTACTGTTGTAACACCCACCCCCTACCTTTGCCCACGGATTTAAAACGTAGAGCAAAGTTCGATGAAAAAACTATTTCTTTTAAGATTTTCCGTTGCAGCCTTTTTTTGTATGCTGTGTGTACTTTCTTCGCTGGCTGCTAATATCAAGGTGAAAGGAGCTGTGAAAGATAAACTTTCCAAGGAGCCTTTAATCGGAGCAACGATTCGTCTGATAGGCACTCAGGCCGGAGCCGTCACTGATATGGACGGTAATTTTGAGTTAAATGCCGGTGGTGTGTTGGAAGGTATGTATGATATTGAGATTAAATATGTAGGCTACAAAACGGAAGTTCGCCGCAAGGTCCGTGTGGAGAACGGAAAACTGGTGATACTGAATCTGGAGTTGGAAACCGATGCACAGGAACTTGCCGATGTAGTAGTCGTAGCAAAGAAGAATCGTGAGAATGAAAATATGCTGCTGCTCGAACAGCAGAAAGCCGTCATTGCAGTACAGTCCGTAGGGGTGAAGGAACTTTCGCGCAAAGGTGTTTCCGATGCGGAAGGCGCCGTAACCAAAGTATCAGGAGTGTCTAAACAAGACGGAGTGAAAAATGTCTTTGTCCGTGGATTGGGTGACCGGTACAATGCAACTACTTTTAATGGATTTGCTCTTCCTTCCGAAGATCCGGAATATAAGAATATCTCTCTTGATTTCTCGGTACGGATATTATTCAGTCCGTAGGCGTAAATAAAGCATTCAACGCGGGAGGCAGCAGCGATGTCGGCGGCGCAACGATCGACATCGTCTCCAAAGAACTGATAGGTGGCGGAAACTTCGGTATCGGCATTTCCGGCGGACTGAACATGCAAACCTTGACAGCCGATTTCCTCAAAATGGACGGGGTGGACTTTATGGGTTTTGCCAACCGCACCGAACCTGCCGACGAAAACACTTGGGGATTTAAGAATAAACTCGACCCTACCGAAAAACATCTCCAGATAAACCGGAGTTACAGTATTTCCGGAGGTAAACGATTCTATGTCGGAAAAGACAAAAATCCGCTTTCTTTCTTCCTGACCGCCGGACATACGACGGACTATCAGTATACGGATGAAGTGATACGTAATACCACTACCAGCGGCACAATCTATAAAGATATGCAGGGAAAAAAATATGCCGAGAATATCAGCCAACTGCTACTGGCCAACGTGGACTACGATATGAACAACCGTCACCACATCAGTTATAATTTGATGATGATACACGCCAATACCCAGTCGGTAGGCGATTACACCGGCAAGAATTCGATCTTTAGCGATGACTACGAAAACTTGGATTCACCCGCCGTCAGCAATCTAATGATAACCTTTTAATCGTCAATCAGTTGTTGACCAATTGGGGACTGACCAAATCATTAAGTCTGGATGCCAGTGCTTCCTACAATATGGTGAAAGGATACGAGCCGGACCGCCGCATCAACAATATCACGAAAGCGGAAAACGGATACACCTTGCTTCGGGGAAACTCTCAACAACGCTACTTCTCCGCACTGGACGAAGATGATATTAATGTAAAAGCAGGCTTGGTCTACCGCTTGAAAGACGATGTGGAAGAAATCTCCAATATCCGCCTCGGCTATACAGGCAGATTTGTAGACGACAGTTTCAAGGCTACGGAATACAACCTGACCGTGGAACATGCTTCCGACTTCCCTTCGCTGGATGGTTTCTCGCTTGATGATTACTATAATCGGGACAACTTATCTTCCGGCTGGTTCAAGATTCAGAAGAATGTGGACAAGTATACTGTCACCAAGAATATCCATTCGGCATACGCCGAAGCTACTTATCAGTTTACCCCGCGTTGGATTGTAAACTTGGGGTTGAAGTATGATTATGTAGATATCAATGTAGATTATAATGTGAATAGAGGCGGTTCCGAAGGAAGCAACACCATCCGGAAAGACTATTTCCTGCCCAGCCTCAATCTGAAATATAATCTGAATGAGAAACATTCCCTCCGCTTGGGGGCAAGCAAGACCTATACGCTGCCGCAAGCCAAAGAAATATCTCCTTACCGCTATGTAGGCGTGAATTTCAACAGTCAGGGAAATCCGAATCTGAAACCCTCGGACAACTATAACTTCGACCTCAAATGGGACTTCAATCCCAGCCCGACGGAACTCGTTTCGCTGACAGCTTTCTATAAACATATCAAAGATCCGATCTCCCGCATTGAAGTGGCCAGTGCCGGTGGATATCTCTCATACGAGAATATTTCGGATCGTGCAACAGTTGCCGGAGTAGAGGTGGAAATACGTAAGAAAATCTGTTTGTCCGTCCGGTGAGTAATGCTGCGCACGGCATGAACAAACTCTCCTTGGACTGAACGGCTCCTACATCTACACCAATGCAAAGATGCCTTTGGCAACCGTCACCACCGGTTCGCAACTGGAAGGAGCTGCCCCGTGGATTGCCAACTTCGACCTCTCTCACCATTTCACCCGAGGAGAACGCAGTTTTGTCAATACGCTGGTACTTAATTATGTGAGTGATAAAATATATACGATTGGAACGCAAGGATATCAGGACATCATGGAACGGGGACTTGTCACACTCGACTTTTGTGTCCCAAGCCAAACTGAACAAGCATCTCTCCCTCAACCTGAAAGCTCGCAACCTGCTGAATTCCTCTCCCATAAATTAAGTCGCAAAGCGAACGAAAACGGGGAAAAGGTGATATTGAATGATTATAAGAAAGGAATAAACATCAGCCTGGGAGTGTCGTGCACATTCTAAGCCGGGTGATGAAATAAGATTATTAACTAATTATTGAAGCAAAATGAAAAGATTGTTTGTGAACTTTATGACGTGTGCCGCTATGGCAACTGCACTTACGTTGGCTGCATGTAGCAGTGACAGTGACGGAGAAGGTAATGGAAACGGTAATGGTGGAAACAACGGTGGGACCGGTAGCTCTATCGTAGTGGGCGACAACATCCTGTCCGGAACGCTGACCGGCGAACAGACGCTGGAATCTAAGAATATATCCTGAACGGAACGGTAATCGTAGCCGACGGTGGCCGCCTCAATATCCCTGCCGGAACAACGATTAAGCTCGTGAAGGTTTCAGCAGCTATCTTTTAGTAGCACAGGGCGGTAAACTTTATGCTGACGGTACAGCTGATAAACCGATTGTTTTCACTGCCAATTCAACAACCCCTACATCCGGCTACTGGGGAGGTATCATTATCAATGGTAAAGCTCCGATTTCCGGTCGAACGCCGATAAGAGCGATACGGGCTTGACGGAAATCGACAACAGTTTTAAATATGGAGGCAATGTAGATGATGACAACTCCGGTTCACTGACTTATGTGAAAATCTGCTATGCCGGAGCCCGCTCTACTGCCGATATCGAGCACAACGGATTGACACTGAATGGTGTGGGTAGCGGTACAAAGATAGAAAATATCTATGTGCTCGAAAGTGCCGATGACGCAATCGAGTTCTTCGGCGGAACGGTGAACGTAACCAATCTTCTGGCTGTAAACCCGGATGATGACATGTTCGACTTCACACAAGGATATAGCGGTAAATTGAAAAACTGCTATGGCGTTTGGGAAAACGGTTATACCAGTACGGAAGCAGATCCGCGCGGCATTGAAGCGGACGGTAATCTCGACGGCTTGTATCCTACCCATCTGCGCCAGTCTGATTTTCGCGTGGAAAACATGACGATTGTGAATAATGCAGCTGATAAGGCAGACAACGTAGACCGTATGCAGGATGTGATAAAGATTCGTCGCGGTGCGAAAGCTGCTATCGTCAACGCATTGGTAAAGGGTACGGGCGGTTCAATCGACCTGATTGATATGAGCGATAGCAAGGGTGCAGGTAATGCAGATTCCAGTGTCAGCATTACAAACTCACTGAACCTGACAGGAAAGAAACTGAACGGTACATTGAATACTTTTGCCGAACCGGCAGGCAACACAGGTACGGACGTTTCTCTGTTCACCTGGACGGGATATAATTTCTCCTCCCTCTGATTCTTGACTGCTCGAAGTCTGTTTTTCAGAAAGACATGAGAGGTGTGTCATAACTTAATAAGGTTACGATTGAGGTACCTTTGAGTTATGGCACATCTTTTTTATATTTGGTTTCTCCTTGTCAATTCCTCTGTTATTAGCAATTATTTCGTATATTATATAATCGGTCTGATTTTCTTTTTCGTATATTTGTTCCTTGTTATCCTATGATAAATAAAATATGCAAACAGACTACGAGCGGTATATTAAGATGTCTTCTCTAGCCCAAATTGGATGGTGGGAAGCGGATTTTGCGGCAGGGCATTATTTGTGTTCGGATTTTCTATGTGAACTCCTCGGATTGGAGGGGGATACCATTTCTTTTCAAGATTTCCAAAAGTTGATACGTGAAGATTATCGTGAGCAAATTATTCAGGAATTTCGTGCAAATGCGAATATTCATCGGAACTTTTATGAACAGACTTTCCCCATCCGTTCCCGGTATGGTGAGATTTGGTTGCATACCCGCCTGGCTCATCGTGAGAAAGGTACGGGAACCAATGGCGGTGATAAATCCTTCGGTGTCATTCAACGGGTGGAAGCCCCTAAGGAGTCAGAACAAAGAGACGCTTTGAGAAGGGTGAACAGTCTGCTTCGTCGTCAGAGTTTTATCTCCCAGTCTTTGCTCCGTTTCCTTCACGATGAAGAAGTAGACTCTTGTGTCATGGAGATATTGAACGACATTCTGAATCTTTACTACGGGGAAGGTCGTGTCTATATTTTCGAATATGACGAAAATCACACTCACCAGAGTTGTATATACGAGGTCGTTTCCGAAGGGGTATCGTCGGAAAAAGGCAGTCAGCAGAATCTTCCTATTGACCAGGCAAAATGGTGGAGCAAGCAGATTCTTTCCGGTACGCCTATTCTGTTGAATTCGTTGAACCAGTTGCCAGAGGAAGCGGAAGACGAATATCGTTTCCTCAATGCACAAGGCATCTTGTCAATCATGGTGACTCCTTTAAGGGCGGGCGACCATATTTGGGGATATATGGGCATTGATCTGGTTAAGACTTATCACGAATGGAGTAATGAAGACTATCAATGGTTTTCTTCACTTGCCAATATTATAAGTATTTGTATCGAGTTGCGCAAAGCAAAGGATAAGGTTATCCGCGAACAGGTCTTTCTGAATAATTTGTTCCGTTTCATGCCTATGGGGTATTTGCGCTTGTCGATAATCCGTGATGAGCAGAATCGGCCTTGCGATTATAAGGTGACGGACGGAAATAGTTTAGTTGTTAAATTTTTCGGTAGTTCGATAAAAGAATATATGGGATGTCCTGCCTCGAAGATACATCCTGACTATGTTTCGAAACTGGAGCTTCTGGTAGGTGTAATGCAAGGTAACACGTATAAGGAAGGAGATGATTATGTTGCCAAGACGGGCATTTATACTCACTGGATTGTCTATTCGCCGGAGGAAGATGAAGTGGTTGCTTTGTTCCTCGACACTACGCAGGCAGTGAAAGCCAATCGAGCAATGGACCGTAGCGAAAAACTGTTCCAGAATATATTTGCCAATATCCCGGCCGGTGTAGAAATCTACGACAAGGACGGCTATCTGGTTGATATGAACAACATGAATCTGGAAATATTCGGAGTGGTAAATAAATCGGAAGTAATCGGAGTGAACTTTTTTGAAAATCCGAATGTCCCTCAGCAAATCCGCGACCGTGTGCGGAATGAAGATTTGGTGGATTTCCGTCTTAACTACTCTTTCCGGCGTGCCGAAGGATATTATCTGACGAACCGTTCGGATATAATAGAGCTGTATACGAAAGTTACTAAGTTATATGACAATGAAGGGAACTTCAGCGGATATATATTAATAAGTATTGATAATACCGAACGTATTGATGCCATAAACCGCATCCGCGACTTCGAGAATTTCTTCCTGTTGATTTCCGATTATGCCAAAGTGGGGTATGCCAAGCTGAACCTTATGAGTCGCAAAGGATATGCTATAAACAGTGGTATAAGAATGTGGGAGAGGAGGAAGATACGCTTTTGGATGAGGTTGTGGGTGTTTATACCCATATGCATCCGGAAGATCGCCGATTTTCTTGATTTTATGATGAAGTCAGAAGAAGGGCAACAGACGGCATTTTCAGAAAGAGATGCGTATTCGTCGTCCCGGAACGAAGAATGAATGGAATTGGGTGAGTAGTAATGTGATGGTCACTAATTATAAACCGGAGGAAAATGAAATAGAAATCATCGGTATCAATTATGACATTACAGAATTGAAGGAGACTGAAGCCGAATTGATTCAGGCACGCGATAAAGCAGAGATGATGGATCGTTTGAAAAGTGCTTTCCTTGCCAATATGAGCCATGAAATCCGTACGCCGCTGAATGCCATTGTCGGTTTCTCCGATTTGTTGGTGGAAACTGAAGAGTTGTCAGAACGTCAGGAGTATATTAAGATTGTACGTGAGAATAATGATCTTTTGTTGCAATTAATTTCAGATATACTCGATTTGTCAAAGATTGAAGCGGGTACATTTGAGTTTACCAGCGGAGATGTAGATGTAAATCTGTTATGTGAGGATATTGTCCGCTCTATGGGGATGAAAGCGAAAGGAGAGGTGGAACTGGTACTTGATAATCACCTTCCGGTTTGTCATGTCATTAGTGACCGTAATCGTATACATCAGGTGATCTCTAACTTTGTTAACAATGCAATGAAATTTACCTCTGAAGGTAGTATTCATGTGGGATATAAACTAAAAGATGGCGAATTGGAATTCTATGTTGAAGATACAGGCATCGGTATTGAAAAAGAGCAGTTGCCACATATCTTTGAGCGTTTCGTGAAGCTTAATTCTTTTGTACACGGTACAGGATTGGGACTTTCTATCTGTCAGAGCATCGTTGAACAATTAGGTGGGCGGATTGGTGTTGATTCTGAAAAAGGAAAAGGATCAAGGTTTTGGTTTACTATTCCCGGGGTGATCGTGACGGAAGAGGTGGGCTGTGCCCGGTAGAGTGGTAATGAGGCAGGTGAATATCTTCCTTCCTCATTAATAAAAGTGGGTTTTATATAAAAGAGACGGTCTTGGTTTTGATGTCGATTGATACTGACATGAAACCAAGACCGTTTCTTTGGTGAAAAGGTGTAGTCCGTTTAAATTCGAACGACAGTTTATCGATAGACTGATATACGATACTTGCAATACCCAGTCCGATGATGCCCAGCGTGCAAAGCGCCAGTCCCCATTTGGTACAGCGGTCGCTGCGGAAAGTAGGAATCGGGTTATCGGAAGGAGTGATATACATTGCTTTCACAATCAGCAGATAGTAGTACAATGAAATCACGGTATTCACCAGTGCAATGAATACCAGCAAGTGGAAACCTGCATCGAAGGCAGCCATGAAGATAAAGAACTTCGAGAAGAATCCGGCAAATGGCGGGATACCTGCCAATGAGAACAGAGACAGAGTCATCAAGAGAGCGATTTTGGGATTCGTCTTATAAAGTCCTGCGTAATCTTCGAGTGTAAACTTCTGGCTGCGCAGTGCTACGATAGTAATAACGGCAAATACTCCAAGGTTGGCGGCAGCGTACACTAATACATAATATACCAATGCCGTCATGCCTTGTGCCGTGCCTCCGATGACGCCTAACATAATATATCCGGCTTGCGAAATACTGGAGAATGCCATGAGACGTTTCAGATTCTGCTGGCGGATAGCAAATATGTTTGCAATCGTGATAGAAGCGATAGGTTACCCAATAAAGTACTTCCTGCCAATCATTAATCATTGGGGCGAATACTTTGATCAGGACAGCCATAACACAAATGCTGCCGAGCCTTTTGATATAACACTTAAATAAGCAGTAACTGCACTCGGAGCGCCTTCGTAAACGTCCGCTGTCCATAAGTGGAACGGAACGAGGGACAGCTTGAATGCCATACCCGTAAAGAAGAATACAAATGCCATGATCTGTAGGGGATTTCCGTCGATATGAGCAGGGAGATCATCGAAATAAAGTGTTCCGGCAGAACCGTAGATCATTGACAGGCCGAACAACAGCAACGCACTGGAGAAAAGAGCCGTGAGAATATACTTGGCACCTGCTTCGGAGGAATGGTGACGGTACTTATCGAAGGCAACCAGGGCTGCCATAGGGATACTTGCTGTTTCGAGTCCGATAAAGAACATCAGGAAGTGTCCTGCGGAAATCATGAGATACATACCAAACAAGGTGGAGAGTGTAAGTACATAGAATTCTCCTTGTTTAAAGGCGGTATCCTCACTTTTCATCCATTCGTGTGCCATCAGAAAGACAATCAGTGTGCCGACGCTGAGGATGGATTTAACCACTGTGTGCATCGGTACATAGTGATACATACCGCCGAATACGTCGGCGGCAGTTCCCGGAATCAGGTTGATAGCTGTATGGACCGCCATCAGAATGACAGGTAGCATTGTGTTCAGTCGTGCTTTCCCATCATTTTTGTGTGCGTCCGGGCTCATGAAGAGGTCAGCCAAAAACAGTAGTAGCAGGACAACTACGAGCGACAGCTCTTCTCGCATATGTAGAAATTGTGAATAATCCATATTTACAAATTAATTATTAAAGATTAAAAATTAAAGGTTATGGGATTAGTTGTGAGACAACCGGCAGTACACTTTCACCAATCATGTGGCTAACCCAGAAAGGAGCCATACCCAATCCGGCTACACAGGCGATGAGGCAGATAACGGCTACACGCTCGTCCCACGTCGCATCAGTCAGTGCGAGATGATGTTTGTTGGTACAGGTACCGTATAGAATCTTACCTACCAGACGCAGAATGTAGACTGCTGTAATCACAATCGAGGAGCAGGCGATGATAGTCAATGTACGGTGGAATACATCGTTGTTCTGGAATGAGCCGACGAAGATTGTCATTTCAGCAATGAAACCACTCAAGCCCGGCAGACCGAGATTGGCAAGACCGGCAATTACATAACATACGCTCAGGAACGGCATAACCTTCATCAAGCCGGCAAGCTCGCGAACGTCACGTGTGTGTGTACGTCCGTAAATCATACCGATAAGGGCGAAGAACAAGGCTGTCATTAATCCGTGGGAAAGCATCTGGAGGATAGCTCCCGTTGCGGCTGTCTGATTCAGCATCAGAATAGCAAAGAGAACCAATCCGCAGTGGGATACGGAAGAGTAGGCGTTGATGTACTTCAAATCTGTTTGTACACAAGCTGAGAAGGCTCCGTAGACAACGGAGATACCTGTTAGTATCAGGAATATCCAGCCGAGTTCCTGAGCAGCCTCAGGCATCAGATACATGGCGATACGGAAACAACCGTAACCACCAAGTTTCATCAGTACTCCTGCATGAAGCATACTTACGGCAGTAGGGGCCGAAGCGTGGCCGTCGGGACTCCATGTATGGAACGGGAACAATGCACCGAATACACCAAAACCGAGGAAGGTAAGTGGGAACCAAATGCGTTGCTGTGCGAAAGGAATATTATGTAACTGTGCGATTTCGAGAAGGTTCATCGTCGTTGCTCCCGAGCCGAAATAGATACCCAGAATACCAATAAGCAGGAATGCGGAACCACCCATGAGCATCAGGGTCAGCTTCATGGCAGAGTATTCCTTGCGTCCCGAACCCCATACACCGATAAGCAAGTACATCGGAATCAGTGCTACTTCATAGAACATGAACATGGTGAATAAGTCGATGGATATAAAGAATCCGAATACTCCCATAGAGAGCAGGGTGAACCAGAGGAAATATTCTTTGGTCAGCGGTTGCAGACGCCATGAAGCGAATGTCCCGGTGAATACGATAACAGCGGACAGTAACAGCATGGCTACTGAAATCCCGTCGACACCTACCGAGTAGGAGATGTGAAGCGGAGCATACCATAGCGTATCTGCGCGAAATAGCATTTCTGCCGTGTTGCCGGCACTACGTTCTCCCAGATACAGGAATGTAAGTACGATGGAGGCAATCAAAAGTGCAGATGCGCCGGTAACCATAACCCCTCCGGATGGCTTTGATTCCTTGGGCTGCCCAAAGACCGGCCAGCATTAGTAAGGGGATGAGTACGAATATTGATAAGAAATTCATATCGTTCTGTGCTTTATAAGATTAATAGTAGGATAAGTGCCAGTGCACCACAAAGGAACACATATGCATATTGCTGTACCTGACCGCTCTGCAAACCACGAATCTCGTCGCTAGTTGTATTGGTAGCCCATGCCAGGAAGTTAAAGAATCCATCCACTACATGACGGTCGAACCATGCGATAGGAGTAGAGATGCAGCGGAAGATAATCTTATGTGTAATAAACTGGTATATATCGTCAATATAGAAGCGGTTATAAGCAGCCTTGTGCAGACCTTTGAACTGTTTTGCCAGAGAATCGGCAACTGGCTGTTTGGCATTCTTGTACATCCATGTAGCGATTGCAATCGAAATATCGCAATGACAACGCTTGTAATAGCCACCGACGGATCGAGATGGATAGAATAGGATTCACCATTCGAACTGATGAAGTGTCCGAAAGGAATAAATCCGGCTCCACAAGTTACCGCAGCCAGGAACATCAGAGGGAATGTCATAGCTAACGGACTTTCATGCGGGTGGCAAGGTGCCGCTTCCAAGTTCTTATCCGAATGGGAACTTCTTTGTTTTCCTTGCCCCAGAAAATACCGTAGTACAGACGGAACATATAGAAAGCAGTCATCGCAGCAATTACTGTCATTACCCAACCCATAACAGAACTGTATTGGAAGCAAGCAGCCAGAATCTCGTCTTTCGAGAAGAAACCCGAGAACGGAGGAATACCGGCAATAGCAAGACAAGCAATCAGGAATGTCCAGTGAGTGATCGGCATATATTTGCGTAATCCTCCCATCGCGGACATTTCGTTAGAGTGTACCGCATGGATAATGCTACCTGCGCCGAGGAATAGTAGCGCTTAACATAGCGTGCGTGAACAGGTGGAACATGGAAGCCATGTAGCCCAATCCTCCTTCGTGAGGATCCATGGAAGTACAAACTCCCAGTGCCACCATCATAAAGCCGATCTGCGAGATAGTAGAGAATGCGAGCACACGTTTGATATCTGATTGTACGCAAGCCACACTTGCTGCATAGAATGCGGTAAATGCACCTACCCAAGCAACCATGTGCAACGTATTCGGTGCATAGGCAATGAAAAGCGGGAACATTCGTGCCACAAAGTATACTCCGGCTACGACCATGGTCGCTGCATGGATCAATGCGCTGACAGGTGTAGGGCCTTCCATTGCATCCGGCAGCCAGATATGCAACGGGAACATGGCACTCTTGCCGGCACCACCCACAAACATCAATCCGAGAGCTAACGGGAGCATAGAAGCTCCACCGCTTATCAAGGATACCGTGTCCGGAGTAAATCCGAATGTACCACCATAATATCCGTAAATCAGGATACCGATCAGGAAACCTAAGTCAGCAAAGCGAGTGACAATAAATGCTTTCTTTGGAAGCAGAGATTGCAGCCGGTTTTGTGTAGTAGAATCCGATTAATAAGTAAGAACTTACCCCTACCAGCTCCCAGAAAGAGGTACATCTGGAAGATGTTGGTCGCAACGACCAATCCCAGCATAGACATTGTAAACAGGGACAGGAAAGCGTAATAACGTTGGAAACCGACTTCGCCTTTCATGTAACCGAAGGAGTAGATATGTACCATTAGTGATACAGTAGATATGACAATCAACATCATTACGGATATAGGATCGAGTAGGATACCCAGGTCGAAGTGTAAAGTTTCTGTAAAAGGAAGCCACGTGAAGTTGTAAGGTATCAGTGTGGCAAAAGTTCCGTCTTCCAGTCGTGGAGCGGAGAAATATTGGAAAGCTGTAACGTATGATAGTACTGCTACTGCTCCCAGTACCAGCGTGCCAATTGTACCCGCTGTCCGGTGGGACATCCATTTACCTCCGATTCCCAGTAGGAGAAAGGAGAAGAAAGGAAGAAGGAGTATTAGAATTGTTAGTTCCATACAGTTTTATTTAAATACTTGATTTATTATTATTTGTTCTTGGTGACTCATCCGAATGGAAACAAATCACCACTTCAACTCGTCCAAGTTGCGCACTTGGATGCTTCGGAGATTACGGTAGATGTTTATCATAATGGCTATTGCTATTGCAGTTTCAGCAGCCGAGATGGCGATAGAGAAAGAGTGCAAAGAAATAGCCTTCCATTCCTCTCCGGAAAGAGAAAACGGTTGAACACGGCGAAGTTGATGTCCGTGGCGTTCAGCATTAGCTCCACAGAAATCAGGATAGCCAGTGTATTCCGGCGGGTAAAGAATCCATAGATTCCTGCAAACATCATGATGGTAGAAACTACCAGATAATATTCCATGTGTATCATATTCGAACTCTATTTTGATAGTTAATACTTGCTTTATCTCTTACGTGCAATTATGATACCACCGATAATACATGCCAGCAACAAGATACTGACTGCTTCGAAAGGCAATATATAACCGTATTTGTCGCTACTAAGCAAAGCGTTCCCGATAGCATGAATGTTGATCTCGTGCGGGGCAAGATTAGCCGTCTGCATGAAATTATGTTTCAACGTGATAGTCAGGATAATTGCTAAACCGGCAATCATGGTAATGAGCCCGGCCAGGAGCTTACTTCGTTTTAGCTTTCTCGGCGCGGTCACCTTCTCCACTGGTCAGCAGGATGGAGAATACATAAAGGACGACGATACCACCGGCATAAACCATAATTTGGACAGAACCCAAAAGTGTAACCCAGCAGGAAAATAGATGCCAGCCGTACCGAAGAGCACGAAGAACAGGTAAGTAGCTGAGCGGACGATACGTTGGGTAGTCACCGTCATAATGGACATAGCAATAATAAATGCTGCCAAAAAGTAGAATACTACTGTTTCAAGTGTTGATCCCATATCTTAAACTTCTTTTTTCTTTTCTATTACTTTACTACCGTCGTGATTCAACTTCAATACAAGCTTCGTCCTGTCGAATACCGCATGTTCGAAGTTCTGGTCGAACGTGATAGCATCGTGCGGACAAGCATTGACACAGAGCTGACAGAACATACAAGCACCCAGGTCATATTCATAGGTTGCCAGGATTTTCTTCTTCTTTCCATCTTCTGTTTCGACGGTTTCGCTGATAACTTGATGGTGTCATTCGGACAGGCCATTTGACACAGACCGCAGGCTACACAGCGATGTTCGTTATTCTCATTGTGGGGCATATTCAGTGTGCCGCGGAACCGGTCGAACATTTTCAGCTCTTTCCGGTTTTCGGGATATTGCTCGGTTACTTTCTTACGAAAATACACCTTGATACTGGTCTTCATACCCGTTGCCAGTGTACTGATGCCGTGCACCAGACCACCTAAGTACGTATATTTTTTATCTTTATATTCCATAATCTAATCTGCTAGAAAGTGAAAGCCGAAGCTACGCAGCATGCCATTATTAATAGTTTACCATAGAAATAGGAACCAGATATTTCCATTCCAGATTCAGAATCTGATCAATACGCAGGCGGGGGAATGTCCATTTAATCCACATCAGCAGGAATACTACGAAGAATGCCTTGCCGAAGAACCAGATGAAGCCCGGAATATAATCCATTATGGCGTTGAAGCCATCCAGTCCTACAATATGAAGCGGCATCCAGCCGCCCAGGAAGATGGTGGCAGCCACGCTGGCCACGATAAACAGATTCAGATATTCGGCCAGATAGAAGAAAACCGAAACCCATCCCCGAGTATTCTGTATGATATCCGGCGGTCAGCTCACTTTCCGCTTCGGGAAGGTCGAACGGACCACGGTTACATTCTGCATTTCCGGCTATCAGGTAGATGATGAAAGCTATTACTGCGGATGTGTCCTTTGAAGATAAACCATCCGTTAGCCTGCCTCTACAATTTCGGAGAACTGCATGGTGCCCATAAGCACTACCATAGTCATAATGCTCATACCCACTGACAACTCATAACTGATGATCTGTGCGCCACTTCGCATGGCACCGATCAGCGAAAACTTGTTGTTACTACCCCAACCGGCAAGCAGAATACCGACAACACCAATACTGGAAGCTGCCAACAGGAAGAATACGCCCACATTAAGTCAGAATCTCCGCACCTTTATTAAAAGGAATACAAGCGAAAGTAAGGAACGAAGCGATAATCACCATAAACGGAGCGAGATTGTAGAGGAAATGATCGGCGCCCTTCGGCATGAAGATTTCCTTAGTCATCATTTTAGCACGTCGCAGACCACTTGGATAGAACCCCATTTACCAACGCGGTTCGGACCAAGACGGCATTGGAAGAATCCACAGACTTTACGCTCCATGTAGATCAATATGATAGCCAGGATGGCATATAGTGCTACGAGGCACACACCGACAGCCACACATTCTATAAAGACGGCTACTCCCTCCGGCATAATGGAGAGAAGCAGCTCATGTATCCAGTTTGTTACTATACTAAAGTCGAACATATATTTTTTTAATTTAGGTTTTAAGAAGTATTAATTCCATGCAGGAAATGACCTTTTATATTGCATAGTCGGTTAATACTTACTACTTTATACTTAATACTTGTTTTTTATCTATCAATATCCGGGACCACATAATCCAACGTTCCGCCAATAGTAATTAAGTCGGCAATCTTCGTTCCACGGCAGATTGTGTCAATTGCAGCAACAAGCGGCAGTCCCGTAGCACGGTAGTGCAGGCGATAGGGCATCTTGTCACCCTGGCTTTCGAGGAAAACACCAAATTCACCACGACTTCCTTCCACTGCAGCATAATAACTACCTTCGGAACACGGATGATAGGCTTCATTTTCTCTTGGTAGGTCCTTCGGGAATATTGTCTATTAATTGTTCGATGATGTTCAGACTCTCCATTATTTCGTCCATACGTACTAGGTAACGGGCGAAACAGTCACCCTCCGTATAAACAATTTCTTTGAAATCTACTTTGTCATATACACCATACGGTATCCGTTTGCGCACGTCACACGCCCAACCCGAAGCACGGCCTGTACCTCCGGTACAACCGAAAGAGATGGCATCTTCGCGGCTTAACACACCGACACCTTTCATGCGGCTTTGTGCAATGACATTACCCGTAAATATGTCGTGGTATTCGTGAATGATTCCTCCTCATATACGGAATGAATTCTTTCACCCGTTTGACGAAGTTAGGGTGAAGGTCAGCTTGCACACCGCCGATAGTATTGTAGTTCATAATAAGACGTCCGCCACAAGTCTCCTCGAAGATGTCGAGTATCTTCTCGCGGTCGCGGAAACCATAGAAGAACGCGGTCAAAGCACCTAAGGTCCATTGCGAGACAAGAGTAGAATAGCAAGTGAGAGTCTATGCGCTGCAATTCGTCCATGATGGTACGGATATACTTCACACGGTCGCTTACCTCAATGCCCATTGCTTTCTCAATACACATACATAGTGCATGACGATTCTGATGGGCACCCAGGTAGTCAAGACGGTCTGTCAAGAGCCAATGTCTGAGGATAAGTAAGACTTTCGTTCATTTTCTCGATGCCCCGATGAATATAGCCACAGTTTGCATCAATCTTACGAATAATTTCACCCTCCAAAGAAACACGGAAGCGCATGACACCATGAGTAGCTGGATGTTGAGGACCAATGTTGACAACATACTCTTCTTCGCCGAAGAGCTTGGTTTCTTTGTCTTTGATGGTCCCGTCGGGGTTCAGCTCTATTTCCCGGGTCGTGTCAAACGTCTCTTCGTTTGTCATACACAAGCGGATTATCCTTTTCCGGATCATTATCCTTACGCATAGGGTATCCTACCCAATCATTGCGCAGGTAGAGACGGCGCATATCGGGATGACCGACGAAAGTGATACCATAATAGTCAAAGACTTCACGTTCGTAGAAGTCGGCTATCTTCCATATATCGCTGACAGACGGGATTTCCGGTAGCTCACGGTTGGTTGTAGCTGTTTTTAGTGCTATCCGTTCGCCTGTGACAGTAGATTCCAGATGGTAGACTACGCCTAACCCGCGAAGTTTTTCCGGAGTGTCTTTCTCATCGGCTGCTCCCCAGTCCATGCCGGTCAGGCACTCCAGGAAGTCCATCTGTTTTTCATTCCGCAAGCGCAGCATCTCGTCGTGTAATGCTACGGGGGCTATAAATTGTATTTCTTGCATAAATCCTTTAAATTAAGAATGTAGAATCATTCTTCATTTTTTAAATAATCCGGTTTCTTCTCTTTTCTGTTCACTCCACCAAAGAACTTCTTCTATTTTTACCTTGCGTTGCAATTGCATCATGCCATAATAGAAAGCCTCAGGACGCGGCGGACATCCGGGGATATATACATCCACCGGCAGAATCTTATCCACTCCATTTACCACATGATAGGATTTCTTGAACGGACCGCCGCTAACGGCGCATCCGCCTACGGCAACCACGTATTTCGGGTCCGGCATCTGGTCGTATAGGCGTTTCAGTACAGGCGCCATCTTATTTGTGATAGTTCCGCATACCATAATCATATCTGCCTGGCGCGGACTGGCACGGGCTACTTCAAATCCGAAACGCGCCATGTCATAGCGCGCGGCACCCAGTGCCATGAACTCGATACCGCAACAGCTTGTTGCGAACGTAAGCGGCCACAGCGAATTGCTGCGTCCCCAGTTGATGAAATCGTCCAGTACGCCGAGGGCAACATTGGCACCTCCGGCATTAAGTTCTTTGAACGACTTTCTCCAATGACTCATTGTCAGTGAATTCCTCATAAGGGATTGACTTTATTTTAGGCTTTTTTATTCTTTCCATTCCAAAGCTCCTTTCCTCCAGGCATATGCAAGACCCAGAACTAAAATGATAAAGAAGAAGAGAACACTAATAAGTCCTTGTGGTCCCATGTCACGCATCACTACTGCCCACGGGAACAGTAAAGCTGTCGACATCGAACATTAGGAATAGAATAGCAAACAAGTAGTAGCCTACGCGAAACTGCATCCATGATTTACCACGTGTCGGTATACCACATTCATAAGCCTCGAACTTTTGCAGATTGTATGAGCGGGGAGAAATAGCACGCGAAAGAGCTATCACAACACCGACAAAAGCAAGCGCTGTCAGTAAAACAACAACTAAAAATGTAAAATTCATAATTCAATAGCTGTTTAGATTGAATATTATAGAAATAAACAACAGTCTATTCACCCTGTGGAGAAGAAAACCAACTGTAATAAATCGAATAAAAAATAGTGCCCTGGCTTGTCTAAATGACAATCTTCCTTAACCCATATATATAATAGGTAGACAGGATCATAATAGCACGTTGGGGGATGAGAAGATGAAGAGTGGTACGGTCTTTGAGAATTTATAATGTTCGCAGAAATAGGCGATCAGTAATAACATGCTCTTATCTGTCGGAACATGCGTGACGTCCGTATGACTCATATCGCACGATTGGGTAGTATAGGTTGTAAAGACGCTCAATCGCATTATGTATCGGACAATCTTGCGATACGTAGCACTTCTCCTGCCGATAAGTCGGGGAGGAAACTTTGCACATATCTTCCATTGCTCCATTAGTGCACAATGAATTAGCAAAGCCAGTACTAAAAGTAATCCGAATTTTAAGCTTTGTTTCATCTTTCTCTTATAACGGCTGCAATATTATATTTATTTTTTGCAAAGTCCGATAAAAAAGCTTTTTTAACTCTATTTATTCGTTTTTAGTTTGGTTTCAAAAGAATGGATAATCAATTATCTTTATTTGTTAAAAGATGCAATAAAAGAATGATTTATGCTCTTTTTGCTAATTACACAAATAAAATACATTTTTTTTGCAGATTAAGAAAGAATATACTAATATGAAACGCACACTTTGGTTTTTATTTTTCCTTCTAAACTCCTTGTTTTATCTCTATGCAGATAGTGAGAATGATTCTTTGTTGAAGGTGTTGGACAAAGTGATTTCTGAACGTTTGATATATACCCAGAAAAAAAGAAGCCACCATAAAAGAATTGAAGAAAAAGAAGGTTGGTCTTAATTCATTGGAGGATATATATAATTTAAATAAAGAAATTATCCACCAATATGAGACTTTTGTTTGTGACTCGGCGGAACAATATATTCATGAGAATATTGATATAGCAAAAATAATTGGTAATAAAGAATATCTTTTGGAAGAGCAGCTTCGGTTGGCTTTTGTCTATTCTTTATCAGGTTTGTTTATTCAAGCTAATGATATTTTTAAGTCGATTAGGTGTGCCGATTTACCCGATCATCTTAAAGCTTTGTATTGCTGGAATCGTATACGTTATTATGAGAATCTTATTAAATACACGGACGATGTACGATTCTCAAATGAGTATATAGCAGAAAAAGAAGCTTATCGAGATACTGTTATGAGTATTTTATTTGACCAGTCGGATGAATATAGAAAAGAAAAAGCTGTAAAGCTTCAAGATAAAGGGAGTACAAAAGAGGCTCTTCTGATTCTGAAAGAGATATATAATAAACAGGAACCGGCATCTCATGGATATGCTATGATGGCTATGGGACTTGCAAGGGCCTATCGGTTAACAGGGAATTATATACTGGAGGAAAAGTTTCTAATGCTGGCTGCTATGACAGATACAAAATTAGCCGTAAAAGAGAATGAGGCTTTGTTGACATTAGCAGTTAATTTATATCATAAGGGAGATATAGACAGAGCGTATAATTATATAAAAGTAGCGTTGGATGATGCTATCTTTTATAATTCCCGTTTTAAGAATACGGTCATTGCCCGTATACATCCGATTATTGAGAACACGTACTTAATCCGGTTGGAAAAACAAAAACAGAATCTTCGTTTCTATATATTTCTGACTAGCTTGTTTGTGGTAGCTCTTGCCATCACCCTGTATTTTACATATAAACAAACAAAAATTGTATCTCGGGCTAAGCGGCATCTTAAAGCCATGAATGAAGAACTGGTCGGGTTGAATAAGAACCTTGACGAAGCTAATTTGATTAAGGAGAAGTATGTTGGGTATTTTATGAATCAATGTGCCGTTTATATTAATAAGCTCGATGAGTACAGGAAGAATGTGAATAGAAAAATCAAGACCGGACAAATTGATGATTTATATAAATCATCTTCCCGTCCTTTTGAAAAGGAACTTGAAGAACTTTATCATAACTTTGATAAAGCGTTCCTTAAATTGTACCCAAATTTTGTAGTCGAGTTTAATTCTCTGTTGAAATCGGAAGAACGCTACCGTTTGGAAAAAGATCAACTGAATACAGAATTACGCATATTTGCATTGATACGGTTAGGAATTACCGATGTTGGACAGATTGCTGTATTTTTGCATTATTCTGTGCAGACAATCTATAATTATAAGAGTAAAGTGAAGAGAATGTCCACTCTTGATAGTAATATCTTTGAGGAGGAGGTAAAAATGCTTGGTTCTTTGTCTCAAAAATGATTCTATCCGGTTTACCAAAACTAAAAAATGGTCTTGTTATAAACTGTTGATTATTAAATGTATATATAATAATTGATCTGTAAAACGTTTACTTTCCCGCCTACTTCCATTAAGAAGTAGGCTTTTTTTTTCTCTCTATATTTGCATCACAAGATTTTTGATAACTGAATACTAATCTAAAGAAACACACAACTATGAGTTTTTCAGAATTGTATCTTATTTATTATCCCAAACTAGTTCGGTTTGCAAAAGAATTTGTGATGTCGGAAGAGGATGCGGAGAACATAACACAAGATGTGTTTACAGACTTATGGGAAAAGAGAGAGTCAATGAATCATATTGAGAATATGAATGCTTATCTTTTCAGGCTTGTAAGAAACAAATGTTTGGATTATTTAAAGCATAAAGTATTCGAGCAAAAGTATGTCGAGAATGTGAAGGCTTTTTTGAGATTGAGTTGAATCTGAAATTGCAATCTTTGGATCGTTTTGATGTATATGATATATCAGAAAGAAATCAGATGGAGAAACTGATACGGGATGCTATCAATAGTTTGCCTAAAAGATGTCGTGACATATTTTTGTTAAGCCGCATGGAAGGATTGAAGTATAGGGAAATATCCGAACGTTTGGGCATTTCGGTAAATACAGTGGAATGTCAGATGGGAATAGCACTAAAAAAGTTGAGAGCAAAACTCAATGTAACATTGGCTGCATAACTTTTTAATGATTTTATCGGTATTTTTTAGGGGTATTTATTGAGATAATCGTTCTTTGATAAAAAAGGACTGTGTATATGGAGAATTGTCTGAATAAATATTTTGCGGATGAATTTACTTCTGATGAAAAAACAGAGTTTCTCATAGAAGTGGAAAACAACGAAAGGCTGAAGGAAGAATTTATAGAAATTCAGAATTTGCTGGCACTCGTTGATTGGATATCTCCGGAATATGAAAATAATAAAGAAGTTGTCCAACATAAATTATATGAATTTATGCGTAGAATGGAGCAACACAAAGATAAATAGCTTTAGGATACTATGAGTAAAATTTATATCATATTACTGACTGTTTTCTTTTATGCAAATGTTTATTCTCAACAAGCTTATTTTGTTGATGGGTATCATGGCGGGATATATGGACATTATCCGGTAAAGTGGAAAACTCAATTCATTGTGGATCAGCTGGCTATGCATCCGGACTGGCGGATTTGTATGGAGATAGAGCCTGAAACATGGGATACAGTCAGAGTGCAGACTCCGGAGGCTTATTTGCGTTTTAAAGAGATGGCTACTAGTAATCAGGTAGAGTTTACGAATCCTACTTATGCACAGCCTTATTGCTATAATATCTCGGGAGAGAGTATAATAAGACAGTTTCAATATGGTATTGCTAAAATAAACACACATTTTCCGGGGGTCGATTTTGTAACCTATTCGGTAGAAGAACCTTGCTTCACAAGTTGCTTGCCACAAATCCTTAAACAATTCGGCTTTAAATATGCTGTATTAAAATGTCCCAATACCTGTTGGGGAGGGTATACTGCTGCTTATGGCGGAGAATTGGTTAATTGGGTGGGACCGGACGGGACTGCAATCTTGACCGTTCCCAGATATGCTTGTGAAAAACTAGAGCCGGGATCAACTTGGCAGACAACTGCTTGGGGAAATTCGGATGCTTATTTAAAAGATTGCCGTAACGCAGGTATCAAACACCCCGTTGGTATGTGTTTTCAGGATGCGGGATGGAAAAACGGCCCATGGCTGGGAAGTGGAAAGAACACAAAAAATAACTCTATATATATGACATGGAGAGATTACATTGAAAATGTCTCCATCGGAAAAACGGATGATAACTGGTATTTTTCACAGGAAGATATACATGTGAATCTTATGTGGGGAAGTCAGGTTTTGCAAAAAATAGCGCAAGAAGTACGCGTTTCAGAAAATAGAATTGTCATGGCAGAGAAAATGTCTGTAATGGCTTATCTGGAAAATAAATATATTTGTCGACAAGCAGATATGGATGAGGCTTGGCGTACACTGATGTTGGCACAACATCATGATTCGTGGATTGTGCCTTATAATGGACTGAATAGAAAAGGAACATGGGCTGATCAGATTAAGCGATGGACAGACAGTACCAATCATCTTGCAGATGGAATTATTGAGGCATCTATGCAGAGCTTTAATGAAAAGTTTATTCCGCAAAATAATGCTCAACAGCAATATATACGTGTTTTTAATACATTAGGAATGAGAAGAAAGGAAATCGTAAGTGTTCTTCTGCCTACGGAATCTGAAAATGCGGATTTAAGTGTTTATGACTGGAAAGGTAAAGATATAGGTTGTTTGGTAGAAAATGAAGGTAAAGAGATAAGATTATTTTTTGAGGCAGAGATTCCTCCCTTTGGTTATTCCACGTATTGTATAAAAAAGAAAGAAGCCGGTAAGAAAGAGGCTTCGGAGAGTAGATTCGTTTTGGAAGGTAATAAGGTGAATAAACAGGAATACGTGGTTGAAAATGATATGTATAAAATTGTTTTTGACTTATCAAAGGGAGGAACCATAAAAAGCCTGATAGCTAAAAAAGAAGGGAATAAGGATTTTGCAGGTAAAACGGAGAAATATGCTTTAGGGGAGTTACGAGGCTTTTTTTATGAAGAAGGCAAATTTCGTTCTTCTATAGAGACTCCGGCCAAGCTGACAGTAGTAAGGGATAATGTATATGAGCAAAAAATTAAGATAGAGGGTGAGATTGCTTCCCATCCGTTTACACAGGTAATCACTCTCACTAAAGGAACGAGACGAATCGATTTTGATTTGACGGTTGGCTGGAAAAAGAATGTAGGTATTGGTGAATATAAAGAGGAACGTTGGCGTGATAATCGTCGGGCTTATTGTGACGATCGGTTTAAACTAAGTGTATTATTCCCGACTGATTTACATTCTCCCCGTGTTTATAAAAATGCACCGTTTGATGTATGCGAAAGCAAACTGACTGATACTTTCTTTGGTTCTTGGGATCAAATCAAACATAATATTATACTTCATTGGGTTGACTTGGCTGAACAGGAAGGCGACTATGCTCTGGCTTTATTATCAGACCATACTACTTCTTATTCTTATGGAGAGGACTATCCATTAGGACTGACTGCTCAATATTCGGGTGGAGGACTTTGGGGACCTGATTATAAAATAACACACCCTTTGAGGATGAAGTATGCAATTATACCTCATCGTGGCAAATGGGACAAAGCATCAATCGCAGATGATAGCGATTGTTGGAATGAACCATTGCTGCATTCTTGCTATCCAGTGGCAAAACCGGAATCGAAATCATTTATTGATTTACAGAATACTGGTTATCAAGTGAGTGCTCTTCAAATGAAAGATGGAAAGGTACTATTGCGCCTGTTCAATTCTGAAGGGGACGAAAAATTACAAAAGGTTACCATTGACATGCCATTATCCGGAGTGGAGGAAGTTGATTTGAATGGACAATGTATCGAAAGAAAGAAGATAAAAACACGTGCAGGTAAATCGGAAATGACGATTTCAATGCCTCGGTTTGGTATTAAGACTTTCGTTCTTAGTTTGACTTAAAATAATTAGATTATTGTTATGTATAAAGCGACTGCTAATCTTTTAATTGTTTGCTTTTTGTGTTGGATGACGGGTTGCTCATCAACCAATACCGTATCGGAAGATTTGGTTCCGACTGATTATGTAAACCCGTTTATTGGTGCCAGTACTAGTGTAGGGGCTGCCGGTGTTTATCACGGATTAGGTAAAACTTTTCCCGGAGCTACGACTCCGTATGGTATGGTACAGGTTAGTCCTAATACAATAACGGGAGGTGATAACGGTTCCGGATACAGTGATGAACATAAGACAATCGAAGGATTTGCCTTTACCCAGATGAGTGGTGTGGGATGGTTTGGTGATTTGGGCAATTTTCTTGTGATGCCTACAACTGGTGAATTATATAAAGTGGCAGGTAAAGAGAATAATGATAGTATAAAAGGATATCGTTCGGCTTATAACAAAGCCACTGAAACGGCTAAGGCCGGATATTATTCGGTAGAATTGACTGATTATCATATCAAAGTAGAAAGTAGCGCGACACCACACTGTGGAATTTTACATTTTACTTATCCTTCTAGTGACCAATCGCGTATTCAGATTGATTTAGCTCGTAGAGTAGGGGGAACATCTACTTCACAGTATATTAAAGTTGTAGATGATTATACAATTCAAGGATGGATGAAGTGCACACCTGATGGTGGTGGATGGGGTAATGGTGAAGGAAAAGCCGATTATACCGTTTATTATTATGCACAATTTAGTAAACCTTTGACTAATTATGGCTTTTGGAGTGCAGATATTCCCGAACATTGGGTTCGGAAACGTGATGAAGTAGTGAGTATTCCTTATTTGACTCGTGTATCACAAGCTCCGGTTATAAAAGACAAGAAAGAACTGACGGGTAAACATCTAGGCTTTTTTACTGAATTTCCAACGAAGGAGGGAGAGACTGTAGAGATGAAAGTTGGTATCTCTTTTGTTGATATGGAGGGTGCTGCAAATAACTTTGAACAAGAAATAGCCTCTAAAAATTTTGGACAAGTAAAGCAGAAAGCTACTGAATTGTGGAATAAAGAACTTAATCGTGTCCGGATATCCGGTGGTACGGATGATGAAAAAACGATATTCTATACTGCCATGTATCATACGATGATTGATCCTCGTATCTATACAGATGTAGACGGACGTTATGTAGGCGGTGATTATAAAATACATACGGCTGACAGCACTTTTACAAAACGTACTATATTCAGTGGATGGGATGTATTTCGTAGTCAGTTTCCTTTGCAGACTATAATTAATCCGCGTTTAGTAAGTGATGAACTGAACTCATTGATTACTATGGCAGATCAGAGTGGGCGCGAATACTATGAACGTTGGGAATTGCTGAATTCCTATTCCGGCTGTATGTTGGGAAATCCTGCTTTGTCTGTTTTGGCGGATGCTTATATCAAAGGGATTCGTACGTATGATGCAGAGAAAGCGTATCGTTATGCCATTAACACATCCCGTCGTTTTGGTAATGATTCATTGGGGTATGCTCCGGAACCATTGAGTATTTCAACCACTTTGGAGTATGCTTATACTGATTGGTGTATATCTCAATTAGCGAAAGCTATGGGGAAAGAAGACGATGCCAAATGTTTCTATGAAAAGGGACAGGCATATCATTCTATTTTTGATAAAGAAAAGGGGTGGTTCCGTCCCCGTAAAGCAGATGGTGCATGGGTAGAATGGCCGGAGAATGCACGTCTTAAAGAATGGTATGGGTGTATAGAAGCAAACCCTTATCAGCAAGGTTGGTTTGTACCTCACGATATTCCGGGAATGGTGAATTTGATGGGTGGTAAGGAGAAAGTTATTGCGGATTTAACAGATTTCTTTAATAAAACTCCTTCTAATATGCTGTGGAATGAATATTATAACCATGCGAATGAACCTGTGCACTTCGTTCCTTTTTTGTTCAATCAGCTTGAAGTTCCCTGGTATACTCAAAAATGGACACGCTATACATGTGAAAAGGCTTATGCAAACAAAGTTGAAGGGATTGTTGGCAATGAAGATGTAGGTCAGATGTCAGCGTGGTATGTGTTGGCTGCTTCCGGTATTCATCCTTCCTGTCCGGGAAATACACGTATGGAGATTACAAGTCCGGTTTTTGATAAAGTAGAGTTCAATCTTGATCCCAGCTATTATACTGGTAAGAAATTCACGGTGATAGCTCATAATAACAGCATAAATAACGTCTACATACAAAAGGCCTTGTTGAACGGTCAGGAATACAATAAATGTTATCTTGATTTTGCGGACATTGCAGCCGGAGGTACATTAGAGCTGTTTATGGGTGATAAACCTAATGTTGAGTGGGGACTTTGATTGAATAACATACTTTAAAACAAATTGTTACTTTAAAATCTTGATAGTATGATGAATAAACTTGGGCTTATCATTGTATCGGTTATATTAGCTCTAATCCAGACAGGGTGTGCAGAGCAGAGTACATGGATGTCTTTGAACAGCTCTAATCCTCGGATTATCTGGGAAGTGAAACCCCAGGCAGATTTAGAGAACATAACCGGAGAGCAGATTTCTACTCCGGAATTTAAAATGTCCGATTACGTTAAAGGTGTGGTTCCCGGAACTGTTTTTACTGCTTATGTTGAAGCAGGAATTGTTCCCGATCCTAATTACGCTGATAATATTTATAAAGTAGACGAGACGTTTTATAACCGTCCGTTCTGGTATCGTACGGAATTCGAACTCCCGTCTTCTTATTCGGAGGGGAAGCGGGTATGGCTTCATTTCGACAATACGAATCGCTTTGCTGATTTCTATTTTAATGGCGAGAAGATATCAGGAACAAAAACATCTACTAAAGATGTAAGCGGTCACATGTTACGTTCGAAGTTTGATGTGACCAATCTGATAAAGAAATCCGGTAAGAATGTGATAGCTGTTCTGATTACCGATGCCGATCAGAAAAAGACGCGTAAGGCTAAAGACCCGTATGGAGTTGCGTGTAGCCTCAGTTATCTGGCTGGTGCCGGTTGGGACTGGATGCCATACGTACCGGGACGTCTGGCTGGTATCACAGGCAATGCTTATCTTGTGGTAACGGGAGATGTAGTGATGGAAGATCCTTGGGTACGTTCAGAGTTACCGACCTTGCAGAAAGCAGAGCTTTCTGTCTCAACAGATATTAGAAATGCTTCTTCTTCCCCAAAAGAAGTCGTTGTATCCGGAGTGATTCAGCCGGGGAATATTTCTTTCTCTAAAGACATTCGGGTAGAAGGAGGAACAACAGCCAGACTATCTATTAACAAAGATGACATAGCGCAATTGGTCGTTGACCATCCGAAACTTTGGTGGCCGAATGGTTATGGTGATCCCAATCTTTATACTTGTAAGCTGACTTGTTCTGTAGATGGAAAAGTGTCGGATGTAAAAGAAATGACATTCGGTATCAAGAAGTATGAGTATAAGATGGTAGATAACGTAGTGGGATATCCTGTACTGACATTCTTTATCAATGGGCAGAAGATTTACCTGAAAGGTGGAAACTGGGGAATGAGTGAGTATCTGCTTCGTTGCCAGGGTGAAGAATATGAAACGAAGATCCGTCTGCATAAGGAGATGAATTACAATATGATCCGTCTATGGACAGGGTGTGTTACTGATGATGAGTTTTATGACTATTGTGATAAATACGGGATTATGGTATGGAATGACTTCTGGCTATATGTAGCATACAATGACGTGGCGCAACCGGAAGCGTTCAAGGCGAATGCCCTTGATAAAGTCAGACGTCTCAGAAACCATCCTTCCATCGCTATCTGGTGTGGAGCCAATGAAACGCATCCGACACCCGATTTGGATAATTACCTGCGTGAAATGATTGCCAAAGAGGATAACAATGACCGTATGTATAAGTCTTGCTCCAATCAGGATGGATTGTCCGGAAGTGGTTGGTGGGGAAATCAACCTCCAAGACACCATTTTGAAACTTCAGGCAGCAATCTGGCATTTAATACACCGGCTTATCCGTATGGTATTGATCACGGTTACGGTATGCGTACAGAGATAGGAACGGCTACTTTCCCCACATTTGAAAGCATCAAAGAGTTTATCCCGGAAGAAAGACTGGTGGCCTCTGCCTACTGATGAGCAGTTGAAGAATGATGATGACAATGTATGGAACAAACATTTCTTCGGTAAGGAAGCGTCTAATGCCAACCCGGTTAATTATAAGAATTCAGTGAACACACAGTACGGAGAATCATCCGGACTGGAAGAATTCTGCGAGAAAGCGCAAATGCTGAATATCGAAGTGATGAAAGGTATGTATGAGGCTTGGAACGATAAGATGTGGAATGATGCAGCCGGACTTCTGATCTGGATGAGCCATCCGGCTTATCCCTCGTTTGTATGGCAGACTTATGACTATTATTACGATCCTACAGGTGCTTATTGGGGAGCAAAAAAGGCTTGTGAACCTTTGCATATCCAATGGAATGCTTCTAATAATAATATAAAAGTAATAAATACTACAGCAAAGGACTTGAAGGCTGCAATAGCTAAAGCTACAATTTACAACCTGAATGGAAAAAGAAGTGCCTGCATACGGACAGACAAAACAGGTCGATGTGGCAGCCAGCAACATTGCAGAAGCATTTTCTTTGAACTTTAATCCTTTCAATCTGGCTTATGGAAAGAAGGCTGTAGCTTCTTCTTCAGCAGGTGCCTCTAAAAGTGCTTCAATGGTTACTGACGGAGGAGCGGGAAGTCGTTGGGAAAGTGCATACAGTGATCCTCAATGGATATACATTGATCTTGGTAAAGAAGAAAAGATAGAAAAGGTTATTTTGAAATGGGAGGCAGCTTGTGCTAAGAGATATGAACTGCAAGTTTCGAATGATGCGCAAGAATGGAAAACCGTTTATGCCAACAAAGATGGAAGAGGTGGTACTGAACAGATTGAATTGGAACCAGTTACAGCACGTTATGTGAAACTGGCAGGCATCAGCCGTGCTACACAGTTCGGATATTCATTGTTCGAATTCGAAATCTACGGTGAGAAGCCAAAGGGAATAGAAGAACTGACTCCGCTTCATTTTATCAAGTTGGAACTGACAGATGCCAAAGGTAATCTAATCTCTGAAAACTTCTATTGGCGGAATGGTGTGAATGATCTTGATTATAAATTGCTGAATACACTCCCAGAGGCCGATTTGTCTTGCCGATTGGTGGATAAATCGATGTCTGACGGAAAGATGAAGATTGTTGTAAAGAACAATTCCGGGACTGTGGCTTTTGCTAATCGGGTGAGGCTTGTTAATAAGGCTACGCAGAAAAGAATACTTCCAATTATTATGTCCGATAATTATGTGACGTTGATGCCAGGCGAAGAAAAGGTTATCACTATGGAGGCGACTCCCGAACTGTTGAAAGGAGGCGTAAGTGTATTGGTGAAACAGTATGGGAAAGCAGAGAAGAATAAGCTGGATATAGCAGATTGATTGTTGTACGGTTATCTTTATGGTTTGATTAAAAGAATAAAGAAAATGGCTAATAGACTAAAAATGAGGATACTCTTGTTGTTATCTTTAGTTTATATAAATTGCGATTACTTACAGGCACAAACAACAATACCCCGGTTTGAAGAAGGGGAACGTGTGGTATTTGTAGGAAACAGCATTACTCACGGCGGACATTATCATTCATTTATCTGGTTGTATTACATGACTCGTTTTCCGGATAAACCGATTACTATCATGAATGCCGGAATTGGCGGAGAGAGTGCATGGGATATGAAGGATCGCTTGGACTATGATGTTTTCAACAGGAAACCAACTTATGTGACTCTAACTTTCGGTATGAATGATACCGGTTATGATATTTACATGAAAGGCGATGCAAAAGAACTGTCGGAACAACGGATTGCAAAGTCATTGGAAAGCTATCAGGAAATAGAAGAACGCTTACTGGCTAAAAATAAAATAAAGAAAGTATTGATTGGTGGTTCTCCTTATGATGAGACTTCCCGGTTTAATAATTTTATATTGCATAATAAGAATAACGCCATTTTAAAAATCATAGATGCCCAACGTACATCGGCTAAAAAGAATGGCTGGGGTTTTGTTGATTTTAACCAACCGATGCGTGAGATATGCAGAAAAAGAGCAGGAGGCAGATTCTACATTTACATTCTGCAGGATAGATAGAATTCATCCGGATAATGACGGACAGATGGTCATGGCCTATTTGTTTCTGAAAGCACAGGGACTGGCTGGGGATGAAGTGTCATCAGTATCTATTGATGCACATCATTCATCTGTAATAACCCATAAGAACTGTAAGATTTCAAAACTAAAAAAGAGCGGAGCTGATCTGACTTTTGATTATCTGGCGTATGCTCTTCCTTATCCGCTGGATTCTATTTCTAGAAGTGGCTGGGGAAATAAAAGGTCACAACGTGATGCAATGCAGTTGGTTCCATTTATGGAAGAGTTTAATCAGGAACGTTTTCAGGTAACAAACTTAGAGAAAGGAATGTATCGGTTAACTATAGACAATCAGTTTATTGACAATCTCTCATCCGAAAAGTTGGCGAATGGAGTGAATTTGGCAGATTACCCGAATACTCCCCAATATCAACAAGCTGCGAAAATCATGTATCTGAATGAGGAACGGTTTGAAGTGGAGAAACGTTTCAGAGAATACTTATGGACTGAATATTCATTCCTGAAAAAGGAAGGATTACTGTTTGCAGATGATCAAAAAGCTATCGATAAGCTAAAAGAATACTTGCCTAAAGATGGTTTTCTTAGGATGAGCTACGATTGGTATATAAAAGCGATGAATCCCGAAATACGGGAGGTTTGGAGCAATTATATGAAGAGTCTCGTTGAAACAATTTATAAAATCAATAAACCTGTCACTCATAAAGTGAGGCTGGCAAGGATTGAATAATAATAGAAGATGAATAGAATGAAACGATTGCTATGTTTAGGTTTGATTTGTTATTTCTGTTGTCTGTCGATGATAGTATATGGAAATGAGAAAACTTCGCCTTTCTATTTGGCGGAATTAAAATGTGAGAATCTTATTGACCCGTTGGGGATTGATAATGTAACCCCTCATTTCAGTTGGAAATTGAAAGGGGGACGGCTTGAAAGGCGGGCAAACTTATTATGAAATACAGGTAGCTTCGGATAGTATTCTGTTGGTGCAGGATAAAGCTGATTTATGGAATACCGGAAAATTGAAATCCAAAACTTCGGTTATGGTACCTTATCAGGGAAAGGCTTTAACTTCTCGTTCTTTGTGTTATTGGCGGGTACGCGTTTGGGATGCTAAAAAACAAGCTTCATCATGGAGTCCTGTTGCCCGTTTTGGAGTTGGCATCTTGGATCAGTCACAGATGAAAGGAGAATATATAGGGGCTTCTGTTGAAGGTGGCAAGATTTGTGCTCCTATTCTTCGCAAGAAAGTGAAATTGACTCAGGGCGAGACTTCTTTCCTGCATGTAAATACGTTAGGTTATCACGAAATTTATATCAATGGGAGAAAGGTGGGGGAGGACGTTCTGACCCCTGCTGTATCACATTTATCTAAACGTTCACTAATTGTTACTTATGATATTACTCCTTATTTACGAGAAGGAGAAAATGATTTGCTTATCTGGCTGGGACAAGGTTGGTATAAAACGACGACTTTCGGAGCAGCTTATGAAGGTCCGCTGGTAAAAGCAGAATTGGATGTGTTGAGAAATGGTAAATGGGAAGTAGTGGCGAAGACAGACCGTTCATGGTACGGACGTGAAAGCGGCTATTCGGATACAGGTACTTGGCGTGCTTTGCAGTTTGGAGGTGAGAGGGTGGATGGAAGGATTCTTCCGCGAGATCTTTCAACACATGCTTTAGACAAAATGAAATGGACTCCTGTTGTGAAAGTGAATGTTCCCGATCATATCGCTTCCCCTCAAATGTGTGAGGTAAACAAGATACATCAGATTTTGCAGGCTGTGTCTGTAAAGAAGCTGGGTGAAAGTCTCTGGCTGGTAGATATGGGGAAAGTTCAGACCGGATGGTTTGAGATGCAAATGCCTATATTGCCGGCGGGTCATGAAGTTATTATGGAATATAGTGATAATTTGACGAAAGACGGTGAATTTGACAAGCAAGGTGAAAGTGATATTTATATATCTGGTGGTAAGCAAGGAGAATACTTCAGAAATAAATTCAATCATCACGCTTTTCGATATGTGCGCATCTCCAATCTTCCGCAAAAGCCGGAAACGGGTGCTATGAAATCTCTGCAGATTTATGGAGATTATAAACAGACCGCTACTTTTGAATGTTCGGATGCCGACTTGAATGCTATCCACGATATGATTCAGTATACGATGAAATGTCTGACGTTCAGCGGCTATATGGTAGACTGTCCGCATCTGGAACGTGCCGGATATGGGGGTGACGGAAACTCGTCAACGATGTCTTTGCAAACGATGTACGATGTAGCTCCAACATTTGAAAACTGGGTGCAAACATGGGGAGACTCCATGCGTGAAGGAGGAAGTTTGCCGCATGTTGGTCCTAATCCGGGTGCCGGTGGCGGCGGTCCGTATTGGTGCGGATTCTTTGTACAGGCTCCCTGGAGAACGTATGTCAACTATAATGATCCCCGCTTGATTGAGAAATATTATTCTCAAATGAAAGAGTGGTTTAAGTATGTTGATAAATATACAGTAGATGGTTTGCTGAAACGTTGGCCCGATACCAAATACCGTGACTGGTATTTGGGTGATTGGCTGGCACCTATGGGAGTAGATGCAGGTAATCAGGCTTCAGTGGATTTGGTTAGTAACTGTTTCATCAGCGATTGTCTGGGCACTATGTATAAGACGGCCATAACATTAGGTAAAAGAGAAGAAGCGGAAGGTTTTGCTGCCCGTAGAGAGAAGCTCAACAAGCTGATTCATGAGACTTTCTATCGTGCGGATGAAGGAATTTATGCTACAGGTTCGCAGTTGGATATGTGCTATCCTATGTTGGTAGGTGTTGTGCCCGATTCTTTGTACGATAAAGTGAAAGAGAATGTGGTCGCCATGACCGAAGAAAAGCATAAAGGACATATCGCTGTCGGTTTGGTGGGAGTACCTATCCTGACAGAATGGGCTGTTCAGAATAAAAAAGTGGATTTCTTCTATCAAATGATGAAGAAACGTGATTATCCCGGTTATCTATATATGATTGACCATGGTGCGACAGCGACTTGGGAATATTGGAGCGGAGAACGAAGTCGTGTGCACAATTGTTACAATGGAATTGGTACTTGGTTTTATCAGGCTGTAGGAGGAATACGTCTTGACGAGGCTAACCCTGGATATCGTCACTTCTATGTCGATCCTCAAATTCCAAACGGTGTGACCTGGGCAAAAGTAACGAAAGAATCACCTTATGGCACAATTGCCGTTAATTGGAGGTTGAAAGATGATAATCAGTTGAATCTTCAATTGACAATTCCTGCCGGAACAACGGCTACAGTTTGCATCCCTAATAATGCTGTCTCATGTAAAAAGAATAAGAAGAAAGTGAGCGTTAAGGAGCAGACTGTTGATGTAGAAGCAGGGCATTATGATTTTCTATTTAATTTGAAATAGATACCCTACTAGAGTGTATTTATGATTTTCATTTCTCATATTCTCATTCATTAATCATAAATGGCAGAAGACTAATAGGATAGACTATGAGAAATGATTTTTAAGATGGTATTTCTCATAGTTTTTCCGTCAAATACCCCGTATTTTACCTTATTTCTCATACTTGTTGGATGCATTTCTCATAGTGTTTTTCTAATCAACCTATACAAGAATAAAGAAACAGCTAGTCAACCATTATCAGGGAAGTACATATTCTCCTTGTCCCATATATTGTGGGAAAGTGTTCCCTACTAGTAGGGAAAAGATTCTCTTATTTTGTGGGAATAAATTCTCATAATATTAGGGAACATTTTCCCATAATATATGGGACAATCGGAACTACAGTTTATCTTCAACCAGAAAAAAGGAAGAAGATAGTATCTTAACTATGAGAAATACTTTGAAATACTATGAGAATAAGGTGAATTTTAAGCTAAAATAGAAGGCGTATTATGAGAAATGCCGTCTTAGAAAGTCTTTCTCATAAGCTATTTATTTGATTATTTGCTGTTTATCAGTCACCTATGAGAATATGAGAAAGGAAAATGAAAAATCTTCTCTAGAAGCTGCTGAATTTTTTATTGATACATTTAAAAACGCACCGTAATAAACTAATTTATCATTTAATTTAAGTCTGTGCAGAAACAAAATTAACTTTAGGAAAATTGTCCAGTAAATGGACTTGAAGTTAATCGCTTTGATTATTATTTTTATATGATTCTTTTTAAATTTCTCTTTAGTGGTTTCTTAAATTTCAAGCGTTCATAGTATAAAGTTCAATAGATATAGGTAAAAAGTTAGGATTGGTGTTTGAAATTCCCAATATTCCTCCGGTCTGTTTATTCTTCTTTTATGAGTGACCGGAGGAGTTGCTGGAAATCCTGTTTGACCAAAATGAAAATATGATATCATGAGGACTGTTTTCAAAGCTTTTGATTATGCAATTGCCAGACTAAAATCCGTTGGCGGAACTAATAACTAAAATAATATTTAAATGAGAAAAAGAATATCGTTATTGCAAATGGCTGTTTTCTTCTTTACGGCTCAGGTAGCTTGGGCAGGTAATATAAAAACAGAAAAAGTAACACTGGTAGGAAATGGAATTGTAGAATTTATCCCCGTAGGGTATGATGTTTCCCGTACGCCTTCATTAATTCTTTCCCATGAACCGGAAAAGAAAGGTGGAGTACCGGAAAACTGGAAATTAGTTCCTCAATTTACGATGACTGATGGCAAGGCAAATGCCTCATTGGATGTTCCAGCCGGAACAAGTCTGTATGGAGGTGGTGAAGTGACCGGTCCGTTGCTGCGTAATGGGCAAAAGATTAAAATGTGGAATACGGATAATGGTATGTATCGGGTTGATGGTGGCTCACGTCTGTATCAAACGCATCCGTGGGTATTGGGTGTTCGTCCGGACGGGACAGCATTTGGCGTATTGTTTGATAGTTTTTGGAAGGCTGAATTGATTACTAATTCAGATAAAATTGAATTTAATACTGAAGGAGCACCTTTTCGTACTTATATCATAGATCGTGAATCTCCGCAAGCAGTATTAAAAGGACTTGCCGAATTGACCGGTACTATAAGTATGCCTCCCAGATGGGCAATCGGTTATCATCAGTCTCGTTTTTCTTACGTGCCGGAAGCTAGAGTGAAAGAAGTTGCCAATACTTTTCGTGAAAAGAAGATACCGTGCGATGTAATATGGTTTGATATCAACTATATGGATGAATTCCGTGTATTCACGATCAATAACAGGGATTTTCCAGATCCGAAGCGCATGAATAAGTATCTGCATGATAATGGATTCCATTCCGTGTATATGATAGATCCAGGCGTAAAAGTGGATGATAACTATTTTGTATATAAAACCGGAAAAGAGCAAAATGCTTTTGTTTGTGATATCTATCGTAATGAGTTTCACGGGAAAGTATGGCCGGGTGCTTGCGCATTTCCTGACTTTACCCGTCCGGAGACGCGCACTTGGTGGTCCGGACTTTATAAAGACTTTATGGCTAATGGAATAGATGGCATTTGGAATGATATGAATGAACCGTCTGTATTTGATGGTCCTGGGGGAACGATGCCGGAGAACAATATTCATTTAGGAGGAGGCAATTTACCTATTGGTAGCCATTTAATGTATCATAACGCTTATGGTCGTCTGATGGTCGAAGCTTCTTATAATGGCATGATGGCTGCTAATCCAAGCAAACGTCCATTTCTTCTTTCCCGCTCCAATATTATTGGCGGACAGCGTTATGCAGCCATGTGGACGGGCGATAACGAAGCTACTTATGAACAGATGAAACTTTCTGTACCGATGTCTATTACATTGGGGTTGTCCGGTCAGCCTTTCAATGGTCCGGATATAGGTGGATTTGCTGGAAATACGACTCCCGATTTGTGGGGAAACTGGTTAGGCTTCGGTGCATTTTTCCCTTTTTCCAGAGGACATGCTTCCTGTGATACAAATAACAAGGAACCGTGGGCATTTACTAAAGATATAGAAAAGGAATCACGCATGGCATTAGAACGTCGTTACCGTTTGCTGCCTTATCTCTACACTGCTTTTCATGTGGCTCATAAAGATGGACAGCCTGTGATGGCTCCGGTTTTCTTTGCCGATCCGAAAGATGAAAGTTTGCGTGCTGAAGAGCAAGCTTTCATGTTGGGGACAGACCTGTTGATAATTCCTGCATTTGCAAAGAATCCTTCTCTACCCAAAGGAATTTGGGAAAATTTATCTTTGGTTAAAGGAGATACAAAAGGTAAATATCAGGCTAAATTAAAAGTGAGAGGTGGTTCTATTATTCCAGTAGGCAAAATAATTCAGAATGTGAATGAAAATTCATTCGACCCATTGACTTTAGTTGTTTGCCCGGATGAGGATGGCAGAGCGGAAGGCTCTCTGTATTGGGACAAAGGAGATGGATGGGGATTTCAGAAAGGAGATTATAAACAGCTAACTTTTAAAGCAGAGTTAGTAGACGGGCATCATCTTATTGTAAAAGTGACAGACGATAAAGGGGAAGACCAAATTGATTTTGGAATGATAAAGGTAGAAGTATTGCATGCTGGCCATACTTATAAATCTTCTGGTGATATAGCTAAAGGCATTACAGTGAAATTGTAAAGGAGAATACAATAAATGAGGAGTTCGTTTATTTAACCATCTTCTTTTTTGTACTGTTTAGAACTAAACTTCATCCTTATAATCCAAATGTGATTACTAAAAATAGCTTCCAGTCAAAAACATCAGTAAAAAAGGTTTTTGACTGAAAGCGAACCGAAAGCAAAAAAGAGAGATGAGTTCAGTCTCTTTTTTAGAGCCTCTATATTCGTTTAATAGAGCCTCTGTTTAAGTGAAATGCAGGCTTCGTTTCACTTAAACAGAGGCTCTGTTTTATTCACCTGACGCGTTCTTTGACTTGTTGTAAACGAAAACTATTCATAAATAATGTGTTAGGGATTGAAGGGAAAAGTGTACCTTTGCCCATCGTTTAACCGGAGAAGACAAGATGACCAAAATAACAGTATTGACTACAGACATCAATGTAGTGTCTATTAATAACGAAGATTATATCTGCATTACTGACATGCTAAAAGCCAAAGATGGCGATTTCTTCATATCAGACTGGCTGAGAAACAGGAATACACTGGAATACCTCGGTATATGGGAGCGGTTGTATAACCCAGGATTTAATTATGGCGAATTCGCCACAATTAGAAATCAGTCGGGGTTGAACAGTTTCAAAATCAGCGTGAAAGAATACGTGGAGAAGACCCATGCTATCGGTATTCAAGCGAAAGCCGGAAGATATGGAGGCACCTATGCACACAAGGACATCGCATTTGAATTTGGAATGTGGATTAGTGCTGAATTTAAAATCTATTTAGTCCGCGAGTTCCAGCGCCTTAAGGAGCAGGAACTCGCGCAACTGGGCTGGAGTGCCAAGCGAGAACTGTCGAAAATAAATTACCGCATCCACACCGATGCTATCAAACAAAACCTTATCCCGGCAGAAGTCACACCACAACAAGCTTCCCGCATCTACGCCAGCGAAGCCGATGTGCTGAACGTTGCCATGTTCGGCCTCACTGCCCTCGAATGGCGCGATGCGCATCCCGACCTGAAAGGAAACGTCCGCGACTATGCCACGGTGAACGAATTGATTTGTCTCTCGAACATGGAGAATCTGAATGCCGTATTCATAGGAGAAGGACTTCCTCAGCACGAAAGGCTTGTCCGGCTGAACCGGATAGCTATCCAGCAGATGCAGATACTGGAAGATGTAAACAAGAAGTACCTCAAGTAGCTGCTTTTACCAGAATGAACCGATAGATTTTTAGCACGACAACTATAATAGTTTTCGTCCCGCTCCGCACACCGACTTGTGTGTGGAGTGGGACGTTTTCGTTTACGGCAAGCCATGTACCCCTACATGTACGGATTCGGCTTCCTATCAAATAATAATGCTTGATTTACAATGTGTTATCAATGAAAAAGGGGATGCATCTATGAAGACGCATCCCCTTTTTCATTGATACTACTATGAGTATTTATCAGTTTATTAGAATGTAAGTTGTACTCCTAAGTTAAACACGCGCTGGTTCATGTATGCATCACCGGCGGAGTTGGACTTGATTTCCGGGTCTTGTTGATACTTATCAAAACTTGTCCATGTAAACATGTTGTAAGCATTGAGATAGACACGGAGGTTTGTAAGCCATGAAGGCAACACTTTTGTGGGCACTTGATAGGAGACGTCGATGGTTTTCAAGCGGATGTACCAAGCATCAATCAACCAAAAGTCGGACATATACGCTGCTGCGCTGTTTACAGTCGACGGATTGCTTGTTAAGCGCGGAAATTCGATGGCTTCACCGTTCAGGTAGCGTTCTAATGTCCAGCGTTTCTGGTGTAGAGGTTGGAATTGACTCTTGAAAGGTTCGATACCTGTGCCGTTTACCGAGAAACTGTAGTTGAACGAACCTTGGAAGAGTACGCTCACTGACAATCCTTTCCACGAACCACCGATTGTCCATCCCAACGTGGTGTTGGGTAAGTTTGGCTTACCAATAGCTCCCTTGTCGAAGTCGTTGATAACACCGTCTCCGTTCAAATCTTTGTATTTCAAGTCGCCGGCTTGGATAGGAACGTCGGTATTGGGCACAGCCGGTGCATTTGCGGCTCCTGCATGAATCAAGTCCACTTCTTCAGGTGTATAATAACCTATCCAAGTGTAACCGAATGGTTGACCGATAGGACGACCTGTTGCCGACAACCAATCGTATCTTTGTTGTGCTTCGGCATTAAATTCTACCTTATTCTTAGCATACGAGAATACGAAGTTGGTATTGAAGTTGAACTCACCGAAACGGTCTTGATAACCAATCTGTCCGTCGAAACCCATATTGCTGGTGCGTGCCACGTTGATAGGTGAAGTACCCACACCTAAGATCTGCGGTATGTCATTGCGTTTCACAAGCTGATTGTATCGTTTGTCATAGAACCAGTCGAAAGTAAATGAGAAGCGGTCGAATGCATTGAAGTCGAGACCTATATCAAACTTCTTGGCTTCTTCCCATGTCACACTGCTATTGCCAAGGTCACCTTCCGTAATAGCAGTGGAAGTGACATCGCTTTGTCCGAAATTATAAGCATTATCAGTTGCTGTATATATCTGGTTGTAAAGGTAGCGGTTACCCATAGCTACGTCCGAACCTACAATACCATACGAAGCTCTGATTTTCAATAGTTGGATGAAAGAAATGTTATCCTTGAAGAACGATTCTTCGGAGATACGCCAACCCACACCAATAGCAGGGAATATTCCGTAGCGGTGTCCTTCGGCAAAACGGTCGGTACCGTTGTATGCAACATTGAAGTCGACCAGATATTTATCTTTATATTTGTAACCTACGGTAGCGGTAAGACCCTGAAAGTTTTCGGGAATCTTTTCTCCTGTATCGTCTGGATTTTTTTCTACGGTACGGCTTTGGCGGCTATACAGCAACGTGGCACTAACGTCATGTATTCCATTGAATATGCGTGCATAGTTGATGGAGGCCTGAACATCCAGATTTTTCACAGCCTGGTTGGTTCCGGCCGTCAGAGCATACTGTGAATAAGCATATTTACGGTTGGGGTTGATGTTATACTGATCCGTAGTAGGATCGTAGTGGTAGGTAGGGTACGCATCTTTTCCACGGTTTACTTTGCGGAAGACTTCGTCAATGGTAGAGTAAGCAATACGAGCATTGGCTGACAATCCTTTGGTGAGCCAATCCATCTTCCAGTTCACACCGTAGAGAATGTTGTTATCGTTACGGCGTGTACGCGTGTAACCTTCGTTAGCCAAACGTGCATTCAATGTAGGTCCGTAACCGTCCACATCTGAAAGATAAGCATACGATCCGTCCGGATTGAGTACCGGTGCCGAATAGGGGTGCATGGCGGTGAAATTGTAAATCTCGCCTGTAGCATTCAGACTACTCGGTTCGTTGATGTTCATGAAGCGCGAACTGAAGTCCAGACGCATAGTCAGATTATCAGTAACAGTAAAGTCCAAGTTGGTACGGTAGTCAAAACGGCGGTAAAAATAGCCGGTATTCACATCGTCATCCGCTTTAGCAAAGTTACGAACCAAACCACCTTGTGAGAAATACCCCCCGGATACGAAGTATTTCAAACGTTTGGTACCACCCGATACGTCGACATTGATGTTCGACTGCATAGCCGATTTTTTGAACACTTCGTCGTACCAGTTTACATTAGGATGTCCGTATGGGTCGGAACCGTCTTTAAACAGTTCCAAATCATGTTGTGTAAACATTTTAGTCAAACCATCGTTAGTACGTGCCTCGTTGACTAACAGGGCGGTGTTGTATGAGTCTAAGAAGTTGGGTTTACGGACAGGTATCTGACCGCCGGCTTCTGCACGCACATGGATCACAGGTTTTCCTTCTTCACCGCGACGTGTCTTGACTACCAACACACCGTTAGCACCCTTGATACCATAAATAGCAGTCGTTGATGCATCTTTCAAAATAGATATGCTTTCAATCTCATTGACATTGATTTGTGACAGCTGTTCGTAACTGTATTCCACATCATCAACCATAATAAGCGGCTTGTTACCGTCCTCATTCAAGGAACTGACACCACGGATAAAGAAGTCGGAAGCATCTTTTCCCGGCTGACCGGAACGTTGCTGACTGAAGAAGCCGGGCAGTTTACCCGATAATGTATTCTGTAAGCTACTTGTAGGAACTCTACGTAATTCGTTGGCTTGAATACCGCTCACGGCACCGGTCAAAGTGATACGTTTCGCGCTGCCGCGACCTGTGATAACAACTTCGTTCAGGTTGTTGGCTTCGGAAACCCTTAATGCGATATTCAGTGTGCGCTGATTTGTTATTGCGACTTCCTGATTTTGATAGCCCACAAACGAAAATACCAATGTTTCGCCACGTTTCACTTCCAGCGAATATTTTCCATCTATATTGGTGATGGTACCCCTTCCGGCTCCCTTTACCAGAATACCAGCTCCGATAAGCGGTTCGTTGCTTTCCCCATCAATAATGGTACCGCTTATCGTAAACGATTGGGAGTATGCCTGTACAATGCAGAGGAGGCACAAGAATGTTATAATTACTCTTTTCATAAGATATTACCAATTAGGGTTTTGAACCATATTCTTATTTTTTATTACTTCCGAATAAGGAATCGGATAGAAATAACGTTTATTGTCCCATTGTACATTGAGTACAGCTTGCGGAACATAGGTCGTGGAAGTCTGTGATTTAGTGATGTACATTCCTTGAATAGGCTGTGCATAGACCTGTTCGGCAAGTCGCCAACGACGAATGTCCCAATAGCGATGCTCTTCAAAAGCCAATTCAATGCGGCGTTCATTCTGAATCACTTTGCGCATTTCGGCTTGCGTCAAATTGTGTGTCTGCTCATTGGTTGTTAGTCCATACAAATTCTTTTCACCAGGTTCGATACCTGCACGTCGGCGCAGGGCGATGATAGCATCATATACAGCTTGTGAAGGAGTAGACAAATATTCGTTTTCGGCTTCGGCAAAGTTCAGAAGTATTTCGGCGTAACGGAACATCACCCAGTTGTGTTGTGTGTCTTGATATTCGTTGGCTGCTTCGAAATCACCCATAAACTTGCGCATGTAATAACTCGTGAGCGAGTACGACGAACCAAGAGGATTATTGGCTCCACCCTGCCATGTTTCCATCGTAGAGTTCACCCATGACGAACCATTGTGTATAATGGTATATTCCAAACGTGGATCACGTTGTGCGTAAGGAAGCTGTTCATTGTATTCATATTTACCTTTATCATTGATAAAGTGACCGTCTTTCATTAAAAAGGCATCGACTAAATTCTGTGTGGGATTGGTGCGGCCGTTTCCTTGTTTGGCACCGCTAAGTCCCAATGGACCGTTAGCTGTTTCCACCGTCTTATCCATTGCGTTTTCACGGAAGAAGATAACTTCTTTATGTTCGTTTGAATACCAATTGGTAAATACATTCTTGAAATTATCGTCAAGTCCCATGATAGCTCCGTCACCTGTTCCGTACGTGTTAATAAAGTTGCGGGCGGCATCGGCTGCTATTTTCCAACGTTCGCGATCATAAGAGGCATATCCTATCAACTCATTACCAGATTCAATGGGCTTTTCGTTGAATAACGGACTTGCTGCATAGAGCAATACACGAATCTTCAGTGCCTGGGCTGCCTGTGTGTTTACTACGTGTGCGCTCGCAGCGGCATCAGGTAGTGGCAGCGAACGAAGGTCATCTTTGATATCGTCAAGCTCACTTACAATATACTTGATACATTGCTCGAACGTGCTACGTGGCAATTCGATGTTTTCGTTCAATTCGTACACTTTATCACCGATAATGGGCACTCCACCGTAGCGCTTCACCAATTCAAAATAGAAGTAAGCACGCAGGAACCGGGCTTCGGCTTTCATAGAATCATTGAGCCTGCGTGTATTACCGAGTGCATCAGTGTAAGTAGTGTTGAAAGGTACTACGTCAATGCCACTCAACAGAATGTTCACGCGGCGAATCACCAAATAAGGGTCGCTCCAAATCATATCCGAGTTAATAAAATTGGAGGCACTGTAACGTCCGATGGCCAGTTTGTATACATCGGACTCGGACGAAATAACAGAGAGCGCATCGTCGGAAGCGGCATCCAGGTAGTCACCATTTACGCCGTTGTGTCCATTACGCATGTAATAGTAGATGCGGTTGAGGTATTTACGTACTACAGTTCCGTTGGAGTCGGTCTTCGAGAAGAGGTAATCTTCTGTAAACATATCTACAGGCGTACTCTCATAACTGTCTGTACATGCGGCAGCACTCAATAACAGCATAAATGCTCCTACTGCCCATGTGCCATATTTATTTTGTTTCATATCCATCATTTTTATTAGAAGTTAAGATTGATTCCAGTCGTAATGGTGCGCTGTAACGGATAGCTGGTGAAGGTAACTTCAGGGTCTTGCAAGCGGGTACGTGACCATGTGAGTAAATTTTGTCCCTGTACAAATATTTTCACGCGCAGTCCGCCTAAGTAATTACGGCAGAAGTTTTCGGGTAGTTTGTACGATACGGTGGCGTTCTTGAGACGAATGTAGTTTCCGTTCTGTACAAAGAGTGAAGAGTTCCAGTTGTTTCCGTAGTTGTACATATTGCCTCCGGCAGTCAGTCTCGGATACGTAGCTGTTTCAGCAGTTTCGGGTGTCCAACGATTCAGCAAATTGGTGTAAGCTTGTCCGTAGCTTTGTCCGATCACTTGGAATCCTTCGAGCAACGTGCGGTCGCTATTATATAAGTCGCGGTTGTAAGCACCTTGGATAAGTGCTGTAACTTCCAACCCTTTCCATTCAAAGCCTAAATCAATACCAAAATAGCAAGTCGGTTTGTCGCCACCAATCACAGTACGGTCGAATTCGTTGATTTCGCCGTCACCGTTCATGTCTTTGTATTTCACGTCACCCGCTTGAATATTGTTGAAGCCGTTCATTACGGGATAACCATCGGCTATGTCTTTAGCTGTGAGGAATCCGGTAGCTACCAATCCGTAGATGGTACCGGTGGGTTGACCTGTCATTTTCAGATAGTCGTAAGGTACGTATTGCTCGTCCATGAACAACCGTTTGTTCTGTTCCATACTCCAGTTGGCTGATACATAATAGTTCACCTTACCGATGTGATCTTGCCAGCTAAGTTGTGTTTCCAATCCGTAGTAACGTGTTTTTCCGATATTTTCTGCCGGATAAGCAATACCCAGCAATTCGATGCTCTTACCACGTGATTGCAATATGTCATAGTAGTAGTCATTGTAATAGTCGGCCGAGAGAGTCAAACGATTCTTTAACAAGGTTAAATCTAAACCTACATTGACCTTCCTTCCTTTTTCCCATGTCAGGAGGGTATTAGCCAATGGGGATATTTCTGACACTGAACCTCCGTTGCTCATGGATGTACCGTTGCTATACCAGAATCCGCCATCTTCATTGTATCTCTTTAAATAGCTGAAGTAACCGGCATTGTCGATTCCGTTTCCTGTATGACCGTATGTGGCACGTAACTTGAGTTGGTCTATCTTCGATGCCTCCATAAACTTCTCTTTGCTGATATCCCAACCCAGACCTACTGCCCAGAATGTTCCCCAGCGACGTCCATTGTCATAGCGGTTGTAATAACTTTCCGTTACGGCTGCTTGCGCGAAGTATTTGTTATCGTAATTGTATTCAACTTTCTGTCCGATGTTCGACGGAATCATAGGCAGGTCGTAGTTGTTGAGTATAGTACGTGTATCGCCCCAAAGTGAAGCTTTTACACCATGCATACCGAATTGGCGTTCCCAGTCTACATACATTTTGCCATACATATATTGGTACGTCGATACTGAACGGTAACTGTTGGTTTGTGAACTTACATCTCCATACTTGTCATAAGCCTCGTTGCCTTGTTGGGTTATGCTGTATTGAAATACTTGTGCCTGTTTAGTACGAACGATAGCATTACGCACTTGCGATGAGATGTTTCCCGTTGCACCAACAGAAAGTCCTCTCACCAATTTATCGAAGTCATATTTCAAATTAATGGTTCCTACGACGTCGCGGGTATTGCTTGAGATATATCCCGAACCAGTGGTCTGTGCATAGAGGTTTTGGGTATACGAAGCGTTACCACCATACGTACCGTTGGGATTTAAGACGGGATAAGCATTGTTGGGAGTTTGCCATACGTTGCTCAAAAGGTCGCTGTATCCTGTCCCCGAAATACCTCCAGGTTGGTTTCCTTCCTCTATACGTCCCATTAAAGACATGCTTACCTTAAATTCATCTGTCACGTTGATGTTTACCTTCGATGTGATGAGATACCGGTTGTACTTGAAATTGGTGTTGTAGCTATTAGCATCGCTCGTCTTGAACAATCCGTTTTCGCTGTAATATCCCAAACTTACAAAGTATTGAGCCACCCGTCCGCCACCTGTTACATTCAGATTATAGGCTTGCGACGTAGTAGAATTGTTCATAATAGCATCTTTCCAATTTACGTCGGGATGCAGATAAGGGGAAGTTCCATTACGATAGGCTTCGAAATCATCATACGTATAGAGTGGTGATTTGCCATCATTGAGCAATGCTTCGTTGAGCAAATAAGCATATTGATAAGCCGAAAGTGGATTTGGGCCAGATTTCAATGCACTGGATATACCAAACTTTCCGGTGAGTGAGAGATGGAAACCACCTTTTGCATCAGGATTTTTGGTAGTAATAATCAATGCACCACGTGAACTGCGCATTCCTAAAAACATATTGGAAAGGGCATCCTTTTGAATGGTAACCGATTCAATGGCTTCGGGATCTATGGAATACAGGTCACGTTCTACACCGTCGACAATGGCTACAGGCGATTGTCCGCGTGCTGAAATGAGAAACTCCGAATTATCTCCGTAGATACCTCCACCTACATTAGGAATAGCTCCCACTATATCGGATTTAGTATTGGCATCAGTCCGTAACAGTTGCATGCCACGGAAAGGTGATACATTAAGACCTTTCAATCGTCCTTGCAATCCGGTAAGGATGGTGGCTGACTGATATTTTATCAAGTCGTTGGTATAAACCGTCGAAGATGCTCCTAGGGTATTACTTTTAGTGTGATCCACACTATCTATCGGTGCATCTTGTGCCTTTAGTGCGACGGCAGCTATACATAGTAGTCCCGTCGTTATCATTTTATACATATTCTGTTTCATTATCAGTAGAATATAAGGTTATCACTCGCAATAGAACGTATATATGAATGGTTCCTTCTGCGGAGGAAGAGGTATATTTAACATTACGAAGTCATCATCAGACTGTGTAACGGAGATAGATCCATCGGCATTAGTGAAGGCATATTCAATACTTACAAGCTCTGTTCCTTCAGGTACATTGAAGAACCCTTCCGGCCAGAATGTGATATTGTATGTTTTGGTATACTGATTCTCTCGTTTCATCAGGGTCTTGTCACTCTTCTCATTTACGGTATAACGGTGTCCGTCGCTAGCTACCGCCGTTCCTTCAAAATAGATCTTATCGGCCTTGACAAGTGCATTTTCGTCGTCCATGCCTCCAATGAAGCTAAAGGTTACAAAGTCGTTTTGCAATGCTGTTAATGGAGTGGTTTTGTTGAAGTGTTCACTACAGAAGTCAGTGACAAGTCCTTCACCTTCTACTACCTCAAAACATCCGGCTTCCTCACATTTCTTTGCATCTGCACTTGTACTGAAGTTATCGTCAGTACTGTTAATAAAGAATGATGGTTTGAAACGCAGATTTTTGTTTCCTACCGGTACACGGACATAGATTGTAAAATGAATTTCATCTGCGACACCGTTATAGGGTCTTGTCCAATAGGCTGCCCATTCCATATCTTCCAGAATATTGGTACCGACACCGTATTCCTGCATGAGAGCAGCCGACCATGACAATCCTGGTTTGTTGCTAGGTTGTTCGGTCAATGGGATAAGCGTCATGTTTTGCTCACCTATATTCGGATCAAATGTATCTTCTGTGTACGAAACTCTGGCATTTTGTGCCAGATTCCAACTCTTAGGAGCCAAAAAACCGAAAACAAGTCGTTTGTCATTGCGTGGGTCTCCTTGAACCTTAATGTGTCCATGCATTTTGAAAGTAGCAGTCGTTCCGGCCTTTGCATAGTTTACGGCTTTTCCATCTATCATTTGGGTTATATCGACAGAATCGATAAAGAGGCAACTCATAACGATGAAAGTCATAAGTATAGTTGATAACGCTACGATGTGCCGTTTGCGTTGAAGCAAGCTGATTAATTTCTTTTTCATAAAGCGTTATGATTTTTAGTTTTCTGATATTTTCTTGAATACATAGGTGTAGGTATTCGAACCACACCCGGGGCTATGAGTAATCACGATGTTACGTTCGCCATTGGTAATGGGGAATAGGATATCGGTACTGGCCTGCTCCGTGGCTCCATCCTCTGTGAAATAGAGGCGAAAAGGATAATAGATATCGTCAACTTTCCACGTGCCATTGTGGCGTACCACAAAAGGCAGATAGTTTTCAATTGTGTACTTACCATCTTTCTTCAGGTCAATTTGGAACTGGCTGAAGTCCATGGTTTCGGTAATATCATTACTGTTGCGGCTCACTGTGGTGAGTTGCCACGTGCCTGATATGTCTTTGACCTGCTCCGTGTTTTTGTCAGGATCAGCAGGAGCAGAGAACGTATCACACGATGTCACAAGCAGAGTAGTCAGCAAGGCTATTGCCGCCAAATGTATGCTATGTTTCATATTTAGGGTATTTTATTAATTATAGTAGGGATTCTGTAGCAAATCTTTCGACTTCACCGTTTCATTGTAAGGAATTGGGAAGAAGTACATAGCCGGACGCCATACATGCGTGCGTACATCAAATTCTTTCCAAGTCTTTGTTCCGTCAGTGGCGCGAGTGATTTCAATGCCATGCATGGTTTTGCTTTCGGTTTGCGGAGCAATCATCCAGCGGCGTACATCAAAGAAGCGATGTCCTTCAAAAGCAAATTCAAGGCGGCGTTCTTCCTGAATGGCTTGGCGCATCTGTTTTTGTGTCATATTCTTTTTAAGTCCATACATACCATCTGCACCGGGCTCGATGCCGGCACGCTTGCGAATGAGTTTTAATATGGGATAGCAACCAAGTTGTTGTCCGCCTAGTGTTTCTTCGAAATCGGGCCCATGATATTCATTGGCTGCTTCAGCATACATCAGTAAAATGTCGGCGTAACGTATCAGTGGATCGTTGTGACGGCTTGGGTTCCATGTACTACCTTTACATAAGCGATCACATCCCTTGCGTACATAGAAACCAGTGGCAGTGCCTTGGTATACGGCATCGCTTGTTTGCCCTACGCCAATCCATGTGTTAACAACTGTGGTAGCACTGTAAGTATCGTCAGCAGGGACCAAAGCACCATCATAAATCACGGTGTTGTTGAAACGTGGATCACGATTTTGAGCGGGATTCAGAGGATCGAATGTGTATTGGCTGTTGTTAATGGGTTTACCGTCAATCATAGGGAAGGCATCTGCCAATTCTTTGTATATGTACCCGCCGTGGCGTGTTCCGGAGTGACTTCCACTAGGTGGATAGTAAGCAGCTTCATGTCCGGACTCACGTTGATACTTACGGTCGAGGATATTGCCGGCAAAGGCTCCGTTATTGTTTTTACCATCATCATCGGTTAAATTGGCATTTCGTGTATCACCGGCTTGGAATACGACGTAGAATCCGAAACCTGGTTCGGCTTTGCCGTTCAAATCTTTACTTCTAATAAAGAGATTATAGGTTCCTAGGTTGATTACTGCGCGGGCAGCATCCATTGCCGTTTTCCAACGTTCTTTATCATAAGAGGGATAGCCTACTAATTCTTTGGTATCAGTAGGAGCGAAATCACTTCCATTGAATAATGGACTAGCTGCATAGAGGCAGACACGGGCTTTAAGACCCAATGCCGCTGCCGATGAGGCGCGACCGTTTTCTTGACCTGTTCGTCGCACGGGAAGTACATTGAGTTGGACGATAGAGTCACATTGATGGGACACATACTCTACACATTCCGCCCATGTGTTGCGCGAGGTTTTCATTGTCGAAGTAGCATCATACACGTTATTACCGATAATAGGTACACCACCGTAGTGTTTCATCAGAATGAAGTAGTACCAGGCACGCAAGAAAAGTGCTTCGGATATGTATTGAGCTTTCCGGCTCTGTACCATCGGTGATCGGTCGATGTTGGCAAGGAATACGTTACACCGGCGAATGTTAGTGTAGCATTTCGACCATGCATCATCACTCACCGTAACCGGATTAACCGTACCGGTAGCAAACATCATGTTTGTCCAGATGGTTGACGAAGGATAAAATTCAGCTTCGTCACAAGCGCTTTGCAGCCCACCACCATTAGCCAAAAGGTATGTCCATCGGTTGTAGTTGATATCAAACCCGATATCGGTATAAATTCCGGTCAGGAAGTTGGCGGTATACGTACTATCTGCAAAAACGGTCTCACGATTTAAATCCGAAGTTTGGGTTTGATCGAGGAAACTGTCATTACAGGACGCAACTGTTCCTAAAAATAGGAGTAGCGTTAATGATTTCATGTACAATTTCATAGTAAAACTTATAAAATTAAAATTAAACAATTTAAAGCCAATAAGCCGAGACTAATTCACGACTTGAATTTGTATTAAGACGATTGACAAGATATACACCACTAAACACAATACTTTTTTTTTCACGTATTATTATTCAGTGAAAAGGTCATTGTATTATTCGAGCAATGATAGTAAATCAAATACATCTAAAGAAAGAATTATCCGAATTAGTGGTTTTTCATTCCTGAATCGTCTTTATCCTAAACTCTAATAGTATAACATTATGAGACGCATCTTTTTGTCAACCTTTATGGCTTGTATTATCGGCTTTACAGGTGCAGAAACAAATTAAATAATCTTAAATATCTTATTAAACATGAAACCAATTCATCTTATCCTAAGTATCGCACTCCTCGCCGGAGGAGCATGTGGTGACCAGCAAGAACCTTATTACGGCAATTCAGAAGTGAAGATGCCTCAAATTGATTCCGAATGGAATCTCGAACTAATGCCAAATCGATCAGGACAATATTGGAAAGTGTTCGTCTACAAAGACTTGAAATACAATGCCCTTTTCACTCGGTCGTTGGGCTGGAATGGAGGAGACGGTGTGTTCACCACTGGTTTGCCTGACGGGAATATATTTTGGTCGTTCAATGATAGCTTCTATGGCGTAATCAATGAAAATCGTTCACGAGGTAATTGTAGTTTCCCTCGTAACAGTATTATGGTACAAACACCTGGTGAGAAGGATGAAAATCTTGTTTGGTTAGCTGATTACGTACAAACCAACGATCCTAATGCGGATAGATACTATCAGGTACGTACTCACATTCGTCATCCGAAAGCTACACTATCGGATGAAAAAATACAAGCTGGAGAAATCGATCAGGATTATCTTTATTGGGCAGGAGATGCTACGATATATAACAATCAGATGCAAATGTTGTGGGGAGCCGTTGATAATACCGATCCGAACAACTTGATGCGCCGCTTTGGTACTTGCTTGGCTACTTATAGCTTGGAAGGAAAGCCGGGTGATGCTACTTATATGAAACTTATCAGTCGTAATGATAATTTTAACGACCACACTTTAGGTTATGGCGACACTATGTGGGAAGACGAAGACGGACATATCTATCTTTACACAACTTCCAATTATAAGGTGGCTGTGGCACGTACCGCTACACGCGACCTTGGCAGCCAGTGGGAATATTATGTGGCCGATCCGCAAGGACATTTCTCGTGGACAACGCAGTACCCCTCAACCCAAGATGCTGAAAATTCTACAATTATCCCTTTGGAAAGTGCATGTTCTATGCCTTGGGTATTTAAAAAAGGTGATACCTACTACATGATCGGACAATCCATGTGGTTCGGGAGAGACGTGCTGATGTTCCGTAGTAAGCACCCTTATGGGCCGTTTGTCGACCAAAAGACTCTCTTTACATTGCCCGAATTTCTTGATAAGATTGGCGAACAACGTTATCAACATGTTTATATGGTAAATATTCATCCGGCTTTATCACGTACCGGTGAATTGGTGATCTCTACCAATACAGACTGTTCCAACTTTTGGGATAATTTCAATGCACCGGGTAGTGCTGACTTCTATCGTCCTTATTTCTACCGTGTATTTAATTGGGAATCATTGTACGATAACGATGCTCCACTTGAGTAAAAGGATTTACTATCTCTGACGTTGATCATAAGTTTCATTGGGCTGATGCTGTGATTGATGGTAATTCCATCATCGTCTCATCTCCTGAAGTTGCTTTCCCAATAGCAGTGCGTTATGCTTGGGCAGATAATCCAATTTGTAATTTATACAATGGAGTTAACCTTCCGGCGTCCCCTTTCCGTACAGATGACTGGCAGGGTATTCTTATGGTAATAAATAGATATAGTTGTTTCGATTTGCCAAGTGAAATAGATGTAACACATAAAAAAATAACCATGAACAAGCTCATTTATTTAGTAATTTTCTCTTTCTTATCAACAAGTATATATGCCCAAATGAAAGACCTTGTGCAATATGTCAATACACTGCAAGGTACCGACTCTCATTTCGGATTAAGCTATGGGAATACATATCCTACTACAGGTATGCCTTATGCCATGCATACGTGGTCTGCCCAAACAGGGAAAAATGGAGAAGGCTGGAAATATCAATATGCGGTAGATAATATCAGAGGATTCTGCCAGTCTCACCAATGCAGTCCGTGGATGAGTGATTATGCAGTGTATTCCTTTATGCCGATGGTAGGGAAGTTAGTCGTTAATCAGGAGATGCGGGCAACGAAGTTCAGCCATGATAATGAAATTGCCAAGCCGCATTATTATAAAGTGATGCTGGATAATGGAATTACAACCGAGATGGCTCCAACTACTCGTGGTGTACATTTACGCTTTTCTTATCCCTCTACCGGAGATGCCTATCTGGTTATTGACGGATATACGGATATGAGTGAGATTAAAATTGATCCGGCAAAGAGACAAATCTCCGGTTGGGTGAATAACCAACGTTTTGTAAATAACTCTAAGACATTCCGTAGTTACTTTGTAGTGCAGTTCGACAAAGCATTTGAGGATTACGGTATGTGGGAAAATCAGAAAGATGAGATTTATCCTAAAAAGTTGGAAGGAGAAGGCAAAGGCTATGGTGCTTATATCAAATTTAAGAAAGGATCGAAAGTACAGGCAAAGGCTGCCTCTTCCTATATCAGCGCAGAGCAGGCTGTGATTACATTGAACGACGAACTGGGTAAAGATAAGAATTTGGAAGCCACCAAAATACGTGGACATAAAACGTGGAATGAATTATTGAACAGAATCCAGGTAGAAGGTGGAACAGACGAACAAATGAAAACTTTCTATTCCTGTCTTTTCCGTGCCAATCTCTTCTCTCGCAAATTCTATGAACGTAAGGAGAATGGAGAACCTTATTACTATAGTCCGTATGATGGTAAAGTATATGATGGATATATGTATACAGATAATGGCTTCTGGGACACTTTCCGTTCTCAATTTCCATTAACTAATATTCTTCATCCTACCATGCAGGGACGTTACATGAATGCCTTGCTTGCCGCACAGGAACAATGCGGCTGGTTACCTTCCTGGTCGGCTCCGGGTGAAACCGGCGGTATGCTGGGCAATCATGCTATTTCATTATTGGCGGATGCTTGGGCAAAAGGAATTCGTTCCTTTGATCCGGAAAAAGCATTGAAAGCCTATGCGCATGAGGCTATGAATAAAGGACCTTGGGGTGGTGCTAACGGACGTGGTTTCTGGAAAGAATATTTTGAACTGGGATACGTTCCTTATCCTGAATCAATGGGATCGAGTGCACAGACAATGGAATATGCATACGATGATTTCTGTGGCTACCAACTGGCTAAAATGACCGGAAACAAACACTATCAGGAAGTCTTTGCCCGTCAGATGTATAATTATAAAAACGTATTCGATCCGTCTATCGGTTTTATGCGTGGAAAAGGCGTTGATGGTAAATGGCAGGAACCGTTTGACCCATTGGAGTGGGGTGGACCTTTCTGCGAAGGTAATGCCTGGCATTATACCTGGTCCGTATTCCATGATGTAGAAGGATTAATAGACTTGTTCGGAAGCGACCAAAGATTTACGACCAAAATGGATTCGGTATTCACCCTTCCCAGCACTATTAAACCGGGAACTTACGGAGGAGTGATCCATGAAATGAAAGAAATGGAATTGTCGGGTATGGGACAATATGCACACGGCAATCAGCCGATTCAGCACATGCCTTATCTGTATAGCTATGCCGGCCAACCGTGGAAAACCCAGTATTGGGTGCGTCAGATCGTTGAAAGATTGTATAATTCCACAGAAAGAGGATATCCGGGAGACGAAGATCAAGGTGGTATGTCATCATGGTATATCTTGAGCTCATTAGGCATTTATGCCGTTTGTCCGGGTACGGATGAGTATGTAATTGGCAGTCCGTTATTTAAGAAAGCTACTATAACGATGGAAAACGGTAATAAATTCGTGATTGAAGCGAACAACAATAGTAAAGAGAATCTCTATATCCAGTCTGCTACCTTAAATGGACGTGTGTTGGATAAGAATTTTATCAGATACGACGATATAGCAGACGGAGGAATTATCCGTTTTGAAATGGGAAGTCAACCGAATAAAGAACGATGTACGTCGAAGTATGCCGCTCCCTTCTCATTGTCGAAAGAATAAGAAACTAAAAAGATATAAGAAGAATACAGTATGAAAAATAAAATTTTAACAGGTTTATTATTGGTTTTGATTGGAGGGTGGGGGAGTCTCTCGGCGCAGAGCGCCGGGAGTAATTATGCCCGTCAGGTAAATACCCTGATAGGAACGAAGGGCGTGGGTTTGACTTCGGGATATCTTTATCCCGGAGCCACCTATCCTTATGGAATGGTGCAGTTCACTCCCTCTTATTTTTCCAAACGTTCCGGATTCGTCATCAATCAGTTGAGTGGTGGCGGTTGCGAGCACATGGGTAACTTTCCCACTTTTCCGGTAAAAGGTAAACTGAAGATGTCTCCGGACAATATTCTCAATTACCGTATCAATATTTCTGAAGAAAAAGGACATGCCGGTTATTATGAAGCAAAGGTGCAGGAAGATATTCATGCAAAACTGACAGTAACCGAAAGAACCGGTATGGCGAGTTATGAATATCCGGCAGATCAGCAATATGGTACGGTAATTATCGGTGGAGGCATTTCCGCAACTCCGATAGAGCAGGCCGCCATCGTTATTACTGCACCGAATAAGTGTGAAGGATATGCAGAAGGCGGTAATTTCTGTGGACTCCGTACACCGTATAAAGTCTATTTTGTAGCAGAGTTTGATACGGATGCGTTGGAATCGGGAACATGGAAAAGAGATGAACTGAAGCCGAACACGACTTTTGCTGAAGGAGAATACTCCGGAGTCTATTTTACTTTTGATGTAAATAAGAAGAAAAATATCCAATATAAGATTGGGGTTTCTTATGTATCAGTAGAAAATGCACGCGAGAATCTGAAAGCGGAGAATACCGGATGGGATTTCCTGCAGATTCAGAATCAGGCAGAATCCAAATGGAATCATTATTTGGGTAAGATTGAAGTAGAAGGAACCAATCCGGATCGTACCACTCAATTTTATACTCATCTGTATCGTTCATTCATTCACCCGAATGTATGCAGCGATGTGAACGGAGAATACATGGGAGCTGACTTCAGAGTGCATAAATCCCGTTCCAAGCACTATACTTCTTTTAGCAACTGGGATACCTATCGTACACAGATTCAACTATTATCAATCCTTGATCCTGAAGTAGCCTCTGATATTGTTATTTCTCACCAATTGTTTGCCGAAGAAGCTGGTGGTGCTTTCCCGCGTTGGGTGATGGCTAATATAGAGACCGGCGTGATGCAAGGAGATCCGACTCCTATCCTGATATCCAATGCTTACGCTTTTGGTGCTCGCAATTATGACCCGAAACCGATTTTCAAAACCATGAGAAAAGGAGCGGAAGAACCGGGAGCAATGTCACAGGAGGTTGAGGCTCGTCCGGGCCTGAAACAGTATTTGGATAAAGGATATTACAACGCTTCTATACAATTGGAATATACTTCCGCTGATTTTGCAATCGCACAATTTGCCTTACATGCCGTAGGAGATGAGTTTGCAAGCTGGCGTTATTTCCATTTTGCACGTTCATGGAAGAATCTGTATAACCCGGAAACCGGATGGTTGCAATCACGCAATCCCGATGGTTCGTGGAAACCACTGACTGAAGATTTCCGTGAATCGACCTATAAGAATTATTTCTGGATGGTGCCATACGACATTGCCGGTCTGATAGAAATCATTGGAGGCAAAGCAGCGGCAGAAAAACGCCTGGATGAATTCTTTACTCGTCTGGATGCCGGCTATAATGATGCCTGGTTCGCTTCCGGCAATGAACCGAGCTTTCACATTCCCTGGATATACAACTGGGTCGGAACTCCCTATAAAGCACAGGAGATTATTAACCGTGTATTGAATGAACAGTATTCAAGTAAAATTGATGGTTTGCCGGGCAATGATGATTTAGGGACGATGGGCGCCTGGTATGTGTTCGCTTGTATCGGTCTTTATCCCGAAATACCGGGAGTGGGAGGCTTTACGGTGAACACTCCGATATTCTCATCCGTGAAAGTTCATTTAAAGAAAGGGGATATGGTGATAAAAGGCGGTTCGGAAAAGAATATTTATATCAAGTCCATGAAGCTAAACGGTAAACCGTATGACAGTACATGGATCGATTGGGATCAACTGAATAATGGGGCTACAATAGAATACACTACTTCGTCCAAGCCTGACGTGAAGTGGGGAACTAAAGTGACGCCTCCCTCTTTCCCTTAAAGCAAATCAACGAGGTATATAAATTTATGATATAAGATAATTTTGTAAGAGCACTTATTTATAACATCAAACGTGAAAATGAAAAGAAAACTACAAAACATAGCTTATCTACTGATGGCTGCCGCATTAATCACTTCCTGTGGCGAGAAGAAGCAAACAGCAGAATTCCCGGATTGGGCGTGGGCAGATTTCCAGCGTCCGGAAGGAATTAATCCGATTATTTCTCCTGACACTACTACCTTTTTCTATTGTCCGATGCGACAGGAGTCAGTAGCATGGGAAGCGAGTGATACGTTTAATCCCGCTGCTACTGTTTATGATGGGAAAGTAGTAGTCTTCTACCGGGCTGAAGACAACTCGGCAATCGGTATCGGATCACGTACCTCCCGTTTGGGATATGCCTCTTCTGACGACGGACTACACTTCAAACGAATGTCCGTACCTGTATTTTATCCGGCAGACGACAGTCAGAAAGAACTGGAAAATCCCGGCGGTTGCGAAGACCCACGTGTTGCTGTAACAGAAGACGGGCTTTACGTAATGCATTACACACAATGGAACCGCAAACAGGCACGTTTGGCAGTGGCCACCTCGCGCGATCTTCAAACGTGGGAAAAACATGGACCGGCTTTCGCAAAAGCATACAACGGAAGATTCATGGATGAATTTTCCAAATCTGCCTCTATCGTAACCAAATTAATTGACGGCAAACAAGTGATTGCCAAGATTGACGGCAAATACTGGATGTACTGGGGAGAAAAGTTTGTGAATGTAGCCACTTCCACGGACCTTGTCAACTGGGAACCGATGTTGGATGAAAATGGAGAATTCCTGAAAGTGATGACTCCCCGCGCAGGTAAGTTCGACAGTGACCTGACCGAATGTGGTCCTCCTGCCATCCTGACTGACAAAGGAATCCTTTTATTTTATAACGGCAAAAATAAATCGGGCGCAGAAGGAGACACACTGTATACAGCCAACTCTTATTGCGCCGGACAAGCCTTATTTGATGCCAAAGATCCTACTAAACTAATCGATCGCTTGGATAAACCTTTCTATATTCCCGAATCAGACTTTGAAAAGAGCGGACAATATCCAGCCGGAACCGTATTTATAGAAGGGCTTGTATTCCACAATCAGAAATGGTTCTTATATTATGGCTGTGCCGATTCACGCGTGGCAGTTGCCGTATATGATCCTCTCAAAAAATAAAGAAAACGTTCATAATGAAAATAACAGTTTATAAAATAGAAATTAAGACATGAAAAAACTTTTTGTATTGATTGCAGCGGCTTGTATGACATGTACTGCTGCGTTTGCACAAACTGTGAAACCTTTTAAGGAGGGTGAGAGAGCAGTGTTCCTGGGAAATAGTATAACGGATGGTGGGCATTACCATTCATACATCTGGTTATATTATATGACTCGTTTTCCGGATATGCCTATCCGTGTTTTCAACGGTGGTATTGGTGGAGATACGGCGTATGATATGAATAAACGCCTGGATGGTGATATTTTTGCGATGAAACCTTCCGTGTTGATGGTTACTTTTGGTATGAATGATTCCGGATATTTTGAATATAACGGTGATAAGCCCAAAGAATTCGGTGAGCAGAAATATCAGGAAAGTATAAAGAATTACCAGCAGATGGAGAAACGTTTTAAAGATCTTCCTGATACCCGTATCGTGATGGTCGGGACTTCTCCGTATGATGAAACCGTACAACTCAAAGAGAATACACCGTTCAAGACAAAAAATGAAACCATCAAACGGCTTGTTGAATATCAGAAAGAATCGGCAGCTAAGAATAATTGGGAATTTACCGATTTAAATGCTCCTATGACAGCTATTAATCAGCAATATCAGCAGAAAGATCCTACCTTTACCCTTTGTGGCAGTGACCGTATTCATCCCGATAACGACGGACACATGGTAATGGCCTATCTTTTCCTGAAAGCCCAGGGATTTGTAGGTAAGGAAGTAGCGGATATGGAGATTAATGCTAATAAAAAACAAGCCGTTAAGTCGGAAAATTGTACCGTTTCAAATATAAAGAAGAATGGAAAAGATTTGAGTTTTGACTATTTGGCAGAAGCTCTTCCTTATCCTTTAGATACTATTGCTCGTGGTTGGGGACAGAAAAAGAGCCAGGCAGAAGTGCTGAAAGTTGTTCCTTTTATGGAAGAGATGAACCGTGAAACGTTGAAAGTAACAGGACTAAAAGGCAATTATAAGTTGTTGATAGACGATGAAGAAATTGGAACTTGGAGTGGAGATGAACTGGCAAAGGGCATTAATCTTGCTGCTGAATCCAAAACTCCCCAGTACCAACAAGCATTGACGGTGATGCACCTGAATGAATATCGTTGGGAAATTGAAAGAACATTCAGAGAATATGCGTGGTGTGAATTCGGCTTTTTCCAGCAAAAGGGATTGTTGTATGCTGACGACAGAAAAGCGATCGAGGTGATGGATGAAAACTTGGATAAAAACGTTTGGTTGAAGGGACGTCGTGATATGTATTCAAAGATGATGTTTGAAGCTGTCCGTGATGCTCGCCAACAGGAAATGGATGTTCTTATCAATAAGATTTATGAAATAAATAAGCCTGTTGTAAGAAAGATTTTACTTAGAAAGATATGATGCGATAACAACGTACAAATACGATAGAATACTCACCGTAATGAGAAAGAATTCTCACTGTAATGAGAACTTTTTCTCATTGCGATGAGTATTTTTTCTCATTACAGTGAGTATCGTTGAGAATATATGAATAGATAAGTACTCTTTGTAATAGCTTGATAATGTATGTCTTATTGTAGCTTTTGCATTAAAGAGACTACCTTTATTGAATTCTTAATTCTTTTTCCAGAAATCGGAAGTGAAAAGTAGTAATACTGTAAACAATTCCAAACGTCCCAAGAGCATTAAAAAAGAAAGCAGCCATTTGGCGGCATCAGGCAATTGACTCCATGAAAAAGCCGGGCCGCATGTACCGAGTCCCGGTCCCATATTACCCATACTTGAAACAACGGTTCCGATTGATTCCAGAAAACCGACTCCCAGCCCCATCATGATAAGTATGCTGATGATAGCGATGACTGCATATAAAAAAGTAAAGGCCAATACTGTAGACTGGATGGAAGGAGAAATAACCTGTTTGTTAACTCGCACCGGGAGCACGGCATTAGGGTGAAGAATATGTTTGAATTCGTTTTTCACAACCTGAAACAGGATAACCATACGAATACATTTTATACCTCCTGTTGTACTGCCGGCACAGGCTCCGATGATCATCACTATTACAAGGCATCCCCAAAGAATAGAAGGCCAAAGCATATAATCGGCTGTGGCAAATCCCGTAGAAGTTTGCAAGGAAATCACTTGGAAAAGTGATTTACGGAACGCCTCTTCTATCTCCATAGAAGAAGTCTGATGAAGCCAGACTGCAATAAATATAGTAAAGAAAGAGACACACCAGAAATAGAACTTTAGCTCTGCATCATGAATGAACTTCTTTATTTTTCCATTGAACATCAACAGTAATAGCGTGAAGTTGATGCCCGAAAGAAACATGAAAATAGAGATTACATAATCTATATAGGGTGAATGATAATATTCGATACTTGCTTGTTTGGTAGAAAATCCGCCAGTGCTGGTTGTCGTGAAAGCATGGCATATACTGTCAAACACACTCATACCTCCAAATACTAATAAGACAATCAATGTCCCTGTCATTCCGGCATAGATACCCCATATCCATTTGGCGGTAACGCCGATACGGGGATGTACTTTGTCATGAGTAGGACCGCTGGCTTCGGCAGCGAATACCTGAATGCCTCCCATTCCGAAAATCGGCAGAACGGCAATTGTGAAAAATACAATTCCCAAACCTCCTATCCATTGTGTCATTGCCCGCCAGAAAAGGATTCCGTGTGGCATTGATTCAATGTTGTTCATGATGGTAGCTCCCGTACTACTGAATCCGGACATCGTTTCGAAAAAAGCGTCCGTAATACTCGGGATATATCCACCTATATAATAAGGTAACATTCCGAAAAGGGAAAAGGTGACCCATGCTACACTGACTATGACATATCCATCACGGCGATTCAGGGATTTCACTGCGTCTTTCCCGATGGCGAGCAACAGAATACCGATGCTAGTGGTGATAGCGGATGAAATCAGGAAACTCTGCAAATCGTTTTCTTTGTAGAAAAGAGAGACAGCTCCACAACATAGCAGCATAGCTGTTTCTATCAGAAGCAGGAATCCTATGATGCGGTATATCATCTTCGAGTTAATCATATACAAGTATTTGTTGATACTTAGTGAAAGAACTTCTCAATCTTTTTAATCATCATGCTTAAGCAGAATACGACTACATGGTCGCCGGGGCGGATTTGCGTATCACCTGTCACCAGGATACCTTCTCCGTTACGGATCATTCCTCCGATGGTGGTGCCTTTGGGAAGTCCCAGGTCTTTAATCAGGTGTTTGGTTATTTTGGCTCCTTCCGGTACGGTGAATTCCGCTACATCCGCATTGGCAAAAGTTAGGCATTTTACATTAGACACGTCGGCGTCCAACATCATTTGGTAGATATGGCTGGCGGCAATCATCTTTCTTTATTGATAACCGTGCCGATGTCGAGACTCTCTGCCATGCCGATATAGTCGATGTTCTCTACTTCTGCCACCGTCTTTTCCACTCCCATACGTTTGGCGGCGAGACAGGCCAGGATATTCGTTTCCGAGTTGCCGGTCAGGGCGACAAATGCTTCGGTATTCTTTAACCCTTCTTCGATCAGCAGGTCCATGTCACGGCCGTCTCCGTTGATAATCATAGTCTTGTCATCCAATAACTCGGTCAGGCGGTTGCAACGGTTGATATCGTTATCTACGATTTTCACCTGCATATAGTCGGGTACATATTGGGCGGTTCGCACGGCAATACGACTACCACCCATGATCATTACGTTGCGTACGTCGGCATAATCTTCCTTTCCGGCTATCTTACGTATATAAGGTACATACTTGCGGGTAGTGGTGAAGTAAACGATGTCATGCAGTTTGATTACATCGTCACCGCGAGGGATAATCGTTTCCGTTCCGCGTTTGATGGCTACTACATGGTAAGGAATGTTGGGACCGCCTAATTGGTGCAGCGGTATATTCAGGATTTCAGCCTTTTCGCGCATCTTGGTACCGATAAGTATCAGCGATCCGCCACAGAATTCCCACCATTGGCGCACCCAACTCATACGTATGGAAGATACGATTTCTTTAGCGGCAAGCATTTCAGGATAAATCAATGAATCAACACCCAGCTTCTTAAAGAATTCCTTGTTTTTGGGTAGAAGATATTCGTAGTTGTCGATGCGGGCAACGGTCTTTTTGGCTCCCAAGTTGGTAGCCAGCATACAAGCGGTCATGTTCCTGCTCTCGTCCGGGGTGACGGCAATGAACAAGTCCGCTTCTTTCACACCTACCTCCTTTAGTCCCGAAATAGAAGAAGGGGAGGCCGTGACCGTCAGCAAGTCAAAGTTGGCGCTGAGGGCACTTAGTTTCTCTTCGTCATCATCCATCAAGATAATATCTTGCTTTTCGCGCGATAACAGTTTGGCCAAATGGGTGCCTACGTTGCCGGCACCGGCAATAATTTTCAGTTGGTTAATCTTCATGTCAATTGATAAATTCTTTTATTTTAGTCAGAATCCTTCTTCATCCATGCCGCACAGTTGGTATAGTTCGGCAACTGCCCCATGTTCTACAAATATATTAGGGATACCGATACGCTTCACGGTCGGTTTGTATTCGTTGTCTGCCATAAATTCGAGGACAGCGCTACCCATACCGCCTTTGATAATTCCGTCTTCGATGGTCAGGATACGTTGGAATTTACGTCCTGCCTCATGCAACAATTCTTCATCCAGCGGTTTCAGGAATCGTAAATCGTAATGGGCGATGGACAGACCTAAATCTGCTTCTGCCCGGGTGATGGCACGGGCGGCTACGTTTCCTATCGGTCCGATAGTAATCACTGCAAGGTCGCTACCCTCTTTCAGTTTCCGTCCTTTTCCTACCGGAATTTCTTCCAGCGGACATTTCCAGTCCACCAGTACGCCGCGTCCACGGGGGTAGCGGATCACGAACGGTCCCTTGTCCGGCAATTGTGCCGTATACATCAGGCGACGTAATTCATGTTCGTCCATCGGGGAACTGATAGTCAGATTAGGGATCGGGCGTAAACATGCCATATCAAAAGCTCCGTGATGAGTAGGACCGTCTTCGCCAACCAGTCCGGCGCGGTCGAGACACAAAACAACTGGGAGATTCTGAATAGCTACGTCGTGGATGATATTATCATAAGCCCGCTGCATGAACGAAGAATAGATGTTGCAGAAAGGTTGCAAACCGTCTTTTGCCATACCTCCGGAGAAGGTGACGGCGTGTCCTTCGGCAATTCCTACATCGAAAGCCCGTTTAGGCATTTTAGACATCAGTATGTTCATCGAACAGCCACTGGGCATGGCCGGGAGTAACGCCGACAATCTTAGGATTGGCTTCGGCCAGTTCCACAAGCGTATTTCCGAATACATCCTGGAAAAGCGGGAGGCATTCCTTCGGTATTGGCAATAAAACGCTCACCGGTGACAGGGATCGAACTTGCCGGGAGCATGCCATTCGGTAGCGTGCATCTCTGCCGGGGCGAATCCTTTTCCTTTTATGGTATGTAAGTGCAGGATTTTAGGTCCTTGCAGGTCTTTTATATCTCGTAATATCTTGCCAGGTTCTTCACATCGTGTCCGTCGATAGGACCGAAGTAGCGGATGTTCATTCCCTCGAAGATGTTTTGTTGTTGTGCAGCCATTGATTTCAGGCTGTTGCCGAAACGTATAAGGGCTTTGCGGCGTTCTTCGTTTAAAATACCAAGCTTGAACAGCATTCGTGAGAGCTTGAAACGTAGCTGATTGTAGCGGTTGGAAGTTGTCAAGTTGAAAAGATACTGTTTCATACCTCCTAACACTACGGTCGATTGCCATGTCGTTATCATTCAAGATAATGAGCAGGTTGTTCGACGTGGCAGATGCGTTGTTCAGTCCCTCGAAAGCCAGTCCGCCACTCATTGATCCATCACCGATAATGGCTATACATGGCGTTTGGCGTCTCCTTCCGGGCGGCTGCGACAGCCATACCGAGAGCAGCAGAAATAGAATTGGATGCATGTCCGCAGGTGAAAGTATCGTATTCACTCTCCTCCGGTGACGGGAAAGGACGGATTCCTCCGAACTTCCGGTTGGTGGAGAAAGCTTCCCGTCGTCCCGTAAGAATCTTGTGGCCGTATGCCTGATGACCCACATCCCATCACAATACGGTCATAAGGTGTATTGTAGACGTAGTGCAGGGCTACGGTCAATTCCACTGTCCCCAGGCTCGCAGCGAAATGTCCGGATTGCAGCAGAGTTCTTTAATAATGTCTTGCCTCAGTTCACCACATACTTCCGGTAGTTGCTCTACGTTTAGTTTACGTAGGTCTTCGGGGTAATCAATAGTGTTTAGCAAGTTATATATCGGTTCACTATTCATGATTCTAGGAAATTTAGTGCAAAAATACGAAAAGAAAGTATATTCGACCTCCTTTTTTTTATAAAATCTTATCCGGTATAAAGACGTATCTGTTTTTCTATGCTTCCTAAGATTATTGAATCGTGAGGAAAAAGAGGGCGGAAATAGTTTTTTGATTACTTTTGCACATGAAACGTAATGAAATGATGGAAAATCGTATGAACTTTCAAACATCTGTAGAATTACCTGCCGGGATGCCGTCGGTCAGTCATGCAGATCATATTCTTCTGATGGGGTCCTGTTTTGCGGAAAATATCGGGCGACAATTAATGGATGCCGGATTTCAACTGGACCTGAATCCTTTTGGTATTCTTTATAATCCTTTGTCCGTCTCATCTGCTTTGAGGGAGATTATAAGAAATAAGGAATACAACAAACAAGATCTGTTTGCCTACAAAGATTTATGGCATAGCCCGATGCATCATGGCTCTTTTTCTGCTTTTACGCCCGAAGAGACATTGCATGCCATAAATTCACGTCTTCACCACGCTTATAAAAAACTGCCGGAATTGAACTGGCTGATGGTGACAATGGGAACTGCTTACGTTTATAAACAAAAGGAGAGTGGACAAGTGGTAGCTAATTGCCATCAATTGCCGGAGAGTCACTTTTTGCGTTACCGGCTGTCTGTAGAAGAAATTGTAGAAGATTATACAGCACTCATCACCGAAATGTCAGCCCGGAATCCGGATCTGAAATGGTTGTTTACAGTCAGCCCGATCCGTCATATACGCGACGGGATGCACGCCAACCAGTTAAGCAAATCGACTCTGCTGCTCGCCATCGACCGATTGCAACAACTGTTTCCGGAACGAGTGTTCTATTTCCCCTCTTATGAAATCATATTGGATGAATTACGTGATTATCGCTTCTATGCCGATGACATGTTGCATCCGTCTCCTCTGGCGATTCGTTACCTGTGGGAACGCTTCTCCGAAACCTTCTTTTCTCCTGAAACAAAGCAGGTTATCGTAGCTGTGCAAGACATCCGCCGGGACTTGGCGCATAAACCCTTTCATCCCGAATCGGAAGCGTATCAACGCTTTTTAGGACAAATAGTGTTAAAAATAGAACGACTTATCGGAAAATACCCGTACTTAGATTTTCAAAAAGAAACAGAACTATGTCATATACGATTGAATCCATAGCCGAAAGTATCGGTGCCCGCCGTGTGGGCGAATGCGAAGCGACGATTGATTGGCTACTGACAGACAGCCGCTCTCTTAGTTTCCCGGAAGAAACTCTTTTCTTTGCCCTGACTACGAAACGTAACAGTGGAGCCCGCTATATCCCCGATTTATATGACCGGGGCGTGCGTAATTTTGTAATTACGGAAGAAGACTTTAAAGAAGTTGAGAATGGAGAGTTGAGAGTTGAGAGTTCTATGCAGCATGATGGTGCGCAGCCCACTCTCAATTCTCAACTCTCAACTCTCAACTTCCTCATCGTTCCCAATCCTCTGAAAGCTTTGCAGAAGCTTGCTGAAACACATCGTGATAAATTTAAAATCCCTGTGATTGGTATCACCGGCAGTAATGGAAAAACCATTGTGAAGGAGTGGTTGCATCAGTTACTTAGCCCGGATCGTTGCATCGTTCGTTCTCCACGCAGTTATAATTCGCAGATCGGAGTCCCACTTTCTGTGTGGCAACTTTCTGAAGAAGCCGAACTGGGTATTTTCGAAGCCGGCATTTCCGAGATGGGGGAGATGGGAGCTTTGAAACGAATGATTAAGCCTACCATTGGCATACTGACCAACATCGGCGGAGCTCATCAGGAGAACTTCTTCTCTTTGCAAGAGAAATGCATGGAAAAGCTGACGCTTTTCAAAGACTGTGATGTCGTGATTTACAACGGTGATAACGAGTTAATCAGTAATTGTGTCGCAAAATCAATGCTGACGGCGCGTGAGATTGCCTGGAGCCGTACCGACATTGAACGTCCGTTATATATTAGCCGGGTGACTAAGAAAGAAGATCATACTGTCATTTCCTACCGTTATCTGGATATGGATAATACCTTCTACACCGCCGTTTATCGACGATGCTTCCATAGAGAATGTGCTGAACTGCCTGGCTGCCTGCCTCTATCTAATGCCCCCGCCGAGAAGATTACAGAACGTATGGCACGTCTTGGAACCGGTGGCTATGCGCCTGGAAGTGAAGGAAGGTAAAAATGGTTGCCTGCTGATAAATGATAGCTATAACAGTGATCTCGCTTCACTGGACATTGCACTCGATTTCCTTCTTTACCGCCGCTCGCAGAGTAAGGACTGAAGCGGACGCTTATCCTCTCGGATATACTGGAAACCGGACAAAGTACCGCTACGCTTTATCGGAAAGTGTATCGCAGTTGGTACAGAGCGCGGAATTAAGCGTACTGATTGGAGTAGGCAGTGAGATATCTTCGTGTGCCGCACGCTTTGACATCGAGAAGGCTTTCTATCCTAATACAGAAGCCCTGTTGCGCGCTATTTCCCGTGGAGAACTGCGGTTGGAGAATGAGATTATATTGATAAAAGGTGCCCGTCAGTTCGGTTTTGATGCTTTAACGGAAGAACTGGAGAAAAAGGTACACGAGACCATTCTTGAGGTGAATCTTGGAGCCATGATAGCTAATCTGAACTATTACCGCAGTCGGCTGCGTCCGGATACGAAGATGGTGTGCATGGTGAAAGCATCAGCCTATGGAGCCGGTTCGTATGAGATTGCCAAGACATTGCAGGAACATCATGTCGATTTCCTGGCTGTAGCTGTAGCTGATGAAGGTTCCGAACTCCGCAAAGCGGGTATTACGGCAAGTATCATCATTATGAACCCGGAGATGACCGCGTTCAAGACCATGTTCGACTATAAACTGGAACCGGAAGTGTATAGCTTCCACCTGCTGATGCTTGATTAAAGAGGCCGAGAAGGAGGGAATCACTAACTTTCCGATTCATATAAAATTGGATACGGGTATGCATCGGCTGGGCTTTGCTGCCGAAGATATGCCGCGATTGATTGAACGGCTGAAAGGACAGAATGCAGTGATTGCCCGTTCGGTATTCTCGCATTTTGTGGGAAGTGATGCGGCTCAATTCGACGCTTTCACACGCGGCAGATAGAATTATTCGAGAAAGGTTCGCAGGAATTGCAAGCCGCTTTCTCTCATAAGATTCTGCGTCATATCTGTAATACGGCAGGAATCGAACGTTTCCCCGAAGCACAGTACGATATGGTGCGCTTGGGAATCGGACTTTATGGAGTGAGCCCGATAGACAATTCGATAATACATAATGTAAGTACTCTCAAGACTACGATTCTTCAGATCCGGGACGTGCCTCAAGAAGATACGGTAGGATATAGCCGAATGGGACATTTGGTACGCCCTTCACGCATTGCAGCTATTCCTATCGGTTATGCGGATGGGCTGAACCGCCACTTGGGCAACGCGGCAACGCCTATTGCCTGGTGAACGGAAAGAAAGCTCCTTATGTAGGCAACATCTGTATGGATGTTTGTATGATTGACGTAACGGACGTCGACTGCCGTGAGGGTGATCAGGCTATCATCTTCGGTGATGATCTTCCGATTACTGTCCTGTCTGATATGCTGGATACGATTCCTTATGAGGTGCTGACTAGTATTTCTACTCGGGTAAAGCGAATCTATTATCAGGATTAATTCACCCAGATTCACGGAGCTTTCACACAGATTGAAGGAATATATAGTAGCAATAAATCAGAAAGATAAATAAATCTGTGGAATCCGTGTAATCTGTGGCGAAAATGTTATATTTGCACCAACTAGTAGAAACCTCTTATCAAATAAACTTATGACAAACTTATTATTGTTAGGCTTTTTGCCCAGTGGTTCCGAATGGATTATTATTGCTTTGGTTATTCTTCTTCTTTTCGGTGGAAAGAAAATTCCTGAATTGATGCGCGGCTTGGGCAAAGGGGTCAAGAGCTTCAAGGACGGAGTGAACGAAGCAAAAGAAGAAATAAATAAGGCAAAGGATGAAAGACGAAAAAATAAATTGACAAACCTGGCAGATTTGCAGCTAAGAACTAAAAGAGCACAACATACGGATGGCAGAAATGACCTTTTGGGATCATTTGGACGAACTGCGTCGTGTATTGTTTCGGGTAGTCGGAGTATGGTTTGTATTGGCAATAGGCTATTTTATTGCGATGCCCTACCTCTTCGACCATGTAATACTTGCGCCTTGCCACAATGATTTCATATTCTACGATTTATTACGGATACATCGGTACAGAAATTCGATTTGACCGATGACTTTTTTACGCAAGATTTTCATGTGAAGTTGGTCAATATCAATCTGGCTGCCCCGTTCTTTATTCACATGTCCACTGCATTCTGGATGTCGGTGGTGACGGCTACGCCTTATATCTTTTTTGAAATCTGGCGGTTTATTAATCCCGCGCTCTATGCGAATGAGCGTAAAGGAGTACGGAAAGCATTGACAATAGGTACATTCATGTTCTTTATCGGTGTTTTGTTGGGCTACTTTATGGTCTACCCGTTGACACTTCGTTCCTTTCTACTTACCAGTTAAGTTCAGAAGTAGAAAATATTCTCTCGCTCAATTCTTATATTGACAATTTTATGATGTTGATGCTCTGTATGGGACTTGCTTTCGAATTGCCGCTAGTTACTTGGTTACTCTCTTTAATGGGAATAGTCAACAAGTCCTTCTTGCGGAAATATCGTCGTCACGCTGTTGTCGTCATAGTGATAGCCGCCGCTATAATCACTCCTACGGGCGATCCGTACCTTGAGTGTTGTAGCTATTCCTCTTTATCTGTTGTACGAAATGAGTATTTTGATGATAAAAGACAAGAAGAAAAAGATAAACAGGAAGTTTAAGACTGATGAAGGCACTCTTTGAGATGAAGATTTATCACGCCCTTTGTCCGAAGAAATGAAGCGATAGAATCTTATGAAATCCTTTTAGCAGTTTGCCGGGCGGAAGATGCTTATCTTGCCGTAGGATATAAGCAAATGCGCGACTTGCTGGAGCGTATTTGTCGCGCGGAAATGCAGAATGAAAGTCTACAGATGACCGACCTTTCCGCACGAATCAGTTTCGTGGCGGCTAAAACCGGGGCTTTCTCCGTTGCAGAGCAGAACCGGCTTGCATACACCTTCCGACTGACTTCCAATGCCGTATTTGAATCGCCAGCAGGAACCTTCCGGGAGAATCTTTGCGCGATGACGAAAGACATTGACTTTCTTTATTCGTAAACTGTCCGGTGAGGATATTCCCATGGAACTATACCGGCTACTTCCGCGTGCGGATGCTACCTACCTGGTTGCGTCTCCTGCCCGCGAACGAGTGCAGCGAATGCGTGTCTGCTTCCAGTATGCTGACGAGCAATATTTGTATGTGTACTCCCTTGGACAAGTCTCGGAGAAACCATATTTAGTTCGTTATAATATCCCTCAAATAAATGAGGAGTTTGCAGAGACTTGCAAATTGCTGTGGCGTCATGTGCAGGTCAACCTGCTGGATGTAGCTGTGGATGAGACTGGTATCCTGACGCCTTCCTTCATTGTACTGGAACCGGACTATCTACTTGGATATCAGCTCGTTGGCAGAGTGTTTCCGCGATTACGGGCATCATCCTGCCAATTATTTGCTTTCCCGTCTGCAGTCTCCCGACAATACGCGCCCGTTGTTGCTTGGAAACATTGCCAACCTTTTTCTGGATGAGTGGATCTATGCCAAGGAGGAACCGGACTATCTGACTTGTATGAAGAAAGCCTTCCGGCGCTTATCCTATCGAACTGGCAGCCTGTCCCGATTTGCGTGACAAGGAGAAAGGAACGGCGGTTCTTCGCTGATTGTAAACGTCACTTTGAGCATATCCGACAAACGGTGACGGAGACTTTCCATGCTCCCGGATACGAACTGGATAAGACGGATGCTGTACTCGAACCTACCTATATTTGCGAAGCTCTCGGATTGCAAGGCCGCCTGGACTATATGCAGCGCGATATGTCTTCCTTCATAGAAATGAAGTCGGGCAAGCTGACGAGTATGCTATCCGGGGCAAGGTGGAGCCGAAGGAGAATAATAAGGTACAGATGTTGCTTGTATCAGGCGGTACTGGAATACTCCATGGGAATGGACCACCGCAAGGTAAAAGCTTATCTGCTCTACACCCGCTATCCGTTGTTATATCCTGCTCGTCCGTCGTGGGCGATGGTACGCCGTGTAATGGATGTGCGTAACCGGATTGTGGCCGATGAATATGGCGTCCAATTACGCAATAGTCTGGAATATACGGCACAAAAACTGGAAGAAATCAATGCCTCCACCTTGAATGAACGAGGATTGAAAGGACGTTTTTGGGAAACATACCTGCGTCCCTCTATTGATAACTTTCAATCGAAACTGAAAGCTCTTTCTCCACTGGAAAAGAATTACTTCTATGCGGTGTATAACTTTATTACAAAGGAACTTTATACCTCAAAATCCGGTGATGTGGATTATGAGGGACGCACCGGAGCCGCTTCCTTGTGGCTTTCCACTTTGGCGGAGAAATGCGAAGCAGGAGAGATTCTTTATGATTTGAGAATTAAGGAGAATCATGCAGCCGATGAACATAAAGCCGGACTTACTTTTTCTTTCTTTAAAAAGGAAAAGGCTGGGGAAACTTTGTTGAATGAGGCTACCATAAATGACATTACTGGAGATAAAGCTATTGGAAATGACATTACCGGAGATAAAGCTATTGGAAATGATATTCTTGGAAATGGAGCCTCTGCAAGTAAGACTGTCAGAAGTGAAGCTCTTGAAACAGAGACTTCTCTACCTAATTTCCGTCAAGGCGATGCCATAATTCTTTACGAACGTAACTCTGATACAGATAATGTTACCAATAAAATGGTATTCAAGGGAATATTGAATACCTGACGGATCATGAAGTAGGAATCCGTTTACGTGCTACACAGCAGAATCCTTCCGTACTTCCTGCCCGGAGCCTTTATGCGATAGAACATGATACAATGGATACAACATTCCGCTCGATGTATCAGGGGTTATATATTTATCTTTCTGCAAGGAAGGAACGCCGTGACTTGTTGCTGTCACAGCGTCCTCCTCGGTTTGATGAATCATTGGATCCTATGATTTCCCGTTCGGAAGACGATTTTACGCGAATCGCCTTGAAAGCAAAAGCCGCACAGGATTATTTCCTTCTTATCGGGCCTCCGGGAACAGGCAAAACTTCATGTGCCCTGAAGAAAATGGTAGAGACTTTTCATGCAGATAAAGATGCGCAGATTCTTTTGCTTTCATACACCAACCGGGCTGTTGATGAGATATGCAAGTCGCTTGCTTCGATTCGTCCTGCTGTCGACTTTATACGTGTGGGGAGCGAATTATCCTGTGATGAAGCATATCGCGGGCATCTGATTGAAAATGAATTATCCTCTTGTAACCGTCGTTCGGAAGTGTACGAACGCATCCGGAATTGTCGGATTATTGTGGGAACGGTAGCGGCTATTTCCGGCAAACCGGAACTGTTTCGTTTGAAGCATTTTGATGTAGCCATTATTGATGAGGCTACCCAAATATTGGAACCGCAGTTGTTGGGTATCCTCTGTGCACGTGGAGAAGACGGAAAAGATGCAATAGATAAGTTTGTCTTGATCGGAGATCATAAACAACTGCCTGCTGTGGTACAGCAAAATACGGAGCAATCGGCCATTTATGATGAATCTTTACTGTCTATCGGGTTGACCAATTTGAAAGATTCCTTGTTTGAACGCCTCTACCGGAACTGTACTGCAACGGTTCATCGCTCCTACGATATGCTGTGCCGTCAAGGGCGAATGCATCCGGAAGTTGCTTGTTTGCTAATCGTGCCTTTTATGGAGGGCGTCTGATCCCTGTCGGCCTACCTCACCAAATAGAATCATCCGATACCATTTGTCGTTTGGCTTTTTATCCCTCTGTGCCGGAGAAGGCCGGAACATCTGCAAAGATCAACTATTCGGAAGCACGTATTGTTGCCGACTTAGCTGCTCGCATTTATGAAGATCATCGGACAGATTTTGACGAATCCCGTGCCCTGACTTTAGGGATCATTACTCCTACCGGAGTCAGATAGCATTGATAAAAAAAGAAATAGAATCATTAGGTATTCCGTGTTTAAACGATATCCTGGTAGATACCGTAGAGCGCTTCCAGGGGAGTGAGCGTGATGTGATTATTTATTCCTTCTGTGTGAACCGTACTTATCAATTGAAATTCCTTGCCAATCTTACGGAAGAGGGTGGGGTATGGATTGACCGGAAATTGAATGTGGCTCTCACCCGTGCAAGTAAGCAATTGTTTATGACAGGTGTACCCCATCTGCTACGGCAAAATCCTATCTATGCGGACTTGTTGGATAGTATTTTCTAAAATGGAAGGAACTGTGACTTTCAGGAGGATAATCCGAGTCCTATTTAGCAAATCTTAAACGTTCCTCTTTTCTTTATATCTTTTATTAGTATTTTTGAATGTAATAAACCCTTATCTTTGTCGAACGTTTTTTTCATAGAGATTTAGATTTAAGGTTAGAAGAATTGTGGAAGTCGTGAGACTTCCCTTTTTTTCATCTTAAAGTTTTGCGCTCCTGTATCTCTCATGGACCGTTTGAAGGTAAATTTGCTAAAGTGTACTGAGGTTCATGTTTTTCACGGGAGAGTGCAGAAGAGAGTCGCTTCGTGAGAAGGGGCTTTTTTTGTGCCGGTACTTTTCTGTCTTTTATATATATCAAAAAAGGTGCTCACTGCTGAGCACCTTTTTTATTATCTATATATACTATTCCAGTATTATTCCAATACAATAGGTTTATACTTCGGAACCAGAGCCTTCATTACAACCCAACCAATCAGGTAAGCTACTGCGCATACACAGAAGATGATGAAGTATCCCGCAGGTTTACCGGAGAAGCCCATAAATTCCATGGCAGGGCGTACGAACTGTGCACCTTGTTCCAGTAAATCATGAGTCATTTCCACTTCTTTTCCATCTACCATTGTACTTCCTGATGAATATACGAACAAGTTACCTGCTACTTTCTGAAGAATCATTGAACCGAAACCACCGGCCATACCACCGATACCAGTGATACTTGCAATGGCTGCTCTCGGGAACATGTCACTTACGGTAGAGAAAATGTTGGCAGACCAAGACTGGTGAGCTGCACCACCGATACCGATCATGATAACCGGTAACCACGGAGAGATAGTACCCAGAGGCTGTGCCAGCAATACTACCAGCGGGAAGAATGCAAATATCAACATGGCACGCATACGTGCTGCATACGGATTCAAACCGGTTCTGTTGATAATGATAGTAGGCAGTTTACCACCATAAATAGAAAGCATCGTGATGGCATACAGAGTAAAGATCAATGCGATACCCAATCCTTCGGAAGTCTTGATACCGAATTGCGTATTCAGATAAGAAGGAGTCCAGAACAGGAAGAACCACCAAACACCATCGGTCATAAATTTACCGAAAGCAAATGCCCAAGTCTGTTTGTAGCTGAAGCATTGCCAGAATTTCATCTTCTTCTCGTCTTTTTCTTCTACGACAGGAGCTGCACCTTCTTCGTGCTTGTCTTGCTCAATGTAATCAAGCTCAGCCTTATTTACGTGCTTGCTTTCAGAAGGTTTAGAGTACATGAATACCCAGAAGCCCATCCAGATAAATCCAAGACCACCAATTACGATGAAAGCCATTTCCCAACCCCATGCTTTAGCCAGCAAAGGAATTGTCAACGGAGCAACCAGAGCACCGATAGAAGCACCGGCATTAAAGATTGAAGTAGCATACGCGCGGTCTTTCTTAGGGAAATACTCGGCAGTTACTTTGATAGCGGCAGGGAAGTTACCAGCCTCACCAAGTGCCAGTACACAACGGGCTGCCAGGAAGCAGTACATACTAATAGTAGCAATAGTTACTACCACATCACCTGTGGCACCCATTAATTCGGCTGCACTATGCAGACCTACGAAATGCTCGGTTACGATACCACAAAGAGCGTGGAGACAAGCACCTGCCGACCATACACCGATAGCCCAAAGGAAACCTTTCTTTGTACCCATCCAGTCAATAAAGCGACCGGCGAACAACATGCAGACTGCATAAACAATAGAGAAAACAGAAGTGATTGTTCCGTAGTGTGATTCATCCCAATGGAATTCGGGTTTGATAAATTGAATCATTCATGGGAGATCCGTGCTATCCGCGTTATCTGCGTCTGAAAAATTATATGTCATACAGGAATACGCAACGGTTAGCGCATTTCTGTATATTTGATCTTGTCCATATCTCCGTAGTCGAGGTTTTCACCAGCCATGCCCCAGATGAACATATAGTTGCTTGTTCCGGCAGCAGCGTGGATAGACCATTCCGGTGACATGATAGCCTGTTCGTTCTGCATCCATACGATGCGTTCTTCCTGAGGCTCGCCCATGAAGTGGCAGATAGAGTTGCCGGTCGGTACATTGAAGTAGAAGTATGCCTCGATGCACGGCGGCTGTGAGTGTGTGCAGGCATCGTGTTCCATACGCTACCCGGTTTCAGTTCCGTCAATCCCATTTGCAGTTGGCAAGGACCTTCTTCAAGTACATTGTTTACAATCAACTGGTTGATAACGCGGTCGTTGCTTTCTTCCAATTTTCCGGCAGGGAAAGAGTTGGCTTTCAGAGAGCCTTTACGTCCGTCAATCGTAATTAACTGCGTCTTGTATTCTTGTGAGCAGTAGCAGAGTTGATGTAGAACTTGGCAGGATTGCTTGAGTCTTTGCTCTTGAAAGTCACTTTCTGCTTGCCTCTACCAACGTACAGTGCATCTTTGAACTTCAATGTATATTCTTTGCCGTCTACGGTCACGATTCCTTCGTCACCTACGTTGATAACACCTAGTTCGCGGCGCTCAAGGAAGAACTTAGCTTTCAGCGGATCGATTGTTTCCAGTACCAGTTCTTTTGTTGTAGGCACGGCACCACCGAAGATAAGACGGTCGTACATAGAATAAGTAACGTTGATTTCGTTCGGAACCATTACTTTTTCCATAAGGAAGCTACTACGCAGGCGGTTAGTATCATACGTTTTCACGTCTTGCGGATTGCAAGCCACTTGCATCTTGTAATTCACCTGGGCGGAAGCAGACATCGCTGCGATACCCAACATCATTGCAATTGCTAATTTTTTCATCTTTCGAGTTTTTTATTGAGTTATATATTATATACCACTTATTATTATCAGTTAAAGGCTTTTCTACTTATTCCTTATTACTGTTCAATGCGTTCTTTGCGTCGTTTCTCGTCATGCGGATACGGTTGTAGATAGCCATTCCGAGTGCGAGTACCACGAGGATTGCCGGGCCGATAATCTTCAGGCTGTAAGTAAGGTGGAAGATACCCCAGCAGAAAAGACTGGAAGCAAAGTCGAGTGCGCCGCCTTCAAAGCCTGCGGGGATATTCACTGTCGGGTCACCTGTTGCTTCGTATACATCTTTAGCAGCCAGGGTGAAGAAACCTGCCAGTTCCGTTACGAAATACAAACCTACGATTAATGCTACCAGTCCGATAATAAACGATTTCACTACATTACCTTTCGTGATAGGCAGAATCATCGGGAACAGGTAGAACATACCCGCCAGAGATGCCAGCGGAAGGAACCGGTTGCCCGGCAGAATGACTGCAAGGAATATAGTTACGGGAATCAACAGCAGAGATACCACCAGTGTCGTCGGGTGTCCGATAACCAAAGCGGGGCTCATACCGATACTCAGTCCGGCATTATTCTTATATTTCTTTGCGATCAGTTCGCGAGTAGCGTCGGAGATCGGTTTCAGACCTTCGATAAAGAGGCTGGTGATACGTGGAATCAACTCCATTACCGCGCCCATTTTGATACCCAGTCCTAAAATGCCCGGAATATTATCCAATACTTCTTTCCAGCTGGCACAACCCAATGCGCCTATACCGCAACCAATTACGATACCCAGAAACAAGGGTTCACCCATTAAGCCGAATTTCTTTTTCAATCCTTCAGAGTCGATATTCAGCTTGTCGAATCCCGGAATTTTATCCAATAGTTTGTTGATTACGATAGCAAACGGAACGAAACTTTGGCAGAAAGGTTGCGGGATAGAGATTCCGTCCATTTTATCATAGAACTTCTGGAAAAGCAGGAGCGGTAAGGTCTGCCATTACCAGCGTGATGATGTAGCAGATGATAGCTGCAAAGAATCCCCAATAGATATTGTCGGAAGCAAAGTATACGATAGCGCCGATAAATGCAAGTGCCAGTAGTTCCAAAGGTCGATATTGACGGTACGGGTTGTTTTGGTAAGCAGCATTAATAAGTTAACTCCCAGCAAACAGGGATAATGAAAGCGCCGACTGAGGTATTGTAAGCTACCGCCGCAGCAGAAGGCCACCCCATGTCGAAAATTCCTAATTCCAATCCGTAGATTTCAACCATTTTACTTAATGCCGGACCCAGACTGCTGGTTAGCAATGCCGTCACTACTGATAAACCAACGAAACCGACACCAACCAACAAACCGCTCTTGAGCGCTTTGGGAAGTTTAATACCGATACATACTCCTAAAATCGTGAAAATGATCGGCATCATTACTGCCGCTCCAAGACCGATAATGTACTTAAATACTTCTTCCATTCTGTTCTATTTTTCTCTGTTTTAATGATAATTTACTGTGTGTCTCCCCAGAGGGCATTAGTTGTAAACCGTGCCAAAAGTAAGACCTTTTTTGCTTTCTTCCAAAACGAAACTCTTAATTTATCAGATATTGCATCAAAAATGGACATTTTTGACGTTTGCGTGCACAAAAATAGTCGTTTCCGTACACGAAAAACAAAAAATGCACCTAGTTGATTAAAAATTCCTATCCGGTTTGGAAGAAATAACACTACTTTCGTAGCGTGAAAAACGAGTATGTTGAATCCTTAAAATAACAAACCATGAGACGAACTCCTTTTTATAATTTTTTTATAGTGGCTTTATTGGTTACAATGACCGCTTCTGTATCGGCACAACAGGTAGACAGCAAACTTCCCTGGTCTGTGCGACTGACTGAATCGGAAATGATCCGTTGCCCGGAATCCTGGCAGCTCGACTTTCAGCCGAAACTGAAGTGGGATTATTGCCACGGACTTGAACTGGGAGCCATGCTCGATGTGTACGACGCTTATGGCGACAAGAAAATTCGCGATTACGCCATCGCGTATGCAGATACAATGGTGCACGCCGACGGAACGATTACTGCCTATAAATTAACCGATTACAGTCTGGATCGCATCAATTCCGGGAAAATTCTTTTCCGTATTTATGAGCAAACCAAGAGATCCGAAATACAAGAAAGCGCTCGATCTGCTTTACAGCCAGTTTGAAGGACAACCGCGTAATGAGGACGGTGGTTTTTGGCATAAAAAGATTTATCCCCACAGATGTGGCTGGACGGACTTTACATGGGAGCTCCTTTCTATGCAGAATATGCATTCCGTAATAATCTTCCGCAGGACTATGCAGATGTAATCAACCAGTTTGTCACTTGTGCCCGTCATACGTACGATCCTAAAAATGGTCTTTATCGTCATGCGTGCGATGTAAGCCGCACTCAACGTTGGGCGGACCCGGTGACCGGACAGTCGAAACATACATGGGGACGTGCAATGGGATGGTATGCGATGGCATTGGTGGATGTGCTCGAATTTATTCCGCAGCATGAAGCCGGAAGAGATTCCCTGCTTGATATATTGAATAATGTAGCTGTGCAGGTGAAGAAACTTCAGGACCCGAAGACCGGAGGATGGTATCAGGTGATGGATCGGAGTGGTGATAAGGGTAATTACGTAGAATCTTCTTGTTCCGCTATGTTCATTTATTCGCTCTTTAAGGCGGTTCGTTTGGGATATATTGATAAATCTTATCTGGATGTAGCGTTGAAGGGCTATAAAGGATTCCTGGATAATTTTATCGAAGTGGATAGGAACGGATTGGTAACCATAACCAAGGCTTGTGCAGTAGCCGGGTTGGGAGGAAAGGTATATCGTTCCGGTGATTACGACTATTATATTAATGAAACAATCCGTAATAACGACCTAAAGTTGTGGGGCCATTTATCATGGCTAGCTTGGAATATGAACGTTTACAAAAGTAATTTATGCCGATGAAAGGGACTATTTTTAAAGGAATGATGTGTTTGCTTCTACTGGGTGTGGGAGCAACATCTGTTTATGCACAACAACAGCAGCGCAAAGATACGTTGGTCGTCACACGCGACGGGACAGGAGATTACCGCAATATTCAGGAAGCAGTGGAAGCGGTCCGCGCTTTTATGGATTACACGGTGACAATTTATATCAAGAATGGTATATACAAAGAAAAACTAGTCATTCCTTCCTGGGTAAAGAATGTGCAATTAGTGGGCGAAAGCGCCGAAAATACGATTATCACGTATGATGATCATGCCAACATTAATAAGATGGGTACTTTCCGTACCTATACTGTAAAAGTGGAAGGGAATGACATCACTTTCAAAGACCTGACGATTGAAAATAATGCGGCTCCTTTGGGACAGGCCGTGGCACTTCATACCGAGGGTGACCGGCTGATGTTCATAAACTGCCGTTTCCTGGGAAATCAGGACACTATCTATACAGGAACCGAAGGAGCGCGTCTCTTATTCACGAATTGCTATATCGAGGGAACTACCGACTTTATCTTCGGACCTTCCACTGCACTTTTCGAATACTGTGAGCTGCATAGCAAACGTGATTCGTATATCACTGCCGCTTCTACTCCTCAAAGTGAAGAATTCGGTTATGTATTTAAAAACTGTAAGCTGACAGCCGCTCCGGGAGTGAAAAAGGTCTATCTGGGCCGTCCGTGGCGTCCGTATGCGGCAACGGTCTTTATCAATTGTGAGTTTGGAAACCATATCCGTCCCGAAGGTTGGCACAACTGGAGGAATCCAGAGAACGAAAAGAACAGCCCGTTATGCCGAATTCGGAAATACGGGTGCGGGCGCAGATACTTCCGGGCGTGTGGCATGGGCTAAACAGTTGACAAATAAGGAGGCAATGAAGTATACTCCGCAAAATATCTTTAAGGAAAGCAGTAATTGGTATCCTTATAAATAAAAATACGTAGGGTTTCCGACTGTTTATGCAGCTTGAAATTCTTGTTTCCGGGCTTGGCTCTTTGCTTTCCCTAGCTTGAAACTCCCGTTCCAAGGCAGGAAACTGCAGTTTCCCTATGTGGGAACTGTCGTTTCTCTACGTGGAAACTAGCGTTTCTTACCGGGGAAACTGTAGTTCCTATACGTGGAAACTGAATTTGTCTGCGTGCAAAATAGGATTATATAAGGTGTTGCAGATAAACATCTGCAACGGTATCTGCAACAGTATCTGCAACGCTGCAATCGGTTGATTGCAAGTAAGATACAAGCAAAACGTTGCAGGTGGCAGATAAAAACAAAAAATAAAACTCGTAGGAGGGGATGAAGAATATGAAAACACTTAGGGTTAAAATGGTAGGGCTACTTGCTAACGGCTCTTATTCTTTTTTCTGCATTTCGTGCGGATAAACCGGTCGTAACTGTCTTTATGATAGGAGATTCTACTATGGCCAATAAGAAACTGGACGGAGGAAATCCCGAACGTGGCTGGGGAATGGTACTTCCCGGATTCTTCTCCGAGAATATCAGGATAGATAATCATGCTGCCAATGGTCGAAGTTCCAGAAGTTTTATCAGTGAAGGCCGCTGGGAAAAAGTCATTTCTAAGGTGAAGAAAGGGAGATTATGTCTTTATCCAGTTCGGCCATAATGATGAGAAAGCAGACTCTACCCGTCACACCGATCCGGGTAGTACTTTTGATGAAATTCTTCGTCGGTATGTGAATGAAACCCGCGCCAAAGGTGGAATTCCGGTATTGTTCAACTCTATCGTCCGTCGAAACTTTGTGCAGCCGAAGGATGATGCCATCGCAAAAGATGTCCGCCGGACACCGGGGGAAAAGTGAACAACCGAAAGAGGGAACCGTTTTATTCGATACGCATGGTGCCTATCTGGATGCTCCGCGCAATGTGGCAAAAGAACTGGGAGTGACTTTCATCGACATGAACAAAATCACCCATGACCTGGTGCAGGGACTTGGACCAGTAGAATCAAAGAAACTATTCATGTTTGTCGAACCCAATCAGGTGCCGGCTTTCCCGAAAGGTCGTGAAGACAATACTCACTTAAACGTATACGGAGCACGAACAATTGCCGGACTGGCAGTGGATGCTATCGGCAAGGAAATTCCGGAACTGGCGAAATATATCCGTCAATTCGATTATGTAGTGGCCCAAGACGGTAGCGGTGATTTCTTTACCGTGCAGGAAGCTATTAATGCTGTTCCCGATTTTCGCAAAGACGTCCGTACCACTATCCTGATTCGTAAAGGAACTTATAAAGAGAAACTCATCATCCCTGAATCCAAGATTAATATATCTTTGATTGGAGAAGACGGTGCGATACTGACTTATGACGGTTTTGCAAACAAGAAAAATGTATTTGGCGAGAACATGGGAACTTCCGGTTCATCGAGCTGCTATATTTATGCACCGGACTTTTATGCAGAGAATATCACTTTTGAGAACTCCGCCGGTCCCGTCGGGCAGGCAGTTGCCTGCTTTGTCTCCGCCGACCGTGTCTTCTTTAAGAACTGCCGCTTTTTAGGTTTCCAGGATACCCTCTATACTTACGGCAAGCAAAGTCGTCAATATTATGAGGACTGTTACATCGAAGGAACAGTTGATTTCATTTTCGGTTGGTCTACGGCTGTCTTTAACCGTTGCCACATTCACAGCAAACGGGACGGCTATGTGACCGCACCTTCTACCGACCAAGGGAAAAAGTATGGCTACGTATTCTATGATTGCAGACTGACTGCGGAACCGGAAGCCACAAAAGTGTATCTGTCCCGTCCTTGGCGTCCGTATGCGCAAGCTGTATTTATCCGTTGCGAACTAGGTAAACACATTCTCCCTGTCGGTTGGAATAACTGGGGCAAGAAAGAGAACGGAAATACAGTCTTCTATGCCGAATATGAGAGTCGGGGCGAAGGAGCCAATCCGAAAGCGCGTGCCGCTTTCTCCCAACAACTGAAAAACCTGCAAGGATACGAGATTACGACTGTACTGGCAGGCGAAGATGGATGGAGTCCGGTAGCGGACGGAAACAAACTGATAACAGTGAAACGTTGACTTGACGAATATGTAAAGAAATGAATTACTAAGCAAAAAACAATGGATATATAAAAGACAATGATCACTTGTCCTATAGAATGGTTCGATTCTGTTAAATAGCCGCTAAAGATTGCATAAAAGTACAACTATTTTTCTATCTTTACGGCACAGAACCTAGTTATATGATGAAGAAAACCTTAATTTCAGTAATTCTTTTGCTAGCTATTGTGTTCTTGACACATGCGCAGCAGCACTGTTTTTTCACCCACTATTCTACTGAAGATGGATTGTCCCAGAATACGGTGATGAACATCTTGCAAGATCACAAAGACAACCTTTGGTTTGCCACCTGGGATGGTATTAACCGTTTTAATGGGTACACTTTCAAAACTTACAAGGCACGACAGGGAAATTACATCAGTCTGACCAATAATCGGGCGGACCGTATGTATGAAGACCGTTATGGTTTTTTGTGGCTACTGACTTATGATAATCGTGTCCATCGTTTCGACCCGAAGACAGAGACTTTCGAACAAGTACCTGCTGCCGGAGAGGAGGGGAGTGCATTCAATGTACATACCATTGAAGTAATGCCGAACGGAACTGTCTGGCTGCTGACTGAAAACGACGGTGCGATTCGCATTCTGACTCATCCCGACGAGAATCATCGGCTGACATGGGATATTTATTCCAATAAGACGGAATTGTTTCCCTCTTTACATGTGTTTAAAGTACATCAGGACAAAGCCGGTAATGACTGGCTGCTGACAGACAACGGTCTCGGCATGATCCGCCCCGGAAAGAAAGAACCGGATTCCTATTTTACGGAGACAAAAGGAAAGTTTGGCGGCATAAACCAAGCCTTCTATGCAGTACAGGAGCGGGATAAGGACATCTGCTTTGCTTCGGATCATGGACGTATCTGGTCTTATCAGAAAGATAGCGGAGAATTTACGTTGATCGAACTTCCTACAAAAGGACAGATCACTTCCATTCACCCCGTTGCACCGGACGTTTCTGTAATTACTACCGATTCGGATGGTTTCTTTACTTACAATCTGCGGACCAAAACAAATGTGCATTACTCATTCCTGACTTGTAAGGCTTTACCCGCAAAACCAATCCTTTCTGCTTATGTAGACCGTTCTTCGGAAGTCTGGTTCGAACAGGAAGAACCGGGTGTTGTAGCCCATTTTAATCCCTCGACCGGAGTAGTGACGCGTGAGCAGATTCTTATTGAATATAGTAATCCTGAACGTTCACGTCCTGCTTTTCATATCCATGAGGATGTGAACGGCTATCTGTGGGTACACCCGTATGGAGGTGGTTTCTCATATTTTGATCCTCAGAAGAAGCGGCTGGTTCCTTTTTATAACGGACTGGGCAGCCGTGACTGGCGTTTCTCCAATAAGATTCACTCGGCTTTCTCCGACAAACAAGGGAATTTGTGGCTGTGTACCCACTCCAAGGGATTGGAAAAGGTGACTTACCGTAATGTTCCTTTTGCGATGATGACTCCCGTACCGCAGGAATATGAATCACTGCATAATGAGATACGTGCCCTCTGTGAAGACAAACAGGGGAATCTCTGGGTTGGCTTGAAGGATGGTATACTTCGTATGTATGATGCCGATAAAGCTTATAAAGGATACCTGACCGAAAGCGGCATCGTTTCTACTACCGGTACTCCCATGTTGGGAACTGTTTATTTTGTTATTCAGGATTCGAAAGGAATCATCTGGATTGCAACAAAAGGAGACGGACTTGTCCGTGCCGAGCCGACTTCTTCCAACGGAATGTCTTATAAACTGACCCGTTATCTTCATCGTGAAGAGGATATGTACAGTTTGAGCGATAATAATGTGTATTGTATCTATGAAGATCATTATGGTCGTATTTGGGTAGCTACCTTTGCCGGAGGTATCAATTATCTCACGGAGAATGAAGCAGGAAAGACATTGTTTATCAATCACCGGAATAATCTGAAAGGGTATCCGATTGATCCTTGCTACAAAGCGCGTTTCATTACTTCCGATAATAATGGACGCCTGTGGGTAGGTACAACTACGGGAGCTGTTGCTTTTGATGAGAATTTCGAGAAACCGGAAGATGTACAGTTCTATCACTTCTCCCGTATGCCGAACGATACACAAAGTTGAGTAACAATGATGTGCACTGGATTATCCCCACTACGAATAAGGAACTTTATCTGGCTACCTTTGGTGGCGGACTCAACAAACTGATCTCTATCAGTAAGGACGGCCACGGAGAGTTCAAATCATATTCCGTACTGGACGGTCTTCCTTCCGACGTCTTGCTTTCTGCCCGCGAGGACGATAAGGAGAACTTATGGATTAGTACGGAGAATGGAATCTGTAAATTCATCCCCTCCGAAGAACGGTTTGAAAGTTATGATGAGCGTAGTATTACTTTCCCGGTACGCTTTAGTGAGGCGGCTTCCACATTGACGGCGAAAGGAAGTATGCTTTTCGGTGCCAGTGGAGGAGGTTCTTTATATTTAATCCGGATTCTATCCGTAAGAGTAGCTATGTGCCACCGATCGTGTTTTCTAAATTAACAGTAGCCAATGAGGATGTTGTGCCCGGGGAACAATCGTTGTTGCAGGCAGATATTGATGATACGGAGCAGCTGGTGCTTTCGCACAATGAGAATATCTTCTCTGTACACTTCGCAGCGCTCGATTATACCAATCCGCAGAATGTGCAGTATGCCTACATTCTCGACGGATTTGAGAAACAGTGGACCTTTGCCGACAAGCAACGTAGTGTGACTTATACGAATCTTCCGAAAGGAGAGTATGTGCTCCGTCGTGTTCGTTCAACGAATAGTGATGGTGTGTGGGTAGAGAATGAACGTGTGCTGGATATTGTCATTCTGCCCTCGTTCTGGGAGACGCCGGTAGCTTATGTGCTTTATGTTCTTTTTATTCTGATTATTATTCTCGTGGCCGTTTATATCCTGTTTACTATTTATCGGTTGAAGCATGAAGTATCGGTAGAACAGCAGATTTCAGATATAAAGCTGCGTTTCTTTACTAACATTTCCCATGAGTTTCGTACGCCGCTTACGCTGATAGCGGGTCCCGTTGAGCAAGTCTTGAAGAACGATAAACTGCCGGCTGATGCACGGGAACAGTTGGTAGTGGTCGAACGGAATACCAACCGTATGCTTCGTCTTGTCAATCAGATTCTGGACTTCCGCAAGATTCAGAACAAGAAGATGAAGATGCAGGTGCAGCGTGTGGATGTCGTGTCCTTTGTCCGTAAGGTCATGGATAATTTCGAAGCCGTAGCCGAGGAACATCGGATTGATTTCCTGTTCCAGACCGAAAAGGAACAATCTTTATCTTTGGGTGGATGTGGATAAGTTGGAAAAGATTGTGTTTAACCTGCTTTCCAATGCTTTCAAATATACGCCGAACGGCAAGATGATTACGATTTTTATTCGTGAAGATGAGAATACCGTTTCGATCGGTGTACAGGACCAGGGAATCGGTATTGCGGAAAACAAGAAGAAGTCGTTGTTTGTCCGCTTCGAGAATCTGGTGGATAAGAATCTTTTCAATCAGGCTAGTACGGGCATCGGGCTTTCGTTGGTGAAGGAATTGGTAGAAATGCATAAGGCGACCATTACCGTTGACAGCCGTTTGGGAGAAGGGAGTTGTTTCAAAGTCGAGTTCCTCAAGGGGAAAGAACATTACGATAAAGGAAGCCGAGTTTATTCTGGAAGATGCGGAAGCTCCGGTAAGAATGGGGCAGGTGGTGGACATTGCCAATTCTTCCATTCAGTCTGAAACGTTGGTAAGCGATGATTCGGAGAAGATTGATGATGTGTATGGGGAAGAATTTGCGAAAGAAGAGAACTCCAAAGAATTGATGCTGTTAGTCGAAGATAATCAGGAGTTGCGTGAATTCTTGCGCAGTATATTTTCTCCGATGTACCGGGTGGTGGAAGCTGCTGACGGTAAGGAGGGGGCAAGCAAGGCTTTGAAGTACCTGCCGGATATTATTATCAGTGATGTGATGATGCCTGAGAAGGATGGTATCGAAATGACACGTGAACTGCGTGCGGATATGATGACCAGCCATATACCTATCATTCTGCTTACTGCCAAGACTACGATCGAAAGCAAATTGGAAGGACTGGAATATGGTGCAGATGACTATATCACGAAACCTTTCAGTGCCACCTATCTGCAAGCCCGTGTAGAAAACTTGTTGATACAGCGCAAGAAACTGCAAAGTTTCTATCGCGATAGCCTGATGCATATCAATATTTCTACCGGTCAGGAGGAAGTGCCTGTGGCTACGGATATGCCGTCTGCTGAAGAAGATGTGTCCGAAACTCCACCTACAACTCTCGAAATGTCTCCCAACGATCGTAAGTTTATGGATAAATTGGTGGAACTAATGGAGCAGAACATGGATAATGGCGAGTTGGTGGTGGATGATTTGGTACGTGAACTGGCTGTCAGCCGTTCGGTGTTCTTCAAGAAACTGAAAACGCTTACCGGATTGGCTCCTATCGAGTTTATCAAAGAAATGCGTATCAAGCGGGCTACACAATTAATAGAAACCGGAGAATTTAATATGACCCAGATTTCGTATATGGTCGGCATTAATGATCCGCGTTATTTCAGTAAATGCTTTAAAGCACAGGTTGGAATGACGCCTACAGAGTATCGGGATAGAGTGGGGAGATAATAATAGGAAAGGAAAGAAATAGAAAGGGGGATGTTCAAAACTCCCCTTCTATCGAAGTCACCCTCGCTACACCTATCTGTGGCGAGGGTGATTTTTAGTTTATGAGAGTTCCGATACATTTACCCTCATCTTGGTTATCCGAAATTATTTTTTAGGGTATAGATGATTCACAAGGCTGTTCATATATATTTCCAGGTTTGTATATTCCGGGCTTAATGTATATTTGGCTCCGTCTGAAGGATCATTGGGATTAAGGTTGTGTTTCTTTTCCCATTCATCGGGAATACCATCACCATCTGTATCAACAAGTGCTGTTTCTGATTTATATTCCGGCCATCCTCCTACATCAGACGGTTGGTCAATCATTCCATTCGTGCTACCGTGGGAACCTTCATAAGTATAATTACCTTTGCGGGTTTCTTCTACAATGCGTTGGTCTATGGCGTCACGGCGATATGAAGCACCGGCAAACTCGAGAACATCTTTGTAGGCTTTCTTGGCAGGTTGCAAAGAAGTATGTTCGGCTATGTCAAATGCTTTTTTAGACAGTACTTCCTTTTCTGTGGCAAAGTCTTTTTTGATAACCAGTCCGTAAGAGTTATCCATATTCACTTTATAAAGAGCCTCTTTCTGCTTGTCAGTCAGTTTGGGACAGGTAGGATCCATATAGTTACCTTTGAAATAGAATACACCATGAACACCTGCTTTATTGTTGTTTTTGCCATCATCGGCATACGCTGTAAACAAGCGTTTGAAAGAACCTTTTGTAGCGCTGAAAGGTCCCGGTTTATAGTAGTTATTAATAAAGTTGTAGGAACCTCCTTCACCGGCATAAGCCCCGTCACTACCATAATTGTAGATTACATTATTGAATAATTCCACTTTTTCATCTTCCGGACGACCCGTATAACGGCTTCCGCAAAGACGGGGTGTGCGGTTAGTGTGATGGGCGAGTAAGTTATGGTGAAAAGTAGCAGGCTGTCCACCCCAGATACCTCCATAACCATGCGCTCCCTTTTCGTGGATAGAATTGGCGAGACTTTCACTGATGATGCACCATTGAAGAGTGAAATTACGGTTATCATAGAATGTGGCACATTCGTCCGTACACCAGCTCATGGAGCAGTGGTCTATGATAATGTTTTGGTGCGCTTTTGTACCATTCATTGCGTCGTCACCTTTTTGTTTGATGTCGACTCCCATACGGGAACGGATGAAACGGATGATTACATTGTCTGCCTGAATAGAGAATGTATAGTTTTTCAGGCAAATGCCATCACCCGGAGCTGTCTGTCCTGCAATGGTCACATCACCATTGCTGAGTTTTAATGCTTTTTGTAATTCAATAATTCCGCTAACCGCAAAGACAATGGTGCGGGGACCTTTCTTGCTGATAGCCCAGCGAAGTGTTCCTTCCGAACCGTCGTCTGCCAGGGAAGTAACAGTGTATACAGCACCTCCGGCACCACCGGTGGTATATTTTCCTGCTCCGTCGGCACCGGGGAAGGCGAGAACTTTGGAACGATCCGGGGTAGGATAGTCCTTTGATGTTTTTTCAACCGAAATGGCAGGTTGCATGGCTTGTCCCACTAGAGGAAAAGCCAATATCAAACTACAGATTGCTAATATATTCTTTTTCATTACTAATTTATCATTTGGGTTCGAATTTACTAAATTTATTCTATAACACTGCCACCTGTCGCACCATTTACCATGATTTCGTGCACCAGACTATTGAGATACATTTCCAGATTAGTGTACTTCCCGTTTTTGTCAATAGTCGTTTCTTTTCCATCAGCAGATTTCTTGGGATTCAAACCATATTCTTCTTCCCAGTAGTCGGGAATACCGTCACCGTCCGTATCTTTCACGTTTGCATTGGTTACAGATTTCAGAACATCGTAGGGATCATTTACTCCTAAGGCTGTGCAGACATCTTTCGGGTCGTTGATATATCCACTTTTGTTTTGTGAGTAGCCGGAAAGATCTTTCCATTTGCTGGCATCTCCCGTGCAACTTGCTTTTCTGTTTTTAACGTCGCTGATTATCAACTCGTCGACTTTATCACGATAGTTGCTGGCTCCTGCATAGCTCATCACACGTTCATAAGCCTCATCCGGCGTATGAGTTCTTACATTTCCTGCCTTAACTACCGGTGAATTTGACTTTATCTGGGTATGTTGGTTCCAAAGCTCCGTAGTTGCACAGTTTTTTTCATCCATTTGTTCAAATACGCCTTTTGTCCAGTTATCATTGCTAACAGTCGTATTGCCTACCACTTTATTTCCGTCGATATAAAACTTCCCCCAAGTTTGAAGCCATTTTTTGTAAGCTTCGCCGGAGTAATTTTCCGGATATACATCCGGCTTGGCGATACGGTAAGCACGGTCTGCTTTACCGCTTTCATCGGTTCCGGGGCCTGGCTTGTAGTAGTTGTTAACGATATTCACGTGTTGCGCTTCACCACCGTAGCAGCCTTCGCCTCCCCAATTGTAGTAAACATTGTTGCGCATATCCACTCGCTCTCCATCGTTGTTGTTCAGTGCTAATGTAGTATATCGGGGACCAAGGCGTGGAACACGGCTTTCGCAATGGGCTATCAGGTTATGGTGGTAAGAGGCATAGTTTCCTCCCCAGTTACCGCCATATCCGTGAGAAGCGAATTTACCTGTGGCAGCATTGATCTTTACATCAGTCACACGTAAGGCTTGATAAGCTAAACACCATTGTACGGTAGAATTTTGCATACCATAGACAGAAAGACATTCATCGCTTCCCCAGCTTACTGAACAATGATCGATGATTACATTTTGTTTGTCACAACCTCCTAATCCGTCGCAGTCTACGTTAGAGTTTCCGGGGCGAAAACGGATGAAACGAATGATGATATTGCTGGAATTAATCGTAAATGGATAATTGGCGATACAGATACCGCCCGGTGATGTTTGTCCGGCAATGGTCAGATCATCTTTCTGGGTTTTTAATTCCGATTTCAAATAGATGGTACCCGACACATCAAATACAATCGTTTTAGGACCGTCTTGTTTCATAGCCCAGCGCAGACTTCCGCTGATACTTCCACTGGCGTCGTCTTCAAGGCTAGTCACATGATAAACTTTTCCCCCACGTCCTCCGGTGGTATTGCGACCGTGACCTTCGGCGTATGGGAAAGCAAGAAGTTCTCCATAATCCAGTTGCTTGACATCAGAAGATGTTCCACCTGGATTATTTGTTCCTCCACCTGTATCATCTACAGGATCGTCGGAAGAGCATGAGGTACATAATCCTGCGATGCTGAATGCAATAGCTACATAAAATAGAGATATTTTCTGCTTCATTATCTTTTAACTGTTTGGGGATATAGACGATTTATTTGTTGGGATACAACGTTTCTACCAGACTGTTGAGGTAAACCTCCAGATTGGTATACGTTTTACTTAGAGTATATTTGGAACCGTCGGCCTTACTTTTGGGGTTCAAACCGTTGGCAGTTTCCCATTCATCAGGGATGCCGTCGCCGTCGGTGTCTTTCGGACCGGTTTCCTTTTTATATTCCGGCCAGCCACCTACATCGCTGGCTTTATCAATAAGTCCCTTTTCACTGCCATTACTGCCGTCTGTCGTATAATCTCCGTTGCGAACGTTGGCTATGATGCGTTTATCGACATCATCATATTTTAAGGAAGCACCGGCATACTTTAATACTGATTCATAAGCTTCTTTTGCCGATTGAGTGAATTCGGATGCATCTTCGGAAATAGTAAATTCGTTACTTGACTGAAGTGCTTTTTCTCCTCCATCGGGTAAAGGAACGGCTTCTGTTGCATTGGGGTGTAACCCTTGCCAGTTGTCATTGTTTACAGAAGTAAGCAGAGATTGATATTCGGCTTTCAATTCAGGACATGTGCCATCAAAATAGTTTCCTTTCAGATAAAAAGTACCCCATATACCTTTGGTGTTTTTATTTGTACCGTCATCACCGTTAGGTTGGAAGATACGGTTTACAATATTTTTCTTGGTATTGGTAACTGGTCCGGGCTTGTAGTAGTTGTTCACGAAATTATAGCTTCCTCCTTCTCCTGCATAGCCACCATTGGTCGGTCCCCAGTTATAGAAAACATTATTTCGTAAATCGACTTTTTCATTTTCCGGTTTCCCTGTATAGCGGCTACCGCATAAACGTGGTGTACGGCTGCTGTGGTGGGCTAATAAATTGTGGTGGAATGTAGCGGGTGATCCTCCCCATATTCCTCCATAACCGTGATTACCTTTGGTGTGTACCGAACGATTCAAACTTTCGCTGATGATACACCATTGCATGGTAAAGTTAGTGTTATCGTAGAAAGAAGCACATTCATCAGTGCTCCAACTCATCGAACAATGGTCAATGATAATATTTTTATGTTGCTTTCCCCACAGTGCATCACCACTGTCGGCTTCTGCTTCTGTTGTAAAGTTGTCCGATCCCATGCGGAAACGCATGAAACGGATGATTACGTTGTCTGCCTGTACGGATACGGGATGTCCTTTCAGGCAAATACCGTTACCCGGTGCACTCTGGCCGGCAATCGTTACATCTCCGTTGGTTATCTTCAAGGGGCTTTTCAGTTCTATCAATCCGCTTACCGCAAATACGATCGTGCGCTTTCCCGTGCGATTTAATGCGTAGCGTAGTGTCCCTTGTGTTGTGTTATCGTTGTCTTCAAGCGAAGTTACTGTATACACTTCTCCGCCTGCTCCGCCGGTAGTATAACGACCTGCACCGTAAGCACCCGGAAAGGCATAACGCGTTTCGGCAGGTGTCTCTTCTTCACCACCTTCGTTCTCATTACCACCGTTACCGGTATTCTGTCCCGGTGTTTCATCAGTGATACTTGGGTCTTCGCTGCTGCAAGCAACCGATAGGTTGATTACACAGAAGCACAATAATCCCATTTTAATAGATTTGAGCATACAAATTATCTTTTAAAAAAATAGAGTTCTTTGTCTCATACATTATATTTGCTGATGATGTGACAAAGAACTCTTTATTAAATCTTATTGGTTTTATTCGCTTACTGTACCGTACTGGCTTACAGTTTTCACTGTATAAATATTGCTTTCGTCAGTGTTGGTCAGTGTAACGGTAGTGTCTGTAGTTTGCCCTGCATAGTTGCCATTCATAAAGATGAGGTAACCGGCAGCACCGGATACTGCATCCCATGTCAGAGTGTTTCCCGACAGATTGACATTGGTAGGTGCTGCAAGGGGAGTTTCCATATACTCTTTCGGGTTCCAGCTGTCAATAGTTATTATATTCTCATATGTATATTTAGCAGCTTCGGATGCTGTTAGCACTGAACTAGTGAAGGAAACGTTTCCGGAGGTGATTGTTTTACTTTCCGCAATCATATTTCCATTCTTGTCGATAGTGTTATATTCAGCATATAGTGTAGGTACTTGTCCACCATATCCCCAGTGTGAATCTATAATATCCATTTTCAACTTGGTGTTGATCCAGACAGTTTTCGTGGTTGTGGCTTGGGAACGTCCGAATGAGAATTTTGTATCATCACCGTTTACCGTACAATCTTTTATAACATATCCGTATTTATCGCTTTCACTGGTACGCGAAGCAGTTATAACGCTACCACCGTCATTGCCTGTATTATAGAATGTACTGTTTTCGATAAGTACATCGCCACTTCCCCAGATATAATCTGTATGACCTTCAATCCATGAGTTATAAACGTATGCACGATGAGGGGTTGTATTGTTCCAATAACGGGTCCACCATGTATCCTGATAGGAGACAAGCAAACAATTATTCAAAGCAAAGCGGTCTTCACGGTTTATCAAGGCTTCTGCCTGTCCGTTTTTACCTAAACCACCAGTGTGACGATTTGAGAATGCACCATAAAGATTGATGATTGAAATGTTTTCAGCATAAAAATCTGTGGCTTCAATCAACACTACTGTGTTTTGCTCTTCACTATATCCGGCTTTGCGGGCTGGTGAGTTTTCGTTGAAAATAGAATAAGGCCATGAGGTAGCATTACTTGAATCATCTACACGGTTTACTGCAAACTGGATTTTAACACCATCGCGGCTCTCACCGATTAAATGAACAAATGGTTTATTCTTATTGATCCGGACACATTCATTATAAGTTCCGTTGGCTATGAAGATTTTATAAGGACTGGTCGGTGGAGTAGTGATGGCGTTGATTGCTGCCTGGAGAGTAGTGTAATCGCCATTCCCTTTTGAATCAACAATTGCATCGAATACTTTTCCACCACCCGAAATTTCAGATTTGGCAGTAAAGCTTAAAAAGAAGTCTTCGTCGTAAGCTCTTCCCTGCATATCCGTTAATGCTCCGGCAGGAACTTCGAAAGTACATTCTTTGTTTTCCATACCAGAGAAGGTATAACGTACTTTTTCGTAGTTGATGGATACACGCACTACTCCTCCGTTGAAATAGATTTCTGTGTCTGGAGCCTGACGCATAGCTTTGCTGAAAGTCAGTTCTACATATCCGCTCGGACCTACTACATCACCATCATTGATATTCTGTGAAATCAGAACAGGGATGCTTGTATCTTCTGCATCATCGTTGTCATTACAGGAAGCACCTGTAAGAATCAACAAGAGCAGAAGTAAGTATTTACTTATTGTATTGATTGAATTTGTATTCATAATATCTGTTGCTTTTTAGAGAAGATTCTCCGTCAAGTAAATGCAAATTCCAGACTTGACGGAAAACCTTGTAGTTTTATTTAGTTATTTGTTCCAACGTTGGTCACCGATGACTTTGTATTCTTCAGAAACATTGTTGCCATAAGTCAATGTGAATTCGGAATTAGAATCAGTGCATGAGAATAATTCAGATGAACTTAAAGTCATAGTGTCATATGTTGTAGAACTAGTTGTATTAGTGAATTTGAAGTCACTAGTAGCATAAACTTTCTGCCAACTAACATTTGACGGTGCAACTGTTGCCGAATTAAAGACTTTATAATTAGTGTTACTTGCAGCGAACAAAGTATTTGAAACATTAAATGTACATGTTGCTCCAGTAATATCTCTCATTAATTGCTCACCAGATGTTGTTAAGCCATAGAACGTACAATTTTCAATATTAGTAGTGACATTCTGTTGAGTGTTTGCTGTTCTTACTATTGATGAAGCGGCTCCAATGAAGTTTGCAATGGTAGAATTGGTTAGATTTAATTTGAGAGATGCGAGAGAACCTGCACCACTACTTCCTGTTATATCGCTTGCATGTAGAATGCCATAATGTCCACCTTGTAATCCTTTGATAATACAATCGTCAATTTCTATTGTTGTATTTGCATTACTTGTTGTTTTACGTACACGAATAACACCACGGAAATCTCTTATCATACAAGATGAGATAACTAACTTTTCTACAGAACCAGAATTAGTCTTACCTTGATTATCCAAATAAATGACAAAATTGCCACCTTTATTTGTAGAATAAATATCTAGATTATAGAATTCAATCTTTTTACATTGTCCAGAGAAATCAATGTTATTAATTTCTACACTTGGTTTTGTTTCGCTTCCCCAGAATACAATTTCCTCAATGTCAGCAGGAATACTGTTATTAGGCAGAATTATTGATGCATCGTTGCTTATATTAATCAGTACCTTTCCACTCAAAGTAGACCAATCTACATTTTCCCATTCTATTTCAGTATAACCCGTCGGTTTACCTTTCTTAGTTGTAAAGGTGATACGGGAACATATAGAGCCGTTTGCGAAAGCATAAGCCGTATATTCCGTACTGGAAGCCAAACCTGTGATTGTCACCTTATGTGCAGCAATATCTGCTGGTGATAATTGGGTTCCTGATTCAGGTACTCCTTCGGTAGAAAGAACACAAGCATATTCATCTACATCCACCGTTTCTTCCCATGAGAATACAGCTGAATTTGCTGTTATATCACTGATGGTAGATTCGATTTCCAAACCAGGAATGGTAACAGTCTGTGAACCACGCGGATTATTTTCATTATAAATAGTAATTGTGTATTCAGTGAACGACTTCAAATTTTCAACCCATGCTTCACCTGCGGCAGCTTCTGTTGACGAAATAACACGTGAAGTTGCTTCTGTGGCACCTGTTTCCATGATTTCGAAATGATCGACTGCTAATCCGGCTTCCCATGACATGCGTACTTTTCCTTGACCTTCAGGTAAGTCTTCAGTAGTTGGGATATTCAGGATAGCTTCTTCCTTAACTGAAGCAAAAGTCTTTTTATAATTTACCCAGCGAGATTCTTTCTCTCCGGAAATAGACTTGATACGCATATAATAAGTCGTATTTACAGCCAGATTATCCATTGTGTAAGGTGACTGCTTGATCCGGTTGGCAGGATCATTTCCATAAACGATATTTCCATTTTCTTCTGATCCCATTGGAGTTTCGTCAGTCATCTCGTTAGGACTAATCTCGATAATGTAATAGTCGGTATTAGATGTTGAGCTCCAAGTTACTACCGCTCTGGCTACTTTACTGTCTGTTTCTACACTGATTCCGTTTTCATCAGTTCCGAAAGGACGGCTGTAGGAAGAGTCAATATCCCAATCACTTTTCTCTGTACACGAAGATACAGCCAAAGAGGCCAGGAGCATGAAAGCTCCCATTCCCAATATATTTTTTATATTCTTCATCATTTTACGATTTTAAGATTAATCCGAATAACCATAAGAGTTATGTAATTTACCGTTTGAGGTAGAGATGGTTGTAGAAGCTATCGGCAATAAATAACGATTCTTCACAGCCTTGTTCAATCCGCCAGAAATACTAGGCAAGTTTACTTTCAGATTCTTTTGCTCCTTGTCACTGGTTTCAGCTCCGAAGAAGCTCTTGTTTTCATATTCTCCACCTACTTTAGCTCCAAATACGAGAGAAGTCATATCGATATACATCGGATTGTCCGTGCGATATTTATAGTTCACATACTGTGGATATGTACCATTATACACTGCATTTGTATATTCGTTTTTGAACTCGTCTATTTTTTCGCTCAACAGGTTCCAACGGATTAGGTCGAACTTACGAACACCTTCTCCTGCCAGTTCCCATGCATTTTCGTCAACAATTGCATCGAAGAAGTCTTTTCCCATTAGAGCAGTCCATGCAGCATCACGTTTGGTTGCATCGGTGAAAGCACGGTCGTGTACTTCTTTCAGGGCTGCTGTGGCTGTTAATGTACAACCTTCGGCTGTTGCACCCTTACCATAAAGTTCGTTCACAACTTCGGCATACATCAGCAATACTTGCGGATAACGCATTTTCACTACGTTGATACCGGAACAAACTTTCTGATCGCTGGCCAATACAGCTGCGTACCATTCAGAGTTTTCCATCATCTTACGATAATCCCATTTTCCACAATAAAGACCGAAAGGAGCATTTCCTAACATATATTCTTTAAATACTTTGGTGTTTTTTGTCTGTAGAAAGTTGTGAAATAGCACAAGTCAGATCGCGGCGGATATCTCCTTCGCCAAATGACAGATAATAAGGAGCAGTCAGTTTCAACTTACCGGATGAGTTACCTTTCGGACCGAATAGGGAACTGGCACCGTTTATACGATATCCGATAGTATATCCCAGCTCACCACTTTTGTTTAGTCCCATTGGAATCTCGAACAGGTTTTCTTGATAAGTCTGATCTAGTTGTCCGATATTTATTAAACGCCAGTATTCTTCTACAGAAGGATTCAGTTTATGTTTTCCTGAACTGACAACAGCTGCCAGATGTTTTTCGGCCAATTCGAATAGTTCTCTACGTTTGGTATCGCTGCAACGTTGAGTAGGATAAGTAGCGTCACTGTTATCTCCGGTGATATATCCGTCTTTAGCTTGTTCGCGGATAGCATATCCGGCACGTGTCATTGCAATGTTAGCCAAGAGAGCGTGAGCATAGCCTTTGCTTACATGTTCGGTTGTATAACCGTCTTCACCAGCCCAAGGTAAATATCCGATAGCTTCCTCGAGTTCAATTATCAATTCATCCATGATATCGTCACGATCTGCCTTTCCAATGTAAACATTAGACAGGTCGCTGTTGGAAGATTCTGTTTTGAAAGGAATATCACCGAACAAGCGGATCAGATCGAAATAAATCATCGCACGCAATGTCATCGCTTCTGCACGGAATCTCATCATGCTGGTACGGGTTGCTCCTGCTTGTTGTATCAGTTGGCTATTGTTTATACCATCTACTACCAGATTCGCATTCTCGATTACTCCGTACATGGCATCCCATACTTTGGAAAGTTGTGACCATCCCGGATTAGCGTTGTAGTTCATATTACCACGTTCGCTGGACGTGTTGCTTGCATCCGTACCCAAACCGTCAATCAGTTCACAGTCGGTATTGGTTCCGGCAATGATAGGTAGGAAGTTAGAATAAGTCTGGTCTTGCGTCAGGCTGCCGTAAACTTTATTAAGTGCCAATTCTGTATAATAGGCATTATTAAAAGTTGATTCATTATCCAATTCAGACGGTGAGGTCTGATTCAGGAAGTCCGAACAGGAAGACAGGGCAATTAACCCCAGCCCCAGGAATAATGTCTTATATATTTTCATACGATCAATCTGTTTAATGTTTTAATTAGAATGTAACGTTAATACCACCCACAAATGTGCGGCTCTTAGGATAAGCGGCGTAATCTATACCCGGAGTCATCGCATTTTTCTTACTGCTTGTATCGACTTCAGGGTCTGCTCCGCTGTAGTTAGTCCAACAGAACAGGTTATATCCTGTCAGATAGATTCTCACATTCTGCATAAACGCTCTCCTTACAATTGTTTTCGGAAGAGAGTATCCGATAGTAATGTTATTCAAACGCAGGAATGAGGCTTTTTCTACTGCATAATCAGTCAGCTGCATGGTAGTAGCGCTGGCCGGATTGTACATATTGGCGTTAGCGTTTATTTCATTCAGACGTAATCCTGCTGTTGTCATGTCTCCATAGGTATTAAGGACATCTGTAGAGCTGGACGACAGGTTCAAACCAGTTTCCGGATCAATCCATGTGTAACGGTTAGACAGTCTGAAATCATTGTTTAAGTTATAACCGGTTCTTGAACCTGAACGGAAAGAAGCTGCCAGTTTTGTTCCATTGACAATTACATTTCCGAGAGAGTAGTTGAAGAATACATTGAAGTCGAAATTACCTACGCGACCATCGAATCCAAAACCACCGGTTGTAGGAGCGATAGTGTTACCCAAACGTTGTTTGAGAGGGTTACCATCTTTATCACATTCCAGTTTCAAACCACCCGGATAGTATTTACCACCGGTGATAGTAGGACTGTTATCTTGCATTCCGTCTTTTAATCCCCATTCGCTACCTGCCCAAACCAGTTCGCCGGTAGGGTTGGTGACAGGATCATATACAGTATAATAACCGTTTGTCTTATATCCCCAAACTTCACCCAAACGTCCGCCTTTCTCTACGCGGAAGTCTTCGTATTTGGCCATTGTACTACCTGACCAGTTACTACTTTGCCAGGGAGAGTCTGTATTCAGTTTATCAATGCGGTTGCGGTTGTAAGCAATGTTGGCATTGAAGTTCAAAGAGAAATTCTTTTTATCAAATAAAACAGCACTAACAGACAATTCTACACCTTTATTGGATGTCTGTCCGAAGTTCTTGTACTGATAGTTATATCCGGAGAGAGAAGGAATTTCAGTACGCATCAATAAGTCTCTGGTTGTATTCCAGTAAAAGTCGATAGCACCGGAGATACGATTGTTCCAGAATCCATAGTCAATACCGATGTTACGGGTAACTGTTGTTTCCCACTTCAAATCGGGGTTGTATAAGTTCGTTCCATGTTCCAACATGGTAGTGCTTTCTCCGTTGAAGAAAGGATTGCGTGCATCATTACCTCCCAAAGAGTAAGTGGTGGAAAGCAAACCGGAATTGATACGGTTGTTACCGGCAGTACCGAAGCTTAAACGTAGTTTCAAAGCTGACAGCCAGTCTTGAGTGTTACTCATGAAAGCCTCGTCAGAGATACGCCATGCCAAAGCTGCTGACGGGAAAACACCCCAACGATTTCCGGAACCGAACTTGCTCGAACCGTCTGCACGTACTGTAACAGCAAGCAAGTATTTATCCATCATAGTATAGTTCACACGACCAAAGAATGATAATATGTTTTCTTTTGCAGCAATGGTAGATTGGTTGGCTAAAGCTTTGCCCGAACCCATATTTGCTTTCATATCATCGAAATTCATAGTAACAGGGAAAGCTACAGATACATTTTCTATTGATTTCCTTTGGCTGCTGCTTACTTCATGTCCGATCAATACATTGAGTTTATCACGACCTTTGAACAGTTTTTTGTTATCATAGGTCAATGTGTTGGCATTACGCCAGCTCATCGTCTTTTCTCTCAACAGGTAGGCTTGTGGCTGACCGTTATATCCATATTTAGAATTAGATACTGCATCTACTCCCCAATACTGTTCTGTATCGTCAAACTTCCATCCATATCCGAATTCGGAACGGAATGTCCAGTTCTTGAATGGTTTCCAGTTTAAACCTACATTGTAGTTCTGGTTGAAAGTATTGCGGGTTTTATCCGTTGCAAGCAGACGTTCCAATGGAGATTTCTGTTGTGCCGAACTGTTTTCTTCGTCGTCATCACTGTATTTAAGTGAATCAACCGGACGGAATACGGTAGCATTAGCCACAGTTGAATTGGCAGCATTGGATTCATTGGTATCAGCACCACCACCTAAACCGTCAATGGTAGAGTAACTTAACCGGGCGTTAAAGTCCAGTGTCATCCATTTATTCAGTTCTGATTTAATTTTTGCATTTACATTGTCTTTTTTGAAGCCGGAATTAAGCATGATACTTTTTTCTTCATTATGGGCATAGCTGACACTATAAGTCATTTGCTTGGTTCCGCCACTTACATTAATGTTGTATTGTTGCTGGTTTCCAGTACGTCCGAACATCTCGTCTTGGTAATCGGTACCATCAATAGAACGCCAGATATCCATATCGGCAAAGTTTCCATAATCCAGAGAACCGATTTCACGCTGATAAGCAACGAAATCGTAAGGACTCAAGACTTCAGTCAGTTTGGTTACCTGTTTAAAACCGAAAGAAGCACCGAAGTCTACTTGCGTTTTACCTTCTTTTCCGCTCTTGGTAGTAATGATGATTACACCATTTGCACCACGGGCACCATAAATGGCTGTGGAAGAAGCATCTTTCAATACGTCGATGCTTTGAATTTCCGAGGGAGCGATATCACTAATGCTTGAAACAGGGAAACCGTCTACAATATATAAAGGAGAGTTATCCTGTGATAGTGAACCACCACCGCGAACACGGATCTTTATATCTGCATCGGGAGAACCTTCAGTAGTAGTAACACTAACTCCGGCAAGTTTACCGGTAAGGGCTTCAGATGCACTTGCTACTGGTATAGCAGCTAAGTCTTTGGCACTAACAGAGGCTACAGAACCGGTTAAATCTCTTTTTTATTGACCGTACCGTAACCAATTACTACGACTTCGTCCAAAGCTTTCGAGTCGTCGACCATTTGTACATTAATTGTTTTTCTACCTTGAACGGCTACTTCTTGAGTTTTCATACCTATGTATGAAATAACCAATGTTTTTTTGCCATCAACTTTAATAGAAAAATTACCATCTAAATCTGTAATCGTACCATTGGTAGTATTACCTTTTTTTCTACAACAGAGGCTCCAATAACAGGCTCTCCGCTGGTGTCTTTCACGTTACCTTTTACGGTAATCGTTTGCGCAGATACGCTAAGCGATATTGCTGAAAATAGTATTAGCAATAAGGAGCGCATGTTTTTCATTTTGTTAGACATTCTTTGCATGTTATTAATTAATGGTTGTTGTTTGATATTTCATAAAAATCCCGATGAGAGTTCATTCATCGCTACAAAAGTATGAGAATGAAGATATAGTGATGTGCAATATTTGTTTTTCACCTCGTATTTTTTGTTTTTTAGTTTGTTGCGAGGTGTAGTTATTAGCTTTGAAGGGTGTTATTTGTGTTCTAAAGGCCGGCAAATATACGAATCAGAGATTTATAAATTGATTTTTTCACCGGTTTTTATCCGGTATTCATCGGATTATTGACCGTAAATCAGCAGAAAAGCCTGTAAAAGCATAAAGAAATGGCGTATCTTTGAACCATTAATCAATTAATAATAGAAATAATGGAAGAGAAACAAAAAACTTTGTCTGCTACAGGCTTTTCCGGTAAATATCTGGTAGCTTCACTTTTTATCCTTTCGGGGATACTACTGTTTGCCCGCAATATGGGATGGATAACTTCAGAAGTATTTGATTTGATCGTATCCTGGCATTCACTCCTTATATTATTAGGTATATATGCAATGATTCGCCGCCATTTCATCGGTGGAATCATCCTTTTTCTGGCGGGTGTTTATTTTCTGATAGGAGGACTTTCCTGGTTACCGGAAAATTCACAGGCAATGGTGTGGCCCCTCGCTCTGATAATAGCAGGTGTTTTATTTATCTTCAAACCCGGCAGAAATAAGAGGGCGCAATGGGCTCGTCAGCATACAATGGAACATCGTCGGCAATGGATGAAGATGCATCAGGGTAGACCCGGCATGAACTTTGAGAGTGAGCAACAACAATCGGAATCAGTAGATGGCTTTTTGCGTTCGGAGAATGTCTGGGGAGCTGCACGTCACGTAGTACTTGATGAGTTGTTTAAAGGAGCCATGATTCGTACCTCTTTCGGGGGGACGACTATTGATCTTCGCCATACCCATATTGCACCGGGAGAAACTTATATCGATTTGGATTGCAGTTGGGGAGGAGTTGAGATTTATGTCCCGTCGGATTGGACAGTCGTCTTCAAATGTAATACTTTCTTCGGTGGCTGTGATGACAAACGCTGGCAAAATGGGAATGTAAACAAGGAGAATATATTGGTCATTCGTGGAACGCTTTCTTTCGGAGGCTTGGAAGTTAAAGACTAGCGTATGAAACCACATCCGATAATAGATTATCCATTCCGCTGGATTCCGATGCTGGTGCTGGCGTTTATTCTGGTTGCGACACAGGTGGCTTTAGTCTGTGGATATACCGGAAACGACTATCTTCCTGCTCTGGTAGATGGAGTGGCAACAATTGGTTGGCTGGCAGCCATAGCCTATTTGGCCTGGTTTGTGGTCGGTCTTGTTTCGTTGTTCCAGACGGATATAATCATGATAATCGTTGGAAGCCTATTATGGCTGGCGGGTAGTTTTATGATCTGTGATATCATGGTGAGGATTGTAGGCATATCCTATATTCCTTTTGTGCAGACCATACCTTTCCGGTTATTGTTCGGGCTGCCAACCTTGATTGCCATTACTTTATGGTATCGCCTGATCGTAACTAAAGAAGAAGTACAGAATCAGGAACTGGATAAAGAATTGGCTGCACATCAGCTAACTGTGACCGAACAACAAGGAGAACCACAGACAGAATTAATAGATCGCATTACGGTGAAAGACGGTTCCCGCATTCATCTGGTAAAGACAGACGAACTAATCTACATACAAGCTTGTGGTGATTATGTGATGTTAATCACTCCTTCAGGAGAATACCTGAAAGAACAAACTATGAAATATTTTGAGACCCATCTGTCTCCTGATACTTTTGTGCGTGTGCATCGTTCTACGATTGTCAACGTAACACAAATTTCGCGGGTCGAGCTTTTCGGAAAAGAAACTTATCAGTTGTTATTGAAGACTGGCGTGAAACTTAAAGTAAGTCTTTCCGGTTACCGGTTATTAAAAGAGCGGCTGGGGATCTAAAATTTGTTCAATCTTATCATAAAAACTGATTTTTCCCCTATATCGGTCAAAAAATGAATGTCAGAATGAAAAGCTTCCACTACTTTTGTTTCCATCATCTAATAATGTGAATAAGGAAATGAAAAGAAAATTAGTTTATGTTTGTCTGCTGGCAATGGTTGCGGGAGGAATGATGTCCTTTTCCTATGACATACCCGAAAAACAGGAGACAGGCGGCCGGGAAGATCGAGTGATCTCTTTTCCCGGAGCTGAAGGACACGGTAGATACACGACAGGCGGCCGTGGTGGTAAAGTGTATCATGTGACTTCTTTGGAAGACGATGGTTCGCAGGGGACTTTACGTTGGGCTTTGAAACAAAATGGACCTAAAACGATTGTCTTTGATGTGGCAGGTACGATTCATCTGAAATCGGAATTACGAACAGGGAAAGATCATCTCACCATTGCAGGACAGACTTCTCCCGGAGGAATCTGTCTGGCTGATTATGGCTTTTCTATTAATTCTAATAATGTAATTATCCGTTTTCTTCGTTTCCGCCCCGGAGAAGCCAGTGGGAAAGAACCCGATGGGTTGGGCGGCTGTGATAAGAAAGATATTATGGTAGACCATTGCTCTGTCAGTTGGAGTGTAGATGAATGTCTTTCCGTTTATGGTATGGAAAACTCTACGGTACAATGGTGTATTGGCTCTGAAGCATTAAGAAAAGCGACTCATGTAAAAGGGGCACATGGATATGGAGGCAATTGGGGAGGACATAAAGCTTCTTATCACCATAACCTGATCGCTCACTGTGAGAGTCGCGTGCCTCGTCTGGGCCCTCGTCCTTCTACATTAGCTCTTGGCGAATGTGTTGATATCCGGAATAATGTTTTCTACAACTGGGCTGGAAACGGTTGCTATGGCGGGGAAGATCAGCATGTCAATATCGTCAATAACTATTATAAACCGGGACCGGCAACAAAACAGGCTTCCAAACAGGTGCAATATCGTATTGCCAAAGTCGGAGTTTATCCGCAAGCTTATGTTTACGTTGATGGAGAACCCAAAAAGAACTTGGCTTTTCAACCTTACCTGCAGAAATGGGGAACTTTCTATATTGATGGAAATAAGATAGAAGGTAACAACAAAGTTACTGCCGATAACTGGACGGACGGAGTCTATGCCCAGTTGAAGAATGATGAAAAAGTAGATTTCCTCTGGACAGAAGATGCCAAAGAATCTATCCGTCTGAAAGAACCTCTTGATTTTGGAGTAATCACTACTTATTCGGCTGACAAGGCTTATGAACAGGTGATGAACTATGCAGGTTGCTGTAATTATCGTGATGAAGTAGACAAACGTATCATTTCCGACACCCGGAAAGGAACGGCAACTTTCACCGGAGAAGGAAATAAACCCGGATTTATCAATAGCCCCAAAGACACAGGCGATTCTCCCTGGCCGGAATTATCAATAGCAGGTCTTTCGGCACCGGTAGATTCGGACGGTGATGGCATACCTGATGAGTGGGAAATAAAAAACGGACTTGATCCGAATAATCCCGTAGATGGAAATACAAAAACGAAAGATCCGAATGGACAATATACGAATCTTGAGGTATATTTGAATAGTTTGGTGCAACATATAGTCGATGCACAGAACAAATAGGTAATCAGCAATTCCCCGTTCAATGCGGAGAATTTAGATGATATGCCCTTCAGGTGTTTTATGATAACATTTGAAGGGCATATCTTTTTTGTGCATGGCTATACCAGAGGGGCACTTTTTACCCCAGTCCGTTTTTTACTCCTTTTCTACTAAATCTTACTCTATCTTCTCTTGCTTAATCCTCAATTTTGCACTGGTGAAAGAACAAAAAAATCACTCTAGCGAAAAACATCATTAATGTACAATGAAAATCTAAACAAATGAGAAACATGAAGCCAGCACTTATAATAGCCAATCCTCCTTAGGCTTGGATCCGCCTTTTAAAGAAAAAGGGCATAGAATTTTTATTCTTTTAATAATTGTATATCTTTAAATTATATATAAACTAATATTTATGAAACATCTAGCAAGTTTATTTCTTCTGTCATTTCTGCTTTGCTGTTCTTGTTCACAGCAAATGGATGATGAATGGAAACCGAATGAACAACTTCCCAATGTGCCCGAAACCCAACCGGTTGGCGTTTCTTTCAGTAGGGCTAGTCTTGAAACTTTTGCTGAACATGGAATTACAGAGGTCGGTGTTTATGTCTACCTGCAAGATTCCATGGTATATGGAAAAAATCTCCCTTTAAATAATGGAGATTTAAAAGTCGACCTTCCTTTAGGAGAAAATCTGCAAACCTTCATCGTGGCAAATGCCGATCATCTGGTGGATACAGATAGTCTTTCCAAAGTTGTAGTTTATCAGGATGCTCATATTCAAAAGCCGGTTTATATTTCGGATGTCGTAGGCTTTACTTCAGATAACTCGGTCAGTTCGCTCAACGTAGAATTGAAACGTTTAGTCGGGCAAGCAGTGTTCCAGCCGAAAGAGACGGAGGAGGAATTGAGTGCTATCACTCGTTTTGACCAGTTGAATGTCACTTTTACAAATGTGGCAATAGGCTATAAAGTAAAGAGTAAAGAATGTATTACAGAAAATGTGACCATCTCCACTAATCTTTCTACCGGCTTTGGAGCTTCGGTTTATTCATTTCCCACAGTGAATGGAGATTCCAGAACATCTATAGATGTGGTATATCTGAAAGGAGGCGAGGAGGTGAATCGCATCATCAGCCCTCTTGATACCGGTATAGGCTTTGAGTCTTCCAAGCGTTCTACCGTACATATGAAAATTACGGATGAGAATTACTTGGACGAGCCGTGGCTTTCGGTACGCACAGTCATGTATAAGAGTACATCCACTCAACCGTTTACAATAGAAGTTTCAGAATTTTAAAACAGGAGTTATATGAGAAATATATTCTATTCACTGACGGGAATAATGCTCCTGTTGGGAATAACAGCTTGTTCGGAAGAAGAACGATATGCCACTTCGGTAGTAAAAGAGATACAACTGTTTCTGGATGACGAACCGTGGGCGGTGAACACAGGTGCCTCTAACAAACCCCTGTTTATCTATACAGCCGATGGTGAGTATGTAGCCAACTATTCGTCGCTTTATCGCTTTCAGTTGCCCAATGGGAGTTATAACATTATTTCTACCACACAATCCGATTCTATTCCCAGTCCGAAGAATCTGAATGATATTGTGATACATCAGGATCCGACGGCTAAAACAAAATATGCCATTTCGGCACCGGTGGCGTATAAATCCCCGTTCGACGAACCGCTTAGTGTGCGTATGTACAATCGTACAGGTGTGCTTCGTCTGAAGTCTACCGATCGTAAATCGGATAAAAGCTACTCGAAATTACGCGCAGTCGTTTCTTCACCAATATCAGGATATAAACTATCGGATGCTACTTTTGTAAAAGCTCCGACAGATGTGCAACGCGAGAAAGAGACAACAACCGGTGGAGTGAACTACACCGATGACTTTGTATTGTTTCAAACGCAAAGCGAAGGCGGAACAGTATCTGTGCGTATCGACTATCTGGATAAGAATAATACGGTAGTCCAATCTAAAGCTATCGATGGCACATTCCCCATCTTGCCTGATGATACGGTACAAGTGGCGTTTGCACTGAACAACGTAGATGAACCGATCATACAAGATTACACTGTAACAATTGCTTCGGAAGGATGGAACGAAGAAGATATCAATCCGGAAGCTCCGATGAGAATTCCTGACGGATACAGATATGTAAGTCCGGAAGAGAACCTTGAATCAATCTGTAAATCAATGCTGGCGGATGCTTCTGTAAATGAGGTGAAACTTTTCCTGAAAGCAGGTGCTACCTATAAATTAGGTACACAGACCGAAATACCGAAAGCTCTCTACATCATGGGACAGGCACCGGGTGATGGTGAAGAATTGGCATTTATGGAAATGGGCAACATGAGTATCAACTGTCCTGATGCCATTATTGAAGCCTTCCACTTCGAGAATCTGAAAATAAAGGTGACAACTTCCGATTTCTTTAAGTTTAAAAACCAAGCTTTCCATGTATCTACTATCTCTTGGAAGAACTGTGAAATCAGCGATTTGGTACGTACAATGTGGTATCAGGAAGTAGATGCTGCACAGAAACAGATTGCCGATCATATTGTGATTGAGAATTGTCGTTTCTTAGGTTTGAATTCCGGTGGAAGTGGCCTGTTCGGTCTTTCTACCAAGCAGGACGCGCCGGTACACAACTTTGTGTTCAAGAACTCTACGTTCCATGCCAACAATCTGACAAGAGCTTTGATAACCGGTTTGGGCAGTATGACAGGCGAATTGAATGTGACAATAGAGAATTGTACATTTGTGAGTATGGCTCCTGCTGCAATGACCTTCTTCGACTTAAATCCGAAGAATACCTCTTCATTCCACTTAGTTGTCCGTAATAATCTCTTTAGTGGTGTTTGTGAAGTCGGACAGGGAACTTGGTTCACTACAAGAAACGTCACAAGCAAGACTTTCGAGAATAACTATCGCACCAATGGCTTTGTAGTGGCTAACTGGGGAGTTGATACTGCTGAAATACCGGTAGAAACAGCTCTCCCTATGGAAACACTCTTCAAAGATGTGGCTGGTAGAGATTTCACTATTACTGATAAAAACTCCGAAGTATATACAAATGGAATTGGTGATCCGCATTGGATTAAATAATCAATAGAGTATTAACAATATAAAGATATAAAACATGAGATATTTTCTATTCATATTATTGGTAGGATTGTTGAGCGCATGTAGTTCGGACGACGAATCTAATGCGGGTGCAACAGCTGCCAAACTGGAAGTGTCGAAGAATGAGGTGAAGTTGAGTAACGTAGACGGTTCGTTTACAATCAACGTAACGGCTACCTCTACATGGACTGCCGAAGTGACCTCGACAGGCGACTGGTTGACTATATCAAAAAGCTCCGGAGAGGGGAATGGTGATCTCCGTTTGTTTTTTACCGAGAATACAGACGGTCCCAAGCGCACCGGAACAGTAAAAGTATCAATGTCGGGTGCAGGCTCGACATTGGAACAAGAGATTAGCGTAGAGCAACTGGGGGCCGATCCCGATATTTTGTTTGATTATTCATCAGACCCTTTGTCATTCCGGGGAGGTACATTCACCTGCAAAGTAGTGGCAAATGTGGAATGGGAACTGGAGATAGCAGCAGAGTACGACTGGATCAAGTTGAAGGAAGCAACTCCCAGAACCCGCAGTTTTGTGACGGATGAAGTAACATTTGCCGTAGATGCAAATGCAAACAAAACCAGAACAGCCGTCCTGATATTCAAATCCGTAGGAGATTATACATTGCAGCGTGTCCTGAAAGTGACACAAGACGGTGTAAGCGGTGAGGTGACGATAGAACAGGATGAGTATATCATTCCTTATAAATGTCCTAAACTGGTTATCTCGGCTCCGCAAGGAGAAAACCCGGTAGATTACGATGCTGTAATATCCGAGAGTTGGATTACGCAGGATAAGAAAAACTCTACTGCCAATGAAGTCGTATTGAATATCGAAAATAATGAAACAGTCTTTCCACGTACAGCAACGGTAGAGATGTTGGATAAAGTAATTACCATCTTCCAATATGGTAAACCCGATACAAGCATCGGTGACGATCATTCTACTTCTATACTCGCTTTCCCGGGTGCCGAAGGTGGCGGTCGTTTTACTACCGGTGGTCGTGGCGGCGAAATCTATCGTGTGACCACGCTGGCAGATTATAACAAAAACGAAACCCCTATTGAGGGCAGTTTACGCTATGGAATTGAGAAATCCAACCAACCACGCACCATTATTTTTGATGTATCCGGTATCATCGAACTGAAAAGAGGGCTGTATCTGAATGAATATCCTAATTTGAGTATCATTGGTCAGACCGCACCGGGCGACGGTATCACATTGAAGAATTACAACTTCACCTTTAACCTGTCGAAAGATCCAGCTATTGGTGCAGGTGGCAGTCTGAATGCTATTGTTCGTTTCTTGCGTTGCCGTCCGGGCGATCAGTTTGCCGATTATGGAGAAGATGCGATTGGCGGACGCTATTTCAAAGATGCCATTATCGACCATATTACAGCCGGATGGAGTGTGGATGAAACACTGACTTTCTATGGCGTACAGAACTTCACGGCACAATGGTGTATCGCTTCTGAAAGTATGAACCTGTCTAACCATGCCAAGGGTGCTCATGGTTATGGTGCTATGTTTAGTGGAGATAATGCTTCTTTCCACCACATACTGTTAGCACACCACGGTAGCCGCTGCCCGCGTATCTCCGATTTGTCTGCTCCCGGTACACAAGAATCTTATGACTTTACCGGATATTTCGATGTGAGGAATAATGTCTACTACAACTGGAGTGGAAGAGGACAAGGCAGTTATGGCGGAAAGTATGCTGCTTTCAACCTGACCAACTGCTATTATAAACCGGGGCCAGCTACCGGAACAAACAACCGTTCTTACCGTATCCTGTCAAGTGATCCTACTGCCAGAGCTTATATCAATGGCAATTATGTGTTAGGTAACACAGGTGTCACGGCTGATAACTGGACAGAGGGTGTTTGGGGACAATTCGATTCTTCACTGGGTACGGTTCCTGAAGCAGAAAAGCAAGCTATGAAGATGGCAGATTACCAACCTTTCAGCAAACTGACCAGTCACACGGCTGAACAAGCTTACGATAAAGTATTGGAATATGCCGGAGCTTCTTTGCGTAGAGATGTGATAGATCAGCGTATCGTTCGTGAAGTAAAGAATGGTACTTACACCTATATCGGTTCCAAACCTGAAGAAGACGGCAAAGCCAAGCAACCCGGTATCATTGATACAGTATCAGATACTGAAGGTTACATTAAGGTGAAGTCGTTGAATCCCTGGCCTGATACGGATGGTGATGGAATTCCTGATATTTGGGAAGAAGCTTACGGGTTGAATCCTAACGATCCGAGTGATGCACAAAAAATCAGTTCGTCGGTTGATCCTAACGGACGCTATCCGAACATCGAAGTTTATTTCCACAACTTGGTTCAGCACATTATCTATTATCAGAACCAAGGCGGAATAGTAATGGAAAAGAAATAAAGGTGTGGAGCAAATAAATCTATTTACAATAAAAGCATAGAATGATGAATAAAATAATCATAAGCATATTTATCCTGCTGTGGGTAGCAGTGGGTGCTATGGCACAGACTGCTACCGTGACCGGTATGGTGACCGACGATATGGGGCCGGTAATTGGTGCCACAGTAACGGTGCAAGGCACTTCAATAGGTGCAACGACCGATTTGGATGGTAAATTTACATTGACCAGTGTGCCCAATGTAGCCAAGGCCGTGTTGATAGTTCGCTATGTAGGTATGGAAGAAGCAAAAGAACCGTTGAAAGGACGTACCTCGAACATTAATATCCACATGAAAGAAGCTGTTGGAATGTTGGACGACGTAGTCGTAATCGGCTATGGTACGCAGAAAAGAGGTAATCTTACCGGTTCTATCGCCAGCGTATCCGGCAAGATATTGGAGAAAGTACAGACCACTTCTGCTGCTGAAGCCATCGTCGGTAAACTGCCGGGTGTGCAGGTGACAGCTGTAGACGGTTCGCCGGATGCTGAAATTAAGATTTTGGTACGTGGTGGCGGTTCTATTACACAAGATAACAGTCCGCTTATCATATTGGACGGATTTGAAGTAAGCAGTCTGAACGATGTTCCACCTACCGATATTGAATCTATCGAGGTCTTGAAAGATGCGGCTTCCACAGCTATCTATGGTGCGCGTGGTGCCAACGGTGTAATCTTGGTGACAACCAAACGTCCTGTTGAAGGACGGGTTGTCATTAGCCTGAACACTTATGTGCAGACCAAAGAACTTTCCAACAAACTGGATGTGATGGACCCTTACGAATTTGTATTGATGCAATATGAAAATGCGCGTCAGAAAAGCTCTAATCCTACAGCTTTTAATAATAAGTATGGACATGCTTACGAACACTACATCTATCAGGGAAATGCCGGAACTGACTGGCAGGACGAGGTGTTCGGTTCCAATCCGGTGGCCAAATATGTAGACCTTAGTGTGAATGGTGGTACGGAGAAAGCCAAATATAAACTATCCTTTATCCATCAGGACCAACCGAGTGTGATGGTAGGCAACGGACTGAAACAAAACAATATGAACGCTTCTTTCAACTTCAAACCTTTTAAATTCCTGACGTTGGAATACCGCACGCGTTTGTTGCATAAGGAAGTAGATGGATCCGGTACGGAAGGCGTTAGTTTGTTGACTGCTTTGCGTGAAAAACCGACTAAGGGTCTGGATGAATATATGAAACTTCCCGAAGACGATACGTATTTCGATCCCGATCAACTGGAAGAGGAAACTCTTTTTGATCCCAAAGAAGAATCGAAAAGAAATTATAAAAAGAGAATCAACAAGTCGCTCAATACGATGGGAGCCGTGACCTGGGATATTATGAAGGGTATGACTTTCCGTAGTGAATTTGGTTTCGAGAATAACTCTGAAGAACAACGCCGTTTCTGGGGTATGGAGACCAGTAAAGCTCGTAGCAACAATAACCAGCCGGTGGCGGAATGGAGCATGAAACAAGGTACCAAGTGGCAGCTTACCAACGTGTGGAACTACAACTTTATGCTAAAAGAAGCACATGATATCCGTCTGATGTTGGGACAGGAAATCAAGCATAACCAGACTACTACCAAAACTTACTCTACTCGTTTTTTTCCGGAAAATATCACGGCAGAAAAGGTCTTTGATAATTTGTCGCTGGGTACTCCTTATGAGAACTCCTCGTCAGCGGCCTCTCCCTCTCGTATTTCTTCATTCTTTGGCCGTATCAACTATGGCTATAATGATAAATACCTCGCTACGGTAACGCTGCGTGCCGATGGTTCTTCCAAGTTTGCCAAAGGTAACCGTTGGGGATTCTTCCCGGCAGGAGCGTTGGCATGGCGTATCTCTAACGAAGACTTTTTGAAAGATAATCAGGTCGTATCCAACTTAAAGTTGAGATTAAGCTACGGTTCTTCCGGTAACGACCGTATCGATGCCGACCTTTATCAGAAATTGTATGGGGTAAGCAGTTCCCGTCCTGCCGGATGGGGAGAAGTCAGCCACTATTACTATAACTTCTATAACTCTAAATATGTGTACAATCCTGATGTGAAATGGGAAACCACCATCACACGTAACATTGGTATTGACTTCGGTTTCTTTAAAGAACGCCTTAGCGGTACGATTGATGTGTACTGGAATACAGTCAAAGATTTGCTGGTGCCTTCGGATATTCCAGGTTACACAGGCTACACTAAACTGATGACCAATGTGGGACAGACATCCAATCGGGGTATAGAACTTCAACTGAATGCCTGGCTGATAGAAACGAAAGACTTCTCACTGAACGCCACATTCAATATCGGTCATAATAAAAACAAGATTGATAAACTGGCAAGTGGTGAAAAAGAATGGATTCTCACTTCGGCCTGGAGAAATGACGTCGTGAACTCTGATGATTATCGTGCCTATGTGGGTGGTACCAGTGGTTTGATTTACGGTTATGTCAATGATGGATTCTATACCGTAGCCGATTTTGAATCTTTCGACTCCAAATCCAGAACATGGAAACTGAAAGAAGGAGTGGTAGATTCAAGCCCATTGTCCGACACTCCGCGTCCCGGTAATGCCAAGTTCAAGAAACTCACTCCGGTAGATCCCAACAGCACCAATCCTTATCAGCTGACAGAAGCCGACCGTACTGTTATTGGCAACACTACTCCGAAATTCTCGGGAGGTTTTGGTCTGAATGCTACTTATAAAGGATTTGATATGAGTATGTTCTTCAACTTTATGTATGATTTTGATGTACTGAATGCCAACAAAATTATGCTGACCACTTGGGCGGACAATAAAGAGAACAACTTCCTGATGGACATCGCTTCAGATAAACGCTGGCGTAACTTCGACGACATGGGTAATGAGATCCGTTACAGTCCGGAAGTACTGGCAGAATTCAATAAGAATGCTACCATGTGGAATCCCACTTCCATCGGACGCCCCATCTGTATGTCGTATGCCGTGGAAGACGGTTCATTCCTGCGTCTTAATTCAGCTACCCTCGGTTACACCTTACCAAGTGTGTGGACGAAGAAAGTCGGTTTGAGTAAAGTGCGTTTCTATGTATCGGGCAATAATCTGTTTACCCTTACCGGATATAGTGGTTATGATCCGGAGGTGAACATCGCTACCGGTTTGACACCGAACATTGATTATAACCGTTATCCGCGTAGCCGTACCTATACATTTGGTGCACAGTTGACTTTTTAATTGAAATCTATAAAATGAAAGAACAATGAATAAGAAACTAATATACTCACTCATTGCCGGAACTATGTTCACTTTGACGTCTTGCGATGATTTTCTTGATGTGCAGCCCGCCTCCGGCTTTACTCCCGAGTACATATTTTCCAGCGAATCGGAGATGAAAGCGTTGATGACCCGTATCTACTCTTCCATGACGGAAGACGGATTGTACGGAAGTAACCTTGCCAGCGGTTTGAATACGAATACCGATGTGGAAATGAGTTCGTTCAAGAACAACACTGTCAGTACCAATGGCTCGGATATAGGCTGCTTTGATTCCCGTCCCACCTGGTCGGTATTGAACGCTACTTGGAACAATATCTATTATGCTATCAATTATGCCAACGACTTTTTGCAGGCTGTGCAGGAGTCACCATTGTTTTCCGATAAAGTAACAGGTGATACTCCTTCCGAAACACAACAGATGTATGGAGAAGTGAAAACTCTTCGTGCCATGCTCTATCTGGACTTGATCCGTACATGGGGAGATGTAGTGTTTATTATCAAACCAACGGAAGCGACCGATGACTTCTTCAGCCTGGGTACTACCGACCGCAATGTCATTCTGGAATATCTGATTGATGACTTGATAGCTGTAGAACCGATGATGAAATATGCAGTCGATTTGGATTATGGCGTAGAACGTGCTTCACGCGAATATTGCCAGTCGCTTATCGGACAGTTGGCTCTCTATCGGGGTGGTTGGACTCTTCGTGCCGACAAAGAAGATGTGACTCACGTAGGTTACATGGAACGAGGTGATAACTTTGAACATTATTATGAGATTGCCATCACTTATCTGGGGAAGGTAATCAAAGAAAGCAAACACGACTTGACTCAAAGTTTTGAAAACTTGTGGGTAAATGAATGTAACTGGAAGACTGCCAACAACGATGATGTCATGTTCGCTGTTCCGATGCTGAAAAGTGTCACCAGTCGTTATGGCTATAATATCGGTGTTACTATTGCAGAAGGTAAGCACTCTTATGGCAGCGCCCGCAACTATGTAACTTTCTGCGGTACGTATGTTTATTCGTTTGATAAGGATGATTTGCGTCGTGATATGACTTGTGTACCTTATAAATATGATAAAGACCTGAATCAGGAGATTGATATGGGAGTGACTGGTATGGGTGTTGGTAAATGGTCCAAACTCTATATGCAGTCTCCGCTGGGTGCTTCCAGTGGTTCTAATACAGGTATCAACAGTGTACGTATGCGTTTTGCAGATGTTTTGCTGATGTATGCTGAAGCAGTCAATGAACTTTACGGACCGCGTGACGATGCCAAAGAAGCACTGAAGCGTGTTCGCCGCCGTGCTTTCGATGCGGCTCAATGGACGGATAAAGTAGAAAGTTATGTAGAGAGCCTGACTAATGAAGCAGATTTCTTCCAAGCAGTCATGGATGAGCGTAAATGGGAGTTTGGTGGTGAAGGTATTCGTAAATACGATCTTGCGCGTTGGAATAAATATGGTGAAGTTATCTACAATCTTTATAACGAGATGACTAATTGGGGATTGGTAGCTAACGGAGCTTACGTACCAGGCATTGAGAAAGTACCGTCTAATATCTATTACAAGCAAGTGACGGACCCTGAACATTCTGATAGAAAGGTATTAGACATTGTAGGTATTGACGAATATGGTCCCGGTGTAGGTCGCCCTGCCGGTTACACAGTATTGGAGTATGCGTTGGGATGGAGAGTGTTGAACAAAGAAACACAGCTTTATGAAACGTTGGATGCTATTTCATGGAGTTTCCGTGGATTTATCAACAAGAACAACGATCAATTAGTGAAACCTACCGATCCTGTGAGATACCTGTGTCCTTATCCTGCAAAGGTTATAACAGACCATCGCGGATTGATTCGGAACTATTATGGATACTAATCAGTAAAAAGACAAACGTTATGATAAAGTTATTACGAAAACTTGCAACGGCTATGCTGCCCGCACTCCTTTGCGGCACCCTGTTCATAGGCTGCGAGGCAGATGATAAATATACGAAAGTGGACGACCTGTTCCAGCCCCGGTTTGTATTGGAGAAACCGGAGGTGAAAGCAAACTCTGTGACATTGGTATGGTATAAAGTGAACGATGCTATCTCTTATACGGTACAACTACATCAGGATCAATATTATACCAGCTTGTTTATGGAGATAGAAACCACTGATCCTTATGTGTTTATCGATGATATTCCTTACGGAACTACTTTCTATATTCGTGTACGCAGTAATGCTGCCAACGCTACCAACAACTCGCAATGGAAATACACCAGTGCCTCTACTGAAGCTCGTCCGGAATATGCCCAACTGGTGGAAGATGTTTCCAAAACCGAAATTACGGAATCATCGGCTATCATTCGCTGGAAGAAAGACAATAAACAGAATCCGGTGGATAGTATAAGCATTATCCCTATGATGAATACGACACTGCCTGGTATTAGCCGCTATCTGACCATTGAAGAAATGATGCAGGGATTTGCCGAGGTGGATGGTTTAACGAAGAATACACTGTATGCTGTCAACCTGTATGATACCAGTAAACCGCGTAAATATGACAAACCTTATAATCAGGTAACGTTCCGTACGGCAGGCCCGTCGGCTATGTCCATACCGGTAGGCTTGGATGACGATTTATCTGCGATGTTGCTGAACAACGATGTCGATCCTGAAGTGCCCGAAGGTACAGAATACTATTTGCCTGCAGGTTCTTCTTACCGCGTCACTCCGTTCGCTTTGATGAAAGGCTTCCGTTTGGCCGGTAGTCGTGATGGAGTTAAACCTATTGTTGTTTTGGAAGGTAGTTGGAGTATTGCAGAGGGTTCTTACCTCTCCAGTCTGGAGTTTGATAATATTGAATTCCGTCATGAAGCAAACAATAACTACTTTATGAATACCAGCAAGGCATACACAATAGAGAATGTCAGCTTTGTAAATTGCGATTTCATAAGTCTTCGCCGAGGTTTCTGGCGCCATCAGTCCGCTAATGCCAAGTACATTATGAATCTGGAAATGGAAGGATGCCGTTTCGAAGGTTGTGGATGGCAAACAAGTGCTTATGGTGCATTTAATCTTCAGTCTTTCGACAAAGATAACGGAGTTTCTTATGACCAGGTAGACCGTGCAATCTTCCGCAACTGTACATTTAGCAACGACAATGATGGAACCAATGGTTATGGCTGGGGTAACCTTTTCTATGCTCCTTATATGGATAAACCTATCGACCTGGAATATAAGAATGTAACTATTTACAACTACAGCCGTAATCAACGTCTGATTAACATTGAATCTGCCGTAGGTTCTAAATTGGTAATGGAAGGTATCTTGTTGGCATCCCCTTGCGGTGACTTGTTTGCTATCGGTGCTAACACTACTACTACATTCTCTAATAACTATACCACCGCAGACTATACATTGGGAGGTAAGAATATGAATGCGACCGATTTGAAAATTACGGCAGCCGAACTGTTTGCCGATCCGGCTAATGGAGACTTGACGATTAAGGATACCTCTTCTCCGATTGTAAGCAACCGTGCCGGTGATACTCGTTGGTTGCCTTAAATTTAAATTGAGAATATGAACTTACATGATTAAGAATAAATTAAAATATAATATTATGAATCTGAAACATTTATTTTTCTTAGCGGTTGCCGGAACGTTGGCAGTAGCTTGTAGTGAAGTTAATGAAAATTCTCTTACTGATGGCGATGGTCAAAGAATGCTTCGCACTATCAGTTCGGGCAACGACCGTTTCACTACACGATTGAATAGCGAAACCAGTGAATGGGAGAACGGTGATGCTATTGGTATATATATGTTCGATACGGAAGATAAGAATGTGTTGAACGATGCCCTTAACGTGAAATATACGACGATTGGCGAGGGGCTTACGGCGAACTTCTCGTCCGATCCCGGAATAGCAATCTATGATATGCCTACGAATTTCGTAGCCTATTATCCGCATACTACATCTGCAGATGTTATTGATGCCACAGCAGCACTTTATAAAGTAGATGTAAGCGATCAGTCTGACGGTATCTCTGCCCACGATTTAATGTGGGCAAAGGCTGCCAACCAGTCAACGGAATCATTGTTGGCAGGTGGATTGGCATTCACTTTCCATCATAAGTTAGTGCTTCTACGTGTTAAGATTACGAATGAAAACGTGTCGAATGTGACAAGTATAACGGTAGGGGGGATGAATACCACAGCTACTTTCAGCCTGATAGACGGGAAATTGACTAACATGGATACGCAGAAGTCTATTTCCCTGCAGAAAACAGGAGATAAATCTTTTATTGGTATCATGTTGCCTGCTGAAGAGTTGATAAATAAAATGTCGCTCACTATCATGGCAGACGGTGGTAAGTATCAGTACACAGTGCCTGAAGGCAGCAAGATAGATAAGTTTGTTGCAGGCTATGAGTATACCTTCAATATCAATGTAGGAAAAGAGACTAGCGGAGAAATAGGCGGTGGTTCCGGCAGCAACACACCTTGGGGTGATGGTGGCAGCGAGGATGGCGACGGTGATAAAGTTTCAGAGAATGAAGCAATTCCTGCTGATTATGCTCAAAAAGCGATTAATGCAGAAACAAACCTGTCGACAATATTGTCCGGTGCTTCCGGTAAAGTTGCGTTAGTATTTGCTGCCAATGCAGAAGGTTATACCTTTAGCGATGCAATGGTAGTGCCCGAAGCTGTAACAGAGTTGTTACTGATTGGTGATACAGAAAAACAAGTGAAGATGAATCTGAAACAGATACAATATACCAGTCTTCAAAAGATAGCATTGAATAACTTAGATATTACAGGTGATAACTCAACCGCTCTGCTGACTAACAATGAAACTGCCCAACTCGCTACTGATGCTGTGGTAGATTTCAAGAAGTGTAACTTTAGTAACATGAAGACTGTTTGTGACTGGTCAACCGGAGATAACGGGGCACAAAACTTACTTTCTGCTGTAGTGATCGATGATTGTCTGTTTGCCAATATGCAAAATGTCTTCAACTATTATGGTTCTAAAGCAATCACTATCACTAACTCTACACTTTATAAAATGACAGAACGCGTTATTTACGTGAAAGATGCCAATAGTGTAGTTATCACTGTCGAAAATTGCACATTGGCAGATATGGCAAAGACTCCATTTGAAAGCCGATATGCGAATGGTAATCTCTATTATAAGAATAATATTTCGGCCTGCTTCGTTACAAGTAACCCTAACATAGGCTATAAAATGGATGTACGGGAATTCTCCGGTAACTATGCAGCGGCAGCTACCGAAGCCGGACAGATGCCTGTATTGAATGTACATGGAAAAGCAATTGATACCAATACTTTTCCTAATGCCTGGATAGATACGTCCAAAACAGTTACCGAACTGTTTGAAGATGCAGGAAACGGCAACTTCAAACTGAGAATTGATGCTCAAGTAGGTGACCCGCGTTGGTATAAGAATGTAAAATAACCATTGAATTACTCTTGTAATACTGATTAAACATTACAGTTATGAAATTATTTCATTCATTATTATATCCCTTGTTAGGTGGTTTGTTTTGCCTCTCTTGTTCGGATGATGAGCAAGATTCAGGTACAAAACAACCTACTACTGCGGGAGAGGTTACCTTCGGTGTAGACCTCACAGGTTTCTCAACCCGTGTCACCCAAGACGGATCGTCATGGAATGACGGAGATAAGATCGGAACATACGTATTGGATATGAAGACTCTTGAACCTGTCACAGAAGCAGCGAATGTACCTTATGTCTGCTCGGAAGAGGGTGCGTCGGTTTCTTTCACTTCCACTACACCGCTGAAAGTGCAAAATGATGGAACACCGGTGAAGTTTGTGGCATACTATCCGTATAATGCCGATGTACGTAATTTTAATTATCCCGTGCAACTGGCCGCTCAAGAAAGAGGAAGTACGGCGTGCGACTTACTATATGCTGCCACGAAAGAAGAATACACCTACTCTCCGGAGAACGAACCCCATATCTCATTAAACTTTACCCATCGTCTGGCAAAAGTGATTCTGAAGTTTGTGAATATGGAAAAAGAACCGTTGGAAGTAAGTGATGTACGGATTGAGGGGATGCAAACTGCCGCTTCATTCAATATACAAACAGATGTACTGACGGTTGACGAAAGCTCTGTTGCTACAATCAACCCTTATCACAATGCTACAACAGGATTCTACGAAGCTATCATTCTTCCATCGGCATTGACAGACAGCTATAAAGTGTCTTTCGTATTGGACGATAGAGAGAAAGAGTGGATATTTACTAATTTGGACATTGCTTTGCCGCAATTCCACAAAGGTTATAGCTACACATTCGCACTCTACATAGACGACAGCGGCTTTGTAGAAATGGGACGTCTTGAAAATGTGGAAGGCGGAAACTCATCAGCTCCCTGGGAAGACGGAAGCAGTGAGGACGGAACGGCCGAAGGTGACAAGACTCCTGTATCAGGATATGCCTTCACACCTGCCGACGGCACGCAGCAAGCACTAGCAGATACCGAACTGAAAATCGCCTTTGAAGGCACTGCACCCGAACTTGGTACGAGTGGTTGTATCCGCATCTATCGTATGAGCGACCATAAACAGGTAGATGAAATCAATATGGCAGAACGCAGACAGTCTATCGTAAACGGTCAGACCCAACTGAATACGTGGATGGATATTATCGGCGTTACGCCTACCGGTTCTTCCGTTAGTCGTCGTATCGTCAATTATTATCCGGCACGGGTGGAAGGTAAGAGCTTCATTATCAAGCCTCATCAACAGCGCTTACAACCCGACACCGAATATTATGTAACCATCGAACAGGCAGCAGTGAAACAAACAGACTTCAAGGGAGTATATGGCCGTGCATGGACGTTCAAGACGAAGCCGGCACCAGCATTGACCGGACCGAACTATGAGGTGAAAATTAGTCACACCGACCCCAATGCTGACTTCTATACTTTGCAAGGTGCTATTGACTTCTGTGCCACACATGTCGATTTGAATGCTGCTAAGACATTCCGGATGGATGACGGTATCTATCAGGAGATTATCTACTTGCGCGATCAAAGCAACATCACAGTAAAAGGAAATGCTAGTGATAATACGGCTGTCAATATTCAATATGATAACAGCAATGATATTAACGGTGGTATAGGCGGCGGAACCAATATCGATCAGTTTGCCCCTACCGGCACTATTGTGCCCTCTTCCGGAGGTCGTTCGGTGGTGATACTCGATGGTAACAGTGATAAAATCCGCTTTGAAAATGTGACGATAGAGAATGCGTATGGCTGGACACTAGGCAAGAATGGTCAGGCCGAGGCACTTTATATTAACAACAAATCGGCTGCTTTTATCAATTGCCGTGTCTTGAGTTTCCAGGATACTTTGCTTCCCGGTGGAGGTTACAACTGGTTCAAAGATTGTTTCATAGCCGGAGCTACCGATTTCATCTGGGGGTCGGGTAAGGTGGTACTGTTTGAAGATTGTCAGATCCATGCACCTAGCGGTACACGTGCTGTAATGCAAGCGCGTGTCAGTGCGGGTTACTTGGGTTATGTATTCTTGAACAGCCGTTTCACGGTAGGCGAAGGCGTTACTAACTCTACTTTGATTTATCAGTTTGAGCCGGACAATCTGACCTTCTTAAACTGTACGTTTGCCGATGTGTACGGTCCTAACTTTGTAGGAGAGAATAAACCGCTGACACCGGCTGTACCTACTGTTGCCACCGGCTGCAAACTTTACAACTGCAAGACTGAATCGGGTTCTGATATTTATCAATCTATTCCGGCAACGGTGCGCAATACAGTGCTGCAACTTAGTAAGGAACAATACGATCAATACTTCGGTACACGTGAAACCATCATGAGTTGGGATGGCTATACCGATGTGGCTTGGTTCAAATAATAAAATGTTTAGGTAAAAAGATACGATGAATAGATTGAATCGAATGACTGGCTTGGTATCGGTCATCATAGGACTATTTTGTGCTTGTCAGGGTACTGCCAAGCAGGTGGATGTGGAGACAGATTTGAAGGCAATGTATGCAGACCTTCCTTTCTCCATGCCCGCCATAGAGCGTCCCGTTTTTCCCGATTATCAGGTAAATATCTGTGATTTCGGAGCAAAAAGCGATGGGGTGACGCTGAACACGGAGGCTATTAATAAGGCTATCAAAGTAGTGCACGACAAAGGAGGGGGTAAAGTAATCATTCCGGAAGGTTTGTGGCTCACAGGCCCCATTGTTTTGCAAAGTAACGTCAATTTGCATGCAGAAAAGAATGCTTTGATTGTGTTTAGCGGTGACACCTCGTTGTATCCGATTATTACGACTTCATTTGAAGGACTGGATACACGGCGCTGCCAGTCGCCTATCTCGGCAATGAATGCAGAAAACATAGCTATTACCGGTTATGGCGTTTTTGATGGAGCGGGAGACAGATGGCGTCCTGTGAAGAAGGATAAAATGACGGACAGACAGTGGAAGAATCTGGTGAACTCCGGTGGTAATGTGGATGAGAACGGCAAGGTGTGGTATCCTAATGAAGGGGCATTGAAAGCATCCGTTCTCATGTCTGGCCAGGGGAATCAACAGGCTGAAATCACGAGTGAAGAATGGGAGGAGATGAAAAGTTGGCTGCGTCCTGTACTGCTAAGTATTGTGAAGAGTAAAAAGGTGCTTCTGGAAGGCGTGACTTTCAAAAACTCTCCGAGCTGGTGTCTTCATCCGCTTTCGTGCGAATCTTTGATATTGAATGATGTAAAGGTGTTCAATCCCTGGTATTCGCAGAACGGAGACGCGCTCGATGTGGAATCATGCAAGAATGTGCTGATTGCCAACTGTTTCTTTGATGCGGGAGATGATGCAATCTGCCTGAAGTCTGGTAAAGACGAAGATGGCCGTCGCAGAGGTGAACCTTGTGAGAATGTGATTGTGAGAAACAATACCGTTTTGCATGGTCATGGCGGATTCGTAATTGGTAGTGAGATGTCCGGAGGAGTGAAGAATGTATATGTGTCCGAATGTTCTTTTATCGGTACGGATGTCGGGTTGCGGTTTAAAAGTGCCCGTGGACGTGGTGGCGTCGTGGAGAATATTTACATCAATAATATAAATATGATTGATATTCCTAATGATGCTTTGATTGCCGATTTATATTATGCGGCCAAAAGTGCTCCCGGTGAACCGATTCCGAGTGTGAGTGAAGAGACTCCTGCTTTTAGGAACATCTATATCTCGGATGTGTTTTGCAGGGGAGCAGGACGGGCGGCGTATCTGAACGGACTTCCCGAAATGCCGATTGAGAATATTTCCATCAAGAATATGGTGGTTACTGGTGCTAAAGAGGGTATTGTAGTGAATCAAGTGGCAAAGCTCAACATCGAGAATGTTGAAATTGACACTCCTGACCAATCTATGATACAGATCGAAAATACAACGGATATCACCATTAACGGAAAAGATCTGGGAACGATTTCAGAGAAACGGTTGCTGACCAAGAACTAACTGTACTACTCGTTTTTATACTGTTTTTATTGTCAATCTGTCAGAACGGAAGTTAAAGAAGTGAATTACAGTATAATATATGTTGACAATAGAAGCTGACAATAGGCTGACAATAAGAATTAAGAGTTCTATTGTCAGCCTGTTTTTTTATTGTATAGTTATGCTGACATCTTGGAATTGTTGTTTTAAGGTTCTGATATAGTTGCATTCGTATGCCTGTACAGTTGAGTAAGTATGTCTGTATAGTTGAGTAAGTATACCTGTATAGTTTGATTAGTGTGCCGGTATAGTTGGGCAAAGGTGCCGCTATCTTTACCTTCCCACGGCCGTGGTAGCTTCTTCTCACGGCCGTGGTGAGATACTACCACAGCCGTGGAAAGATCTCGTCACGGCCGTGAAGAACTAACAAGATCGATACTTTAGCAGAACGATAACGGCACCTTAGTTGAACAATAACGGTGTCTTTGCGGAATAATGCAGGCTTGGTAAGTAAGGGATAATAGCTGCATAGTGCAGTTTTAAACAATAATAGGCTGACAATAAAAGACGAAAATCTTTATTGTCAGCCTATTGTCAGCTTCTATTGTCAGTGGGTAATAGCTTGAAAACAATCACTTTATGAAGCCATAACTCTTGGCCTGACAATAAAAACCATTTTTTTATAAATTCTCAATGTAGCCTAAGTTCATTAACCCGGCCTCAAATTGTATGTAATAGCATTGCCTATTGAATCTGAATACTGCACGTTTGCAAGTCTTTTTCATTTGAACTGTTTCCGTAAAGTATCTTATATGTTCCGTTTAAAGGACGTATGGTATTGGTCGCTGCATCAAACCATTCGAAAGAATCGTACGGAAGCTCTATCTGGACGTTCTGTGTCTTACCTTTAGCAATGCTAACCCGTTGGAAACCACGAAGAGTTTTTTGCGGACCTTCTTTGTCGTCAGGACGGCAGATGTACACTTGAACCACTTCTTCACCGTCTCTCTGCCCGACGTTACTTACCGGGATAGTAAGAATTGCTTTTTCGCCTTTGGTCAGCTTCGATTGGTTCAGGGTCGCTTTCCCATAAGAGAAACGGGTATAACTTAAACCGTAGCCGAATGGATAAAGAGGTGTTTCCGTCATGAAACGGTAGGTACGTCCCTTCATCGAATAATCTTCATAATCCGGTAATTGTTGCATGCTTTTATAGAAAGTGATAGGCAGACGTCCGGCAGGATTGTAATCTCCGAAAAGAACATCGGCAACGGCTGTTCCACCTGCCTGTCCGGGATACCATGCTTGCAGGATAGCATCGCAATTCTGCGTTTCAGGCACGATGGCCATTGCCGAACCGGAGAAGTTGACGAATACTGTTTTCTTTCCATTCTTCTTTAGAAGAGCAAGAACTTCGCGCTGGATGGCGGGCAATTCGATTTCTGTACGGTCGCCGCCTTTGAATCCGGGGTCGGATACCCGCATGGATTCTCCTTCCAATAGGGGGGAGATACCTCCGGCAAAGATAACTACATCTGCGCTTTGCAACTTGTTCAGGATTTCACGGGCATCCATTGGAGTTTGTTTTGCCAAGTCGAAGTTCAGTGTAGGGTTATCTTTAACCTGAATAAAACGCAACTCGATGTCGTAACTCTTTCCTGCTTCGTAGTTGAAAGAATACAGATTGGTATGATTCTTGATGTTGGTGGCTTCTGCTATTTGCTTGCCGTTGAGGAATAAAGTAACTCCTCCGTTAGTCATCACGCGGAAAGTGGCGGCACCGGAATCTGTTGGGCGGAAAGTGGAACGATAGATGGCGGTGAAGTTTTTCAATCCTACACCGGGAGCAAATACGGTAGAACCTTCTGCACTGAAATGGAAAGGAGTGGTCAGACGGTCGGTTGCGGCAATCTTGCCTTTATATTCGCGGTTATTCCAGTAGGTGGCGTTGAATCCGGCTTCTCCGTCGATGCTGCACTGATTGAATAGGCTGTGCAGGGTGGTGTCGTTTGTATATCCGCATACAGGTTCGTAGATGATTTGTGCGTCAGGTAGTTTGGCGCGTATTCCTTCCAGTAGAGTAACGGTATGTGAAGGGAAGCCGTTGTAGTTACCCCATTGCATTACCGAGTCGTTGGCGTTGGGGCCGATGACTGCGACTTTCATCTGACGGTTTAATGGAAGGATGTTGTTATTGTTTTGGAGTAATACCAGACTTTCGTGTGCCATTTTCAGTGCCAGTTCTTTGTGTTTGGGACAGTCGATAACAGAAAATGGAATGTTACTCCAGGGATGAGTCGAATTCATTTCTCCCAGTTCAAAGCGGGCTTTCAGTAGTCTTTTGACTGATGTATTGATTTTCTCTTCCGAAATCAGGCCTTTTTTCACAGCATCGGTGATGCTTTTGAAGTTACCGCCACATTCGAGATCTGTTCCGCTTAAAACAGCGTCGGCAGAGGCATGGGCGGCATCGGGATGCGTTTCATGTTTCTTGCGTTGGAAAAAGTCTCCGATTGCTCCGCAGTCGGTGACTACGATTCCTTTGAATCCCCAGTCGTTGCGGAGAATTTGGGTTAACAGACGGTTGCTGCCGCAGCAGGGATCGCCTTCGAAACGGTTGTAAGCGCACATCACTTCTTTAACTCCTGCTTTTTGTACCAGTTCCTTGAAAGCAGGAAGGTAGGTTTCCCATAAGTCTCTGGGTGCAATGTTTTCTGCGTTGAAGCTGTGACGGTTCCATTCGGGACCCGAGTGTACGGCAAAGTGTTTGGCGCAGGCATGAAGTTTGTCATATTCGGCATCTTCCGGTCCTTGCAGACCTCTGACTGCCGCCATTCCCATACGTCCGCTTAAATAAGGGTCTTCGCCGTATGTTTCCTGTCCTCGTCCCCAGCGGGGGTCGCGGAAGATATTGACGTTGGGAGTCCACATGGTCAGTCCCTGATAACGTTTATATTGTCCTTTTTCATTGAATTGGCGGTTCTTGGCGCGTGCTTCGTCAGATACGGCATCAAAGACTTCGTATAATAGTTCGTCGTTGAAAGAAGCGGCCATACCTATGGCTTGTGGAAAGACAGTAGCCAGTCCGGCGCGGGCAACGCCATGAAGAGCTTCGTTCCACCATTCATACGGCTTAATGCCAAGCCGGGGAATAGCCGGTGAGTTGTTTTGCATCAACGCCACTTTTTCTTCTAATGTGAGGCGTTGAAGTAAATCGTCCGCCCGTTGTTCCGCAGTTAATTTCGTGTCCTGATAGGGATACTTGCTGGGTTGTTGTGCCTGTACATTTACCCCTTGAATTCCGATAAGACAGGCAATGATCCATTGCTTTTTCATTTTCTAGTTCTTTTGGTTTTTAGATTTGAGACTGCAATAGTACGTGCTTTTCATTATTTTTGTGGGGAATATCCGGTAGAAAAGGAGGATTTCCTATGCAAGGCTTATTTGGAGCCGATAAATCCATAGACCTGTTCAAAGATAAAACATTTTAGCTGAATAGAACGTGAACTTTATAATGTAAATAGAAAGATACTGAAATGTTTGTTTGAAAGGGTATGTATGATTGTCCTCCTTTTGTACTGATTATTACTCTGGCAGGATGGAGGAAATGCTTAATATTGCATTGTTAATTAAGCTCATCCGGGCGTTTATTCATTGATTAAAATGCGAATACTATGATGTATCATTCGACTTGTTCTTTTAAGTGTTTACCTTATCTTTTGATTCTGGGGTGCATATTGACGTTCCTGCAAGCTTGTGCACCTGTTCAGAGATATGTCCTGTTATCCTCCGATAATGGTGACGGAACCTATACCAATCCGGTGATTAATGCCGATTATCCTGATCCGGATATTATCCGTGTAGGGGAGGATTATTACATGGTTAGTTCGTCCTTCGTGGCAATGCCGGGAATTCCGGTCTGTCATTCGAAAGATTTGATTAATTGGCAAATTATCGGTCATGCCTATGACAGTATCACTTTCCAGCCTCAATATCGGATGGAAAATGAGAAAACGGCTTATAGCCGTTTGTGCTGGGCCCCTACCATCAGATATGATGAAGGCATTTATTATATAGGAGTCAATATTGCGGATGATGGCTTCGTCATGTTTAAGAGTACGAGGCCGGAAGGTCCTTATACGATGCATAAGTTTGAAAAGCGGTTGTATGATCCCGGCTTTTTTATTGATGATGACGGTAAAAAGTATGTCACTCACGGAAAAGGGAAAATCTATCTGACGCGGTTGAAAGATGATGCTACGGGAGTGCTCGACCCTCAAGATAAAGGAACGCTCATTATAACAGCTCCCGAAGGTTACGGCCATTTGTTTGAGGGATGTCACACTTATAAAAGAAACGGATGGTATTATGTCTTTAATCCGGCGTTGGGGTATGATGGGGTGCAGATGATAAGCCGTTCACGAAACCTTTATGGACCTTATGAAACGAAAGTTCTGATAGATGATGATATTAATTATGCCGGTGCAGGTGTTCATCAGGGTGGGTATATAGAAACGGCTGAAGGAGAATCCTGGGCATACACTTTTCAAGATCGCGATTATATGGGGAGGTGTCTTATGTTATATCCTATGAAATGGGAGAATGAATGGCCGGTTGTCGGACCGGAAGGCAGACCGGGGAAAGGAGTGGTTACTTATCGGAAACCGGCAGTCAAAGGTAAACATAAGATGAATTATCCTCATCATTCCGATTCTTTTGACAAACCGGAATTGGCTCCGGTCTGGGAATTTAATCATGTTCCGTATAAAGAGAAGTGGAGCTTGACGGACAGGCCGGGTTATTTTAGAATATATGCTCAACATGCCAAAGGTTTTTATTGGGCGAGGAACTCGTTAACTCAAAAGGTGACAGGACCGTATAGCACGGGCACGGTATTATTAGACTTGTCCGGTTTAAAGGAAGGTGACTTTGCCGGAAATGGGATTATGGGAAGAATGATGTATCAATTTGGAGTCAGAAAGAAGGACAACCGCTTTTGGCTTGAAATGAGAAAAGGGAACCGGAATGCGGCAGAGATGATTGTGGATAGTCTTGAATTGAAAGATGTTCAGAGAATTTATCTGCGCACAGAAACAACGAAAGAAGGGGCTACTCGTTTTCATTATAGTTTGGATAATCGCCAATATCATCGTTTCGGTCCTGAAGGTGTTTCTAATTTCTGGGGATTTCTAGGGATACGGCATGCACTCTGTTGTTATAATGTAATGAAAGGAAATCCTTGCGGATATGCCGACTTTGACTCTTTTGAACTGGAAAGTGCGCATCGCGGCAATCATTATGATGCATTTACGGAAATAGACTTCTTTCGTTATGACGACCGGGAAGGGATGACATTGGTTCGTCCTGTCGGCAAACGTCCGATGCAATTTCTAACGGATATGATGATTATAAAGTTGGCGATTTAATTTATGATGCAAATATTTATGATGCAATGAATACCCACTAGATGATTTGCTTTTTATAAGCGGTGGCTACCGGAAAACAAGGATGCCCGAATACTTGAGCTTTGCTGCGGAATTGGCAGACTTACTCTTCCGATAGCGCAGGATGGATATGATATAAGTGGGGTAGACTACACTGCTTCTATGCTTGAACAAGCGAAAGTAAAAGCTGCCGGAGCAGGATTAGAAATAGAATTTATTGAGGCTGACATCAGAACTCTGATTTACAGAAGAAATACGACCTTGTCTTTATTCCTTTCAATTCGATCCATCATTTATATCAAAATGAAGATTTGTTTAAGGTATTTAGTGTCGTTAAGAATCACCTCAAAGACGGCGGTTTATTTCTGTTTGATTGTTTTAATCCAAATATCCAATATATAGTTGAAGGTGAGAAAGAGCAGCAGGAAATAGCCGTATACAACCGACGACGGTAGAGAAGTCTCGATAAAGCAGACCATGCGATATGAAAATAAAACTCAGATAAATCGTATCGAATGGCATTATTTTATCAATGGTGAATTCAATTCTATTCAAAATCTGGATATGAGAATGTTCTTTCCTCAAGAGTTGGATTCATATTTGGAATGGAATGGTTTTAGTATTATTCATAAATATGGAGGATTTGAAGAAGAAGTATTTAATGGTGATTCGGAAAAACAGGTGTTTGTTTGTCAATGTAAGTTTGGATATTGATGTGTTGTTGACAGGCAAATCTCTTTATCTTGTATGAAAAGTCCCTTTATATCAGTTTACTCTATCGAATTTCGATTGATCGAATAATGAGACAACCGGGTATAAAGGGACTTTTTATATTCTTATCAAAGAGTTATTTTTTTCTCTCTTTGTATTCTGACGGGGTAATTCCTATCACTTTCTTGAAGCACTTGCTGAAATATTTCGGATCGTTGAACCCCGTCATATATGCTACCTGGGAGAAGTTATATTCGTCGCTGTCAATCAGTTGTACGGCACGTTTGATACGTATTTCCCGTATAAAGTCAACAGGTGTCAGTCCGACGATTGATTTTAATTTCCGGTAGAAGATTGTACGGCTAAGCATCAACTGTTCTGCAAATTCGTCAATCGTTAGTTCGGCATTGTCCATCTGTTCTTCCATGTATGCCATTACTTTTTTCATAAATTGCTCGTCGTATGGAGTAATCTGTGGTTGTGAAGGAGTCAGAGGATCGGGAGAAGAGGTATTCTTTCCTTCCATCAGCCTATTCATATAGAGTTCCTGCAATGCTTTGCGTTGTCGTAACAAGGAGGCTACACGGGTCTTTAGATAAGTAGCACTGAAAGGTTTGGTGATATAATCGTCAATGCCTTGTTCCAATCCGGCGATACGGTCGTCCAGAGAGGCCTTGGCTGATAATACAATGATGGGGATATGGCAAATATTGTTGTTCTCTTTGATTTGCCTAATCATTTCTAAACCGTCCATCACCGGCATCATAACATCGCTGATAATAAGATCGGGCAGGTCGTCAACAGCATGTTGCAATCCCTCTTCACCATTGGAAGCTGTGATTACCGTATAATTCTCCGACAAAATACTTTTCAGAAAAGCCTTTAACTCTTCATTATCTTCTACCACCAATATGGAGAAACCATCCGAATTAGTCTCAAGGTCTTCTTTTTCTTCCACCTCTTCCGGCGCTTTCATGCTATCGACGGGATGAGGCGCTGAACTCTGACTATCATTCAGGATAAATTCGACCTGTACATCCTCCTCGAAAATTTCCCGTTGTAAAGGCAAGCTTACTGTAAAACGGCTGCCTACTCCGGGTTGACTATTTACTGTAATAGTGCCATGATGCATTTCCACCATCTCTTTCACGAGAGACAGCCCGATGCCGGAAGATGGTTGCAGAATATTCTGTTTTACCAATGACTCGAAGCGTTGGAACAAGGAATGTTGCTTTTCTACTGCAATTCCGATTCCTTCGTCTGCAACCTCTATCTCTACCGTCTTCTCTTTCGTTGTGATATTGACTGTAATCGACTTGTCGGCAGGTGTATATTTGAATGCATTGGAAAGCAGATTGAAGAATATCTTTTCAAACTTGTCTCTATCCACCCAGCTATATACCGACTGGATGGTAGAAGTCAGCTGATAGTTTATGTTCTTTTCTTCAGCTATCAGTTTGAAGCTACTCATCACCTTTTGCAAAAGTGGAATCAAATCGGTCTCTTCAATCAGTAGTTTCATTTTCTGATTCTGAATCTTGCGGAAATCCAGAATCTGATTCATCAGTCGGAGCATGCGCTCTGTGTTCTGATGTACCAAAGTCAAATGCTCACGGGCGGAAGGAGAAAGCGGTTCATTCTCTAATACCTCTGTCACAGGGCTACTGATTAAAGTTAGCGGAGTACGTAACTCATGAGATATGTCAGTAAAGAATCGCAGTTTGATATTTGCTAATTGTTGTTCCATATCCACTCTGTGACGTAACCGATAGATGTAAAACAACACATATACGATGCTTGCCGTAAAGAGTATGAATAGAATGAAATAGAGCAGCCATGCCCAGTAGGTTTCCCAAAAGGTGGGGAGTACATGTATAGATAGAGTCCGTACATTGTCCACCCAGACCCCGTCACTGTTTGTTGACTTTATCTGCAACTGATATTTGCCTGCAGGTAAGTTGATGTAGCTAGCGGAACGGTTATTATCTGCTTCATTCCATTCTTCTTCTAGTCCTTGCAGGCGATAGGCATATAAAATCCCTTTTGGATTGACATAATCAAGTGCAGCAAACTGGAAAGTTACATTCCTTTGAGAGGGCTCCAGTTCCAATTCTTCCAGATTGTCAATAGAGTGATCGGTAAGGTGTCCTTGAATCTTGAGTCCTGTAAACACAATAGGAGGGACATAGCTACTCTTCCGCATCTTCTCCGGAGAAACTTCCAGAAAGCCTTTATCAGTTCCTAAGATAATTTGGTTACGGGCATTGATAATAGGAAGAGCTTCGGAGAAATTGAATTCCTGATAGATGGAACTTAATTCATAGTTCTCAAAAGTTTCTTTGGCAGGATCGAATTTGGAGAGCGCAATCTCCGAAACAACCCATAGCTGATTCTGTGTATCTTCAATCATTGATAGTGCCAAATCGGAAGCCAGCCCGTTGTTCTTGTCGTAGTTTCTGAATTGGATATTCTCGTTCAGCAGATTGGGAGATATCACTTTATTTACGCCTCCGGTGAAACTGATGATATAAGTGGTTTTATTCTTGTCTGTATAGATATGCATGATATCGTTGGCACTAAGACTGTTTTTATCTCCCGGTCTACGGATATTCCGGTAGAATTTAATCTCTTCCAGGCGTTCGAAGTTGTTCGAGAATGTCAGCAGTCCGTTAGTCGTTCCCACTAAAATCACTCCTCCCGGAGCTTCTGCAATATTGCGTACTTTCATACCGTAAGCTATGGGATAGTTTCTTAACTCATTATTACTATGAATAAATGAAACTTTTCCATCTTTAGCTTGTGCCAGCAGATTTAATCCACCCCCATAACATCCTATCCAAATATGATTACGACTGTCCTGAAAGATAGCATAAATACTATTACTGCTTAAACTATAAGGATCATTTGTCTGGTGTTCAAAATGGTGAATAGAGTAATGATTTGCTCCTGTCTTTTTAAGTTGGAAAAGTCCGATTTCTTTAGTCCCCAACCATATATTTCCATCTTTATCTTCCAGAATCGAATATACCCCATTATAGAACGATTGTTTTTCCTTAATGATATTTCCTTGTTTGGATAAGTACCCCACCAGGTTACCATCCGGTGCGAATATCTGGATATAATTAGATTTCGATGCTGTCCATAGGCGTTTATTGCTGTCTTGCAGGAATGCACGTGTTTCTGCCTCGTAATCAGTCAGGTTAAATTGATAGCTCTGTGGAAAGAAGCATAGTTTCTCTACACCACGTGCTGTTGCAAACCAACAGTTTCCCTGATTATCCAATGTATAAGACCTGACTAACGGACTGAAAATAGACTTAGGATTATTGATATCCGTAAGAAGCGGTTTGAGAGTTCTTTCTTTCCGGTCATAGTAGCAAAAGTTTCCTTCCGTGGGGAGTAACCATAGGTTTTTCGCATTATCTTCAAAAATAAGTTTGCGACTTTTACGCCCATGCTTGATAATCTCATCTTTTGGGGTGAACAGATGCTCTTTTTCATTGGTCACGAGGTTAAGATGGACAATGCCCGGATCTTTTGAAAAAATCCAGATATCTCCCAAGTGGTCTTGATAGACAGATTCTACATCGTTGGAAGTTTGGGTAGCTGTACGGATGTCTATTTGCTGGAAACTGTTCTTCGGGATAGAATACAAAATCACTCCATTATCCGTTCCCAATGCCAGCATATCTTTTCCTATGGTAGTGACATTGTTTATTTTATGATGCGGATAAGGAATATCTACGAATTTCAGTTTTTTAGTGTGGAAGTCATATCTGGCTAACTTGTCATTTTCTGCAATCAGATAGATCGTTTCCTTTATTTGGGTGATGAACTGGAAAGGAAAGTCAGTATCCAGTGTTTTCTTTCCTATGATGGAAACACCTTTATCCGTCAATATCCATTCATCTTCTTCAGAGTCTTGATAAATGTTAAATATTTGATTTCCTTTCAGGTTGTGGTTGGAAGCTGAATAAAGTGTGATGCCTTCTCCTTTTTTGCATAATTGTTCGTCCACTCTGAATGCATATCCGCTTTCACAGAGAATCCAGGCAATCCCTTTCTCCAGCGAATAAATGCGTGTAACATTGTTAGTTTGTTTCGTGGAAAGTTCAATAGGTTGGAGAACATCAATAAACTTCTCGGTTTCCACATCAAAAAGACAGGCTTGTCCATCGTAAGTGGGGCACCATATATCTCCGTATTTGCTTTCTGAAATAGTTCCCATGCGATTACTGCCGAATGCATATTTACTCTCTTGCGAAGTTTTATATGTCTTAAAAGTGTATCCGTCAAACTTGTTAAGCCCGTTCCAGGTACTAAACCAAACAAGCCCTTTCTGATCCTGTAAAATGCTCATTACATTACCTTGAGCGAGACCGTCACTCACGGAGAAATGTTTAACTTGGCAGATAGGTTGAGCAGCTATATCGATCGCTATTGTTAGAAGAAGAAATAAAGTATGGAGCCGTTTCATAGTAGTTACTTTAATGTTTATAGCAAAAATAAACAAAACAATGCAGAATGGAAAGTCCGATAAGTGGTTTGAACGAATAATACTCGTTTTTTCCTATTTTTTCCTCTTCATCCTATACAGCATTGATCTCTATGTTGTGTTTTGAACAAAAATAAGAGAGTAATATTAGTTAAAAAAATCCTCTTTATAATCTGAATAAGATTATAAAGAGGATTATTTTATTGACAAGAGTTGCATGGGGTATGGTGAGATGAAATCATAATTGGGGAATAAATTGCACAATACTTTCACAAGTATCCTCCTGCCAATACCTAAAATCATAGCAAAGTCTAATTAAATAGTTTTCGAATTGCAATATTTATTAATTTATCTTATGGTATTTATGATTATTTTAATATATTGAAGATATTTTGTGCCATCTTTCCGTAACTCGCTGTTTTTTCTTATGTTTGTAGGTAAAATAAAGAATGAAGTGAATGAATATGTCTACACAGCTATTATATAATGATTTCCCTACTTTTTTGCGGAAATATTTTCCTTACAAAGTACAAAAGATTTCATTGAATGCAGGTTTCACTTGCCCCAATCGTGATGGTACAAAAGGGTGGGGTGGATGTACTTACTGCAATAACCAGACTTTTAATCCGGATTATTGTCGGACAGAGAAATCTATTGCTATTCAATTGGAAGAAGGTAAATGCTTTTTTTGCCCATAAATATCCGGAAATGAAATATTTGGCCTATTTTCAGGCCTACACCAATACATATGCGGAGTTGGAAGGCTTGAAGCGTAAGTATGAGGAAGCATTGGCGGTGGATGGGGTAGTCGGGCTGGTGATTGGTACGCGTCCCGATTGTATGCCGGAAAGTTTGTTGCGTTATCTGGAAGATTTGAACAAACATACGTTTCTCATGGTAGAATATGGGATCGAAAGCACTTGTGATGAAACCTTAAAACGCATCAATCGGGGGCATACTTATGCAGATACAGTAGAAGCTGTGTGTCAGACAGCGGCCTGTGGTATCCTGACAGGTGGACATATCATCCTCGGACTTCCGGGAGAAACACATGATACAATGGTGGCACAAGCCGAAATTCTTTCCGATCTGCCTTTAGCTACACTTAAAATCCATCAGTTACAGTTGATCCGTGGTACGCGAATGGCGCATGAGTATGACGTAACTCCTGCTGGCTTTCATTTGTTTAACGAGGTTGAGGAATATATTGATCTGGTGATTGACTATGTCGAACATCTTCGTCCGGATATGGTTGTAGAACGTTTTGTCTCTCAATCTCCTAAAGATTTATTAATAGCTCCGGACTGGGGATTGAAAAATTATGAATTTGTAGTACGTTTGCAAAAAAGAATGAAAGAAAGAGGTGCTTATCAAGGGAAGAAGTACAGGGATTCGGAAAAAAGGAATTATTTTTGCAAACGATAAACTTACCACTTAATAAATAGCTGTTTTGCGGAGTATAGAATAGTGGAAGAAATATTTAATGGATTTGAAAGATGGAAAGTAAAACAAGAATTAAAGGAAATGTCCACTACGTGGGAGTGAATGACCGTAATAAGCACCGTTTTGAAGCGATGTGGCCGTTGCCCTATGGAGTTTCGTATAACTCTTATCTGATTGATGATGAAATGGTGGCATTGGTGGATACAGTAGACATCTGTTATTTTGAAGTATACCTGCGTAAGATCAAGCAAGTGATCGGTGAACGTCCTATCAATTATTTAATAATAAATCACATGGAACCGGACCATTCCGGATCTATCCGATTGATAAAACAGCATTATCCGGAGATTATTATCGTGGGTAATAAGCAGACATTCGGCATGATTGAAGGTTTCTACGGTGTGACCGGGGAACAATATCTGGTGAAGGACGGAGATTTTTTGGCTTTAGGTCGCCATAAACTGCGCTTTTACATGACCCCTATGGTGCATTGGCCGGAAACGATGATGACATTTGATGAGACTGACGGAGTTCTTTTCTCCGGCGACGGCTTCGGATGTTTCGGTACAGTAGACGGTGGCTTTCTGGATACCCGTATTAATCTGGATAAGTATTGGGGAGAAATGGTTCGTTACTATTCTAATATCGTAGGTAAATACGGAAGCTCCTGTACAAAAGGCTTTGCAGAAACTTGGCGGACTTCCTATTTCTGCTATTTGTTCTACTCATGGACCGGTGTGGACAGAAAATATAGCTAGAGTGATCGGTATATATGATCGTTTGAGCCGTTATGACGCTGATGAGGGAGTAGTTATCGCATACGGAAGTATGTATGGAAATACAGAACAGATGGCTGAGGCTATTGCTGAAGAGCTTTCTGCACAAGGAGGTCAAGAATATCGTAATGCATAATGTTGCTAAGAGCCATCCTTCCTATATTATAGCAGATATTTTCCGTTATAAGGGATTGATTATTGGTTCTCCTACATATAGCAATCAGATTTTCCCGGAGGTAGAATCATTGCTTTCAAAGATTCTGGTGCGTGAGGTGAAAGGACGTTATCTGGGTTATTTCGGTTCTTTCGCATGGGCAGGTGCTGCGGTGAAACGTATGGCAGAGTTTGCAGAAAAGAGTAAATTCGAACTGGTAGGCGATCCGGTAGAGATGAAGCAGGCTATGAAAGACCTGACTTATACCCAGTGCGAGAATCTGGCACATGCCATGGCAGAGCGCTTGAAGAAAGACCGTTAAAACAGTGAATAAGATTATTAATTTATTAACTAACCTATAAAACAATCGACTTATGAGACTTATTATTCAGCCGGGGGCTGCACATTACGTTGCTGCAAAAATAAAAGTTGCCAATCCAACCCCCGAGAAACCGTTTGTATTGGGTTGTCCTACCGGATCTTCTCCTCTGGGCATGTACAAAGCTTTGATCGATCTGAATAAGAAAGGAATTATTTCCTTCCAGAACGTGGTTACTTTTAACATGGACGAGTATGTGGGTCTGCCCAAAGAACATCCGGAAAGCTACTACTCTTTCATGTGGAATAACTTCTTCGGTCATATCGACATTAAACCCGAGAATACTAATATCCTGAATGGTAATGCTGCTGACCTGGATGCTGAATGTGCACGTTACGAAGAAAAGATCAAGTCTTACGGTGGTATCGACCTGTGAATCTGCTCATTTGGATCCGGAATCATTGATTAAGTAATTTGTAATGAAATAATAGAAATAAGGGCTGCGCACTGAAAATGTGACGCAGCCCTTTTTATTTCTGATACTATTATGTGAAGATTAGATTTTGGATGATTGTCTAACGAGCAAGTATTTTGGCTATTTCTGTTGCTGCTACTTTATATCCTTCACCAGTGAAATGAATGTAATCATTTCCATAAAGTCCGTCTTTCATAGTTCCGTCCGCTTCGGTGAACCATTTGGTGGGATTGATATATTCAACTTTCTCGAATCGGTGATGTTGTAATATGTCATGAATCTTATCACATTGTGTGCGCACTTTACTCTGTTGTTCCTTACCGGATGGAAACAGACCTAAAAGAATGATACGTGATTCGGGGAATTGCTTCCGTACTTCATTGGCTACTGCGATAATTCCTTCAGCCGTGTTTTCGGGACTGTCTTTTCCACTTATCAGATTATTAATTCCAATGGCAATCACTATGTTTTCAGGGTGGCAACTATTGTAGTTATCATAACGGACACGCCAAAGCAGGTTTTGCGTGCGGTCGCCGGATATGCCGGCACTTTCCCAATTATCCTTTCCTATGGCATTGTCCATAGCCTCTTTGCCGGGCTTGTAAGTCACTTCTTTTCTGTTACCTCCCCAACCTTGTGTGATGGAATTTCCCAATAACAACAGTTTTAAATGTTTCCCATTGAGAGTGGTGGTTATGTCTTTTGCTACGCTGTTCCAGTCCGAGTTTTGGGTCCATCCGGCTGCCGAACGGAATTCATTTCCCGGTACAGGATGCACACACATATTTTCCGCCCTGTTCGTAGCTTTGAGGATGAACTGCACAATAGGCTCGGGATTGTTGAGGGAGTGCGGGTGATGATCCACTCCAGGCTTATGAATAATAGTAATTGGTGCATGCAATTCCTCCATACGTTGTTCGAAAATGGCTGTGTTTTCAGCAACCGACACCACTTGGTCAGCATCACCTACCACGTGCAGGATGGGGATTCCGGCTTTTGCCATTGTCGGTGCACAGTCTATCGGATTCTTTTTCCAGTTCAACGCTTCAGCTTCGTTTTTAAAACCGTAAGCATTGAGAAGTTGTTTCGTATCCATGGCGGAACCGGCAGATTTACCTTGTCCCATAGGCCAACTTTTGAAGTCCATTACGGGGGCATCTGCATAAATACATGCCACTTTTTCCGGGTTTTGTGCCGCCCAGTTATAGACAATCAGCCCGCCACGACTCATCCCTTCAAGTGCCACTTTCTTGTTGAATCCGGCTTTCACCATTCGCTTGTAAAAACTATTCCAGCGTTGAACAGCTTTATCCGAGCCATATAAGTCGGCTACATCACAGTAAACAATATGAAAGCCATGTTCCAATAATGCTATGTCAGTCTGTGGCTCATGCCCCCAAAAGCGTGCACGAATCATCCAAGGTTTTCCTATGGCTTCTTTTGCGGGCTCTACTACAAGGCATTTTACTCCCTCATTCTCAAATTCATACCCTTGGTGTCCATGGAAGTTGAATCGTTTGGCATCTTGTATTCCCAGTGATGTCTGCAGCTTTGTTGGAGAAGCTGTTGCTTTTACAGCGAGATATTCATATATCTTTTGGGCCATGACTCCTGCTCCGATAGAAGAGGGGTGCAGTTTGTCCGGTAGCATAACCGAATCCCACTGGTCGCCGAAGAGATTAAACAGATTGATAATTTCCAGTTGATTTTTCCAGGCCAATTCTTCCACCGTGGGGCGTACCTCGTTTTCTATCAGTTGTGCATTGATTTCCGAACCCTCCGGCAGGAAACAACGGATAGGAGTCAGGAGAATAATACGTGGATGTGATTTCAGATTCCGGTATGTGTCAATTAATGTCTGGTAATTGTCTTTGAATTCGTTTTTGTATTTCCAGTTTTGCGGTTTGGTATCGTTAGTACCTAATTTGATTAATACAATATCGGGCTGATATTCCAGAGATGCTTTGTAGGTATCTGTTTCGGAATATGGGTAATCTCCTTTAGACAATATAGTTCGACCAGAGGCTCCGAAGTTTTTGACCTCATACCCATCTCCCAGATAAGCTTGAAGTTGTGCCGGATAGCAGTTCATTTCCCGGTTGGGGATGAATGCTCCATAAGTAATACTGTTTCCTATGCACGCTACCCGTATGGGTTCACTTGCAAATGATTGGATAGTAATGAATAGACATACAAGAAAGATGCCGATGTGATTTAATTTTTTCCATGATGATGAATATGATGGTTTTGGTTTGTTGGGGGATAACCAATCGTTGTTTTGCTGTGTATAAACGAACTGGCATGCTACTAATAATAAAACTTATTTATTCACGTTCTATCATATAGCATACCAGTTCGATTCATTTTTCGGCTTTTATACCTCTTCCAGCCAGCCTTTCCCTTGCCGGATGATTTCCAGTTCGTCGTCGGTACATTTCACTACAGTGGAAGGTTCTATATCCGATACCACCGTCAATTACCAGATCCACGAGATCACCGAATTTTTCGTCAATCAGTTCGGGATCGGTTATATATTCCAGATCTTCATCTTCATCGTATGGCAAGGTGGTGGTCATTATCGGAGCGTCCAGTAAACGGGCAATTTCCCGGATAATATTGTTGTCCGGCATACGGATACCTACCTCTTTCCGGTTACGGAAGATTTTGGGCAGTCGGTTTGTTCCGTTCAGGATGAAAGTAAACGGTCCCGGAAGATTATGTTTCATAAGTTTGAAGACGTTATTGTCCACCTTGGCATATTCACTGATACTACTCAAGTCATAGCAGATGATAGACAGATTGTTTTTACGTGGGTCTATCTCCTTGATACGGCAGATGCGTTCGATAGCACGCTCTTTCAGTCCATGACAGCCGATAGCGTACATCGTATCAGTAGGATAAATGATAAGTCCGCCATCATTCAGAATGTCGATAATCCGTTGTAAGTCCTGCGGATTGTTATTTTTATCATATAGCTTCAGAAGCATAATCTCTTTTCCTTATTTTTTTATTTAAGTTTCTTCTTCAAGAAGTCCAATGCCTTCTCGGCCGCCTTTTCCGTTACTTTCTGTTTGATAGAATCTTTGTTGGCACTGGCAGCAGAGTCAAGTCCGAGTTTCTGGCCTAATTTGCTGATAGCCTCATCGGCTACTGCTTCCACAGCCTGATTGGCCATACTCTTGGTATCGACACTGACTTTAGGTGAAGTGAACGAACCTCCGATTCTCAAATCAAGAGTCATTAGTTTGGAGATATTACCGGCAGATGCAGGAAGTTTAATCTTTCCTGTGTAATCGATAGTCTGGTCGAGACCCGTGCTACCGGAAAGATTCAGGTTGTAGTCTCCCATTTGAATATCGAACGGTTTTGTTTCTACCCGTCCATCTTTGATGATGAAGTCCAGTGTCATATCTTTTACTTTCATCTCTTTCAGGCTGGGTTGCTTAACCGCATCAGCTATTTGATCGATAGCTTTCACACCACTTAGGCTAAGGTCGCGTGTGGAGAGGCTGCCGTCTCCCTGCATTGTATTCAATATGGGGCTCATGGCTGCGTCCAAATCCGTCAACACGTTGATACTGCCGGAGAAGTTCCCTTTCAGATTTTCAAAGATAGGAGCCATTTTCTGCACCATATCCAGTTCCTTGTAAGCTTGTGCAAAACCTATATTCGTCAGTTTGAATCCAGCTTTCAACTCAGGTTTCTTGGCATCGGCGGTGGAATAATATCCGTTCATCACAACATTTCCTCCCATAGTGCTCATAGACAGATTTTTCATGTCTACTTTACCGTCTTTGACAGTAAGCTTACCGTTCATATTGTTGAAGGACATCTTGTCAAACAGTACTTGTTTCAGATTAGCGTCCATTTGGAAGTCGATGTTGCGGGGAACTTCAACAATTCCCGTGGAACTAACGGAATCCGTAGTTGTTACATCACCGGACGAAGACATTTCTTCACCCGTAGCCGACATGAAATCGTTCAGATTGAAATAGTTGGAACGGATATTCAGACTTCCTTTCAAGGTAGTGCCTTTCAACGCATAACCGATATAGTTTTCGAACCGGCTGTCGGCAGTAATGTCATTCTTACCGATGTTGACGGTTGTTTCGCTCAACTGAAGATATTTGGGTGTAAACGTAAAGAGTGATTTCTTAATTTCTACATCCGGCATATCCTGCATTTTAAGTTTCATGTCTGTTAAACCAATCGTTCCAGCAGCCAGTATGCGGTCGTATTGTTCCTTTTCGATAGATGAAAGGCGCCCGGACATTTGCATATCAGCGTCGATTGTTCCGTTTAGTTCCATATCTCCAAGCGGATATACTTGTTTGATCATACCAAGGTTAAGAATTCCTTTTGCTTCCACTTTGAAGTCAGGATCGCTGACCGGCGTTTTCACGTAGGCAGTCAGACTGAACGGGTTACCTGCCAGGCGGAAGCTAAACGGGTTAATATCCACCGTCGTCAGGTCGATATTTCCTCCCGGATTCTGTACGTTGGCATTGATGTTAATTTGGTCTACTCCTGCCGGTAAAGCCGGATAGCGGAACATGGCATTTTTGACTTGCATATCGACATTGAACGCAGGTACGGTATCTCCTAGCAGGGTGCCTTTGGCTGTTGCGTTCAGTGTGGCGGTTCCGTCGGTTTTCAGGCTGGAAAATTCGGTGGCATAGATAGCCGGGATTAGCGAAAGGATTTCTTTGAAACCTATATCGTTGGTATTGAGTTTCAAGTCCATGTCGATAGCCGGGTCTTTCAAGGCTACCCAGCCGTCAATACCTGCCTGAATAGCGTTGAGGCGAATGGTGTTATCCTTTAATGTGTACTTGTTATTGGCCAGATCGGCGTCCACATCCATTTCAGCGGAGATGTTGGCATTCGCCAAGAAAGGAATCCCGTTCATCTTGTAAGTCAGTGATTTGGTTTCCGCTTCCAGTTTCAGCGTAGTGCGTTCACTGCCTAAGTCTCCGGCGCAGGTTGCGTTAAAGTCTTGGATGTCAGCATACATCTTTCCTTGTTGGTCATCATAAATCAGATTCATGTTTTTTATGACGAAACGTTGGAGTTTCACTTTGAAAGGGGAAGATTCTTCTTCTGCAGCGGGAGTCTCGGCAGCGGCTGTCGTATCCGGCTCCATAATGTTCCAGTTGGCACGTCCGTCCGGCAACACAATGGCATGCAGCTTTGTGTCTTCGATGAATATTTTGGAAATATCGTAACCGCTATCTCCGAAAAGAGAGAATAAGTTGATGGCGGCAGTAACTTCTCCGGCTTGTACAAGGGTATCATTGGCAAATTCACCAGTGCCTTTTAGCCAGAAATCTTCGAGAGTGACAGAAGCCTGTGGAAAGTTGCGGAACAGGCTAATGTTAAGTTTCTTAAAGTCAAATTGTGCATTGAGCATCTTGTTGCCTTCTGTTTTTACAATACCTGCTATCTTACCTTGGAAGGCGAAAGGAAGGAGGAGCATCAGAATGATTATTACCCCTACAACGATAGCTGCGATTTTCAAACCTTTTTTCATTTGCTTCTATTTTAAGAGTCTGATAATATGTAAGGAACAAAACTAATAAAACTTTTTGATAATAAGGGATAAAAGAGATTTTTTAGGGATTCTTATTTTAAAATTAGGGGAATCCAAAGCACGGAATTATGGCAGGGAGTGGTTGAGGCAATGGCTCTTCAAGGGTTGTAGTGGAGGAGATTCGTTCTTCGGTGAGCAACGGTCTCTTTCTCGGTGAGGAACAGTGTATTGGTCAGTGAGGGAAAAACGGTCGGTTCCCGTTTCCTCCCTTTTGTATATATTTATTGTTTTTTCTTTTTCTTCAGTTCCTCTGCAATTCTCCATTGTAACGCAGCTTCCACTTCCTTTCCGGCTTTCAGCAAAGCGTCTCCAAAAAGTTCGTGTGCACCGGCATGCTCGGGTTTCAGACTTGTAGCCTTGTCCAGGTCTGCAATTGCCCCTTCTGTGTTTTCTGTTTTCAACCGGAGTTTTCCCCGGTTATAGACAGCTTTAAAATTTGCCGGATGAAGGTTTACTGCGGTATTAAAGCAATTTTCAGCGTCGAAATAATCTTTATTATTGAATAAAGTAATTCCTTTACGTATCCATGCGTCTATGTAGTTTGGATCGAGGCTGAGCGCTTTATCGTAGTTGGCAAGGGCAGCACGTATATCATGTGCTTGGGTGATACATTCGTTTCCCATTAACAGATACTCATGGGCGTATTGGCGTAGGCGTTCCTGTTGTTCCCGCATCTGTTCCTTGAGCTTTTTATTCTGTTCTTTCAGGGTGTTGATAATGCCGAGTTTTCGGCGAATCAGGCGGCGGGGAACAGGTTTTTCAATATCATAGCGGGAATGGATGGCACGGAAGAATTGTTCCAGACATTCCTCCATATCACCTTTATTGAAAGCGCGGGCGGCTGCGGCATATTGCACATCGGCCTGTGCCTGTTTCAATGCCTTGTCAATAGCTTGCCGGTTATTAAATCGTCCGGCGAAGTTGACGATTTCCGGACGGACGAAAATATCTGCCCGGTTAATAGGCTTTTTGAGTTGGATACCATCCAGAGAAGTACAACGGCTGAGTGCGACATACGCTTGTCCACCGGCAAATACTCCTCCAGTGAAGTCGATTACCACCCGGCTGAAAGTCAGGCCCTGGCTCTTATGAACTGTAATTGCCCAAGCCAACCGGATAGGATATTGAGTGAAACTACCTAATACTTCTTCCTCGATCTCTTTCGTTTTTTCGTTGTAGCGATAACGGATATTGCGCCATGAATCCCGTTTAACGTCACATTCTTTCCCGTCATCAGTGATAACGTATATCGTTTCTTCTTCTTCATCAATACCGGCAATGACGCCAATAGTGCCATTTACCCAACGACGGTCAAAGTCATTCTTGATAAAGATAATTTGTGCACCGGGTTTTAGCACTAGCTCTTGTGAGGTGGGTAAACTGCTTTCGGGAAAGTCTCCTTCGATAACTCCTTCAAAAGTAATCGATTCTCCCGGAAGCTCGGCCAGTTTTTTTTCGTTGATTGAATCTACCGTATCTCTTCGGGTAGCAAGCGTGATATACATATCCGCTTCTGATTCTTCAATCTGGCTTCCATATCGGGTATTCAACAGTTGGAGGTCGGCTGCTCCGGCAGTATTAGTACGAATGTGGTCAAGTACACCGACAAAAACCGGATCAGTCTGCCGGTAAACCTTTTGCAGTTCGATAGAAACTAAATCTATCTGACCGAATACTCTTGCAGAGAAAAAGTAAGGAGTAGGATAGAAGCGGTTCAGGATTTCCCGCTCATCATTCTTCACGACAGGTTCCAATTGGAAAACGTCGCCTACCAATAGTAACTGTTTTCCGCCGAAAGGTTCGCGCAGATTATGAGAATATACCCGTAAGATGCGGTCGATTGCATCAATGATATCCGCCCGTACCATGGAAATTTCGTCAATGATGACCAGTTCTATCTGTTCCAATAACTTGCGGTGCGGCTTCGTATATTTGAAGAACTCATGGATACGACCGCGTTGCAGACTTAAATTGGGATCGTCCGGCAATAGAGGATAAAAAGGGAGTTTGAAGAAACTATGCATCGTACTTCCTCCGGCATTGATTGCAGCAATTCCGGTCGGAGCAAGTACAACATATTTCTTTTTGGTATGCTCGCAGACATAACGCAGAAATGTAGATTTTCCCGTACCCGCTTTCCCGGTCAGAAAGACCGACTGTCGGGTGTACTGAATCAGATTCAGTGCATCCTGAAATGCAGCATTGTCAGTGTCTACGCTCATCTTCGTATTTGCTTGTCTCAAATAATTCCGAAATGTTTCATTGCTTTGCTGATTCCGTCTTCGTCAATCGAAGCTGTCACATAGTCGGCGGCAGCTTTCACATCCTCTTTGGCTTGTCCCATGGCAATTCCGATAGCAGCATGGCGAAGCATACTGATGTCATTGCCTCCGTCACCGAATGCCATAGTCTCTTCCAGTTTCATATCGAAGTAACGGATGATTTCGTCAATGCCTTTCTGCTTGGTATCCCCTTTGGCCGTAATATCGGCAAATGCCGGGAACCAACGCCCTACTTCACAAGTAGGGATAGACGGACGGATCTCCTTTTCTTCTTCTTCCGTGATGAAAGGTGTCATCTGGATCACCTCCTTGCTTGTTGCTTCCTCGAACGAAACAGTCGGAATAACATTCACGTGCAGGAAATCATAGAATATCTTTTTTACCATGTCGTTAGGCTGGCAAACGGATATGTTGTGTTCCTCCACAAAGATACACGGTACTCCTTTTTTCTCGCAGAAAGCAGCCATTGCTTTTACTTCCTCCTGTGGAATAGCGCTTTTGTAAATAACTTGTTCTCCGATAAAACAATAGGCTCCGTTCATGGTTATATATCCATCAATGAGATTTCTGTCTTGCAATTCGGAAAGGTTGTTGATAATGGCTTTCGGGCGTCCGGTAGCGATAAATATTTTGAGCCCTTTTGCGTGGGCTGCCTCCAATGCCTCAATGGTAGAAGGCGGGATACGGTGAGTTTCAAAACTGACCAGCGTTCCGTCTATGTCAAAAAATAGAGCTTTCGTCATAAATTCCTTTTTGAATTGAGTACAAATGTACTACTTTTATTCCAAAAGTTAAAATATAACCAGGTATTTTATGTATAATTCTGATAATCAGTTGTTTGTTTAGGGTGCGTCACCTTTAATCCTGAAAAATAACCATAATAATTAACCCTGAAAATTAATCATTATGCTGAATTATGAGTAAATATTTTTTTTGATTTTAGACCGGATTTTAATCTGTTTAATCCGGATACAAAGAGAGCGACTACAATCTATTATACTGTAGTTTATTTTATCTGTAGTATGGTATATGCTGGTCTAAGATGGAAATTGTTGCAATAAAAAACAAAAAAACGTGTTTAAACGTTTTTAATACTATATTTTTTCTAATTTTGTGGCTTTCTGTCCAAGTAGTATATAAAATGGACAGTAAGCCCTTTTTGTGTGGGGAAATATTGAGTGGGAAATATTTAGTGGGAAATAAATGATGGTATATGTGATGAGAAATGGTCGCAGAGTAATAGCTGCGTTATCATTTCTGTTATTATGTTGTGGTGTACATGTGCACGCACAACGGGTGGCTGTGAAGACAAATGCATTGGGTTGGCTGACCGCCAGTCCGAATGTAGAAGCAGAATTTGTATTGGGTAGTCATGTCTCCTTAACATGGGGATTGCTGCGAACCCAATCAGTACAGACAACTTTAAAACGACTTTCACGCATTTTCAGCCTGAAGTTCGTTACTGGCTAAATCGTCCGATGGTGAGTCATTTTCTTGGAATCACCGCTTTCGTGAATAATTTTGATATGATGGTAAAAGATGTGCATCACAAAGGCGATGCATACGCCGCCGGTTTGACCTATGGATACGCATGGGTGCTGGGCGATCATTGGAATATCGAAGCAACTGCCGGAGTGGGTGTGTTGCGCTACCGTCAGTTTAAGTATGATAAGGGTACTCCGAAACCGGGTGCGGTCAACGATAGTAAGACCACCATTGCACCTGTCAAACTGGGGGTATCCTTTGTTTATATTATTCGATAACGAACATTAGCTAGTCAGAAAAGAGAATGAAAATCAATTTGAAACGTGATAGATTAACAGGTATACTTCTCGTGGCGATGATGTTCGTCGGTATGAATGTATCCGCCCAACGGATCCGTGTGCAGGGGCATATCACAAACCCGCAGGGAAAAAGTGTTCCGAATGTGAATGTGTTGAATCCGGTCAATGACGAACGTATAGAAATGTCCGACGAGGATGGTCGTTACAGTGTCTTGGTTGAGAAAAACGGCTCGTTGAAGTTTACATGTGTCGGTTATGAAGACAAAACAGTGAAGGTGGCAGGAAAGCAGATTCTGAATGTAGTATTGAAAGATGCCGTCATCGAACTGGACGAAGTAACGATTACTTCCAAAGTGAAGGACAAAGTGATTCCGGAACCTACGGACATCGAAATCAAGGCAATTATTTCCATCTGAAAACCCGTGTCCCGGTGCCTAAGGAGATGTTTAACTCACATCGCCGCTTGGTATTGCAGCCTTCCATTTATGATGTGACACTGAAAAAGCGTCTGTTGATGCGTCCTGTTGTATTTGACGGGGATACTTATAATACAACGCAAAATCGAATGTACGATTATGATATAGATAAAGATCCTTTACACGATTATATCCGTGTGAAAACTACTTCTTCGCGCAAGGGGGATATTATTGCTTACCATGATTCTATCTATATAGAATATCTGCAACATGACTACCGTGCAGATGTGCATCTGGCAATGGAGAATTACAGGAATATCATTTATCGTGACTCTTTCTCCATTGCACGCGGAACGGTCAACCCGCTTCGTTTCTTGGAGTATAAATTCTCCGCTTTCAGCCTGACGGACGAGAAATATCTTCCGAAACCTGTGATGCAGTTGCGGGATACGAAAGGTGAGGTAAACTTAACCTTCCTTGGTAGGTAAAGCCGACCTGGATGATAAGAATCCACAGAATCAGTGGAACTGAACCGGTTGAACCAGGAATTGCGTAGTATTGAGACGAACCCGGATGCCTCTTTGAAGAGTTTTCATATTACGGGGGTGGCTTCGCCGGACGGTTCTTACGCGAGACGAATCTTCGTCTGGCAAAATTGCGTACGGATAAGGCCCTGGAACGTATACTGGCACAACTGGACCCGGAAACACGTAAACTGTTGGAAGTGAAATCGGATGCATCGGTTGCCTCCTGGAAGGAGGTAGCAGAATTGCTGAAAAAAAGCTCCAAGCCGGAACTGGCTAAAGAAGTAGAGGATTTAATCAAACAATACGCAGCTACTCCTTACCGATTGAATGGGGTCTTGAAATCGAAACCTTTCTACAAGGAACTTGCGGCTACTTATTTGCCTAAATTGAGAAAGGTGCAATATACCTATGGTTATTCAATTTTCCGCTCTTTAACGGACTACGAGATTAGAGAACTTTACAGAAAGAATCCGAAGGAACTTACCCGTTTCGAATATTACCGTATGATTACGACGGCAAAAACTCCCGACGAGAGGGAAAAGTATTGTAGGGAGGCTCTTGAGCTTTATGGTAACTTTACGTATGCAGCCAATGAACTGGCAGTAGTAACGATACAGAAAGATACTCCGGATTCACGTATTCTCGAACCGTTTGTCAGTAAATCGGCACCGGTGGAGTTATTATCCAATCAGGCTATTGCCTTGCTGCATGAAGGGAAATATACAAAAGCGGATTCAGTCTTGACGTTGGTTCCCGAAGAAGCGGTTTCTGAAGATTTGCAGGCCATCGTTCAAGCATTGGCCGGTTATTATAATGATGCTTTCGAGAAGGTGGCGGCTACTAGTCCTTTCAATGAGGTGGTGATGCTATTGGCAATGAAGAAAAATCAGGAGGCATGGGATAAGATTTCCACCATGGAGGTAGAGACCGCCCCCGAATATTATATAAAAGCGATTGCCGCCAACCGCCTGGAGAAAATAGGTGATGCGATTATGAGCATTGAGAAGGCCCTTGAACTTGATCCTTCCTTATTGGAAGTAGCGAAGGTGGATGGTGATATTATTGACTTGCTGCCAGAAGAGCAGAAAATTAAATAATGATATATACAACAAGAGTAAACGATGAATATCTTCAGAATCAACAATAAATATGTAGCAGTGGCAATCTTCCTGATGCTTGCTGTTACCTTACGGGCACAGGATTATGGTGCATTGCAATATATGTTACAGAAACGCCCTGCAAATGAAAAGTTCGAGAGTAATAGATTCAATGAACATCTCTTTTTCTCTGCCGGAATAGGACCATACAGCTTGTTAACAAGTGGAGATAGTCAGGATGGAATGGGAATGACCGCCCATCTCTTTATGGGAAAGTGGATTACTCCGGTTCACGGACTTCGGATAGGGGTGAATTTGGGTTATCTGTCGTCGGGTATCTACGATTCTAAAATAAAAATGGGTGGCGGCAGCCTGGACTATCTGTTGAATATGTCCTCCCTGGCATACGGATACAATGCAAATCGTTGTTTTGAGTTAGTAGGGATTGCAGGGATAGAAGCCGGTTATTCTAAGGTGGGTGACAATAGCGATCGTTCCGAAAAGTATCCGGATTTGAAAGGTGGCGGTCAGCTTTATTATGGTGCTCATCTCGGTTTACAGGGAAATGTACGTCTTTCTTCTACATTGGATTTGTTTGTAGAGCCACGGATCGGATGGTATAATGACAGTTTTGCGTATACGGAAAGTTGGAGAAACTATAAAATGGCTGGTTCAGTTCTGGTAGGTCTGACCTATATGCCTGGTGCTCCGATGGGAACTAAGATACATTTCGATGGTTTCGATAATAGCTCCTTCCTGAATCATATGTTTATCTCTTTATCCGGTGGTATCAGTACACTGAAAGTTCCGGGAATCAAGAATACGATTAAAGGATTAGGCCCCCAGTTCTCTGCCGGAATCGGTAAATGGTTCAGTCCTTCTTCCGGTCTGCGTTTGTCCGGGACGGTTGGGATTTCGGACACCCCTTCGGGCAGCGCAAGCGGTTACTTTAAACATGTCGATCTGCATGCTGACTATCTGTTGAATATCAATAATGTTCTTTGGGGATATGATGAAGACAGAATATTTAGTCTGATCGGTATTGCCGGAGTTAATCTGGCAGGTACGAAAGGAGTGGATAAAACCGCCAAGTATGCTCCGGGAATAGGAGTCGGTGTGCAGGAAGTTTCCGTATCAACCGTTCTGTGGATTTATTTATAGAACCTCGCCTCAATGTGTATAGTAAGAGATATGCAGGAGGTCGCGGAGTAGGTCGCAATACAGATCAGCTCAGAGAGTTGAATTTTGGCTTGACTTATCATACGATTGACCGTGCGGCACGTCCGAAGAACGGATTCTCAAGCAATCACATCGCAGACAATCTGTTTATGACTTCGGGAATTGGTGTGCAAATGTTCTTGAATAAGACGAACCTTGAAAACCTTGGTTCTTTAGGTCCGCAGGCTTCTGTTTCTATAGGTAAGTGGTTGAGCCCTTATTCCGGTTTGCGCCTCGTGGGTACAGGTGGATTCTTTTACGAACTATGTAGTTCCGGGAAGTGTTAAAGCGGGCAAACTTAGACATGCCAGCGTCAGTGGCAGTCTTGATTACTTGTGGGGCATAATGTCTACCATGAGTGGATACAATCCCGATCGTATCTTTGATTTAATAGGTTCGGTAGGTATCAACCTTGCTTATACTTCCAAATCAGACCATAAATTCCAACCGGGTGTTAATGCAAGCATACAGGGATTATGGCATGTGAATGATTTTCTCGGTTTGTACATTGAACCGCAGATTCGCTTGTATGGAGATAAATTTATTGAAGGTAATCTGGGCTTTATGCAGAAAGACGTGATGGTAGGAGTCAATGCAGGTTTTCACTATCGCTTTGTTCCTTATTCAAAAGCAGCCAATCGTAGCGTGTTTGGTCTGGATGACAAGCGTTACTTCATTTCTGGTGCACTTGGATTGGGTAGCTTGCTTGTAGCCAACAAAGACTTGGTGAAGAATGCAGGTGTAGAAGCAAAGGGAAGCATAGGTAAATGGTACACTCCGTTATCTGCATGGCGGGCAAATGGAACAATTATGTACAAGGCCAAAACGTCGTCAAAGATGAATCTCCATTATGCTGGTTTGGGTATGGATTATATGATAAGTCTGGCCACATTGGCAAAAGGATACAGCCCCAATCATGTGATAGATGTTGTTCCTTTTGTGGGAGTTACGGCCGGACTGGTACGCCGTTATGGTAAGTTCCGAGCAGTGCCGGGACTGGATGCTGGTGTGCAGGTAAAACTGAAGGTGGCTTCTTCTTTGTATCTGTATGCCGAACCTAAAGTCGGTATCCGTACCGATACATGATCCGTACCGATACATACTTCTATATTTTCCGTTCCAGTTTGTTAACAAAATAGGTTAATGAATAATTTTTTCCCTTTTTCCGAATTTCAATCTATTTTTGTAAGTTAGAAAATTTAATTATAAATTATAAATATGCTACTTCTGTCTTACATAATATAAAAAACATCATGCAGTATGAACTATAATTTTGATGAAATAATAAACCGTAAAGGTACGGATTCCGTAAAATGGGATGCTGTGGAAGGTCGTTGGGGACGCAATGACCTGATTCCGATGTGGGTGGCCGATATGGACTTCCGTACGGCTCCTTTTGTGATAGATGCTTTGAAGAAACGCTTGGAACACGAAGTGCTCGGATATACTTTTGCCTGCAAGGAATGGGCGGAGTCTATCATTAACTGGCTGAAAGAACGCCACGGGTGGACGATTAGCGAAGATATGCTGACATTTACTCCCGGCATTGTGCGTGGATTGGCTTTTGCCATCCATTGTTTCACGGAGAAAGGAGATAAGGTAATGGTCATGCCTCCTGTTTACCATCCTTTCTTTCTTGTGACACAGAAGAATGAGCGCGAAGTCGTGTTCAGTCCGCTGATATTGAAAGACGGGCAGTATCATATAGACTTCAACCGTTTCCGCAAAGATGTGCAAGGATGTAAACTGTTGGTTTTGAGCAATCCTCATAATCCGGGCGGACGTGTATGGACGAAAGAGGAACTTTCTCAAATCGCTGATATCTGTTATGAAAGCGGCACATTTGTTATTTCTGATGAGATTCATGCCGATTTGACCTTACCTCCTTACAAGCATTCCACCTTTGCTTTGATTTCAGAAAAAGCACGGATGAATTCACTTGTCTTCATGGCTCCCAGTAAAGCATTCAATATGCCGGGGCTGGCAAGTTCGTATGCAATTATTGAGAATGACGAACTTCGTCACCGTTTTCAGACCTATATGGAAGCAAGCGAGTTCAGTGAAGGGCATTTGTTTGCTTATCTTAGTGTGGCTGCCGCTTACAGTCACGGAACAGAATGGCTGGACCAGGTCATTGCCTATATACAGGGAAACATTGATTACACCGAACACTATCTGAAAGAACAGGTTCCCACTATCAAGATGATCCGTCCGCAAGCTTCTTATCTAATCTTTCTTGATTGCCGCGAATTAGGATTGAACCGGGAAGAACTGAATCGTCTGTTTGTGGAAGATGCTCATCTGGCTCTGAATGAGGGCACTACCTTTGGCAAAGAAGGCGAAGGTTTTATGCGATTGAATATTGCTTGTCCGCGTGCTACATTAGAACAGGCCTTGAAACAGTTAACGCAGGCGGTTAATAATAGATAGGATTATAAAGTTATAATCCGGTTATGATATTTTCAAAGTATTCTCTCCGTTATGAGAGAATCTCATTGCGACAAGAATAAAATTTGTCGCAATGGATTGCAAAAAAAACGTCTTATGGGCAGGAAACTCTTGACAAAGCCTTTTTGATTTTGTATATTTGTAGATCCAACTATCAATGGATAAAGGAAAAATTTAAAAATAATGAAAAATAAAATAGTGCAATATTATAACAATATAATAGTAGTTTCTTGCAGTAGTTAAGCTGTGAGGGGGCGTATAAACTAAAGGCTGCGAATCTTTATAGGGTTTGTAGCCTTTTTTGTTGCAAAAAATCATATTTCTATCCTTGATTTCGGAATTTATAGTTTATAATAAACTTGGATACCGTTTATAATAAACTCTTCAATAGTTTATTAAAAACGAAGAGATTGTTTTAATGAGAAGAGTCTGCTTTTTTCTTTTTTGTTATGGAATGAGATGTCCTTTATGGGAGATTTATAATGAAAAGTAAATGATGCAGATATGAATGTAATAGATTTGCATCTTTTAGTATATATTTTTATTGATTAAATTAACGATATTTGATGTTTGCTTAAAAAAGAAGTGTATATTTGCAAATTATAAATAATTGTAATCTGGATCGTTTCAAAATGACCAAGCAATGTCGATAAAACCTGATATAAACCTGACGGTAGATGAGGATATAGTGCTATGGCATTCTATCAGTAGAGGAGATAAGAAAGCCTTCGATGACTTTTTTATGAAGTACTATACCTTATTATATGGGTATGGCCGTTATTATGTGTCAGCAGAAGACGCCAAAGAAGTGTTACAGGAATTGATGATGTGGCTATGGGAAAACAGGACGACTTTTGTGCCGGATACTACTTCCTCTTCTTTACGACAATATCTGATTACTTCTGTCAAACGTAGGTGCTTTAATATACTTCGGAGACAAGAAAAGGAAATGCTTGAAGAATCATCGTGGTTTGAGCAAGAGCAGGATGCTTTTTATGAGTTTATAGATTTATCCGTTGTCAATGAACTGCAATCACTTATCCAAGAGGCTATTGACGAATTACCGCCTTCCTACCATCAGGCTTTCGCTATGCATCGCTTTCAAAACAAAACCCGTCAAGAGATAGCCGAAGCATTGCAAGTGTCCATTAAGACTGTTGATTACCGCATTCAGCAGTCTCTCAAAATTCTGCGGGAGAGATTGAAAGATTATCTTCCCATATTGGTTATTTACGGTTTTATGTTATAATCTCCCTCCCTTCTTTTTTTCATCTGCTAAGTTTTTTATCGAACAGCAATAAAAAAATCATTTTTTGTTTAGTACATCCTCCGGTTTCTGTGTATTGTATATGTAGGCGGGTAATAAAACGTTTACGATGTCAATTATGCAAGAACAGAAAATGATAGATGAATCTTTGCTACTTCGCTATTTTGAACAAGAGGTCAGCGAAGAAGAGAAAAAAAAGGTAGAGGAATGGATACATAGTTCCGAGGCCAATAGCCGTATGGCTAAGCAAGTGGCGCGGATCTTTGTAGCTACACGTCTGTTGCATGGCTCGAAAGAGGCATCCCCCCAGCAGGCGTTACAGAATTTCTGGAGACAAGTGGAACGGCGGAAACACAAACGCATTTGGCGATATATAGGAAAGGTTGCTGCCATATTAGCTCTCCCCGTTCTTATTCTGACTACTATTTATTGGTTTTCAGATAACAGTGATGGAAATGATGCCATTGTGTGGATGGAAGCTCGCGGAAATGACAGTGAAGTTTGTACTGTGCTTTTGCCGGACAGCAGTACGGTTTATTTAAATTCTCAAGCGAAACTAAAGTATCCCACTCACTTTGCTAAGGAACGCAGGGTGTATTTAGATGGAGAAGCCTACTTCGTGGTGCGTAAGCAAAATGGTAAACGTTTCATTGTTCATACTGTTTCAGAGGCTGAAGTTGAAGTGTTGGGAACAGAATTTAATGTCAAGACTAACAGGCAAGGAGCAAGTACGACACTGGTTAGCGGGGCGGTTAAGTTTATTAGCCGAACGGCTGATAAAAAAGAAAGAGCTGTGTTGATACAGCCGGGACAAAAGATTTCTTATGATGCTGAAACGGGGAAATCTAAAGTGGAGGAAGTTGATATAGAAAGAGAAATAGGATGGAAAGACGGAAAAATTGTTCTTGAAGATTGTCCGCTTCAAGAAGCGCTTGATATCTTATCTAAAAAATACCACGTGACATTCCGTATTATCAATGACGAATTGCAAAATAGTCGTTTCACCGGCACAATTAAAAATCAGGGGGTGGAACAGATTATAAAGAATCTTTCTATTTCTTGTCGGTTTAATTATCGTATTGTAAAGAATAATAGTCCGGGAAACGACGGAACTAAAGCAACAATAGAATTATATTAATCATCTTAATTATTGACGTACTATGAAAGCACCAACTTGAAAAAAGAAACAAAAAAAAATATAGAAAAGCACTGCCATGCTTTTCTATATTGAAAAAACGAGATCGCTTGTCTGCCAACAAGCAACAATCATTTTTACCAATCTTAAATCACATTTTAAAGTTATGTATTTATGTAATTACAACCAAAAAAATGTCCGAAAAAATACTTTTTTATGGGCAATTGGTAAAATCCCTTTGTTTATGAGGTTCTTTATTATGTTTATGTTCATGTCCATTGGGATTTCGTATGCTGAGACCGTTCATTCTCAAAATGCGGCTATGGAATTCCGTTTTCAGGATGTGACTATTGAAAAAGCACTCAAGGAAATCGAAAAAAAAACGGGGTACAATTTCTTTTATAATACGAAAGATTTTAACGTTAAGCGGAAGATTTCTTTTTCTGCTAAAGGAATGAATTTGTCCGAAGTTCTTAATGGGATATTTGCGAATTCTCAGGTGGATTATGTGATAAATGGCACAGATATCGTGTTGAAGCGGAGAGAAGAAGTAAGTAATGTAAGCAACGAGAAATACCAGATTAAGGGTTCTGTCCGGGATGGAAATGGAGAACCCGTTATCGGTGCGTCCGTAGTTTTGAAGGGACATACTGAGACCGGTGTCATCACTGATATTGATGGCAACTTCGTGTTGACAGTACCTGCTAAGAAAGTGACATTGAGTATCTCTTATATAGGATATGATCCGGTCAATGTGGAAGCTACGGTAGGCACGTTTGTTAAGGTAGTCATGAAGGAATCTTCACAAACGTTGAATGAAGTGGTCGTAGTAGGCTATGGTACGCAAAAGAAAGAATCAGTAGTTGGTTCGGTACAGATGGTGAAGCCTGACGAACTGAAAGTTCCCAGTTCCCAGTTGTCTACAGGTTTTGCCGGACGTTTGGCTGGTGTGGTTGCCGTACAGCGTTCCGGTGAACCGGGGGCTGATGGGGCCGACTTTTGGATTCGCGGTATTTCTACTTTCAATGGCACAAGGAGTCCATTGATTATCATTGATGGTGTGCAAGCTTCGAGCGGTGACTTGAATGCTATCGATCCGGAAGTTATTGAGAGTTTCTCCGTGTTGAAAGATGCAACGGCTACAGCGCTTTATGGTTCACGTGGTGCAAACGGTGTGATGATTGTCAAAACCAAATCGGGACGTGAAAGTGACAAAGCTATCGTTAATATTCGTTTAGAAAACGCGTATTCCACCCATACCAAAACGCCGAAGTTTGTTGATGGTGTGCGTTATATGGAGATGTACAATGAAGCCGTGTTGACACGTGGTACAGGTGAGGTGCTTTATTCCGACAATAAGATTGCCGGTACAAGGGCAGGATTGGATCCGCTTATTTATCCTAACGTGAATTGGTATGATGAATTGTTCCGTAGCGGGGCTATGAATCAAAATATCAATGTTACTATTCGCGGTGGTTCCAAAAAATTAGATTATTTTAGCAGTGTGTCCGTCAACCATGATAGTGGTGTGTTGCGTAATACCGATGATTTTAGTTATAAAAATAACCTCAACATCATGCGATATGTGTTCCAAAATAACTTCAATCTGAATTTATCTAAATCAAGTAAACTGTCGTTGAACTTGAATGTGCAACTGAGGGACTATTCTGGTCCTACCTCTAATACGAGTGATCTGTTTGGTATGGTTATGGAATCCAATCCGGTTGATTTTCCGGTACGTTTCCCGGATGACCCAAATGTGGATTACATTCGTTGGGGTGGAAAATCCGGTGGTAAATATAATAGTGGCTTCCGTAATCCATACGCTGAAATGGCAAGAGGATATCAGTCACAATTTGAAAGTACAGTTATGGCCAACCTGAAATTTGAGCAAAAACTTGATTTCATTACCGAAGGCCTTTCTGCAGAAGCTTTGTTCTCGTTCAAAAACTGGAGTAGTACTAACACCAATCGTTCGGCCGGTTACAATCAGTTTCAGGTAATAAACTATAATACTGACAATTTGTCGGACTACACGTTGAATCGAATTGGTTCTGAACAAAGTACTGTATTGCAGACCTCGAATAAATCGAGTGGTGACCGTCGACTCTATATTCAGGCAATGATTAATTATAATCGTACGTTCAATACGGTGCACAATGTATCCGGAATGTTCCTCTACAATCAAGACCAATACAACGGTAACGCTCCTGAGGATCTCATTGAGTCGCTTCCGCAACGCAAGCAAGGATTTGCCGGTCGCGTCACTTATGCTTATGATTACCGCTATATGGCTGAATTGAACTTCGGATACAATGGTAGCGAGAACTTTGCTAAAGGAAACCGTTTTGGTTTCTTCCCTTCCGTGGCAGTAGGATACAATATCAGTCGTGAAAAGTTCTTTGAAAAGTTCTCTGATGTGGTGAGTAATTTGAAACTGCGTGCATCTTGGGGACTTGTAGGTAATGACCAAATTGGAGGTGAACGTTACATTTATCTTTCAAACATAGAGTTGGAAAACGGTGATTTGGGATATACAACAGGCCGAGATCAAAACATTTCAAAAAATGGTCCGAAATATATCCGTTATGCCAACAATGATATTACATGGGAAGTAGGTAGCAAATGGAACTTTGGTATCGACTTGGGTATCAAGAATGAACTGAACATAACGTTCGATATCTTCAAGGAAATACGTAATGATATCTTTATGGAGCGTCAACAGATTCCGGACTACTGGGGTACGAATGGAAAGGATAAATGGATGAACCTTGCGACAAAAATGTATGGTAATCTTGGTAAAGTGGAAAATAAGGGACTTGATTTCTCTATCGACTATGTGAAGAGGTTCAATAACGATTTCGATATGTCATTCAAGGGAACATTTACGTATGCCCATAACAAAGTGCTTGAATATGACGAGCCGGATTTCCAGAAATATCCCAATATCTCACGTGTGGGACATTCTGTTGACCAACAGCTTTTGTACATTGCCGAACGTCTCTTTATCGATGATTCCGAGGTGCAACGTAATCCGAAACAAAACCTTGGAGGCTGGGTGAGCGGAGGTGATATCAAATACAAGAACTTGCCGGACGTAAACGGTAATTATGATAATGTTATCGATTCAAACGACCGTCAATATACAGGTATGCCGACAACTCCTGAAATAGTATATGGTTTCGGTCCTTCATTCCGTTACAAGAAGTTTGATTTCTCTTTCTTCTTTCAAGGTGCAGCTCGTGTGTCTATTATGATGAATGGTATCCATCCTTTTGGTGCTGAAGGTACACGTAATGTATTGCAGTTCATAGCTGATGACTATTGGAGTGAAACTAACCAAAATATCTATGCTGAATATCCGCGTCTCAGTAAACGTGACAATGAAAACAATACAAAAGCATCTACATACTGGCAACGTAACGGTGCATTCCTTAAGTTGAAAAACTTAGAGGTCGGATTCAACCATAAGTTTTTCCGTGTTTATCTGAGAGGATCTAACTTGTTGACATTCTCTCCATTCAAATATTGGGATCCTGAAATGGGAAGCGGTAGTGGATTGTCTTATCCGACTCAACGAGTGTTTAATGTGGGTGTTCAATTTTCAATCAATAAATAAACCGGATTTATGAAAAACAAACTATACCAAGCTCTATTGCTTATTTTTCTGGTAGCAGGGATAAGTTCTTGCGACTATTTGGACATCGTTCCTGATGAACGTCCGACTGAGGAAGATGCATTTAAAGATAAAAATGCAGCTGAACGCTATTTGTATTCTTGTTATGCTTTTATGCCCAAAGAACGCGAGGGGTGCTATCTATATCAAGGAGGTGATTGTCTCACCGATTATGACCGGAAATTTCTTGAGGGAACCCATACCGCGGCCAATATAGGTGATTTCGCGTATTGGAGTCGTATGTATGCCGGTATACGTCGTTGTTATACGCTGATAAACAATGTCGATGCTGTGCCACGTATGGAAGAAGAACTGAAAATCATATATAAGGCAGAAGCTAATTTTTTGATTGCGTATTATCACTTCATGTTACTACGTGCATATGGTCCGATTATCATTATGGATCACGAGGTTAGTGTAAGTAGCACGGAGAAACTGAAGCGAAGTCCGTTTGACGTATGCGTAAAATGGATTGCCGACAAGTATGACGAAGCTTGCAACAACGGATTGCTTGCCGTTCAATCATCATCCTACTATGGCAGAGCTACACAACTGGCTGCCAAAGCACTGAAAGCAAGGCTTTATTTGTATGCGGCGTCTCCTCTTTTCAATGGCAATAGTTTTTATGCCAACTCATCTCTTTACGATCCGGAGACAAATGAGCCATTGATGCCGTTGGATTATAATCCATCTAAATGGAATACTGCGCTTACGGCTTGTCAAGAAGCGTTGACGCTGGCGGATGAACAGAAATACACCCAGTTTCAGATTGCTAATGAAAGCGAAATTCCTGAAGAATGTTGGCCCAAGGATTTAATCCAATATGCTTTGAAGATGCAAATTATGGATAAGAAAAATATGGAAGTCATTTGGGCGGATACCCGTACGGAAGGTGTTTATGGACCACAAAACCAATCCGCTCCGCGTGATCCGGTGAATGGAGGTAATAGCTGGAATGGAGTAGGTCCTACATTGGATTTTGTGAAAGTATTCTATACAGAAAACGGACTCCCGATTGACGAAGATCCGAAATACTACACTCCTGATGATTATTTTAAGATAGGACAGTATGAAGGACGTACCACGTGTAACCTCAATTTGAAACGTGAACCTCGTTTCTATTCATGGGTTTCATTCCATAACGGATATTTTGAAATGCAGCGTGAAGGATATAATGAAGGTAGAATTGTTACTATGTTCCGTAAATCAGACAATCATGGAAAACAAAACCGTTCTACGGACTTTTCATTGAGTGGATATTTAGTAAAGAAATGGTGCACGCCTACTTATGATACCCGCAACGGGTTCCAGAATTATCCGTGGCCTGTTATTCGCTTGGGTGAACTGTATTTGAATCTTGCAGAAGCTGCAGCAGAAGCAGGTGAATTAAACATTGCCAAGACAGCACTGAACAAGATAAGGGAACATGCCGGCATACCGACTGTGGAAGAATCATGGGAAGGAATTGCTACGTTGACAAAAGATAAGCTAATTGAAATAATTCGTCAAGAACGTATCATCGAGTTGAGTTTCGAAGGACACTACCGTTGGGACATGGCAAGGTGGAAAGAATTGGAGCATGTCTTAGGCCACAATCCGTCTGCTCTTAATACAGATGGTGTGTCGGATGAGGATTTCTTCCGTCCAGTGGTAGTAGATCGTGCTTGGAAGTTCACTTCACCGACTCATTACCTGCTTCCGATTGCAGATTCGGAATTGAATAAGAATACGTTGATTGTGCAAAATCCGGGTTATTAATCATTAAAATAGCAATTACGATGAAAAAGAAATATTTTTTCATGGCATGTTTAGCCGCCATATTTATGGTATCTGCTTGTAACGACGATGATGACAAGGCAGCTGTCTTACCGTCGGCTATTAGCAATCTGACAGCAACGCCTCTTGAAGGAGGAGTGCTGCTGGAATGGGAAGTTCCCGTCGATTCCAACCTGTTCTATGTACAGATAGACTATACTCATCCTGTCACAGGCAAACGTGTGAATAAGAATGCCAGTGTCTTTTGCGATACTATGCTTATTGAGGGTATGTTGGCAAAAGATGGTGAATACACATTCCATGCCACACCTGTCAGCTCAACCCAAGATGTGGGTGAGAAGTTGGAAGTAAGAGCTTCCGCACTTCCTGTCCAGCCGGTGGTGAAGGAAATCACTGATAAAATTTTATTAAGTAAAGACAACTTGTTTTGTAATAAACCTGATCCGGATGAAGGAAAGTATATAGAGTATTTGGTGGATGGTAATTACACTAACTTTTTTCATACTGATTGGCATGATGCGGGTACTGTTCCGCACTATATAGATATCACTCTTCCATCTCCTGTAGAGCAGTTTAAGATACAAACTTACTATCGTAATGGAAAGTATGGTCAATGTCCTGTGGAGATTACCGTATTAGGGAGTAATGACGGTGAACAGTGGAACAAGATTGCGGAAATAGAAGATGATGGCAAAGGTGGTGCTTCTTATACCACACCTACGTTGGGGACAGAAGGACAGCCTTATTCATACATCCGTTATCGTGCAGACGAGACTTCCGGCAATGCTGTGTACTTTGCGTTAGCTGAGTTGGAATTCTATACTGTCAGAACTGAGATTTACGATCCGGAAGGTATTTACCGACCCGAAGACAAGGAATAGCTGATATATAAGAATAACTGAAATTATTGCTTATTATTTATGGAAAGGAGGGGGCATGTCTCCTCCCTTTCGTCTAAACAATAGAACTTCATGAACAAATTGATAACATCGATCCTCGTATGTTGTTTTGCTTTTAATTTATATGCCGAACAACTTCCCGCTAAACAATTCTCACATCCGGAACGTATTCGTTACGATCAGCATTGCTTCACGATAGAAGGTCGGGATATTTTTATCTTGAGTGCGGCTTTTCATTATTTTCGCGTTCCTCAGGAGTTATGGCGGGATCGTTTCCGTAAAATAAAGGAGGCGGGATTCAACACTGTGGAGACTTATGTGCCGTGGAATTGGCATGAGCGCACTATGCCGCGTAATGTAAAGGACTATTCGCAATGTGACTTTGACGACTTGAAGGCGTGGCTCAAGATGGCTCACGAAGAGTTCGGACTGTATACCATTGTCCGCCCGGGACCTTTTATTTGTGCAGAATGGGCAGGAGGAGGTTATCCTAGATGGGTTGCCAAGTTTTGTCCGGCAAAATATGACACTAGCTTTTGGTTACGAAGTAACCATCCCGAACACATGAAATGGACCAAACATTGGTACGATGCTGTTTGTCCGGTTTTTGCCGAGGAGCAGCTTACACGTAAGAAATCCGGTGAGAAAGGAATTATCATGGTGCAACTCGAGAACGAATACATTTACTTTGGCATGGAGTCAGAGAAAAAAGAAGAGGTGCTGCGCGACATGGCAGCTTATTGCACGAACAATGGAATTGAGGTACCGCTGTTTACCTGTGTTACACCTGAGGTAAGAGGCTCGAAAGATGCCGTTATCAGTCAGTTGTTCGATATGGACAATCAATATGTATGGTGGAATATACAGGAGGCGAAAAGCCGCATTGAAGATTTAAAGAGACAACAGCCTAACGCACCGGCTTTTGTGTGTGAATTGCAGGGTGGCTGGTTTTCCACGGTAGGTGGAGGATTGAGTGAGGACAGCTATTTGGATGGACGTCATGCGCGTGGAATGGCATTGATGGCAATGGCCGGAGGTTCTACCGGACTTAATTATTATATGTTTTTCGGAGGAACAAATCTAGCCGGTTGGGGCGCTCGCCGCATGACTACCAGCTACGATTACGGAGCTGCATTAAAAGAAAGTGGTGGTGTGGGTGAGAAATTCGCTGCCGTGAAAGGAGTCGGGGATTTCGTCAACCGTTTTGGTACTCAATTAGCGAGAAGTGAAGCGATAGAGTTTACTACATCGGACAACATCAAGGATTTGACCGTTGGAGTACGTCGGACAAAAGAGGGAACTTTGTTTATTTTTATATTTAATAAAGATAAGAAAAAAGCATTCCGTGATAATGTTCAATTTCATATAAAAGGTATGCCGGCATTCAATGTTTATTGCTCGGTTGAGCCATTGGACAGCAAGGTACTGGTACTCTCTCAGGCGAATGGACAATGTGAATGGTATCCGAAAGAACAGACTTTGCCGGAACGTCCCGTCAATATGCCTATGCCGATACGGATTGCACAGGCAGAACGTTGTGATGAAACCTTTCAGGGGAACTGGCGACCATTGCGTAAAGGTGTTTCTTTACCAGAAATTGGTGTGAACGATTGTCGTTACTCCATGTATCGTAGTGTAGTAAAACTATCGAAGAAAGAGATAGAGGAATATGGAACATTGGTTTGTGAGATGTTTACGGCTGATCCGCTTTATGTACAAGTGAATGGAAAAATAGCTAAAAGGGCTTCTACCGATGAACTGGATAATACATTTGTCATAGATGGGCTACTGCATGAGGGAAGCAATGAAATCGTAAGCATCTATGAAAATCGTGGACACGCTCATGGATATCGCCCGATGGAGGAATTGAGCGGAATGAAATCTGCCGGATTGGGCAAGAAGCAATCTGCTATCCTTCCTATCGAAAAATGGGAAGTGAAAAAGGTGGAAAATAATGTCAAAGATATCAAGTCACTGCTGTCTAACAATGAAGGCTGGGAAACCATCATGCTTGATCAAAGTACTATCGCCAATCTTGCTACATTGCAAATAGCCGGACTGGAGAAGCCGGAATGGCCTGCCGCATGGGTGTTGCAAGGGAAAGAAGGAACGGCTATTTATCGTACTTCTATTGATATGACACGTCAGATGTTGACCGAAGGGCAAACAATGATAGAATTCGCTTGCGTAGATGATGCGGGTACGCTTTTTGTAAACGGTAAGGAAGTGGCAAGCCACGATGCTTGGGACAAACCGTTTGTAGCCAATATGAAAGATTTTCTGCATGAAGGAGAGAATAATGTGGCTATTGTGGTGCGTAATAGTAGCGGTGCAGGAGGATTGTTAAAGGGAATCCGCTTGTTCAGTGAACTGAAAATACTGAAGCCTCTGAAGTGGGAAGTAGCGCTTGATCTTGGAGGAGTGACACAAGGATATTGTGGAGGGAAAACCGCCGGCGGTGACAATTGGAAGGTGGTGACATTGAAAACCGATGGTACATTGCATCGAAAAGGAAACAATATACAGCCTAAAGGTAAACAAGATGCCTTATTGACTTGGTATAAAGTAACATTTGATCTGCCCAAAACGGAAAAAGAATGCTGGATTCCTTGGAGAGCCATTATCAATGCTTCAGGTACAGGATATATGTGGTTGAATGGGCATAATATCGGACGTTATTGGGAAGAAGGTCCGCAACGGGAGTTCTTCTTACCGGAATGTTGGTTGAACATGGGAGGAACGAATACATTGGTACTCGGACTTCGACAATCCGAAACTTGCGGGGCCGTGTTGGAAGGGATAGAAGTAGCTCCTTATTATGAGGATGCAGAGTTTATTAAATAATAATTCAATAGGTATATGAATATATATAAATCACTTTTTTTAGGATTGGTGTGTAGTGCAGGAATGCACTGCACCTTCGCTCAAACAACTGTTTGGAATCCGGATAATCAGAATGGAACATTTACGAACCCTATCATGTGGGGAGACTGGCCCGATCCGGATCTGATCCGGGTTGATGATAAGTTTTATCTCGTGTCTACCAGTATGCACTATGTACCGGGATGCCCTATTGCTGTATCGGAAGATTTGGTAAACTGGGAAATGGCAGGATATGCTTTGGATCGTTATGATGAGGATCCGAAATATGATATGCAGGGTGGCAATCTTTATCTGAATGGGGCGTGGGCAACTACGATACGGCATCATAATGGAAAATTTTACGTTGGTTTCTGTACACCCTATGGTTGGGGACGGGAACCCGGGCATTTCTCTATTTGTATAGCCGATGATGTGAAAGGACCTTGGGAACGTACTATATTTCCTGAATATTTATATGATCCGGGGTTATTCTTTGATGAAGATGGAAAGGTTTACGTGGTTCACGGGCAAGGTACACTATACTTGACAGAGTTGAACTCGGACGTGAAATCCGTTAAAGGGAAACCTGTGAAGATATGGCAGGGTGGTTTTAAAAATGCACATGAGTTAGGAGGCGGTTTCGGTATGGAAGGATCTCATATGTACCGCATCAATGGAAAATATTATATTACTTGTCCTGCCGGGGGAACGGGAGGATGGCAAATCTGCTTGCGTTCGGATAATATCTATGGTCCCTATGAACACAAACTCATAATGAACGATTGGAGTTCATATCCCGAAAACGGACTTCATCAGGGTGGGATGGTACAGTTGAAAAATGGAGACTGGTGGTTTATGATTATGCAGGACAGAGGACCGATAGGACGTGTTCCGTGTCTTGTGCCCGTGAAATGGATAGACGGTTGGCCTATGCTGGGTGATGAAGGAAAAGATCTTATCACTTATCCTAAACCTGCTACCGGGAAAAAATCGAAGATAAAGAGTCCGGCTACTACCGATGAGTTCAATGCTTCTCAATTAGGTCTGCAATGGCAATGGAATCATAATCCGGATAATAGCAGATGGAGTTTGAAGGAACGTAAGGGATATATGCGTCTGTATGCTTCCCAAGCTTCTACATTGAAAGATGCTCGTAATACATTGACACAACGTGTTCAGGGACCGAGTTGCGAGGGTTCGGTAGAAATGGAAGTGACCGGACTTAAAGATGGCAATATTGCCGGATTCGGAATCTTCGAGTTTCCTTATGCCTATGTTGCGATACGACAAGAATCCGGTAGACGCAAAATTGTGATGTGTAATGACGGTAAGGATATCGAAACCGTAGAGCATTTCAATGGAGATAAACTGTGGATACGTGTACGTGCTACAGACAAAGAATTTAAGGCTTTGTTCTATTACAGTCTGGATGGTGTGAATTATAAACGCATTGGCAATGAATTGCAGATGGGATTGGGATTGCCGTGGACAGCCAATCGTTTTGCATTGTTCAACTTCAATACTACGCCGCAAGGAAATAACGGATATGCCGACTTTAATTGGTTTAGATTTACGAATAAGTAATGTATTTATACCATTCAATCTTCTTAAAACACATGCAATGACATGAAACGAATATCACTTTTTACTTTTTTCATCTTCTTAGGTATAGCCGGCTGTATGGCTCAAGCATCCGGTGAGAAGATCGAGAAAGTTTACGTTGCATTCAAAACTCACCTTGATGTGGGATTTACTGATCTTAGTTCCGTTGTGACCGAAAGGTATGTGCATGATTTTATTCCGAAAGCCATAGAAGTTAGTGAACGCTTGCGCGCTGACGGCTTTGGTGATCGGTATGTATGGACAACCGGCTCATGGCTTATTTGGAAATATCTTCGCACGGCATCTCCTGAGGCTGTGAAGCAGTTGGAGGAGGCCATTGGTCGTGGTGATATCGTATGGAATTCCGTTCCCTATACTGTGGAATCGGAGACAATGACGCGTGAACTGTTTGAAACCTGCTTGTTGCTTTCCAAACGTTTGGATAAGAAATACAACAAGCAGACTATTGCTGCAAAGATGACTGATGTGCCGGGACACACTCGTAGTATCATCGATCCGATGTATGACGCAGGCATTCGTCTTTTGCATGTGGGAATTAATTCAGCTTGTCCGTTACCTTCGGTGCCTACTTTCTGTCGGTGGCGCAGTCCTTCTGGTAATGACTTGTTGCTGGTTTATCAGAAAGATTATGGAGAAGATGAAGTATTGCCGGATGGAAAGACAGTTGTCAGTATTAATTTTACGGGCGACAACCACGGACCGCATAGCTATGAACGTGTGAAAAAGATTTATGCCGATTTGCGTAAGCGTTATCCTCAAGCTCAGCTTGTAGGTGCATCGTTCAATGATGTCGCCCGGGAACTGTTGCTGATAAAGAAGGATTTGCCGGTTGTTACTTCTGAGATTGGTGATACGTGGATATTTGGTTATGGTGGAGCACCGATACGTATGGCTAAATTTCGTGCTGTTTCGCGGTTGTATTCTCAATGGTTGAATGAAGGGAAAATCAAAAAAGATAGTGACGTTGCTTTGGACTTTGCAGCCGAATTAGGTCTGATAGCAGAACATACGCAAGGTGTGGATGTGAAAACACATCTTCGTCAATGGGACAAATATGATATGGATAAGTTTCTCAAAGGTCGTTCCGAAGGAGTATTCAGTATGGCTGAGGCTTCATGGAAAGAGATTGATAATTATATCGATAGTGCTATCGCTTTCCTTCCGGCTTCCTTGCAAAAAGAGGCGCGTGAAGTAGTCGCAGAAGTGGATAAGGTTAAATTGGAGGATAACTCAAAGATGAAACCAATGGCACGGAAGCGTTGGGAACAACCGATAGCCGGTGGAATGACGTTGGCGGGATTGTCTTATCAAATGTTTGATGGGGGTGATTATGATGATTTTCAAAATAGATATCTTCGTGCACGGTATGGATGGGCATTGGATGACTTGGGTAAACGAGGTTTGAAAGAATCACATGCAGTGAGTGTAACGCTTTATGCACAGACAATGGCGCAATCGGTACGTAAAGAGAAAAAGGGGACACGTATTATCACTGAACTGAGGTTTCCTGAAAATGAGAAAGTGGACAAACGCGTATATCCCGAACGAATACAGGTGAACTGTTTTACGACAAAGAATGGGAAACGGTCGGAAGTGGCATTGACCATTTATGGTAAACCGGCAGTACGTTTGCCCGAGTCTTATTGGTTGTCGTTCACGGTGCCCGGTATTGAATCGGTGATAGCCGAGAAGATGGGTGAACGGGTGGATTTGATGGATGTGGTGGAAAAAGGTAACCGGCAAATGCATGGGATAGACCGTTATGTCGATTTGATAACCTCCGGGGAAACGATACGTATCAGCAGTAAGGAAGCTTTCTTACTCAACGTAGGAGAAGCTCAGGGATTGAATTATTCAACCAACTATCCTGATAAACGTAAAGGGGTGCATTTTAATCTGAACAACAATTTGTGGGGAACGAATTTCTCCATGTGGAATGAAGGCTCGCTGACTTATCATTTTGTGATTGAGACATTGAATCGCAAATAAAGGAAAGTACTTGAATAACCTTATTTTATAACTAAAATGATTTTAAACCATGAAAAAATATAGTATTATTATTTTGATATTATGTAGCTGGGCGATGAGTCTGTTTGCTATATCTTGTTCCGATCAGGAAAGCAAACCGCAACCTTTTTTGGAAATAAAGAAGGACACTGTGGTGTTTGCACAAGAGGCTGCAAATACTTCTATTGTAGTGAATACAAACATCGCTTGGCAAGCCAATGTGTCTTCATCCGGGAATTGGTGTACGGTTCAGGGAGCAGATGATTTGTTGTCTATTTCGGTAGAAAAGAATACGGGAAGAGACTTGCGTGAAACAGACATTGTTGTTAAAGGAGAAGGCCTTGAACAAAAAGTGCACGTGAAACAATTGGGAGAGCAACCGGATATTTTGTTGGAGAATGAGCGTCTCAACTTGAACTATACAGATACGGTAGTTACCGTCAAGGTGGTAAGTAACGTAGAATATGAAGTGGAAATTCCACAAAACGCTGATTGGATTAAGGAAATGAAGCAACAAGTACAGGTACGGGCTATGGCGGAATCGGAACGTACTTTCAACATTGAAAGAAATGAAGATGATACGGTGCGCTATATCTCTGTCGTATTCCGTTCTGTGGATCAGAAGGTCGAACGCTCATTGATGTTTCGTCAAAGGCAGCGCGACAAAGAATACAAGCCCGGTGATCCGTCTGAACTCGGTGATATATTCTTGCCTATCGCTAGTGGAAAGGCAAGTGAATATAATTCGGATGATGAGAGTATTGAAAAGTCATTTGACGGGACTGCGTCCACTTGGTATCACTCACGGTGGTACGGTACAGTTTTGCCTGTGAAACTTGAGTACACTTTTGAAGCTCCTCAAGACGTGGATTATTTTGTATATAAACCTCGAGGTTCAGGCGATAATGGTAATTGGAAAAAGTTCGACTTATATGTTTCCACAGCGCAGAAAGAAAATTATGAAAAGATAGCATCGTATGACTTTGCTGGTAGTTCTTCTTCGTCGAAGATAAGCTTCGCTGAACCGCTGAAGGGGGTAAAGTCCTTCCGATTTGAGGTGAATGAAGCTGTCGGTGGAGTGGTGAGTTGCGGTGAAATGGAATTTTATAGGAATGCTGCTCCTGTAGCAGGACTTACGGAAGTATTTGCCGACGAACTCTGTTCCGAACTTCGTGCAGATGTGGATCAACGTAAGATAGATGGATTGGAGAATAGCTTTTTCAGAATGATAGCGCAAAGTTTGTATGACAAGACCTATGATTTGGAGTACCGTGTGCAAACTTATGAACCTTATCGTGAAATTAACGATTTGGCGGCAGAACTGAAAACTAGTGGGTATAATCCGTTTGAGAATCCCACAGGTATTTATTTTAAGGATGGCGAGGAGGCTGTCGTAATTTTAGGTAATACCAATGGAGAACAAGTGAATTTGAAAGTGTACGATTTCGATGCAATAAGACAAGGACAACGTACACCGGATCCAACTTCATATCCTTTAAGTGAGGGTATTAACAAGTTGAGGATTGCACATGGAGGATTGAGTTATATTGAGTATTATACTCCGAATTGGAAAACTGCACCAGCTCTTAAATTGCATATCGCTTCCGGTAAAGTGAACGGATATTACGACAAACATCGGGATGTATCGGCCGACTGGCGTGAAATTTTGAATAAAGCTACTTATGGTTGCATAGATATCAAAGGCGATCGTGTTAATCTGGTGTTTGGGGTGAACAGTATAAAGACTTATTGTGACAATCTAGGAAAATTGATACAGAACTATGACGATATAGTGGAATTGGAACATGAACTCATGGGATTAGATAAATGGGGGCGTCGGCCTAAAAACCATATGTTTGCTCGTGTAACCAAAGACGGATTGTTTGCTGATGGTTGGGGAGCCGGTTGGTATGAAGGCTGTATGAACGAATTGGCCAGCACCACTAAATCTTTGCGTGAAGGAGTTTGGGCCATTGCGCATGAGTTCGGACATGTCAATCAAATCAGACCGGGGTTGAAATGGGTATCAACCACTGAAGTGACGAATAATGTATATTCTGTATGTGCACGATATAAATTCTATCGGGAGAATATGCCGTTGGAACGTGAAAGGTGTAACGATGGAAATGATAACAATGTCCTGGGAGGACGTTTTAATTCATATCTCAATTATGGTATCATCAAAGGGGAACAGTGGCTCTGTCAAAAGGGACAGGATAATATGGATCCTTCTAAGTATCCTTACGGAGGCGATCACTTTGTGAAACTCTGTCCACTATGGCAGTTGCTGCTCTATTATCGTGAGATTGTGGGAGGAGAAAAACGCGATTGGTACGGTGATGTGGCTGAGATTGTACGCAATACGGATGAATCACAATTGACTAACGGGCAACTCCAGCTCAATTTCATGCGCAATACTATGGATGTTGTGAAAGAGGATTTGACCGACTTCTTTATCAAGGCAGGTATGCTGAAGCCTATTGATAAGGAATTGGACGACTATGCACGTGGACAAATGACTATTACCCAAACAGATTGTGATGAGTTGGTGAAGTATGCTTCCAAGTATTCTAAACCGGCTACTCCCGTACTTTATTATTTATCAGCCAATAGTCAGAAGTCATTTAAGGACAAATTGGCGGTAGAAGGAACTTATAATGAAGGTGTCAAGGTAAGAAATAATGGTTGGATTGTCATCGATCACGATGTGTGGAAAAATGCCGTAGTCTTTGAAACCTATCAGGGAGATGAATTGAAATATGCTGCCATTGTGGGAACAGATTCTCCTGACCTGAGTGAAACAAAGGTTTGTTATCCCGAAGGTTCCACACGCATTGAGGCTGTTTCTTGGGATGGAACAAGAACTTTGGTCTATGGAAAAAAATGATATCGGATTCAATAAGATATAAAAAGATCATAACAGGACTACTCGATATCGTTTACCGAATTCGGATACATAGAAAGTAATCTCTACCGGAAACAGGGATAAGTAACTGATTGATTGGTTCTTCTTCAAATTTGAAGAGGAACCGATTGATTCAATTAAATTTGATATATCCTACTGACAGTCGTTGTACTTATATGTGGATTAAAGAAGGAAAAAGACTGAAACCGTTTATGGATAATATTAAGATTTCTAACTGGTAAAAAATAATAACTATATGGTTTGTATTTAACTTGTTTTATTAAATGCTGGAAATGAACAATCGATACTTTACTAAAGTTTTATTATTTGGAATGATAATAATAACGACTTCCTTACAAGCTCAGGTGATTCCTCCTTATTTAAACACAGATTTGTCCATTGACGAACGTGTCAACGATTTGGTATCTCGTATGACCTTGGAAGAAAAGGTGTCTCAAATGACACATACTTCCAGAGGAATTAATCGTCTGGGAATTCCTGACTATAACTGGTGGAATGAATGTCTGCACGGTGTGGCACGCTCCACAGAAAAGGTGACTGTCTTCCCGCAACCTATCGGACTGGCAGCCTCATTCAACCCTGAAGAACTATTCAAATCCGCCGAAATGATTTCCGACGAAGGAAGAGCAGTATATAATGCCTCTGTAAAAAAAGGAAATACCCTTAATCGATACACGGGACTAACGTTTTGGACTCCTAATGTAAATATATTCCGTGATCCTCGTTGGGGACGCGGTCATGAAACATACGGTGAGGATCCATATCTTACATCCGAAATGGGAATATCAATGGTTAAAGGATTACAGGGAAATGATTCTACTTATTTAAAAGTATCCGCGTGTGCTAAACATTTTGCTGTCCACAGCGGCCCGGAACCGTTAAGGCATGAATTTAATGCAACTGCCAGCGACCATGATTTGCGTGACACCTATTTACCCGCTTTTTATAGATTGATAAAAGAAGCAGATGTTTCAGGCATAATGTGTGCCTATAACAGCTTCAACGGGCAGCCTTGTTGTGGGAGTAACCTGCTGCTGAGAAAAATTCTACTTCATGATTGGAAATTTGAGGGATATGTTACTTCAGATTGTTGGGCTATTACGGATTTTTTGTACGGGCATAAAACACATACGGATTCTATATCTGCTTCATCAGATGCGGTATTACATGGAACAGATCTGGAGTGCGGGGATACTTACCGTTCATTACCGGCGGCGGTTAATGCAGGGTTGATCACTGAAGAACAGATTGATATTTCTTTAAAGAAACTGTTGAAAATACGTTTCCGCTTAGGTATGTTTGACCCTTCATGCAAGGTGCCTTATTCAAATATACCTTATGAGGTGCTTGAATCCCGGGAACATCAGGAACAAGCACTTAAGATGGCTCGCCAATCAATGGTTCTGTTGAAAAATGAAAAGAAAGTACTTCCATTGTCGTCTAAAATAAAAAAGATTGCGCTCATTGGTCCTAATGCTGATAACCGGATAACACAACTTGGGAATTATAATGGTATTCCTAGTCGAAACATAACCCTTTTGGAGGCTTTACGTTCGGAAAAGGGTATTGAGGTTATATATGATTCGGTATCCGACTTTGTTAAATTGAATGAGGGAGTAGACTTGGAGCGATTAGCCGATAAATATAAAGATGTTGATTTAATAATTTATGTCGGTGGCATCTCTCCAATGTTAGAAGGTGAAGAAGGAGATGCCGGAGGGCTTGAAGGATTTGTGGGAGGTGATAGGACTACAATCGCTTTACCGGCTATTCAAACAGAAGTAATGAAAAGATTGAATCTATTGGGTAAATCATTAATATTTATCTGTATGTCCGGTGGTGCTATGTCTTTCAATTGGGAAGTAGAAAATTTGCCGGTCATTATTCAAGCATGGTATGGTGGACAGTCTACCGGTACTGCTTTGGCAGATATATTGTTCGGCCGTTATAATCCTTCAGGAAAATTACCTGTCACTTTTTACCATTCTGATGCTGATCTTCCTCCTATAAAAGATTACTCCATGTCGAACAGAACATATCGTTATTTTGGCGGAGATGTGTTATATCCATTTGGATATGGCTTGAGCTATACATCTTTTAAATATAAGAAATTGGAATGTCCTTCAGAAGTACAAATCGGTGATACCTTAAATGTAAAGGTTGAAGTGAGCAATACAGGCAAATTTGCCGGTGAAGAGGTTGTGCAGCTCTATTTATCGCATAAAGCAATTGCTCAGGAAGCTCCACTTTGTCAATTAGTCCGTTTTAAAAAGGTAAATCTTAACCCTGGAGAAAACAAAGTTGTAGAGTTCAAGCTTTCTGCAAGAGATTTAGCATATGTAGATGAGACTGGAGGTATTGGCACTGTGCCTGGAACGATAACTGTTTATGCTGGAAATGTTTGTCCAAGTGCTCCCAAAAGATTTACTTCTAAGATTTTATCTGAATCGATTGGGCTAAAGGGAATCCCTAAATATTTCTTATATTGATATCAACGGTTTATTAGACTTTATCTTAAATTGAAATTAGATATGTATGTGTATAATAATGTAAATTTATATATTCCTTGTTGCAATTTTATAATAAAAAGACTGCTTCATAACAGGCGGCTTTATTTTTTATTATTGCTATTTGCGTTTAGCCTCGGGACTCCGGGGCTTGCGCAGAAGCGTTGTATCAGTCTGGATTGGAATTTTTGTCGTATTTCCGATGAAACGTCGAAAGCGGAAATCAAGAATCAGGGAAGTGACTGGAGTTCACAATACAATGTGCAGCACATGGATATGAACGGGAATAGCGAATTGACTGTTCCGCAAAATACTTTGGGAGCGGAACTGCGGCAGTTGGAGAACAAACAATGGGAACAAATTACTCTTCCGCATACGCCATTTGTAGAACCATTGACTGTGCTGCATCAGTGGCAAGGTATCTGTTATTACAAAAAAAAGATTACCATTACACCGGAGGAGGCGAAGAAGCATATTTGGATAGAGTTTGAAGGCGCGATGCACTTGGCCGACGTGTGGATTAACGGTAAGCATGTCATGCAACATGCCGGAGGATACACCCCATTTGTGGTAGACGCAACCGGATTGTTGAAAACGGGTAAAGAAAATGAATTATTAGTCCGTTTGGACAACCGTAACAATTCGTTGATTCCTCCCGGAAAACCGTTGGAAACACTTGATTTTTGTTATTATGGGGGAATTTATCGGAATGTACACTTGATAGCGAAAGCTGATGTACATATTACTCATCCCATTCTTGACGGACATCCGGCAGGAGCAGGTATATTTATTACCTATCCGAAGGTGTCGCAGGAGTTATCGGTAGTGGATGCGAAAACTGAAATAAAGAATACTTCTGATAAGGAAAAAGTGGTGGAACTTAGACACACGCTTTATACTTGGAAAAAGCAGAAAGGAAAGGATAAAAAAGTACAGAACATTTCAGAAACACTCACATTGCACCCTGGCGTAACAATAGAAAACAACCAGCGCATGGAGGTGAAACATCCGGCTTTGTGGAGTCCGGATGAACCGAATTTGTATGTGTTGTCGACAGAAGTCGTAGAAAATGGGAAAGTGGTAGATAAGGAAGAAACTCGTATAGGAATACGTCATATAGAAATGAGTATTGAAAAAGGGTTTGTCATCAACGGAAAACCGCTTAGGTTGGTAGGTAGTAACCGACACATGGAATATCCGTATGTAGGTAATGCTATTTCCGATCAGGCACAATATCGTGATATGTATCAAATTCGTTCAAACGGATTCAACATTGTTCGTTTGGGACATTATCCGCAAGCTACTGCTGCATTGGATGCTTGCGATGAGTTGGGACTTCTTGCCATAGAACCGATACCCGGATGGCAGTTTTTCAATAAAAATCCGTTGTTCATATCGCTCACGCACCGGGATGTGCGTGACATGATTCGTCGTGATCGTAATCATCCATCCATTGTGATGTGGGAAACAACGCTTAATGAGTCATGGCCTCCGGCCGAGTGGAAAGACGGAGTAGTCAAGATTGCCCATGAGGAACTGCCGGGAGATCAATGTTTCACATCAGGCGATTCGTATGGTTATAAAGGATTTGATGTCTGTTACAATGACTGGGAAGAAGGCTTCAAACGTCCCAATAATAGTGGTAAACCGGGATTTATACGCGAATATTATGATTATGAGTTTGGCGGGCATTACAGCACAACACGTATCAGACGGGGAGACGGAGAAAAGGCTCAACTTCAGAACGCATGGAATGCGCAATGGTCGCACAACCGATACCGTATTTATTATCCAAAGACAATGGGGGATGCGGTATGGAGTATGTATGATTACAATCGGGGATGTTGCGATAATATTTGTTATAGTGGTGTGGCCGACATCTTTAGATTACCTAAATTCAGTCTTTCTTTTTTCAGAACACAGATTGCGGAAGGTAGCATGCTACCTTCGGGAAAGATGCCTTATGAGGTATTTATTCCGGCGTATAGGGACGAAATTTTATCTGATACAGTAATGGTGTACGGTAATGTGGATGAGGTAGAACTGGTTTTAAATGGCAAAACTATCAGACGGCAAACAGCTGACAAAGGCCCGGATAGTGACTATATTCCCGTACCGAATGGAGGCAATGGCAAGAATCTTCATTTCCCACCGTTCACGTTTTATGGAGTACCTAAGGAGAGAGGGGTATTGAAAGCTGTCGGTTATCATCAAGGGAAAAAAGTGGCAGAATATACGGTGAAGACTCCCGGAGTCCCGGAACGTCTGGATATTACTTATTTTGAGAGTGGCAAACCGGCTACAAAGAATGACTTGCTGATTGTATATGTCAGAATGCTGGACAAACAAGGAGTACTTTGTCCTGTTAACGGAATTCCTGTAGAATTGTCGGTACAAGGAGGAGAAATCGTAGGTCCTACTTCGTATCCACTGGAAGCAGGAGTCGCTTCATTTCTGGTGAGAACCGGTGAGATCTCGAAAATCAATATAAGGGCTACAAGTAAAGAGTTTTCAACTTATAAAAAAATAAAGATAAAGAATAGTTTATGAATTTAATGAAGGTTATTGCTACTTATGCAATGTTATGTGTGTGTGTCTTAGCACAAGCCAAAGAGGTGAAGTCTTTGCAATCACCTCGGCAGTGGCATGTTTCTATTAGTGGAAATGATAGTGCCGATGGCTCTGCGACAGCTCCATTGCGTCATATTCAGACTGCGGCCGAACGGGCATACCCGGGAGATGTTGTCATCGTACACGAAGGTGTTTACAGGGAGAGAGTTGCTCCACCGCGGGGAGGAGAATCTAGAGAGCGACCGATAACCTATCAAGCGGCTGAAGGAGAAAAAGTGGAAATCAAAGGTTCCGAAGTCATTAAAAATTGGAGACGGCTGAACAATGAGACGTGGGAAACGGCGATCCCTAATAGTTTGTTCGGCGACTTCAATCCGTACAATGATACGATACATGGTGATTGGTTGGCAAGAGGACAATGGTCGCATACCGGAGAAGTATATTTGAATGACCGTGCCCTTGCGGAAACGGAACGGTTGGAAGATGTGCTTCTGAATAAAGGTAATCGTCAGTTGTGGTATAGTAAAGTAGGAAATGACAGTACATGGATATGGGCCAATTTTCCGGGATGCGATCCGAACCGTGAACTGGTGGAGATTAATGTACGCCGGACGGTATTCTATCCGGAGAAACCGTTTGTCAACTACATTACAGTAAGAGGTTTTCACGTCAGTCAAGCTGCTACGCCATGGGCACCACCCACTGCTGAACAAATAGGGGCTATCGGTACACATTGGAGTAAAGGATGGACTATAGAGGACAATGTGGTTACTCATTCAAAATGTGTGGGCATTACTTTAGGTAAATACGGAGATGAATGGGATAATAAGGCAGAAAGCGTAGAAGGATATGTTGGCACTGTCAAAAGGGCATTGGACAACCAATGGAACAGGGAGCATATCGGCAGTCATTCGGTACGCCACAATCGTGTTTCTTTCTGTGGACAAGCCGGTATCGCAGGTAGTTTGGGAGCAATCTTCAGTACCATTAGCGACAATGTGGTTCATGATATCGGAAGTTCTTCATTTTGGGGATACGAATTGGCCGGTATCAAACTGCATGCGGCTATAGACGCTGTGATAGAGCACAATCACATTTATCGGACGGAGGGCGGCATTTGGCTGGACTGGATGACACAAGGTACAAGGGTGACACGTAATCTCCTTCACGACAACAGAGTACAGGATTTCTCCTTGGAAGTGAACCACGGTCCCATCATTGTGGATAATAATTTATTTTTGTCGCCCGAACTGGCGCAAGTCAAACTTTCACAAGGAATTACTTTTGTACACAATACAATTGCTTGGAAAATATGGCCTACAGGCGATGTGGATGAACGGCAAACTCCTTATATGTTTCCTCATGACACTCAAATTAAGGGATACCATGATTGTCCTTGCGGGAATGTGTGTTACTTCAATAATTTGCTCTTACGGGAAAATTTGAGTATGTACGAGAATAGCAAATTACCGACAAAGATGGAAGGGAATGTAGTAGATACACTGGTGCAATATAGAGTAGAAGAAATGGCTGATGGTTGGTATCTGGAGTTCATCCCTACGAAATCATTGAGCAAGGAATGTACTAAAGCATTGGTCTATTCGCAGCAATTGGGAGAAGCTGTTATTCCCCGACAGCGGATTGAGTTGCCGGATGGAAAGAAGGCTTTCGATAAAGACTATTTGGGGAGGAAGCGTAAAAAAAGAGGGAACTTACCCGGCGCTATTGAATTTAAAGGAGATTCCAGGGTGCGGGTTAAGGTATATGATACATGGAATTAATATCATCAGTAACTATGAAGAAGCATGTTTTAATCTGTGGATTAGGAATATTATTGGGATTTTTGCTAAATACAGGTGTCTTGGCTGCCGCTAATTCTTCTATCGGTCGTTGGACTATCTGGTCGAAGAACCCTGCATTGCAATGGGAGGACGCTTTCGTGACCGGCAATGGGAAGATTGGCAGTTTGATAGCGGGACGTCCGCAGGAAGAACGAATCACTTGTGTTCATGAAGAATTGTTTATCCGCGGATGGGACAGGCATAAAGTGACTGTTCCGCAAACTGCACAATTGATGCCATACGTTCGTCAACTAATGGAAAAAGGTAAATCGGATGAAGCGGCTTGGCTGTTGACGGATGAGGCAGAAAGACAATTGCATGCAATGGGAGCTAATCAACGATGGCCGTTAATTCCGCATCCGGCTTTTGATCTTTGCATCCGTCAGTTGGACAAGTTGCCTCTTCCGGTAGCAGATTACCGGCGGCAATTGAACTTGGAGACGGGGGAAGCGACTGTTGTCTGGAAGCAAGGTGCAGGCAGTTTTACAGAATCGGTTTTTTCTTCAAGGAAAGACAATGTGAATGTCATTCGCCTGAAAGCAAACAACAAAGGGAAAATAAATGTGGAACTTAGTCTGGAGGAAACTCCCGGACGGGAAGGAGAACACTTTGAACACGATTTGGATCATGCCTTTTCTGAGGTAAATCGGGAAGCTTCCGGGCATTGGCTCACTTATCATGCCGCATACGACAAAGATCCCGGCGGATATGATGGAGTGGCGAAGGTTACTTTGAGAGGAGGAAACATACAGACGAAAGGTAAATCGTTGGTAGTCAGAAATGCAGAAGAAGTATTAATTATAGTGAGTATTGTCCCGCAGGAAGATGCCCGAAATGCTTCGTTGGATGCTGTCAAAGCCGGGCTGGATAAGTTGGCTACAAACTATGACAAGTTGTTGCGGCCTCATGCGCAAAAACACGGCGAACTATTTCACCGTATGCAGTTGGATTTAGGTTGTGGTGAACAATGGACAGTGACGCCTACTGAACAGATGTTGGCACAGATCAAAGAAACAGGGCCAACACCCTTGTTCCTTGAACAACTTCATGCCATGGGACGTTATCTGTTGATTTCTTCGTGTGGAAAATTCCCTCCTCCTTTACAGGGAATATGGAGTGGAGGATGGAAACCTGCATGGATTGGAGGCTTCGTCTGGGATTCCAATCTTAATCTGGCTATATCCGCCACAACGATGAGCAACCTGCCCGAATGTGCCGAAAGTTATAACCGACACATAGAAAGCCTGCTGCCGGGATGGCGACTGAACGCCCGCAATTATTTAGGTTGCCGCGGCTTTGTCGTTGCTCATTACAATGATCCTACCAATGGCTACCTGACACACTTCGGTAGTTCCTTTCCATGGATGTTTTGGGCAGGTGGGGCAGGATGGAATTTGCGTCCTTTGTATGAATATGCCATGTTGACCGGCAATGTGACATATCTGAAAGAGAAAGTCTATCCTTTATACAAGGAAATGGCTGATTTTTACGAAGACTATTTGGTGGAAGGTACTGACGGATTATATCATATCACAACCTCTATTTCTCCGGAAAACGCTCCGAAAGGTACGAATACATGGTTAAGTAAAGATGCTACTATGGATGTGGCGATAGCCCGTGAAGTGTTTACTTTCCTTTGTGACATGGGCCGACGTTTCCATGCTTCTTCTGCTGAGATGGAAAGATGGAATGCTATACTGCAGAAATTGCCGGCTTACCGCATTAACAATGACGGCGCTTTGGCTGAGTGGGTGGATCCGGCTTATCCCGATATCTATAATCACCGCCATAATTCCCACCTTTATCCTGTCTTCCCGGGGATTGACTTGGTTGGGCCGGATGCCGATCCTGCATTACAGAAGGCGGCAAAAGTGGCGTTGGACAAACGTTTCGGATTTGATACAAGTTCTGCTCACGGTTTGATTCATCTGGCGCTTCAGGCCGCCCGTTTGGGAGATGCGGATAAGGTGCGGCAAAACATAGAGCGTTTTAGTAAGCGGAACTATCTTTACGACGGATTAATCACTTCCCATGAGCCGGGACGTGCTATCTTCAATCTAGATGCGATATTGAGCTTTCCTCGTCTGTTGATGGAGATGCTGGTGTTTACAAAATCCGGATATATCGAATTCTTGCCCGCCTGGCCCGTTGGATTTCCCGTTGGTTCGCTCAAGGGAATGCGTATTTATGGTGGGCACACACTGGACATCTGCTGGAAAGCAGGCAGACTTGAATCGTTTACCATTCACGCTGTTGCTGATGAGACTTTGGAATGGGCACACGATGGGATGAAAGAATGTCTGGAATTGAAAAAGGATAAGCCGTTTCAGTGGAGACGGCAGGCGGTCGGGGCTCAAATGCAGAGGAGGGAGTCTATGTATGATGAACAAAAAGACGAAACGTTTTTCGCCGGAAAGCGAAACTTGCTGACTGCCAAATGGGAAGAACCTTTCTCTTACGAAAGTATATGGAGCAAGCATGCACCTATGGGACCTTTTATGGGCAATGGAGATGTGGGATGTGCCAGCCATACAACTGCCAATAGCCAGACCATTCGTATATCGAAAGTCGATTTCGTGACGGATGGTTGGGAGGATTGGACGGGCAGGGGACCGGCGGCCCTTCCGATAGGAGGAATAAAAGTATCGGTTGATGCTCCTTCTGCCGAAGGGTTCCGTTACGAAATGGATATGTTGGGTAATGAATTGCGAATGACAAGCGGGACATTGCCGGCTGTGGAGATGACAAGCTGGATGGGCAGAGGCTCCAACGTGATAGTGACGGAACTTGTCACTGCTTCCGAACACCCTGTTACCATCACTGTAGATACTTATGCAGGCGGAACAACTTCAAATTATGAGGATAAGGCGATGGTGAAAGGTACTATTGCCCAAGCATATCGCCGGACGTTGACAGACAGTGTACGTTGGATTTCGCAAGCAGGTGTCTCTACCCGTATTATCGGGGCAGTCTCGTCGGTGAAGCAGGATGCAGAAAACAATGTAAAAAGTACTTTCACGTTGAATGCAGGTGAGAAGGTGTATGTAGTCACTTATGTATCGGGCGGAGGTACTGAAGATAACGCGCGTCTTGATGAAGCCTACGTCCGGTTAACCTCTTTGTCGGTAAAAGATCTCCGTCGGTTGAAACAGCAGAAAGATCTTTGGTGGACAGAGATGTGGCGACGTTCGTATGTGGAGACCGGCGATGACCTGATTGACAGGCAATATCTTGTCTCTGTCTATTTACAGGCTTCGGCTTATGACGAACACTCTCCTGCTTGCGGAGGAATGTATGGTGTATGGAATATGGATGACGAAATGAACTACCACGGAGATATTCATCTGAATTATAATAGCCAAGGTGGATTTTACAGTATGTTTTCATCCAACCGTCCCGAGCTTGCCATGCCCTACTACCGTTTTCTTGAAGGGATGATTCCGGAGGGTAGAAGGCGGGCAAAGGAAGAATTGGAATTGGTACACCCTTCGCTGAAAGGAAAATCGTGCAGGGGGCTTTTATTTCCTGTCAGTGCGTTGGGAATTGGTGGCTTTTATTGTACCTACTGGCAGCAAACAGTCAATGCTCCTTTCAATGTACCGTTGTTTAGCTGGTATTACGAATACACCGGTGATGAAACTTTTCTACGTGAAAGAGCCTATCCTTTTATCAGGGAGTGTGGGGATTTTTACGAAGATTACATTCAAAAAGAACGATACGGTAATTCCTACCGATATACGATTACCACCGGGGGACATGAAAACTCGTGGGACCTGAATCCGCCGTCGGATGTGGCTTTTGTGGAACAGACATTCCGGCTCCTGCTGCGCTATAGCCAAATCCTGAACATGGATGCGGACAGACGAGACAAATGGCAGGATATTGTGGATCATCTTCCGGCCTACAAAGTGATTATGCCTACCCGGCAACCGAACCAGGGACTACCTGTTTATGCCAAGAATGAAGCCGGATGGGATGCGCCGAATCACATGATACAGTTACATGCCGCTTATCCATGTGAAGTCTTGAATCTGGCATCATCTCCTGAAGCTCTTCAGATTGCACGCAATACGGTCCACTATTATTTTGTGGCACAGGAGGGCTATAAACTCATGAACGAATTGGGCTTGAGTGCTTATGTGATGGGAGCCCGCGTAGCTTTCGACCCGGAAATACTTATCGACAAGATGAGGTATCAGGCTGAAACTGCGGGAAAGAACTTCTTGATTACGGATGGGCACCATTGTCTGGAGAAGAGTGCGATTATGGAGGCGGTACATTCCATGATGCTACAAACGGTAGATGATGTGCTTTACCTTTTTCCCGACTGGATGAAGAAACCGGCATCCTTTACACGTCTTCGGGCTAAAGGAGGTTTTCTTGTGTCGGCTTCGTATGATGGGGCTCAAGTGACCGAGTTAAAAATTCAGGCAGGCAAAGCACCTGTTTGCAAGATCCGGAATCCGTGGCCGGACCGGGAGATAGAAGTGACAGCTAATGGAAGAACAGTGCCTGTTACTATATATCGTGATTATTGTGCTTTTTCTGTCAGGGAGAATGAAGTCTATCATGTAGTATGCAAATAGTTCCTTCATCCTTATTGTTGCACTCTGGTAAACAGATCGGTGCACTCAGGTGGATAGCCCTATTCACTTCAGTGCACAAGCCTGTTCACTGGAGTGCAACGATAAAGGTTTCTTATTGAAAATCGACTGATTATGGTGGTATAATCTTTCATTGTCTGTTAGTTATGATGAGAATGAACGATAGTTTTGCTACAGTTCATTAAGCGTTGACGATTAAGTTATGAGAATAACATTTGCAATAGGTCATTTTAGCAAGTCGATGATACCAGTTTTTCAATCTCTTTTGCAGAGTCCACTATATACGCCGGATTAAACTTTTCCAATTCTGTTCGAGGACGGAACCCCCATGTTATACCACAGGCTGTTACATTTGCATTAGCTGCCGTTTGCATATCGACTCCTGAATCCCCGACATAAAGAACATCTTCTTTTTCTACATCGGCTAATTTCAAAATATCAAAGACGACTGCCGGATCGGGTTTGACGTTCACTCCTTCCCGTTGGCCGAAAACGGCAGTGAAGCGGATCTCTGGGAAATAGTAGGCTATCAGTTTCTCGGTAGCTGCCTGATATTTGTTCGAAGCTACTGCAAGCTGTATACCTTCGGATTGCAAATAGGATAAAAGTTCTGAAATACCCGGATAAGGACGGCTGTCATCTGCATTGTGAACGTCATAGTAAGGAATGAACTCCTTTCTTACACGGAGTACATTTTCTTCCGTCTTTTCTCCTTCGGGCAGAGCACGCTCAAAAAGGTTTGTTGATACCATTTCCAACCATGAAGTTATACTTCTCAGTGTCATGGGTAGGATATCCTAATTTGTTTAATGCGTAATTGGTGCTATGGGCCAGATCGGCAATGGTGTTTAGCAATGTACCGTCCAAATCGAATATAACTAGTTTCTTCATTGAGCTTTCTGTTTTATAATTAATCTTGCTATCTTGGATCTTTTCGCTTACAAAGGTAGAAAAGAAAAGACGCTCCTGCAAGATTTTTATGATGCAGGAGCGTCTTTTTGTATTTGGTTACTCTTTTTTATTTCTTTGTAATCCGAAACCAATCCACATCTGCCCAACCGCCGTCGTTAGTAACAATGGCAGGACGAGTACAGAACATACCAACCTTGGCACCGATCCATTGTCCTTCTCTTGCCCGGAAAGGAGCACCGAATGATTCAAACTTTTTCCCGTCAAGGCTATAACTGAAATTACACATTGCAATGAGGTCGTGCCCGCCTTCACTGCTCTTGATTTTCTTTCCGTCACAACTGAAACGTACCTTCAGATAAACCGTATTTTGAGAAAGGGGAACGGAGGCTCTCACTTCTTCCGGTTTTCCTTTATCCGCTCTTAGGCATTCAACTTGCGACAGCACAAGACCTTTATCTGTATTTTCAAGAATCAGTCCGGCATAGTCCCTGCCCATAACGACAAGTCCGGTACGTTCACCCTTGTTTTTCAGGTTAGGGCTGAACGTCAGCTTCATCGTTGCGCTGAAATTATCGGAAGAGGTTTTCTGTAGCAAGAGGTTAGCTACATCCCACAGGTTTTTTCATTCACCCATTTCATGGGTTGCAGATGTACCAGTCGGCCATAAGCGCCTACATCCTGGAAGTGGAAGAACCAGTCTTCTCCTGTTGGGGTATCTACCCATGCACCTTGGTGAGGGCCATTCACAGGGCTATTACCTTGTGCAAGCACGGTTTTCCATTCGTACGGTCCGTATACATTCTTCGAACGGAGCACTACCTGCCAACCTGTAGGTACACCACCTGCCGGATGGAAGATGTAGTAATATCCGTTACGCTTGTAGAATTTTGGTCCTTCACAGGTCTGGTGCGCCTCATGTCCGTCAAATACGATACGTGACGGAGTGATGGCCTTGGTAGCTTCAGCATTCAGTTCGCAAATGGTGATTACGCTCTTCAGCTCGGCACGGCTACCTGCGTAGGCATGTACCATATACACTTTGCCGTCCTCGTCCCAAAGCGGACAAGTGTCGATGATGCCTTTACCCGGTTTCACCAGTACAGGCTCAGTCCACGGTCCTTTCGGATCTTTGGCTTTTACCATGAAAGCACCTTGATCGGGATCTCCCCAGAAGATGTAAAACTCACCGTTGTGATGGCGGATGGCAGGTGCCCATACGCGGTTACCATGTTCAGGACGTTCGGGAGTTTCTATTGGAGGCAGAGCGTAAGGTACGGCAGCGCCAATGATAGTCCAGTTCACCAAATCTTTGGAGTGGAGTATCTGCAATCCGGGCAAACAGTTGAAACTGGAAGATGTCATGTAGTAATCATCTCCTACACGGCAGGCATCCGGGTCGGAATAGTCTGCATAGAGTACCGGGTTCTTGTACTTACCGTTTCCTTGGTCGGCTACCCATACCTCGGAAACATAATTTTTCTGCTGTGCTGCCAGCGGAAGGGCGAGCAACAGGCATAGACTCATCAAGGTCTTTCTTGCTTTCATGATACGTTTTTAGTTATTAGTGATTAGTTATTAGTGATTGGTTACGAATGTCACTTTATCACCCTATCACTTCATCACTTTCACCACTGCCGGATGTTCCAGTTCTTCTTTCCATTCGCGGATATAGGCGAACCATGCTTCGGGAGTTTTATAGCCGAAGGTTTCTTTCATGGAAGTGAATGTGATATTGTGGGTGAAATATTTGTTGCCTTTGGCACCGATGGTGTACAGGTAATTAGCCTTGTCTTTCACTTCGGCCTTTACGTACTTTTGCGGAATGTATGTACCCAGTCCTACGGTTTCTTTAGCGTACTTCACAGTGTCGTTTACGGGCCAGTCCGTTCCCCAGCAACCTATCAGGCC
>VOFB01000092.1_pt1 | contig 186000 bp, 174 predicted proteins | sample 5384141 | NCBI WGS metagenome assembly VOFB01 (sample SAMN12384721, study PRJNA508395) | human gut metagenome | isolation source: healthy gut A | host: Homo sapiens | reverse complement strand
CTTTCACACCGCCCGTGTACATAGAAGGGAGGAATGGCGGATGCCGATGAAACCAAAGAAGCCGTGCAGACACCCCGGATGTCCGAAGCTGACAGACGGACTGTACTGTGAGGAACACGAAGCACTGCACCGTGGTGACAGGGCGAGCAGCAGCAAGCGTGGTTACCAAGCGACACAACCTTGCCGGATACGCCACTGTGGTTTCAAAAAATATGAAACTCATGGTGGACGGTAAAGAGGTGTGCCACTTCTGCGGTAATCCGGTCACGCAGCCCAAGACTGGCAGACCGAGAAGGTTCTGCTGTGAAAAGTGCAGGAGGGAATGGTGGAAGGCACACCCGGAAGCAGTGAAGAAAAGCGAGAAGGCTTCCTACACGCTTGTATGTGAGCAGTGCGGTTTTTAGCAGAGGAGGATATGGAAGATGCAGGTTCAGAGTTATAGAATATCAGACCTTATCCCATCTTCCTATAATCCGAGGAAGAAGTTAAAACCGGGTGATAAGGAATATGAAAATCAAGAACTCCATTAAGGAGTTCGGATATGTCGAGCCGATCATTATCAACTCAGACATGACCATTATCGGAGGACACCAGAGAGCCACGGTCCTTGCAGACCTCGGATACACGGCAGTGGAATGTATCGTGGTCGATATCGACAAGACCAAGGAGAAGGCACTCAATGTAGCGCTCAATAAAATTACGGGCGAATGGAACAAGGGACTCCTGGCTGACCTTATCAAAGACCTTGAGGATTCGGATTTCGATGTCGGCATCACGGGTTTTGAACCGCCGGAGATCGAACAGCTTTTTAATTCCGTGCATGATAAGAAGATCACGGAGGATGATTTCGATGTGGAAGCGGAGCTTGCAAAGCCGACCGTGGCAAAGACAGGAGATGTATGGCTGCTTGGAAAGCACCGTGTCATCTGCGGTGATTCCATTCTGCCAGAAACTTGCGATAAGCTGATGGATGGACAGAAGGCAAATCTTGTCCTGACGGATCCGCCATACAATGTAAATGTTGAGGAGACGGCCGGCAAGATCAAAAACGACAACATGCCGGATGAGGATTTCTATAAGTTCCTGTTTGCTGCATTTGTAAATATGGAACAGTCAATGGAACAGGATGCTTCCATTTATGTATTCCATGCGGATACGGAGGGGCTGAATTTCAGAAAGGCATTCAAGGATGCCGGATTTTATCTTTCCGGGTGCTGCATCTGGAAGAAGAATGCACTGGTTCTTGGAAGAAGCCCGTATCAGTGGCAGCATGAACCGTGTCTGTTCGGATGGAAGAAGGGCGGGAAGCACCAGTGGTATTGACAGGAAGCAGACCACCATCTGGGAATATGACCGTCCGAAGGCAAGCAAGGACCATCCGACCATGAAGCCTGTGGCGCTTATGGCATATCCGATCCAGAACTCCTGCATGAGCAACTGCATCGTGCTTGATCCGTTCCTTGGTTCCGGTTCTACGCTGATCGCCTGTGAACAGACACACCGTATCTGCTACGGCATCGAACTGGATGAGAAGTTTGTGGATGTGATCGTAAACCGCTACATTGAACAGTGCGGTTCGGATGCGGATGTATTTGTCATCCGTGACGATATGAAAATTTCATATCAGCAATTATGCAAGGGAGGGCAGTATAATGAAACAGATGACCTTCCTTGATTTATGTTCCGGCATCGGCGGCTTCAGGCTCGGTCTTGAAACTGCCGGCCATAAATGCATCGGGTACTGTGAATATGATAAATTTGCAAGAGCCTCATATGAGGCAATGTATGATACGGAAGGAGAGTGGAAAGCTCATGATGTCACAAAACTTAAACCCGAAGATGTCCCCTATGCAGACATCTGGTGCTTCGGATTCCCATGCCAGGACATCTCCGTTGCCGGAAAACAGCGGGGACTGGTCGGAAAAAGAAGTGGAATATATTACAACATTATTGACCTCCTCAAAGGCAAAGAGGAAAGTGCTAAACCCTCATACCTACTTGTTGAGAACGTTAAGAACCTGTTATCGATCAATGCAGGATTCGATTTTGCCTCAGTTCTGTCTGAAATGGACGAAGCAGGGTATGACTGTCGGTGGCAGGTGCTTAACTCCAAAAATTTTGGAGTCCCGCAGAACCGTGAGCGTGTGTTCATTATCGCAAATCTTAGAAGCAGAGGTAGACGAGAAATATTACCTCTCACCGGAGAAAACGCAGCAGCTCTTAACCAGCTTATAGGAGGCATGCAGGGCTACCGTGTTTATGGGACGGACGGCATTTCCGCAACCCTTGTGGGGAATGCGGGCGGTGTCGGGGCCAAGACCTTCATCGACCAGAGCAACCATGATCCGAAGATCACGGATACGGCAAGATGCCTGACAGCGAGGTACACAGCCGGGATGACCAACCATACCGCCATGAACTCAGCCGTGCTGGAAGTCCACCCGGTGCTTACACCGGAGCGGATGGAGAAACGGCAGAACGGAAGAAGGATGAAAGAGGACGGAGAGCCGATGTTCACCCTGACCTCTCAGGACAGGCACGGTGTGTATGTCTGTGAAAAGGTGGGTTCCGTCAAAGTAAAAAATGCTACAAAGGCAGGATATGAAGTGGCACGGGAAGGGGACGGTATCAACCTTGCCTACCCAGACAGTGAGACAAGAAGGGGAGGGTCGGAAAAGGATGCTCCCAGACACTGGACTGTTCCGGGCAGATGGGAACGCTCATGAGGGGCGGCCGCATCAGACGGCTGACTCCGAGGGAGTGCTTCCGTTTACAGGGATTTTCTGATGAGCTTTTTGACCGTGCCTCTGCCGTCAACTCCGATGCACAGCTTTATAAACAGGCCGGAAATGCAGTCACCGCAACGGTCGCTTATGCGGTTGCAATGTCGCTTCCAGAGTCCAGGAGCTGACATTACATTTTCTTTTGGAAAGTACCATTATCTGCTTGACTATACGGGCATTCAGAGTGATATATGGTACTACCAAAAGGAAAGGAGATCAATAGAATGGAAATTATTACAAACGCTGAGAACAGGAAAGAATTAGTAAAAGCCTTATCCGGACATTTCGGACAGAGGTCAGAATACCTTGGACCGCCATCCTTTGCATACCGCATCGGAAGCATCACGGTGGACAGGGACGCAAAGGTCATACTTGAAGATGACAGCATGGAAGACGAGGTGAGAAGAGTGCTTTTCCAGAATGATGTGGCAGAAGAGACACAGGAAACACAGACGGAAGAACCAGAAGCGGAGATCAAAATACCAATCGGCAGCATGACACCACAGAGCATCATCAACCTGATAAATATGATGCATTCCAAACAGTACCTTATCAACAGGGCAGTCGGCAGGGAGTGCATTTCCATAGCAGACAGCCTTATAAATGCCCTGGCCGAAAGAACTTTCGAAGATACGGAGACGGCAGCAGGGTTCATTACGGAACAGGGCGGATGCAGCGGTGTCACCTTTGCAGACGGGATCATTGAGTTCACGGGATTTCCGCATACCGATAACATGATGGAATACTGCAGACTTGCATCGGCAATTGTAAAGAAAGCATCGGAACAGAAACGTGTGAATCCGAAACAGACCATTGAAGAGAATGAAAAATATTACATGAGGGCATGGCTGGTATCCATCGGATTTGGCGGGAGCGAAGGAAAGGAAACAAGATCCTTCTTCCTTAAGGGGCTGAAAGGCCATACGGCATTCCGGACTCCGGAAGATGCGGAAAAGTGGAAAGCCAACCGCAAGGCAGAAAGGGGGGCAACGGTATGTTCGGAGTAAGCAGACAGACACTTGAGAGACTGAGGAAGGAATATCCTTCGGGAACCAGGGTGGAGCTTATCCGCCTTGATGATCCCTACCGAAAGATCCCGTCAGGGACCATCGGAACGGTGGAGTTTGTGGATGATGCAGGACAGCTCCACACGGTATGGGACGGACACGGCTCTCTTGCGATGATCTACGGAGTAGATGAATGGCGTAAAATACAGTCATAATATACACAGTTTTTCCGGCCGATGTTTGTGCAGTTTATGGCTCATATATAACTGGATATATGTGTGTTTTTAGAGCGAATATGTACCTACCGAAAGGGAAGAAAACAAACGGAGGTACAAGCCATGAACGAAAGGATTACAAAGCAGATCGAGGAAATGAAGAAACAGACCATCGGGGTCGAGGTTGAGATGAATAACATCCGAAGGGATAAGGCAGCAGAACTTGCAGCAGCATTCTTCGGAACAGGAAGATTTGAAAATACGGCTTCCAGAAACGGATATTATACATGGTCAGCATGGGATGCGAGCGGAAGGGAATGGAAATTCCAGAAGGACGTCAGCATTGCGGGACCAGATGATAAAAAATGCGAGCTGGTCACACCGATCCTTCACTACGAAGACATTGAACTTCTTCAGGAACTGATAAGAAAGCTCAGACATGCGGAAGCCAAGAGTGATGCAACAAGGGGATGCGGAGTCCACATCCACATCGGAGCAAAGGGACACACACCGCAGACTTTACGAAACCTTGCAAACATCATGGCGGGACACGAGAATCTTTTTCCAATTTGATGCCCCGGCTGACGGAAAGCTGAACGGACTGCATGCGGGACAGCTGAAGAGCTACATCCAGCTTTGCCTTGCCTTAAGCCAGATGGCAAAGGAAGTAAGGACGGCAAGCCCGAAACCGCAGCAGACGGAAAATCCGAAATACGCAATGCGGACATGGCTTTTGAGACTCGGATTCATCGGGGACGAATTTAAGACCGCAAGGGAAATCCTTACAAAGAGACTTGCAGGAGACACTGCTTTCAGAAGCGGAAGGGCTGCTTGAAGAGAACAGCCTCCTGCCACCTTGGAGCACTGACCGCCATGAGCGGTCTTAAGGTGGTAGAAGGGTGTTCCCTTCAGAAAGGATGGAAACATTATGAAAAGATATTACATTGCTTATGGCAGCAACCTGAACATCAGACAGATGCGGATACGATGCCCTCACGCAAGGGTGATCGGAACTGCAGTCATAAACGATTATGAGCTTCTCTTTAAAGGAAGCCGTACAGGAGCCTATCTTACCATTGAACCAAAGGAAGGCGGTGAGGTTCCAGTGGCGGTATGGGAAGTCACGGAATCGGATGAGACGGCACTTGACCGCTACGAAGGATATCCGGTGTTTTATTACAAAAAAAGAAATGGAACTTGATATCAGGGGCATCCGCACGGGGAAGATACGCAGAAGGAAGTGCTTTGTGTACATCATGCATGAAGAACGGAAGATAGGAGTACCTTCCCTTTCGTATGTCAGCACATGCCTTCAGGGGTACATCAGCTTTGGCTTTGACGAGCATTACCTTTCCGAGGCACAGATAAAAAGCAGTGGAGGTAGCAGGACATGAAGAGTGAAACACTGCACATACGGATATGCCCCCTGCTGCGGGGCTTCCTACGGAAGGACACCCGCCCTTTCAAGGGCAGACGGCAGAACGCTTATCTGCCCAGACTGTGGGACACGTGAGGCGCTTGAGAGCATTGGTGTCGGGGCAGAGGAACAGGAACAGATCCTTGAAGCCATCCACAGGTCGCAGCGGTAAAATCCACAATTTCTTCCACAGATCTTTGTGTACATTATAATGCTTAAATGACTGGATATATGTACGGTTCAGAGCGAATATGTACCTACCGAAAGGGAAAACAGAGAAAACGGAGGAAGATACGATGGAAACAAAGATCACAACAGCAGAAAAATTAGGAATGGAGCTTTACGGATGCATGAATTCAGCAGTCCTTGACTACGGTGACTATACGGTTGCAGTCTGGGAACACTGCTTTAAGGGTAGCATTGCAGAAGTTTATGAACTGGTTGAAACACCGGAAGAGACAGGTCTTGGAAGATGCGAATGCAGGATTTCAAGGATCGGAAGAAAAGAAGGGTTTGAGGATGCAGGACATGCAATGGCATGGGCACTTACAAAAGTAAAATAACAGAAAGGGCAGGGAATCCGTTCCCTGCCTGTGTACATTTACACAGTGTAGTGCCGTTATCTTTGTGTACATTATGGCACTGAAAGGAAAACGGCATCAGCGAATTTACGATAAGCAGTACATTTTCAAGCCTGATCGAAACCCTCGCAGCATTTGAAAAGGAAGGCATCAGGATGGCAGGGCTTACAGAGGTAAATGCAACATACTCGGATTGGAAAACAGGAAAGAAAGCAAGAATTCCGGCAATCAGAATGACACTTTAAGAATAAACACACAAATCGGAAGGCCTCTTCGGAGGTCTTTTTATTATGCCATTTGTGGGGAGGTGAGGACAGTGGCACAGAGAGGAAGAAAACCAAAGCCTACGGCAGTAAAGGTGCTTGAGGGCAATCCGGGCAAGAGAAGCCTTAATACGGGCGAACCAAAGCCTGAGAAAAAAGGGCCCCGCGCTGTCCGGCATGGCTTGAGGATGAGGCAAAGAAGGAATGGAAGCGGATGGCAAAACAGCTGGAGCATCTGGGAATCCTTACGGAAATCGATATGGCAGCATTCGCAGGATACTGTCAGGCATATGCGAGATGGAAAGAGGCAGAGGAGTTCATTACACAGCACGGGACCATCGTAAAGACCCCGAGCGGATACTGGCAGCAGGTACCGCAGGTGTCAATTGCACAGACCTATCTGAAGATCATGAATAAGTTCTGTGAGCAGTTCGGTCTGACCCCGTCTGCAAGAAGCCGTATCTCCACGGACAGCGGTGAGGATAAGCAGAACGATGAAATGGAGCTTCTGCTTGTGAAAGGCGGTGCAGGATAATGTTTGACAAGGCAAAAGCAGACCATGCGGTCAATTTCATAAACTGCCTGAAGCACACCAAAGGAAGGTGGCGGGGAGTTCCGTTTGAACTTCTCCCGTGGCAGGACGAGATCATCCGTACCATTTATGGGACTGTAAAGGAAAACGGATACAGGCAGTACAATACCTGTTACTGTGAGATACCAAAGAAAAACGGAAAATCGGAGCTGGCGGCTGCCATTGCACTGTATATGACATGCGGTGATGGTGAATGGGGAGCAGAGGTTTATGGCTGTGCTTCCGATAGGCAGCAGGCTTCCATCGTATTTGATGTTGCAGTGGATATGGTGGACCAGTGTCCGGCACTGAAGAAAAGGATCAAGCCCGTCATGTCCGTAAAAAGGCTTGTATATAAACCAACCAACAGCTTCTACCAGGTGCTGTCGGCAGAGGCATACACAAAGCATGGACTGAATGTCCATGCGGTCATCTTTGATGAGCTGCACGCACAGCCGAACAGGGAACTGTTCGATGTCATGACCAAGGGTTCCGGTGATGCCAGGACACAGCCGTTGTTCTTCCTGATTACGACAGCCGGGACAGACCGGAATTCCGTGTGTTTTGAACAGCACCAGAAGGCTCTGGATATCATAGAGGGGAGAAAGATAGACCCGACATTTTATCCTGTGATCTACGGGGCATCCGATGAGGATGACTGGTCGAGTGAGGATGTGTGGTATAAGGCAAATCCGTCACTCGGATACACGATTGACATTGAGAAAGTGCAGAATGCATATATCAGTGCAAAAGAGAATGCAGCAGAGGAGAACGTGTTCCGGCAGCTCCGTCTGAACCAGTGGGTGAAACAGAGCACCAGGTGGATGCAGATGGATAAGTGGGATGCCTGTTCCTTTGCCGTGAATGAGGATGAGCTTCTCGGTAGGGAATGCTATGGCGGACTCGACCTTTCAAGTTCCACGGATATCACGGCATTCGTGCTTGTGTTCCCGCCAAGGAACGATACGGAGAAATATGTGATACTTCCGTATTTCTGGATACCAGAGGATAACATGAGGCTGCGTGTCCGAAGGGATCATGTCCCGTATGATGTCTGGGCAGCCGAAGGGTGCTTAAAGACCACGGAAGGAAATGTCATCCATTATGGATTTATCGAGCAGTTCATTGATGAACTTGGCAGAAAGTTCCATATCAAGGAGATCGCATTTGACCGATGGGGAGCTGTGCAGATGGTGCAGAACCTTGAAGGTATGGGATTTACCGTTGTCCCGTTCGGACAGGGTTATAAAGATATGAGTCCACCGACAAAAGAACTGATGAAACTGACATTGGAAGAACGGATCGCACATGGCGGACATAAGGTACTGCGTTGGATGATGGATAATGTGTTTGTCCGTCAGGATCCAGCGGGAAACATCAAAATGGATAAGGAAAAATCCACGGAGAAGATTGACGGGGCCGTTGCAACCGTCATGGCACTTGACCGTGCAATCAGGAACGAAGGCAGTGACGAAGCGTGTATGATGACAGGGGCATTCTTGTATTCTGATGCAGCCGTGTATGATTCTGTAAAATCATAATCCGGCTGCATGTTTCTGTGCTAAGATATAGGAAAAAAAGCACAGGGAGGCATTTTGTATGCAGGAAGAATTTTTTATGAACAGTATGGAAAAAGACCCCAAACTTAGCGGTGAGCATGGGGCGCAGACAAGGAAGTCCCTTGCACTGAAAGCAGAGGAGATCCTCGGACTGGATCTGGAAACAGTGGTAGCGGATGATGACCTTATGTATGATTCGCTGATGAAACTGAAACCGATTGAGAACCCAAAGAAAAATCCAATGCAGAATGCACTGAGAAAATATTATTACTACAGGAATGGGAAAGAGTTCCCACGACTGAACAATTATCAGAGATGATCAGGAACGGCACTTCTTCGGAGGTGCTTTTTTGTACCCATTTTTTAGGAGGTGTCACATGGGAATTAAGAGTTTATTCATTCGGACAGGCAAGGGATAAGCCTGTGGATAAGGCAGCAGATGCAGGATATTCGTTTCTGTTTGAAGGACAACGAGCGGAAAGCCTGTCAATGAAAGAACGGCAATGCAGACCACGGCAGTGTATGCCTGTGTGAGGATACTAGCAGAAGCAGTCGCATCCTTACCTCTTCATGTATATGAGTACCAGGATGACGGAGGCAAGAAGCTGGTGCATGACCATCCGCTATATTATCTGCTCCATGATGAGCCGAACCCAGAGATGACTTCATTTGTGTTCAGGGAAACACTGATGAGCCATCTGTTAATATGGGGAAATGCTTATGCCCAGATCATAAGGGACGGGGCGGGAAGGGTGCTTGGACTGTATCCGCTCCTTCCGGACAAGATGGAGGTGCAGAGGGATGACAAAGGAAACATCTATTATGTGTATTCAAGAAACAGTGATGAGAACCCTACGTTCAAGGAATATGGAAATATCAAACTGAAAGCAGAGGATGTGCTTCATATTCCCGGACTTGGGTTTGACGGACTGATCGGATATTCCCCGATTGCGATGGCAAAGAACGCTGTCGGCATGACGCTTGCCTGTGAGGAATACGGGGCGAGTTTCTTTGCAAACGGGGCAAATCCGGGCGGAGTCTTGGAACATCCTGGGTCCTGAAAGATCCGTCAAAGGTGAGGGAGTCCTGGAACTCCGTGTATCGTGGCGTGAGTAACGCACACAAGATAGCAGTGCTTGAGGAAGGCATGAAGTATCAGCAGATTGGGATACCACCGGAAGAGGCACAGTTCCTTGAAACAAGGAAATTCCAGATCAATGAGATCGCAAGACTGTACAGGATACCGCCACATATGGTCGGTGATCTTGATAAGTCGAGCTTTTCCAATATCGAGCAGCAGTCCTTGGAGTTCGTAAAATACACACTTGATCCGTGGGTGATCAGATGGGAGCAGTCCTTACAGAGATCGCTCCTTCTGCCGGGAGAGAAAGGAAAGTATTTTATCAAGCTGAATGTGGACGGTCTGCTGAGAGGGGACTATCAGTCAAGGATGAACGGCTATGCGGTCGGAAGGCAGAACGGATGGTTTTCTGCAAATGATATCCGTGAGATGGAAAACATGAACCCGATCCCGGATGAGAAAGGGGAAACCTGTATCTGATAAACGGTGCAATGACCAAACTTGCGGATGCGGGAGCTTTTTGTAAAGACGGATACGGGGCAGCAGAACACTCCGGCACAGGAAAACAGCGGAAAGAGAGGTAAACGATGAAGCGGAAGTTTTGGAACTGGATAAGGAATGAAGATGAGAGCGTGCCTGACATGGAAAGGACGCTCTTTTTAAATGGCATGATCTCGGATGAAACATGGTACGGGGATGAAGTCACCCCGCAGCTTTTCAAGGATGAACTGAATGCCGGAAATGGAAATATCACGGTGTGGATCAATTCTCCGGGCGGTGATGTGTTCGCGGCTGCACAGATCTATAACATGCTCCGTGACTATAAGGGAAGCGTGACAGTCAAGATTGACGGCATTGCAGCTTCGGCAGCATCCGTGATCGCAATGGCAGGAGACACGGTTTGTGTATCCCCTGTTGCAATGATGATGATCCACAATCCTGCGACCATGGCAATGGGCGAGACAAGGGATATGCAGAAAGCAATCGCCATGTTAAACGAGGTCAAGGAATCGATCTTAAATGCCTATGAATTCAAGACGGGGCTTACCCGTGCAAGGCTCTCCCACATGATGGACGATGAGACCTGGTTCAATGCGAAGAAGGCAGTGGAGCTTGGATTTGCGGATAAGATACTCTTTTCTTCCGGTGAGACGGATGAAGAGAAGAAAAAGCCTGAAAAGCCGGAAAAAGAACCGGAAGAAGGCGGTGATGGAGAGGAAGGAAAAGAAAAGGAAGACGAGGATAAGGACAAGAAAAAGAAGTTCCCGTTCCAGCAGGATTCCATGATGTATTCCACCAAGGCGATGAATGAATCGTTCCTTTCCAGGGTATCCCGTGTGGATGCCATGATACCAGTCAGCCAGTTAGAAAAAAGACTGAGTCTTTTAACACATTAAGGAGGATTTCAAGATGAGCAAGATTTTAGAATTAAGAGAAAAAAGAGCAAAGGCATGGGAAGCAGCAAAGGCATTCCTCGATGCCAAGAGAACACAGGAAGGCTTTGTGTCCGCTGAGGATGCAGCTACCTATGACAAGATGGAAAACGATGTCGTAAATCTTGGAAAAGAGATCGAGAGACTGGAAAGACAGGCTGCCATCGATGCAGAACTTTCCAAGGCAACAAGCACACCGATCACCAACAAGCCGGATGCAAAGACGGGCGGTGACACAAAGACCGGAAGGGCAACCGATGAGTACAGAAAAGCGTTCTGGAACGGCATGAGAAACAAGGTGCTGTCCTATGAAGTACAGAATGCCCTTACCATCGGCACGGATTCCGAGGGCGGTTATCTTGTACCGGATGAGTACGAGAAGAAACTGGTGGAAGCACTGGAAGAGGAGGTATTCTTCCGTAACCTTGCAACCGTCATCAAGACATCGAGCGGTGACCGTAAGATTCCAATCGTTACATCCAAGGGTGAGGCGGCATGGATCGATGAGGGAGGTCAGTTCCCGGAATCTGATGACAGCTTCGGACAGACAACCATCAGTGCCTTTAAGCTGGCAACCATGATCAAGGTGTCCGATGAACTCTTAAATGACAGTGTGTTCAATATCGAGCAGTACATCTCAAGGGAGTTCGGAAGAAGGATCGGTACGAAGGAAGAGGAGGCATTCTTTATCGGTGACGGCAAAGGCAAGCCTACCGGAATCTTCAATGCCACAGGCGGTGCTGAGACAGGCGTGACATCCACCGGAACATCCATTACGTTTGATGATGTCATGGATCTTTATTATTCCCTCCGTGCCCCTTACCGTAACAAGGCGGTATGGCTTTTGAATGATTCGACCGTAAAGGCAATCAGAAAGCTGAAGGACGGAAACGGAAATTATATCTGGCAGCCGTCCGTAAGGGAAGGAGAACCTGATAAGATCTTAAACCGTCCTTACCGCACATCCATCTATGTGCCGGAGCTTGCAGCCGGAAACCGTGTCATGGCATTCGGTGATTACAGTTACTACTGGATCGCAGACCGCCAGGGCAGAAGTTTCAAGAGACTGAATGAGCTTTATGCTACAACTGGACAGGTCGGATTCCTTGCTTCCGAGCGTGTGGACGGCAAGCTGATCCTTTCCGAGGCAGTCAAGACACTTGATATCAAGGCTGCCGGAAAGTAGGGGTGGCAGGATGTTCGTAACGCTTGAGGAAGCCAAAGGGTATCTCAGGGTCGATTCGTCAGACGAGGATGAACTCATCCTCCGTCTGATGGAAACATCCGACCGCCTGATCTTAGATGTGACAAGACAACCCCCGGAAGAACTCAAAGAGTATGAATCTGTTGTCCGTACTGCAGAACTGTATGTTATTGCTTACCTGTATGAGCATCGGGAAGAAGCAGATCATAAGACAATGACGGAAACATTGAAGTATCTGTTTTTGGAATCAGGAGGAGATATTCTGATGATAGAACTCATGCGTGAACGGATCATGATACAGAAAAGCAGCACGAAGAAGGATGGGACAGGAAACCATGCCCTTGTATGGAGTGACTATTATAAATGTTATTCCTATGTGAATAATCTTTCCGGTAAGGAGTACTGGGAAGCAAAACAGGTCAATGCGGAAACGGAACTTGATTTTGTCATCCGTTACTGCAGTGAGGTGTCCGCTCTTGATACGGAGCATTTCCGCATCCTGTTCCGTGGGAATATTTATAATATTACGTTTGTTGACAACGTGCAGTATAAGAATAAGACAGTGAAGATCAGGGCTGCCCTGGCAAAGAGGTGAGGAGATGGCAGAGAGAAGAACGACCGTTGACGGTCTGGCGGATGTGATCATGGATGGCCTGAAGGAATATGCAGACCTTGCCACGGATACCGTCAAGGATGCGGTAAAGGATGTATCCAAGACCGTGAAAAAGGATATACAGGCAAATGCCCCAAAACGGACGGGAAGGTATAAGAAGAGCTGGGCGGTCAAAAAGAACAGCGGAGAGCAGCAACTACCTTACCATGACGGTCCATTCTAAGGACAGATACCAGATAGCCCATCTCCTGGAACACGGCCATGCAAAATGCGGCGGGGGCAGGGTAGCCGGAAGGGAGCATATTGCCCCGGCTGAAGAAAAGGGAAACAGGGAGCTGGTGCAGAAGATAGAGAGGGGGTTACGTTCGTGACGCATGAAGAAGTCATGGCAGTGATGGAAGAAATCGGACTTCCATATGCCTATCATCATTTTGCGGAAGGGGAATCCCCTGATCCGCCCTTTGCAGTATTCCTGTATCCGGGAAGCAACAATTTCTCTGCAGACGGGAAAGTCTATTTTAAGACAGACCGTCTGAACATAGAAATCTACACGGATATAAAAAATATAGAACTGGAACAGCAGACAGAAGCCGTGCTTGACGGGCATGGTATTTTTTATGAAAAAAGCGAAGTATGGATCGAATCTGAAAATCTGTATGAGGTGCTTTATCAGATGGAGGTATAGAAGATGGCAAACAAAAAGAATAAAGTCAAATTTAATATCTGCAATGTGCATTACGCACCGATTACGGTTGCAGAGGAAGGTACGGTCAGCTTTGGGACACCCGTGCCGATGCCCGGTGCGGTATCCATCAGCATGGATCCGACCGGAGAGCCGGAGTCATTTTATGCGGACGGCATTGAATATTACGTGATCAATAACAACCAGGGATACGATGGTGACCTTGAACTTGCAATGATCCCTGAATCATTCCGCACGGATATTTTAAAAGAGGAGCAGGATGCCAATAAGGTGCTTGTGGAGAATGCAAATTCCGAGACAGGCAGTTTTGCACTCTTGTTTGAGTTTGATGGTGATATCCGTAAGATCCGCCATGTGCTTTATAACTGTTCCGCATCACGTCCGACCATTGAGTCCAAGACGAATGAGGAAGATAAGGAAGTGCAGACGGAAATACTGACCATCAAGGCAAGACCTATGGCAGACGGATATGTCAAGGCAAAAACGGGAGATTCCACAACTGAGACTGTTTACAATAACTGGTATAAGAGCGTGTATCTTCCGGCAGCTTCCACTGCAGAGCAGCAGTCAGCAAAATCAACCAAGAGTGTATCATAAGGAGGACTAAGACATGGGTATCAGAAAAGATATAGAAATTGACGGACAGATGGTTGCATTCAAGGCGAGTGCAGCCATTCCAAGAATCTACAGATTAAAATTCCAGAGGGATATTTATAAAGACCTGGCATTACTTGAAAAGAGCATCGGTGACGGAAAAGAAGAATCATCGAATCTTGATATGTTTTCCCTTGAGATGTTTGAGAATATTGCTTTTATTATGGCAAAGCATGCAGACCCGTCCATCCCGGATACACCAGAGGAGTGGCTTGATAATTTCAATACATTTTCAATTTATCAGGTTCTGCCACAGCTTATCGAGCTTTGGGGGCTGAATATAAAAACGGATGTAGAAGCTAAAAAAAACTTCGTCCAACAGAGCGTGAAATGACAACCCCCCTGTTTCTGCTGCGATGCGTACAGTTAGGACTGTCGATGGCAGACCTTGAAATGCTGTCAATAGGACTCATCAACGATATGTACAGTGAGAGCCGGAACGATGACTATAAGTATGCCGAGCTTGCAACACAAGAGGACTTCGACCGTTTCTGATGATTGAGAGTATGGTTCTTTTCTGCTATACTTATTTGGAGAAAAGGACCATATTTGATGACGTAATTTAAATTAAATATTGGCTATATAACATATAACAAGACATTTGATTTAAAGAGGAATTGCTGATGAATGAATATAGTGTAAACATCGAAGTCAAGGATGGAGACGGGAAAATAATTTGTTCGCAACCATATAATGAATTTATGTATGGAACAAAAAATATTGAAATACAAAAAGTTTTGTATGGCAGGGAATTATATGATTTATTGGTAGATGGCTTAAATGTGATACGATACAATGAAAATGGAAAATTAATTCTTGGAGTTATTCTACAAAGTGATATTAATAGAACAGCAATGCAGTTGTTGGGGAGAATAGCAGAAGCAATTATTGTTAGGAATTGTAATCATGATGCTGGTGTAAACAGGAAATACTTTTCTATAGCACGTAAAAAACAGGCAAAAATGAAAACTGCAGATAAATTTTGGGCGCTTGGTACAGGATTAAATTATACAAAAATAAATTATCCTAAAATCTATAATCCATCAGATACCCAGCGAGACATAGTGTGGGTTAATGATTATAATGAATTGGCTGTTATGAAAGACGGGGATAATTATTCTGCAACTTCCGCAAGAATTGCTGGCTTACAAGTCAAAGCATCAAAAGATGGTATTAAATATGTCTTGCCAGCTATACTTGCGGATAGATATGATGTTCCAATTATATATTTTGATATCGAAAATGATTATCATAAAATTTTAAATAAAATATATAAGGACACACATATAGATATAGAATATGACATAATTCATCCGAGAGAAGTTGATCCGGCTGGATACGATGAATTTTTACACTATGTGGATTTGGTATATGCCATGATTGATGGTAGATTATCACCGGAAGAGTTGGTGGTAGGGGCAGGAAGAAATGATGATGAATTAATGAAAAATGCATTAATGTCTACTACGCTATCAAATATAAATAAAACAAATCGAATAATAATATAAATAATATTACATAGAACATCTGTCAGAAATGGCAGGTGTTTTTCTTTTGTTACGGAGCAGAGATGCTCCTTTTTTTGTACCCATTTTTAGGAGGAGGTGAGAGGCATGGCAAGCCGTATTCAGGGTATTACCGTTGAAATTGGTGGCGATACAACAAAACTGCAGAACGCCCTGAAAGGCGTGAACGGACAGATCAAGTCCACTCAGTCACAGCTTAAGGATGTGAACAAGCTGTTGAAACTGGATCCGGGAAATACGGAGCTTCTGGCACAGAAGCATAAACTGCTTGCGGAAGCGGTCAGTGAAACAAAAGAGAAGCTGGCTACCTTAAAGACCGCAGCAGAACAGGCAAATACGGCACTTGCCAATGGCGAGATCTCAAAGGAGCAGTACGATGCCCTTCAGAGGGAAATCGTGGAAACAGAGCAGGACTTAAAGAATCTGGAAATACAGGCGAACCAGTCCGCAACGGCAGTGCAGAAGATCGCAGCAACAGGCGAAAAATTTAAGACGGTCGGTGATAACATTTCCTCTGCCGGACAGAAACTCCTCCCGGTAACAGCCGGGGTGACTGCACTTGGTACGGCATCCGTAACAACGGCAGCAAACTTTGAATCTTCCATGTCACAGGTACAGGCAACCATGGGAATCACAAAAGATTCCATGTCAAAGGTAAACGGGCAGTCCGTAAATACTATGGATACCCTTTCCAAGCTGGCAAAGAAGATGGGGGCAGAGACGGCTTTTTCCGCATCCGAGTGTGCCGAGGCATTAAATTATCTGGCTCTTGCCGGATATGACACGGAGCAGATGTGTAATACACTGCCGACCGTACTTAACCTGGCAGCCGCTGGGGATATTGCCCTTGCGGATGCTTCCGACATGGTAACGGATGCCATGTCTGCACTTGGCATGGGAGTGGACGAGGCAGAAACGATGGTTGATCAGATGGCAAAGACCGCATCTACCACGAATACATCGGTTGCACAGCTGGGCGAGGGAATCCTAACCATTGGTGCGACAGCCAAATCCATCAAGGGCGGTACGGCAGAACTCAATACCGCACTTGGAATCCTTGCCAATAATGGTATCAAGGGGGCAGAAGGCGGTACGCATCTGCGTAACATTATCCTGTCACTGCAGAATCCTACGGATAAAGCAGCCGCCCAGATGGAAGCACTGGGCGTTTCCGTATATGATTCCGAAGGAAACATGCGGTCAATGAATGATATCCTTGGTGACCTGAATAAGAGCATGGATGGAATGACATCAGCGGAGAAGTCCAACATCATCGGCACGATCTTTAACAAGACGGACCTGTCTTCCGTAAATGCGCTGCTTGCAAATACAGGAGAAACATGGGACAGCTTACAGAAATCCATCACGGAAAGCGGTGGTGCTGCACAGCAGATGGCAGATACACAGCTTGATAACTTACAGGGACAGATCACTATCTTAAAATCCGCATTGGAAGGCCTGGCGATATCTTTTGGGGAACTTCTGATGCCGGCCATCAAACAGATTGTCGGATGGGTGCAGAAATTTGTGGACTGGTTGAATGGACTGAGTGAGGGTACGAAGAAGACGGTCGTTACGATAGCCCTTCTGGCAGCAGCACTCGGTCCCGTGCTTATCGTAATTGGAAAAGTAATATCTGCAGTCGGTACGATCATGACAGTCGTGCCGAAGATTGCCGGAGTCATCAATACGGTAAAGGGAGCATTTGCAGCACTGAATACCACGATGCTTGCAAACCCGATCACCCTTATCATTGCAGCAATAGCAGCTCTTGTGGCTGCTTTTATTTATCTCTGGAATAACTGTGACGGATTCCGACAGTTCTGGATCGACCTGTGGGAGAACGTAAAACAGGCTGCAATCACGGTATGGAATGCCATCAAGGAATTTTTCGCACAGGTGTGGGAAGCGATCAAGACCATCTTTTCGACCGTGTTTGAAGTGATAAAGACACTGGTGACTACTTACTTTAATCTGTATAAGACCATCATCCAGACGGTTTTCAATACAGTAAAGACAGTCATCACAACTATCTGGGAAGCCATCAAGGGTGTGTTTACTACAGTTTTCAATGTAATAAAAACTCTGGTGACAACGTATTTCAATATCTACAAAACGATCATACAGACAGTCCTGACCATTATCCAGACGGTCATTACAACGGTATGGAATACGATAAAAACAGTCATTACCACTGTACTGAATGCAATAAAAACGATCTTTAGCACGGTGTGGAATGCCATCAAGACCATCATCAGCGCCGTGGTAAGCGGAATCAAGGGACTGATCACAGGGAATTTTACTGCGGTCAAGAACTCCATTACCACCATAATGAATACGATAAAGAGCACGATCTCCACCATATGGAATACCATCAAGTCGACCATTTCAACGGTGCTTGGTGCAATCAAGGGTGCGGTCACATCCGTATTCAACGGAATCGTGAATGCTGTGAAAGGCGCGATGGGAAATGTCCTGAATGCAGTGAAGACGGGTTTTTCCAATGTGAAGGGCCACATCACGGGGCTTGCTTCACAGGCATTTACCTGGGGTAAGGATCTTATTATGGGAATCGTAAACGGAATCAGGAGCTGCATCGGTGCAGTCGGTGATGCCGTAAGTTCCGTGGCAAATAAGATCAGGTCGTTCCTTCATTTCTCCGTACCGGATGAAGGACCACTTACGGATTATGAATCATGGATGCCTGACTTTATGGGAGGACTTGCCAAGGGCATCGAAAAGAGTAAAGGCATGTGGCAAAGGCAATCGAAGGGGTATCGCAGGATATGATAATCAGTCCGAATGTAAGCGGAATGGAGTCAGCTGCGGGAGTGCAGACTTCCGGACAGCCGGACAGCGGAATTTCCAGTATGCTGTCAGCCATCACGTCTGCAGTTAAAGATATGAAGGGCGATCCCGGGGATATCGTGATCCCTGTATACCTTGGAGGGACAATGATCGATGAGGTGATCGTAACGGCACAGCAGAGGGCAAATCTTAGAAGCGGGGGAAGATAAACATGGCATTTATACAGTATTTAAAATTTGATGAACAGGATCTTCCCCTGCCGGATTCCTACGACCTTGACATTTCTGATGTAGAGGCGGATTCATCCGGGGAGACGGAAGCAGGAACAACACAGAGGGATGTGGTAAGGACAGGAGTTATCTCCATTGCAGTTTCTTTTTCCGTTTCACCCAGGTGGTTAAAGATACTGACGGCATACAGTAAGAAACCTAAAATTGCTGTAAAGTATTTTGATACGGAAGAACTGGAACTGAAAAACACGGAAATGTATATTACAGGATTTAAGGCAAAACTTGAAAAGGACACAAGTTATAAAGGATTGTGGACGGTGTCCTTTACATTAAATGAGTATTAGAGGAGTGGTTATATGTACCCGGTTTCAAAAGAATATCAGAAAGCCATTAGTGAGTCATCACGTTCATTCTTTTGGACGGGGGCAATCACGACTAGGGCGGGCAAAAAATATACATTTGGAAATAAAGACATTGTGAAAGGTTCCGGTTATATCAGCAGACAGTGTTCCGGTTCGTCAGAAATCGAACTTGGATCCGTGTATGCAGCAGAACTTGGAATATCCCTCTTTTCAGATATTGACAGATACAGTCTGGAGGATGCGTCTATAACGCTCTCATTCCATCTGAAGGCAGGGAATGAAACATATGAGGAAGTCCCGTTGGGGATCTTCTATATTGCTGAAGCGAACAGAAAGATAAAAACCCTGGAGCTAAAGGCATATGATGCAATGCTGAATCTGGATAAGAATTTCGATAAGGGTCTGTCCAGTGCATTCCCTTATGATTTTTTATCCTTACTTTCCAAAGCATGCCATGTAGAACTGGCACAGACAAAAGAAGAGATAGAAGCACTTACAAATGGAACAGAACTGCTTGGTATCTATCAGGAAAATGATATCGAGACATGGAGGGATTTCCTATATTATCTGGCACAGGCACTCGGATGCTTTTCCACGATAGACCGTGAAGGAAAGTTAAGGCTCATCCCATACGGAATTGCCGATAACAAGACGGTGGACAGCAGACACAGGTTTTCGAGCACATTTTCAGATTTTGTTACAAGATATACGGCAGTCAGTTCCACAAATAAAAAGACGGAAATAGCAGAGTATTATTCGGTAAAGCCAGACGATGGACTGACAATGAATCTGGGGGTAAACCCGTTACTGCAGTTTGGTCTGGAAGAGAAGCGCAAGCGGATCATAAATAATTTTGTCAGCGGTCACAGTGGTAAATTATGTGCCGTTTGATTCGGATACCATCGGCGATCCGGCTCTTGACCTTGGAGATGTCATTAAGTTTACTGGCGGTCATGCAGACGAAACAAAGAGGTCTGCAATCACATCCATTGAAACAAAGATAAACGGTAAGCAGAAAATAAAGTGTGTTGGAAAAAATCCGAGACTTGCAGGAGCAAAGAGCAAGAATGATAAGAATATTACTGGTCTTCAGAGTTCCATGAATGAGAATAAACTCAGCATATACACTTATGTGAATGCCCTGAAGATAAACGCAGGAGCTGAGAAAACTTCCATCATCAATATAGAGTTTGCATCCGGGGATGAGACGAATGCAGAATTTCATGCAGAAGTCATACTGGATGTAAAATCCAATGCAGTAAGCAGAAGGGCGGATGCAGAAACAACAATAGAGATTGGGGAAGAAAGCAAAGTCATTTCAATCCCTGTCAACTGGACGGATGATGGAAAGACCATTCTGAAAGCCTATTATGTCCTTGATGGGAAGGAAGTGGAGCAGTTCCATCCATCAGAGACATGGTTCAGCGGAAAGCATCTGCTGAACCTGTATTATCCAATCATAGAAATGAAGGCAAACGAACTTCACACCTTTGAAGTAATGATAGAACTTACGGACGGAACAGCAACGATTGAACCGCAGAATGCAATGGCAACCATATCCGGTCAGGGGCTTGGTGCACAGGAAAGATGGGATGGAAGGATCACGGTCGATGAGGAGATCAGACTGGTTGAACTTTCCGGACTTCCTACAAATAGGATCCATGACAAGGCTGTGGCTGCATTTATCACACCGAAGAAGACGGGTATTACACAGCCTGTTGATTCTATCAGACTGACGGGTCTCATGGTGCCGGAGTTTTATGATAACATTTCCTTCTTCGTACCGATCGTCAGGGATGTGGTCGAAACAGCAGATAAAGATAAGATGGAATACCAGAGAGCCTATGTGGAGGACGATAAGCAGTTCCTGCTCCGGAAGGAATACTTCCTGTCCGGTGGAGATCCTATCGTTATGGACAGGGGAAGGGCAGTAAGTCTTACGGTCAATACAGAACCTTTTCAGGAACTGACGGAGATAAAAATACTGCCGTTTGAAACAGCACCGTTTGTAAATAAGCATAAGGTCAAAGCAGATGGGCTTGGAACAAATCGTTACACAAAGCTCGAAGCAGGGCATCTGGTTCTTGTGACGGATTATAAAGAAAAAACTGACAGGTACTGTGGAAGAACTGGATAAGGGAACGGTGGCGGTCTTTGACCCGGGCTTTGATAAGTTCGATGAAATAGAGATACTGGAGGTGCATAATGGCTGATTATGTTATGTTGGAAGATATATTTGAAACAACAGAAAATATGACGGTTCTTAGAGATAACCGTTTAAATGATGATGGTACAGATACGGTAACAGGTGTGGACTGGTTCAGGTTCCGGGAAACAACGGCTGCCAGTTTTATGTCAGCGGTAATTCGTGGATAGGCATCGGCCAGAATTCCGAGCAGCTTAAAATAAGCCGGAGGGATGCCGATCTGTATACACTGAAAAGGGAAGAGGGCACTCTGTTTGAACACTATAAATTCCTGCGTATCAGATGGGAAGGCTATAGTGCCCACGGAAATAATAACGCATCGACCAGACTTATATGGGATGCGCTGTTTTTTTTGATACCGGGGATATTGTCCTTTATTTTGTTGAAGTTCCGGCTTCTTCCTCAAGCATTGGAGAGTGCAGTCTTTACACAAAATCAAAAAATATACCGTTCCAGATCACAAAAGGAAAAACGGTAACCTTCCTTCATCAGGACGATGCAGGGAATGAGTATGAACTGTCGGATGATCCCCAGTCTTTTTAGATCCGTATAACCGAAGGTATCTGTTTAAGGACGGAGAGGGAATGCTTTATACCATCGCAGATGATGCACTTACACCTCTTGAGAAAACGGAACTAACGGCAGAATTGTTTGAGGTGTATGGCATTCCGGATCTGCCGGATGGAAATGTACTTCTTGGGCTGAAAAATCCGTCCGTACTTTACTGGCATGATTCCCATAACCGATTCCCAGATATGAAGATCAGTTATAAGGGTGTGCCGAAACCACAGGTCATTTATTCCGAAGATATTGATATGTCGGATGCAAGCATTCTCGGAATAGAAAAGGTGACCTGTGACTGTGATGAGAAATGCCTGTTTGCCGTATCATTCGACAGGGGAAAACGTGGCTTGGCTATGTAAATAATAAATGGGTGAAATTTACGGAGGAATCTTCCGGGATGTCAAAGGCAGCCATTGAAGCAGTCAGCTCTGATGCCTGGGCAGAGAAAGCAACCACGGGAACGATAAAATACCGGTTTGTCCTGAGCGGGGCTGACGGTTTTATCACAAATGTGATAACAGACTTTTTGAATACGGAGGAATAGCAATGTTAAAAGGAAAAAGTGTAATAGAACTTACGGATGTGCATACAGGTAAAAAAGAAGTGCATGAGGATACCAACCTTGTTACGGATGCGGTCAGTGCCATCCTTAATTCCAATATTTTAGGCATGCTTTATGATAACACATCATTTGACGGGCAGAGCGGTGAAAAATGGATGCTGCCGATCGTGAATAAACTTACGGGCGGTATCCTGCTTTATCAGGAGCCTTTGGAAGAAAGGGTCGATAATCTGTATGCCCCATTTTCAAATCCGCTTATCGGTTATGCATCCAGTGATGCAAATAATACAACGGATGTCAGAAGGGGCAGCAGAAACTTAACGGAGAGCAAGAGGATCGATGGAGGGTATAAGTTCGTCTGGGATTTTGCTACTTCACAGGCAAACGGAACGATATCAGCAATAGCACTCACGAATAGGATAGCCGGGATAGGACAGGAGAATGGAAATAATTATCTGGTACGGCTGGGGACATTTTCCTCACAGAATGATTCATATAGTGAAGAAAGTTACAGGCAGAATAAAAGGACTTATATCAAAGACGGATACAGGCTTGAGATGATCACAAGAAATAATTCAAAGACTGCTCTGCTTAAGAAGGTGCCGGAGGAATATCTTCATGCCGGACTTGTAGAGAATCTCATTTCACAGAAAGCTTTTGATGCTTCAGAGACTACTGAGATCGATTTAGGCCACTATCCGTACTGGATCCATAGAACAGGCTCTCCGTCAAAAGGAGAGTATGACTGTCCATACGAGGATAATGCAAATATCAGAAGTCATATTTTCCATGGTGCAGATGGTTGTTGGTATGGAATTGCAAGAAAGACAAATCAAAAGTACTCATATACCTCTAGTAATTCTGAGCGGTTCGACCATGTCAGCTACGAATTCTATATGGATAAGGTTGAGAATGGTAGGTGTACATCGCAGAAAATTTCAGTGCCAAGTGGGGTGAGTGATTTTTACAGTATCGGCATGAGCGGGAAGTGGCTGATGTGTGTATCAAGTGATAACCGCAAGCTGTACCGTTTGGATACTACAAATGTTGCCAATCTTGAAAGGGTTACGGATTATACCTACAACAGCAGTAATGAATCCAGCTATATCGTGGATGATGATATCGTGATCAACGGATGGTATTTTGAAGACGGGCATCCGGCACAAAAAATTGGCAGTATCGGTTACCAGAGCAGCTGTGCGTGGGGAATACACCAGATGGCAAGGTATAAGACCTACATGCTCAGGGAGTGGGTATACAGTTCAAGCAGATATTATAATTATAAAGAATTGTTTTTATACACACCGTATCTTGCAACCATCAATAATCTGGCATCACCCGTTATCAAGACTGCAGATAAGACAATGAAAATCACCTACACTCTGACGGAAACAAAAGAATAACAATTTCGGAATCAGGCAGCTCCCCATTACGGGCGGCTGCTTTTTTCATACAAAAATTTAGAAGGAGGACAAGACAATGAAGGAATTTTGGAATGCAGTACAGTTCATGTTTGCAGCAGTAGGCGGATGGCTCGGTTATTTTTTAGGGGGCTGTGACGGTCTGCTCTATGCCCTGATCGCATTTGCGGTCATTGACTACATTACAGGTGTCATGTGTGCAGTAAATGACCGGAAGCTGTCAAGTGCGGTCGGTTTTAGGGGGATCTGCCGTAAGGTACTGATCTTTTTGCTGGTGGGTATTGCAAATATCCTGGATATCCATGTGGTTGGGACAGGCAGCGTGCTGAGAACCGCAGTGATCTTCTTTTACATTTCAAATGAGGGTGTGAGCCTTCTGGAGAATGCATCCCATCTGGGGCTTCCGGTGCCGGAGAAGATCAAAGAGGTTTTGGAACAGTTACATGACCGTTCGGAAAGTGAGGGAGAAGATGACGAAGAATGAATTTATTTCCGGAGTTGCCGGATATGTGCAGAAGTATGCGGCAGCATACGGCATTCTGGTACATTCCCCCGTGATTGCCCAGGCAGTCCTGGAATCCGGCTGGGGTGGGAGCAGGCTCTCATCCCAGTACCATAATTATTTCGGATTGAAGTGTGGCAGCAGATGGACTGGAAAGTCCGTGAATATGAAAACACAGGAAGAATATACACCGGGAACGCTTACAACGATCAGTGACAATTTCCGTGTATACGATTCGATGGAAGAGGGAATCAAAGGTTATTTCGAGTTTATCCAGCTGCCCCGTTACCGAAACCTGAAAGGGATCACGGATCCTGAGAAGTACCTTGAGACTATCCGTGCTGACGGCTATGCAACATCGTCTTCCTACGTGAAAAACTGCATGAAACTTATCCGCCAGTACGGTCTGACAAAATATGATGAAGGAGAAAAGAAAACGATGGGAAAGACAGCAGAGAGCGTATTAAACGTGATGCGGGGATGGCTCGGATTTAATGAATCCAACGGAAGATTCAAAGAGATCATTGACATGTATAACAATGTAAAACCACTGCCGAGAGGATATGCCGTGAAGTACAGTGATGAGTGGTGTGACACCTGTGTATCTGCCGCAGCAGTTAAGGCAGGGTGTGAAGAACTTATCGGCAGGGAGTGCGGTGTGGAAAAGCACATTGAGATTTTTAAGCAGAAAGGAATCTGGATCGAGGACGGCACGATCACACCAAAGCCTGGGTATGTGATCGCATATAACTGGGATAAATCCACACAGCCGAATGACGGAAATGCAGACCATATCGGATACGTTGAATCCGTGTCCGGCAGTAATATCACAGTCATTGAAGGAAATAAGGGAGAAGCAGTGGCAAGGCGTGTGATCCCTGTCGGATGGGGATATATCCGGGGATATGCCGCTCCAAAGTACGATGCAGCAACAGTAACACCCGTACCGTCCACACCTGAGAAGAGTGTGGAAGAGGTTGCAAAAGAAGTCCTGGCAGGAAAATGGGGCAATGGAGAAGAACGCAAGAACCGTCTGAAAGCTGCCGGATATGACTATGCTGCCGTACAGGCAAAAGTCAACCAGCTTGCAAAAGGTACATCCAATCAGAAATCAATTGATGCGGTTGCCCGTGAAGTCATCCGGGGCAAGTGGGGAAATGGTGCTGATAGAAAGAAGAGGATCACTTCTGCCGGATATGATTATTCCGCAGTACAGAAAAGGGTAAATGAACTCCTGAAATAAGGATATGGCTGATGGTCAGTAATGGCTGTCAGCCGTATTTTTTTCGTTTGTGCCAAGGAAAGAAAGGTGAAAGGTATCGCAGATTGTACTTGCTATTATTGGCTTTCAGAGTGATATATAGACTACCCAAAGAGAAAGGAGTGGCAGAGCTTGGAGATTCAGATAAGGGAAGGAAACAGCAGACAGAAGCGTAAACTTAAGGTATGCGCCTACTGCCGTGTCTCAACGGATGCGGATGAACAGGAAAATTCACTGGAAAACCAGATCAGGCATTATAAAGAAGTCATTACCAGTAATCCTGATTACGAGTATGCCGGGGTTTACAGTGACTTTGCCATATCAGGATTCAAGGAAAAACGTCCCGGTCTGCAGAAGATGTTAGCCGATGCCCGTAAGGGAAAAATAGACCTTATATTAACAAAATCCGTATCACGGTTCGCAAGAAACACCTCAATCGTTCTGGAGGCTACACGAAAGCTGAAAGAACTGAATGTTGGTGTTTTTTTTGAACTTCAGAATATCAATACCCTGTCAGGGGAAGGCGAGCTTATGCTTACGATCCTTGCAGCATTTGCACAGGCAGAAAGCGAGAGCGGAAGCGTTGGTGCAAAGATGGTGTACCAGAGAAAGTACGAGGCGGGGATCCCCGTGCAGTACCTTGAGCGGTCTTTCGGATTTAAGAAGGATGAGAGGGGAGTCTATATTGCAGACGAAGAGGAAGCAGCATGGGTAAGAAAGATCTATGAGATGGCAGCAGACGGATATACTCCTGCATCAATCAAACGGTATCTGAATGAAAACGGGGTAAAGACCGTAGGCGGTGCAGAATGGATCGACAGCACGGTGTTCCGTCTTATTGAAAATGAGATCTACAAGGGCGATTACATCATGCATAAGCATTTTGTGAATGAAGAAAGAAAACTGGTCAGGAACAGGGGAGAAGTGAATGCGTGGTACATCGAGGATGACCATGAAGCCATTGTTTCCCCAAAACTCTGGCAGAAGGCACAGGACGCATTGGAAGCAAAAAGGGATTATCTTGCGGAAGGTTCGGTAATCGAAGAATTCACGGAAGAAAATTATCCATACATGAACAGAATCTATTGTGCCAGATGCGGACACCCGCTTTACAAAAGAATCTACAGTAACGGCAACAGGCTGAACTGGGGATGCAGTGGTACAAAGCGGTATGGGAAGTCTTTCTGTGAAGGAATAAACATTCCGGACGGAGTCCTGCGCGGGGCATGGCATTTCGATGAAAATATGTATATAGGGGAAAAACCGACAGAAAAGGGGAAAAAGGAATTTACCTATCTGAAAGAAGCCTCATGGAAAAGAAGGCATAAGAAGAAAGAGCCGGAGCCGATCCCTGAAAATACTGAAACAGAGTATCCATATAGGGAGAAGATCTTCTGCGGGTTATGCGGAAGCAGACTTGTGAGGCATGTGAACACCAAAAGCCATAAGGTCATATGGGTGTGCAACGGGAGAAAGCGGAAGGGGAAAGACTTCTGTGATGGGACAAGGGTTCCGGACACCATCATAAAGGGATGGGGAGAGATTAAAAAAGATATTTATATTCAGAGAAAGGATGATAAGAATGGCAAGAAGCGTTACAGTTATACCGGCAAGAAGCCAAAAGGTGCGGACAGGGCATAAGGCGGTACAGGAAAAGAAGATAAGGGTGGCAGCCTACTGCCGTGTGTCAACGGACCAGGAAGACCAGCTCCACAGTTTTGAGGCACAGGTCGAGTATTATACAAAATATATCAATGAGCATGAGAATTATGAAATGGCCGGCATTTATGCAGATGAGGGAATCTCAGGTACAAATACAAAGAAAAGGGAACAGTTCAAAAAGATGATCGCAGACTGCGAAGGCGGTAAGATAGACCTTGTCATAACAAAATCCATCAGCCGTTTTGCAAGGAACACGCAGGACTGCCTGGCATATTCCAGAAAATTAAAGAACTTGGGGATCGGCATCATATTTGAGAAGGAAAACATCAACACACTGGATTCCACGGGCGAGCTTCTGTTCACTATCTTAAGCTCCCTTGCACAGGATGAATCGAGAAATATTTCAGAAAACTGTAAATGGGGCATCCGCACGAAATTCAAGAACGGTGAGATGCATCTCAACACATTCAAGTTCCTCGGATACGATAAGGATGAGAATGGGAAGCTTGTCATCAATAAGGAACAGGCTAAGACGGTGAGAAGGATATACAGGGATTTCCTTATTGGAATCAATCCGGCACAGATCGCAAAGGAACTGACGGAAGAGAAAGTTCCAGGGTGTCTCGGGCAGATAAAGTGGTATCCAAGCACGGTCATAGGGATCTTAAAACAGGAAAAGCATATGGGTGATGCCCTTCTGCAGAAGACCTATACTGCAGACTTCCTTACTAAGAGACAGGTCAGAAACAACGGTGAGATCGCACAGGTCTATGTAAAGGACAGCCATAAGGGAATCATAGATAAGCAGACATGGAATGCGGTACAGGAAGAATTCGACCGCAGGGAAAAGTTCATGGAATCGCACGGCACGGACAGGTACAGTTACGGTGCGGACTGCATGCCGTTCTGTGAGAAGGTGTTCTGCGGGGAATGCAAAAGCCTGTTCACGAGACATTCATGGAGATCAAGGGGAATCGTACAGTGGCAGTGCAAGAACCACAGGAAAGACGGGAAAGTGGCATGCACGAATGCCTACGTTGATAATGCAGACCTGGAAAAGGGATTTGTAAAAGCATTCAACAGACTGGTCATGGACAGGGATAAGCATATGGAAAGATGGCAGCAGATGAAGTCGGACGGGACACCGCTTGAAAAGATCAGGGCGGGGCAGATGATGGAAGCCGTGGAAAATGAACCGCTTACCAGATTCGTCCCGGAGATCGCACAGCTTGTCCTCTGTGAAGTGACGGTGCTTGGTGCGAAAAAATATGAGTTCTTCTTTCTGGAAGGCAGCAGGGTAAAGGTTTCCGTGTAGATCACCCGGAAACCCCGCTGTCATGAAGTCCAAACAGCTCCATCTGGCTGCTTTCACCGTCCGCATCCCCGGGTTCAGGAATGTCGGACGGTTCTTCTTCCATGTCCTTTTTATGCGGAAGTTTATGGGTATAAAGTTTATCCCAGGTAAGCGGGTTCCGGCTTTTTTTGTTGTAGTATATCAGTATGGCTTCCGCAAATCCGAGTGAGCCGGAACGCCTGTCCTTTGCAGTGCGGGCGAGTTCCTTGATGGATATCCTTCCGAGCTTTTCCTTAAATACATCATCTTTTATGGCATCACCGTAAGCATTCAGGAAACGTGCCAGTCCGTTCATCATGTTTGCACTGAAGGACTGGGATGCCCCTTCCCATGTGGCCGCAATGAGACGGATGACATGGTCAAGCATATGATAGCCGTATTTGTCGTGGATGTTTTCCAGGGTTGCGACAGCGCAGATACCGCCCGGTGTCGTGGTGGATGCGATGGTAAGGTCATAGGATTCCACCAGGTCACGGATGATGAGCTGTTTGTCATTGCCGGCCTCTATGTTTGCCATGAATATCTCATAAGGCAGCAGGGGCTTTACATATTTCATCTGGTTTGCAAAGATATCCGCTTCATGTTCATATCCGAGGTCATCGTACACCATGCACCACACGGGTGTCTCCCTGGATCCTGAAACGAGGGCAACGATCTCAATGGTGTGCTGTCCGTTGAATACATAGTTGATGCCGTTCCTCCGGCTGACCTTTACTGGATTTATCTGGTACAGGTCAAAGTTGGCGGCAGCGCGCTGGACATGGTGCTGTGAGAGGTTGCGCTGGTATTCCTGGTTGGATACGAGATTCCTGATAGGGATCTGTTCAAAGTGTACTTTTGGGACGAACTGCATCAGGTCAATGGTCTGTGGCGTTTGTCCGGCTGTCTGTTCTTCTGTCATCTGGATCATCCTCCTCAAGCTGCGAAAGCAGTCTGGTTATTTTTCTTGTTAGGTTTAACAGCTGCATCTTCACTTCACGCCTTGCATTAACCGAGGTGGAAGGAAAATCTGTAAGCTCCATGGTCCTTGATATGGTCTTTGACCATGAAGGTATCGTAAATTTAAGGCTCTCGAGTTCCGCATCCGGGTCAGTGGCGGGCATCTGCTTAATTCCGGCTTCGGCACTTTCCTTTTCCCGTTTTATCCTTCTTGAGTCCGGTTTTCCGGTGGGAAGCCTCTGCCACCTGAGTTCGTGCCGGAGCTGGGAGTATCCGATGCGATCTATAGACCCGCTGTCCAAGAGCCTTTTCAGTCCATTGATATCCTCAATGGGAAGACGGGAGAGTTCTATGATATTTTCATGGGATACACGGAGTTTCCCGTTTAATATCTTTTCTGCAATCTCCGGGCTTTTCCGTTTCAGGTCATCGACCGCACGGGCATAAATATCATATTTTGTCACGGTGGAAAAACCAAAATTAAATTCATTGCCTATGATGGTGGCAATATCCGTCTTACGGACATATTTCTGTGACACCTGTCCGTCTGCATTCGGTTCCGTGTCAGGATGTTTTTTCATGAATTCATCACTGGCGGTATTCATATCCGCACGGAACAGTCTGCCTATCAGGTATTTTTTGTATTCCCCGGTAAGGTCTGTACGTTTTAGCTGTTCATGGCAGATAAAAGAGACTGCCTTATCACGGCTTTCAAGCATGATGCGCCGGATGTTGAAATGGATATCCCATTTCGTACAGATTTTATACCGCAGACGGCCGTCAAGTATGATACCGTTCCATACACATACAGGCTCCTGGCATCCGTGGTCAAAAATGTTTTCTTCGAGTTCTTCCAGGTACTTTTCTTCCCTTGGCTGTATCAGCTCATCAAATTCCGGATCCGTCTGAAGTTCCGGGACTGGTCTGTTGTTCATACTGATTCCTCCGTTTGGGTCATATCATCTACAAGCACGCATTCATTCATGGAAAAGCTGGCAAGACATTCTTTTGGATTCAGTGCACCGTAGATACGGTAGCTGCGGTTGTCCTCCAGATATATGCCCGTATGCCGTAATGCCTGTAAAAGTTCCGTACTGTATAATTCGTAGCAGTAACGGCTGTCGGCTTTACTGTAGCGTACACGGTGGGCAAGGTAATCCTTACGCACACTTTTCCTTATGGCGATCATGCTGTCCTGTGGGTTTACAAGTAGCTGGATATACTCCGGGTCACCGAGCATATGGAGTGTGAGCTTGTGTATGCGTATTCTGTTTTTCTTTAAGTCAATGCATAGGACCGGCTTCAAAGAGGTTTCTCTGTTCATAATGCTGCTCCTCCTTTTCTGGATGTTCTGTTTTTTCTTCTTCTGGTTCAGCGGTATTGTTTTCGGAGATGCCGAACACCGCATAACCGTCAAACATGTTGACCTGTAAACTGCTCTGGTGTTCCTCGACAGGCACACCGAACTGGTTCTGCCATTCTTCCGGATAGCTTGGCGTGCGGGACGCTTTTATCTTTCCGTCTTCCTTTTCCTCACGCACGAAGATCTCAGGCGTGGTGAGGTCGAAGACAAAGAGCAGTTCATTGTCTGACCGTATCAGCTTCCCAAGCAGTTTATAGCGATAGGATGAATTCCATCCCATAAGCGACACGACCTTGGCAAAAAAGATACGGCAGGTGATCTGCCTTGGAGAGCGTTTTGCCGTTGCGGAGCACCACCGGAAGGAATCCTTCTCATCCTCCTGGCATGGACGCACCGCCAGTTTCTTTTCATCCGGGTTTACGAGTATCTGCACGAAATCCGTATCCGGCAGCTTTTTTATGCATGCGGTGTTTACGGATACCTTGCTGGAATTAAAAGTAAAGGACGGTTCATAGGTATGGGCGAAGAACTCGCCGCGGACAACCTGATACCCGTCATAGCTGAAAGCATCATCCTCGGTCACGGGAATGGTATTCTTTTCATCGTTTGTCTGTATGTTCATCTGTGTTCTCCTTCATATCTGACATGATCTGTTTAATATTCTTTTCGATGTCATTTTTACTGGTGACCTGTATATCAGTGTCGTTATATGTTACCGAGGCATGGGAGGTATCCGGGTCTTTACGTCCGGTGAATCCGGCAAGTTCTTCTGCCTGTGCGTGGCTGTAATAATTGCTCCCGAATGTGTCTGCCCAGTCAGGCGGATAGGCTCGGACATTTCTCTGCTGGTTGTCTGTAAAGGGTTTTACGGCCGGATCCGCATCCGGTGCACCGACCATGTCATTGGGGATGAATATCTCCGGTTCGGAAAGGTTGAAGAGCAGTACGGCATCATTCCCGCTGCCACGCTTTACCCCCGTAATGCGGTAACGGCAGTCATCATTCCAGCCGAGGAGGGAATAGAGCGTGGAAAGAAATGCAGTCCCGCTGATCTCACGTGGAGAATTTTTGCCGTCTTTCTTTTTAGACCACTGCATGGCATTCCGGCAGTCTTTCCCCGCATTCCTTACGGCAAAGACCAGTTTCTTTGGATGTATGAGCAGTTCCACAAGCATACTGTCAAGTTTGCGGACGGCAGGAGCGGAAAAGCGGATATCTCCCTGGCTGAAGGTAACTGTTATACGGTCCGTGCTGTCAAAAAACTGTGAGCGTGCGATCTCATATCCGCGCAGGTCAAATTCACCGGATTTTACTTCCACATGACCGGAAGACGGGCCGGACTGTTCCGTGCCGTCATAAACACTGGAAGAAGCATTCATGTAATCCGTTTCCTTAAATCCCGCCCATCTAGGGTTGATGGATACAAACCCTTTCAGGACACCTCCCGGAATGACCTTCAGCTGCGGAAGGATCCCTTTGTTCCCGTACTTGGCATTGCTGATTAGTCTCTGGACCGCAATAAAGTCATCCCTTGATATGATGGCTTCGTGATGGTCACGCTTCCGGTACTGGGGACGGTTCTGCATATTCTTCTTTGATTTGTGGTTGAGATAATTCGGAGTGTAGGTCTTATGTGCAAGAACATCACCGCAGTGCCTCTCATTCTGCAGTATCTGAAGGATGGAACCAGGAGACCATACAGTGTTCCCCTTTTTGGTCTCACAGCCGAGTTCCGTCAGGGTATCGGCAATCTCCTGACAGGTGCATCCGTTTAAGTACATCATAAATATGAGTTTTACGATCTTTGCTTCCCCTTCATTAATAATGAGGTTTCCATCTTCATCATGGTCATATCCGAGGAGTATCGGTGTAAGGAAGATCCCCCTGCGGAAACGCATCTCGATGGATGCATTCATGATCTCGCTCTTGGTATGGCTTTCTTCCTGTGCAAGTGTGGCCATGAAGGAAAGCACCATCTCACTTTTGGGGTCAAAGGTGTTGAGCCTTTCCGTTTCAAAGAAAACACCGACAGGATGGGGGAGTGCGAGAAGCTCCCTGACATAGCCGATGCAGTCCACCACATTCCGGGCAAAACGTGATACGCTCTTGGTCACGATGAGATCTATCTGACCTTTTTTGCAGTCTTCAATCATCAGCTTGAACTGGTCACGGTGCTGGAGTGAAGTGCCGGAGATGCCTTCATCCGCATAGATCTGTACCAGTTTCCAGTTCGGACTCTTGCTGATGACATCATGATAATGGTTCTTCTGCAGTTCATATGAAGATGTCTGCCTTGGATCATCCGTTGACACCCTTGCATATACGGCAACACGCTGTTCATTTTCCACTGCAAATATATCTTCCTGCGGAAGGGCAGGGATCACGTCAAGTTCATCCGGGTTGATGCCTTTATAGCGTTCCCTTATCTTACTTTTCTGGTCGGCAACTGAGCCGGCTTTCTGCTCGTTTTCGTTCATGACTTACCACCTTTATTTCTGTGCTGGATTTTATTATAAAATTTTCATGCTGAAATAAAATAGACTATACGGACAGCCATATCCCTATAGTCTATTTCAAAGAAAATTTATTTGTGTGAAAATAGTGTGCCTTTATCTGTGCCTGTCACTGGAAGCAAGCTCCCAGCCGTTTTTGTGCATGGTTTCAAGGCTTGCTTTTATAAGTTCATAGATGAATCTTTTCTCATTTTCCGAGCAGTCTTCCATGAGCATATCGATGTCTGTCTGGTATGCAGCCGGATTGTTCATCTGCACTCCGGCAAGCAGTTCATCCACGGTAATGCCGAGAGCATTCACGATACGGATGATGGATTCCAGGCTTGCTTTTCTTTTTGCATTTTCAATGTGGCTTATGTAGGAGACGGAAAGGTCGGTCATTTCCGCAAGCTGTGCCTGTGAAATATGATTCTGCTCCCTTACTTCCTTGATACGGTATCCTATCTGCCTGTGATTGACAGATATCTGCGTCTGATTCATAGATTGTACCTCCTGTTTCCTCTTTTTCTTACGCAAGGTAAATTATCTATCAATGAGTGCAAAAAAGTTGTGTAATTTAATAAAGCGTAATGGAGTAAAAGGAAAACAGGGGATAGGAAAGTGCGAAATATGTCGAACGATTTTTATTGAAGGATGCTGATGCAGATGGTATGCTTATAACTGGAACAAGACGATATAAGGAATGATGGAAACAAGGTAAATCAAGGTTCTGTCATGATACAAAACTGAACTGCATAAACCTGCCGTTCATATTTTTTTACCCAGATACTCCATTGCACTAGAGTAAATTACGAAAGAGATATGGTTCTAATAATTCTTCTGCGTAACGGTTACAATATGTATATCGTACAGATAGAAGAGAGGTGTAATTTACTTGCGTACAGAGGAGTACATACCAAAGAGGGTAAAAGAATTATGCAGCAAGCATAAAGTCTCCAAATACAGACTTGCACAGCTCACGGATATGTCGCAGACAGCGTTGGCAAATATAATGAATAAGAAGAGCATACCTACAGTACCGACCCTGGAAAGGATCTGTGATGCATTCGGAATTTCAATCGCACAGTTCTTTGCCGGAGATGGTATGCGGCCTGACCTGACGGATGAGCAAGGTGAATTATTGGAGATATGGGATGACTTAAATGCGGATGAACGCAGAATACTGATGAACTTCGTAAGGACGCTGAAGAAGTAAGGGGAAGCAGTTTGATTGTATCTGACAAGACTGGCTTCCCTTTTTCTATGCATTCCGGTGACCACGGAAAGTGATGAGGATGTATATGAGAGTACAGGATGAGGAATTCAAAACAATGATCTACGATCTGATGAACGGACATTATGATCTGGATAAATTTGATTGTGAGGAAAGCAGTGTGGTAGAGAATGAATTTGAAGAAGGCAGATACTGTGAAAAACTCTACAGTGAAATGCTTGCAGCCTATGGAAGAATATGCCAGAGACTGCATGAGCAGTCTGGTGAGGACAGGGACGTGGAAATCATAATAAACAATCTGCTGGACATGGGCAGATACCAGAGCATGAAGATGTTTAATTATGGGGCATTCTTTACTGAAAAACAGAATCAGCAGTAAGACGGAACACAAAAAATAGTGTGGCTACGATTTGACAGCCACGCTATTTTTTGTTACAAATATAGTGGTGTTATACAATGCGTATAACAGAGAGCCGCAAACATGGTTTTGCGTGATTAGACAAATCTCAAGAATAGCGGTAGGGGTAGAAAAAGAGAGAGTAACAGAAAAAAGATGCAGCATTCTGACAGGTACTCTGAAATATGTCCCACCAGATGGCGGCATGTTTTAGCAAATTTTTGGTATACATGGCAGGGAGTGATGACATATAGGAACGGAGTTATGTGCCGAATTGTAGCCGCAATGATTTTAGTATTAATAGTTGGTTTACTGACCGGCAATTTTGATCGGGGAAGCCGTGTGACTTTTCTGGACGTGGGACAGGGAGACGGTATCGTGGTGGAGACCGGGCAGGGGGCATATCTTTTTGACTGCGGCAGTACCAGTCGGAGGAAAATCGGTGAATATGTGTTGAAGCCTTATCTCAAGAGCCGGGGAATCCAGTCTCTACGCGGTGTGTTTGTATCGCACCCAGATGAAGACCATATGAATGGCATATTGGAACTGCTGGAGAACGGTGGAGAATGGGGAATTACCGTGGAGCAGATGTTTCTGCCTGCGATTACGGAAGCGGAGCGCAGGGAGGCTTTTGAAAAATTGCTTGTTGCCGCGGAATATGCCGGAGTACCGGTAAGTTACATAAAATGTGGCGATGAGATCAGGGATAGTCGACTCCGGCTGCGGTGTCTGCACCCGGAGGAGAATACGACCCTTGCGGATGCCAATGCCTATTCGGAATGCTTCTACGTGGAGGTATTTGCGAAAGCAGTGAAGTGGGGCGCGGCAGAGGGGATGGAAGCAAGTGGAGAGGGCGGAAGAGCTGCTAGCGAAGTTTACGGTGAGAACGGCAGCTTTGCTGTCGGAGTTACTGGTGAGAGAACCGGTCATGGCGATACCGGTGAAAGGAAAAACTTCGGCGTGGGTGCCGGGAAGCTAAGCATTCTCCTGACAGGGGATGTGGAAGGCGAAGGGGAGCAGCAGCTGACACAGGAATTGCAGACGTTGAAGACGTTACGGGAAGCGAAGACGTTACGGGCAGCGCAGGAATCACAGGCTTTGCAGAATGCGCAGAAATTGCAGGAATCGCAGGAACCGCGAGAACAGCAGGAGTTGTGGGAATCACGGAGACAAGGGGGCTTCAAGGTAGACATCCTGAAGGTAGCGCATCACGGCTCAGGCTATTCCACCAGTTCTGAGTTTCTTGCCGCCGCCGGCCCCGCTGCCGCCATTATCTCCTGTGGTCGTAACAATTCCTATGGCCATCCCCATGCCGCGACGCTACAGCGCCTGGAAGATGCTAAGGTCCCCTGGTACCTCACCACCGACTATGGAGCCCTGACAGTAACCGTCGACAGTCACGGAAACCGGTTGCAAGGGTATCTGAGAAGAAAATAAGCCGTTGGGGTTCTAGGTAGTTGGGGCGTGAGAGGAAGAAAAGTAAGAATAAGCCCCGAGGAAATCGAGAAGCCGGGGCGTGAGAGGAAGAAAAGTAAGAATAAGCCCCGGGGAAATCGAGAAGCCGGGGCATAGGAGAAAGAAAAAAGTAAGAATAAGCCCCGGAGAAGTCAAGAAGCCGGGGCATGAGAGGAAGAAAAGTAAGAATAAGCCCCGAGGAAGTCAAGAAGCTGGGGCGTAGGAGAAAGAAAAATAAGAATAAGCCCCGGAGAAGTCAAGAAGCTGGGGCGTAGGAAAAAGAAAAGTAGAAATAAGCCCCGGAGAAGTCAAGAAGCCGGGGCGTAGGAGAAAGAAAAGTAAGAATAAGCCCCGGAGAAGTCAAGAAGCCGGGGCGTGAGAGAAGGAAAAGTAGAAATAAGCCCCGGGGAAGTCAAGAAGCCGGGGCGTAGGAGAAAGAAAAATAAGAATAAGCCCCGGAGAAGTCAAGAAGCCGGGGCGTAGGAGAAAGAAAAATAAGAATAAGCCCTGGGGAAGATAAAGTCTATATAATGGTGTAAATTACAAATCTATATAAAAAGAGCCAAGTGCTCATCTTTCAGTTATAATTAAGTTACCACACAAAACATAATTGAAAGGACGAAACCCATGGCTCAATTACATTTTACATTAGATAGTGATTTTTTTGTAGGACTTTTTTCAGAAACTAAGGATGAAGCATTTGGCAAACTTATGGAAGCTTTACTTAATCAGGTTCTTCAAGCTGAATCTACCGAACAACTTGGTGCTAATAACTATGAACGTTCGCAGGAACGTTCTGATTACAGAAACGGAACCCGGACAAGGTCATTAACCACTCGCATCGGAAAGATTGAATTAACAAGTTCCTAGACATCGTAATGTCCCATTTAAGACTTCCTTATTCGAGAATTACCAGCGTAATGAGCAAGCTTTAATTACAACCATGATGGAAATGGTAGTGCAGGGTATATCAACCAGAAATGTCAAAAAAGTAACTGAAGAACTCTGTGGAGAGTCTTTCTCTAAATCTACTGTTTCTGAAATTTGTAAGGAACTTGATGTTCCAATTAAACATTTTAAAGAACGTTTACTGCCGGAACATTATCCATTTATTATTGTCGATGCGATATATTTAAAAGTTCGCGAAGATCATCGTGTCAAGTCCAAAGCATTGTTTGTCGCTATTGGGATAAACAATACAGGTCACAAGGAAGTACTCGGTTTTGAAGTATACGATTCTGAGAAAGTAAACACCTGGAAGGACTTCTTTGAAAGTCTTAAAAGTCGTGGCTTACGTGGCGTGGATATTGTGATATCAGATGCACACGCAGGGCTTGTTGAAGCAATAAAGGAATGCTTCTCTGGTTCTTCATGGCAGCGTTGTCAGGCTCATTTTACTAGAAATATCATAGATAAGTGTCCCAAAAAATATAGCACTGGTTTAGCTTCTGAATTGCGAGATATGTTCAATGCAACTACTATTGAAGAAGCCCGTCGACTAAAAGAATCAATATACGATGAATATCAGGACGTTGCAAATGAAGCAATGGTTGTCCTTGATGAAGGGTTTGAAGATAGCATAACAATCATGGCATTACCTTCAAAATATCGTATTGCATTAAGAACCAGCAACATAATAGAGCGTGAAAACAGAGAGATCAGAAGACGAGAAAAGGTCATTCAGATTTTCCCTAATACGGAATCTATTATTCGACTGATTGGTGCAGTTCTTCAGGATGATCATAATGATTGGAGTGTCGGTCACAGAATTTTTGATATGAAAGAGTACTATGACAAACTAAGCTCCATTCAATCAAATCTCCTGAAGATAAAGGCAGCATAGACGGACTAACATAGCTGGAAGATGAATGTACACACAAATTTGGACTTGACTCTGGGGAAGTCAAGAAGCCGGGGCGTGAGAGGAAGAAAAGTAAGAATAAGCCCCGGAGAAGTCAAGAAGCTGGGGCGTAGGAGAAAGAAAAGTAAGAATAAGCCCCGGGAAGTCAAGAAGCCGGGGCGTAGGAGAAAGAAAAGTAAGAATAAGCCCCGGGAAGTCAAGAAGCCGGGGCGTAGGAGAAAGAAAAGTAAGAATAAGCCCCGGGGAAGTCAAGAAGCCGGGGCGTAGGAGAAAGAAAAGTAAGAATAAGCCCCGGGGAAATCAAGAAGCCAGTGTGCAGAAGGAGGAAAAGTGAAAACTACACGCGAAAATATACAAAACAGAATAGAAGAAATTAATAAGGAATTAGAAAAGATAACAAAATTGGACAAAAAATTTCCGCAAGGAGAATTGCAATGCTTCAAAAATGAAAACCGCTACAAATGGAAAGTAAAAGAGGAAAATGGAATACGCTATCTTCCGAAAACCGAAAGAAATCAGGCAGAAATACTGGCATTGAAGAAATACTATGAGTATAGAAAAAAGGAATTGGAGAGTGAAGCAGCGGGATGGGAAGCCTACTTGAAGAAGACAGACAAGATTAAAATAAACTCCGAACATCTATTAAATCATCCGGAATATGGAAAATTGCTGGCTAAGAATTTCAGACCATTGGATAAGGAACTAGAGCGGTGGCAGGAGGAACCCTATGAAAAATGTACAAAGCATCCGGAAAATTTATTGGTACAAGGAACGCATGGGAAGATGTTGCGGTCTAAATCAGAAGCAATTATTGACAGAGCACTATATCAAAACAAAATACCATTCCACTATGAAGAAAAACTGATTTTGGATGGAATAATGTTATATCCGGACTTCGTGATGCGACATCCCTTTACGGGACAATATTTCTATTGGGAGCACTTTGGGATGATGGATAATCCGGATTATTGCAATCATGCTTGTGACAAAATAAAGCTATATTGCCGACATGGTATCATTCCTTCGGTAAATCTGATTCTCACCTATGAAACAAAGCAGTGTCCTCTGAATGCAGACAAAGTAGAAATGATCTTGCAGGAATATTTTGGTTGTAGCAAATGGGATGCCGTGGTAGGATAAAACATATCAGTAATAGTAAAATAAGGGGGATATGCAAAATGAAGCACCTGATCATTGTAAAATTTAAAGAGAATATATGGAACCGGGAGGATGCGGCGAGCAGGGAGATGCTTGCGGACATCAAGAAGATCTTCAATCGGACGAAGCAGATAGAAGGCGTTCATACTTCTGATTTAGCTAATCGCTTGCATAAGTAAATTCTGGCAAATCAAAATATCATGATTTTTATGGAAGTTAGTTTTGCAAAGTTCTTCAAAACTGGAATTTACTATTAGAAACAAGTTGTTTTATGCTTCATATGCTGATATTCTTTTTTTGAGATCTTAATCCTCTGAAAAAAGAGTCACGTTAAGCGGAGGTCGAATTTTATTTCTTTTTTCGCAAGATTAAATTCCACCCCTCATTCGGTTCAGTATTTTTTCCGAATGGCGCTACGTTTCTTATTTTTTCAGTAATAGAGGTGTAAGGTTAATCTCATTAGCGGGAATGGATTTTATTCCTAACTTGTCAAGAATATCCCCGCCATTAATGAAGCTGAACAACTGGTGTGCCGACTGGTTATTCAGCTTTTTTCTGTTATATGAGTTGATATGACTCATCATAAGATTGATATCATCCTGAGTTAAGTTATCAAAAGAGGTTTTCTTCGGAAGCACACGACGAATCATCTCATGTGTAACTTCACAACCACCTTTTTGATCAGAACGCTGTGGATCACAATAAAAGATATGTGTTCTGCGACCATTGCCCTTATTAAATTCGATTGCCAGCGGGTTAGTAAATTCACTTCCTCTGTCGGTCAAAATCACCTGGAAGAGGCTAGTGAATACTTCATGTCCTAACTGTTCATACAACCAGTCAAATATTTCTGTAACTGACTTGGCGGTATTGTTATCACGGATAAAAGCAAGCATTAAACTACTATTTCTAAAGTATATGGTCAACAAGACTTTACCGCCTTTGCGACCTTCTACTGAATCCATTTCCACTACCGGAATATCAGGATTCGCAGCAAGATAAGCTTCAAAATCCTCGTAAGTGCGTCCTACATGACACTGCTTGTCTACTCTTACAGGCTTCTTATGTGAGCGGGTACGATAACGGACCTTTCTCAGAAGATCAACGTTATCTACAGATAAAAGCCCTGCATCAATGTAGTTATAAATAGTCTTTTCATCAAGCATGATATCATCTGCATTATTGACACATATCATGTGAATAGACTGGCCTAACTTAACAAGCGGTGAAACAATAGCATCTACACGCTTTAATTCTTCCGGTGTAATTGCTATTCCTTGACGACTTTCTGAGCGAGTAGTCTCATAATTCTTCTGAGCTGATTTGGCAGAATAAATATGCTTCTCCAGCTTACAGGCCGTTGGATACAGCCGTTGCAAACGTATGGTGGTTTCTTCAGTTTGTTACAAACCAATACCTCAAACTGCTTGCAATGCTCATAGCACTTTACACGAGGACATCTCTTGCAGCTTTTTGAATACTGTAGTTTGCACTTTGAACATGCTGTTCCGTATTCATCACAGGTACTTCGCTTGCTGCAGGGATTGAAGGAATCTTTACGTACAGTCTGACTATGGAGTCTGACTTCTTTTGAGATAGTAGAAGGGTCCTTGCCAAGTTCCCTACCTATCTCAGTAAATGAAGCTCGTTCTCTTATGCGAACTTCTATTGTGGCTCTTTCATCAAGAACCAGATGTGCATTCTTAGCCATGGTATTCTCCTTGGATAACGCCATCCGGACTCTATTGCTGAGCCACAACTATAACTAGATATCAAGAGGTTTGCAACACTAACTTCTAGGATATATTTTGCAATACTAAGTTCCAGTTTTTGGGTGAATGGACTGGAATTTAATTTTCCAATTCACCGGAGGAACATTCCGTTCTCTATGTAGTATGGAAAAATGGAGAGATTATCGGAGATGCCAGTCTAAGCGGATTTTCCAGAAGGATGAGCCACCGCGCCGAATTCGGAATCTCTGTGGTCAAGTCGGAATGGGGGCAGGGAATTGGCAGTGCTCTATTGCAAAAGATTATTGATTATGCAAAAGAACATACGATAGAACTGATCAATCTGGAAGTTAGAAGCGATAATATACGAGCTATTCATGTCTATGAGAAATATGGCTTCCGGAAAATCGGGACCTCGCCGGCGTATTTTAAGATCGACGGGGAATACTACGATTTTGATCTGATGGTATTAGATCTTAGATAGGAAAGCTACAAAGAAACACAAAGGAGCCATAACACCATGGAATTTTTTGACATCGTAGATGAAAAAGGCATTCCCACAGGGGAGAGCATAGAACGCACACAGGCACATAAAAAGGGTATCCGTCACAGAACTGCCCATATCTGGATCATAAGAGAACAGGATGGGAAGGCACAGTTGTTATTGCAGAAACGCTCTGCAGAAAAAGACAGCTTTCCGGGGAGGTTCGATACTTCTTCCGCCGGACATATTCAGGCGGGGGACGAGCCGGAGGAATCTGCAATACGGGAACTTTACGAAGAACTGGGAATCCAGGCATCTAAAGAGGAGCTGCAATTCGCCGGATGCTTTGATATTCAATACGAAAAGGAATTTCATGGAAAAATGTTTCGGGACAACGAGGTTGCATTCGTCTATATGTACACTAAGCCGGTAGATGTTGCGAAGCTTATCCTGCAAAAAGAGGAAGTGGAGAGTGTGGAGTGGTTCGATATGGAGGAACTGGATGCCGCATTGCAGCCGCCTAGAGATCAGCGATTCTGCGTTCCCATGGAGGGATTCCAAATCGCGAAACAATGGCTGGAGAGCAGAAAATAAAGGCTGATCACTTCGCATAGATAGTAGAGCCAGAGAAGGAGATCGCTGAGACGCTGATGGAGGCAGAAGAATTCCGACAGGCAGAGAGAAGATAGGTATGCGCAGGTGTACCTGGCAACAGATAAGTAAAGCATATAAGTGGACAATAAAAAAGAACTGTCTTCCTGGGAAGCCAGTTCTTTTTATTGTCAATATAGCTTAATATCTGATGAAATTACTTCACAGTCACGGAAGTGATGTGAGGGTTCACACCTTCGTACCAGTACAGGAAACCTTCCATATCGATGGTGTCACCGATCTTTAAGTTCTTTACAGCGTTGTAAACATCGGTGGTGTTGTCGCACAGATAAGACTCAACGGTGAAGGTATAGGTCTGACCATTCAGAGAAACGTTGAAGTACAGGTCGTTACCGTCTTCACCGGAACCATCGTAGTTGTACAGGAAAGCAACATCATTGCCGGTGGCATCCTGGCTGGCTTCTACAGTCATACCCTTGAAAGCTACGAACTGGTTCTGATAGTTGATCAGATCATCAGTACCTAACAGATCGGTCACATCGGTAACGGGAGCGATGTAGCTGCCCTCTTCGATCTCGAAGGTAGCACCTTCAGCAATCTCTACTTCACCGGACCACTCGGTCTTATAACCGGTTACTTTGATCTTGGTACCGGGTACCAGCTTAGCATAATCCTCTTCGGAACATACGGAATTGTAGATGAAGTAAGCACCATCCTGATCCTGGGTGTACAGGGTAGCCTTATCTTCCCACCAGGACTGTTTAGCCTGAACATAAGCCTCGATCACAACTTCGGAATCGAGATCAGCAGCCATGTACTCTTCGTAGGTCATAACACCCTCGGACTTCTCATCAGCAACAGCTTCAGCAGCCTCGGTAGAAGCTTCCGTAGCAGCGGCTTCGGTAGTAGCGGCTTCGGTAGTAGCAGCCTCGGTGGTGGCAGCAGCGGTAGATTCAGCAGCAACGTCTGCATTGCTGTTTCCACATGCAGCGAGAGACAGAACCAGAGCCATAGCCATGGTTAATGCAAGTGTCTTCTTTTTCATAATAATCCTCCATTCCTGCGCTTGTGGCGCATATGGGTCTGTGCAGATACACAGACATCTCCTCAATTTATCCGGCGCATTCAGACACCGAACAGTTCCATTATACCTGAAACGTAAGATAAATCAAGGCTTTTTGCAAAAAGAGCCCCATGCGCAGGATAATACCACCAGATATTATCTTACGAATGGGGCTGAAAAATTACTTCTTTCTGTTTTTTAAATATTCCCGCCCTACATACAGGAGGATCAGAACCCAGGTGACTGCAAGTGTGCTTAACAGGATCACGGAAGCCCGGGGCATGGCACCCAGTTCCTTTTTGCCGAAGGAGGCATCACTTCCCTGACCGAGACGGTACAGGCTTTCTACATCGCTGTAAAGCTTTTGTATGTAGGTATCATCCACAGTCTCTTTTCTGCGGGTGGACTTCACCACGTTTTCAATCAACTGTCCGGAGGCATCACGTAAGGATGCGGAACCGTTAAATACCGGTGTAACGAAGGTGTTGTCTACGTTGTCAAGCAACAGTTTGGAAGCCTCAATTTTCACCGCATAATGCGTACTGTTATCCGCACCGCATTCGGACAGATAATCCTGATACTCTGCGGAGTTCTGTGCCTTAGAGGTTACAGGTACATAGCCTTCTGTCTCGGAATAAGCAATCTGCACATCGTTGGTGAGCAGATACTGGGCAAACAGCCAGGATGCCAGTACTTCCTGGGAGTCTGATTTATTGAAGACGCAGACGGAAGGACCCTGGGAGATCATTTCGGGATGTTCCGGGTCAAACTGGGGAATCATCCGCACGGCGGTCTCAAACTGCACCAGAGAATCCTCGCTGATATCCGACAGCGGAGCGTCCGTACCCATCCAGGTGGCTCCGGCGGTGGAATCAATGGCGAAAATACATTGCCCGGCATTCAGGAAGTTCGCAGGATAACCGGAGATCTTGAAGGTGGAAAAAGCACCACTTTTTACATGTCCGGCAATACCATACAGGAGATCCGTGGTAGTATCGTTGAAAAGTTCAATGCTGCCGTCAGCCGTGGAATATCCTGCGTTCTTTTGCTTTAACATCTGGATCATCATATTGTCGGTGGACTTGTAGATAAACGGGATCAGTACATTCTGCCCATTGACTACATAGGTGCCGTCCGCATTTTGTGCGGTGGCAGCCTCGGAGACTTCCCAGATGAAGTCCCAGGTCAGTACATCCGGCAGAGTATATCCAAGATTTTCCACGTAGGTCTTATTCACGTAGCAGGCCTCGGTGGAACGCATGTAAGGAACGGCATAGTAATGACCGTCGATGGAGCATTCATTCAAAAACTGAGGAATGACTTCTTCTCTGGCAGGACCGTCATAGGCAAGCTCCGTGCCGCCCAGACCGTATTTTTCATCGGCAAACAGGTCATCCAGAGGAACTACGGTATTCTGCCCGGTGAGGTAGGTGGCAATGTGATCCGGGTAGGTGATGCAGACATTGGGTGTCGTATTGGTGGAAATATTGGTAATGACATCGTTGTAAATTTTGCCGTAATCCGTGTATAGATTCAGGTTCACCGTGATATTGGGATACAGGGCTTCAAAATCCGCAATGGCTTTCTTGTAGATTTCCGTCTGGGTTTTGTTGGTATCATTTTTCGCCCAGAAGGTGATCTCATAGTTCCTGGAAGTATCGAATTCCTCAGGAACAGTGAATTCCGGCAGGCCTTTCGAACCATGGCAGCCGGTCAGGGACAGAGACAGAGTGCCCACGGCACATAATAATGCCAGTTTTTTGCTGAATCGACTCATCCTTTGGTACCTCCTCTGGCAACGCCTGCCATGACTTTTTTACGGAATACGAGGAACAACACCACCAGAGGAACGGAAATCACGACCACCGCAGCCATCATGGCGGGGATGTTCTCTCTGCCGAAACCATTCTCACGGATCTCCTGGATACCGTTGGACACCAGATAGTAATCCGGATCATCGGTGATCAGTCTGGGCCACACATAGGAGTTCCAGCATTCAATAACCTTCAGGATCACGATGGTGATCAGCGTGGGCTTGCAGATGGGCACCATGACCTTGCGCAGATATCGCAGATCAGAAGTACCGTCCACCTTGGCGGCATAATACAGCTCGTCCGGAATCTGTGCGAAATTCTCCCGCAGCAGATAGATATAAAATACGCTGGTCACGGAAGGCAGGATCAGGCCGGTGAAGGTATTACGCAGATCCAGGTTCGTGATAGTGGTGAAATTCGTAATGACCACCAGCTCGTTCGGAATCATCATCAGGGATAAAAATAACGTAAAGATCAGATCTTTTCCGGCAAAGTTCAACCTTGCAAACGCGAAGGCCGCCAGAGTGATGACCACCAGCATAATGGCAGTGGTGACCACAGTGAAAAACAAAGTGTTCCACAGGTATCTTCCCAGAGAAACAGTGGTAAAAGCGTCCACGTAGTTCTGCAGAGTGGGAGACAGGGTGAAAAACTTCGGAATATATTCCGCATTATAGGAGCCGTAGCTTTTTACGGAGGTCAGTACCATCCAGTAAAAGGGGAACAGTACGATCAGCGCCCACAGACACAGAAAAAAGTAGATGACCCCATTGCGGATATTGCCGTGAATCCGGGTGCGTTTCTCGATTCTTTCATAATCAGATGTAATATCAGACATCACAAAGACCTCCTTTCCTATACATAGTGGACATGCTTTTTGCTGACCAGCAGATTGATGCAGGTGATGGTCAGGACGATGGCAAACAGCAGGATCGCCGCAGCGGAAGCATAGGAAGGATATCCGCCACTGTCGCCGTAGAGCATGTCGTAGACGTAGCCGACGATAGTATTCATCTCTGCGGCATTTAAGTTCGTGCCGAAGAGTGCCACGGCATCACTGTAGGCTTTGAATGCGCCGATAAAGCCGGTGATGATCAGGTAGAATACCATGGGGGAGATCATGGGCAGTGTGATCTTGGTGAACATCCGGAAACGGGAAGTGCCGTCCACTTTTGCTGCATTGTAGTACATGGGGTTCACACTGGCGAGAGCACTGGTCAGGATCAGGATCTTAAAGGGCATAACGATCCAGATGGTGTAAAAGCACAGCACGAACATTTTTGCCCAGTAGGGTCCGTCGATGAAATCCACGGAGCTGCCGCCGAAAAACTGGATCAGTAGATTGATCAGACCGTCGGAGTAAGGAGTTTTTTTGAAAAGAATCATGAAGACCAGACCGACCGCCAGAGTATTGGTCACATAGGGCAGGAAAAATATGGTCTGGAACAGATCCCGCAGCGGTTTGATGGAGCTTAAGGCGGCAGAGATCAAAAGCGCCAGTCCGGTGGAGACCGGAACGGTGATGATGACCAGAATAAAGGTATTTTTCAATGCCTGTAAAAAGTACGGATCGTGGAGCACATAGGAGTAATTGTACATGCCTATGCCGTAAAAGGTCTGGGATGCAGAATTGTAACCCTCTTCAAAGGAGTACACGAATACGTCGATAAGAGGATAGATCATAAAAGCACCCAGAAACAGGAATGCCGGCAATAGATAGAGCCAGGCTTTCATATTTTGTTTTTCCATAAGAGACCTCAATTCTTTCTGCAGACCATGAATTGCGCCGGACTGCAAAATCGGATAAAATATTAGAAACGGATGCGTTCTTCGGTGTCGGTGCAAAAGAGAAATACTTTTGCGGGCTTTAAGGCGAAATGCACTTTTCCGGTGGGAAGAGATTTCCCTTCGTCCGCATCAATGATGGAACGGATGGTAACGTTCTGGGACTTCTCATGGGTGGAAACAATGCTCACATCCCGGCCCATGACCTCCAGACGCACCAGATCGCAGGAGAGCGGTCCGTCCTCTTTTAAGACGAAGCCTTCCGGGCGGATGCCGACATGCACGGGCTGATCCGATACTCCGGGAGTGGACAGGACAGCCTCGGAGCCAATGTATAACTGCTCATTTTTTACCTCACCGGAAAATACATTGATGGGAGGCGTGCCGAGGAACTTTGCAACGAACAGATTCACGGGATCATCGTATACGTTCTGGGGCTTGCCGATCTGCTGTACGATACCGTCCTTCATCACGACGATCATATCGGAGATGCTCATGGCTTCGTCCTGATCGTGGGTAACGAAGATGGTGGTGATCTGCGTCTCCTGCTGGATCCGGCGGATCTCTTCTCTGGTCTGGAGACGGAGTCTGGCATCCAGATTTGAGAGGGGCTCGTCCAAAAGAAGAACGCGAGGCAGCTTGACTAAGGCTCTGGCGATGGCAACACGCTGCTGCTGACCGCCGGAGAGCTCATTGGGTTTGCGCTCTAACAGGTGATCGATCTGTACCAGCTTTGCCGCTTCCAGCACGCGCTTACTCATCTCTTCTTTGGAAAGCTTGTCAGCACCCTTCAGATTCTCCAGGGGGAACTGAATGTTTTTTTCCACAGTGAGGTGGGGGTAGAGGGCATAGTTCTGGAACACCATGCCGACACCGCGGTTCTCGGGCGGAAGTCCGGTGACATCATCTTCGCCGAAAAAGATCTTGCCCTCGGTGGGTTTCAGCAGACCGCAGATCAGATTCAGGGCAGTACTTTTGCCACAGCCGGAGGGACCTAAGAGTCCGATCAGCTTGCCGTCGGGGATCTCGAAGTCGAAGTCATTCACGGCAATGACATCCTCGCGGTTCTTCCTGCCGCGGACAGGACCGCGGGCGGGGAATTTCTTGGTCAGATGCTGTAATACGATTTTCATGTGTATATTTCCTTTCTTAATTAATGAATCTAAATCCCATAGGAGTCCTTCAAATCGCTGGATATATGATCCAGGTCGGGGTATACGAAGCTCTCGGAGATGCCGAATACCCGCAGGCTTTCAATAAAGTATTGTTTCCGTCCGGAGGGGATAATGATCTTATACAGCATATTTTCATCGCAGATATCTTCCAGACGTTCCAGAGAGTTATGTACGGTGAAGTTGGAGTATTGGGAGTACATGCGGAGGTTATTCTCTGTGGAGCTGCAAGCCAGGATCTTGTTTTTCAATTCCGGATTGTGGTGGTTGTGTTTGAAGGCGGGCAGCAGCATTTCCTGTGTAGTGTCTGCATCAATGGGATAGATGCAGTTGCCGAATCCTTCCTTCTCGTTCAACAGCCCCGGTGTCAGTACCCAGACACAGGCATCGGTGTCCGGAGTCTCCCGGTAAGTCTCCGTGGCGAAAAATACGGCGATCAGTGGAGACTGGGTCCAGTCTAACATTCTCGTGGGCAGACCGTAGTGCTGCATCAGGGAGACCCAACCGGCGTAATTATGTTTGTCGGGAGGATTGTCCAGGATCTGTCTCGCCCGGATATAGAAATCATTGGCAATATAGCGTTCGGAGTCCAGTCTTTTCTGGCTTCGTTGGATGGAAGGGATCAGAGTCAGATCCGCATTCTCTTCCCCGCGGAACCAGAGGCGGACGCCGTGCTTTTGGCGTAACGTACTGACGAACTGCAGGAGTTCATCGATGGTGCTTACTTTTTGTGTTAACATGATAGACCTCGTTCTTATTTTATCCTAGTTGGATGCCTGCGGATTGTTTTGTGCTATTCGCATATCGGGGCATCAAGCTACTTTATTATAGATGGTTTTTCTCAGTTGTACAAGTATCCATTCTGTGGTATGGTAAAAGAAAGAATACGGAAAACGTTTTTATAATAAAAATAAAGCACACAGGAAGGAGTACACTATGGCAAAATGGCTTGATAATGCAATCTTTTATGAAATTTATCCCCAGTCTTTTCTGGATACCAATGGTGACGGTATCGGTGATTTTCAGGGTATCATAGAAAAACTGGATTATATTAAGGAACTGGGATGTAATGCGATCTGGATGAATCCCTGTTTTGCATCCCCCTTCGGAGACGCAGGCTATGATGTGGCGGACTACTATCAGGCAGCTCCCAGATACGGCACCAATGCGGACCTGAAGCGCCTGTTTAACGAAGTACACAAGCGGAATATGCATATCCTGTTAGACCTGGTGCCGGGACATACATCTGTGGCACATCCCTGGTTTAAGGAGTCCTGTAAGGCAGATCGTAATGAATTTACTGATCGTTATATCTGGACCGACAGCACCTGGGGACAGTTGGAGAATATGGGAAGTCTGTGCGGTATCTCCGAGAGAGAGGGCTCAGTGATCGTGAACTTTTTCGCACACCAGCCGGCACTCAATTACGGATTTTATAAAAAGACACAGGACTGGCAGCAGGATCCCGATGATCCGGGTCCTAAGGCGACGCTTGCAGAGATGGAAAATGTCATGCGGTTCTGGATCGGCATGGGCTGTGACGGTTTCCGTGTGGATATGGCAGGTTCTCTGGTGAAAAACGATGAGGACGGCAAGGGAAACATTGCTCTGTGGAGAAAGGTAAGAGCGTTCCTGGATGCAGAGTTCCCCGAGGCAGTGTTGGTATCCGAGTGGGGAGAACCGGACAAGTCCCTGCAGGGCGGCTTCCATATGGACTTTTTACTTCATTTTGGACCGTCTCATTATAACGATCTGTTCCGCTGCGAGGAGCCTTTCTTCTCCGGAAGAGGTAAAGGCGATGTGGCAGCCTTCGTGGAGAAATATAAGGAAAATTATGAAAAGGCACAGCGCAAGGGTCTGATCTGTATTCCCTCTGGCAACCATGATATGGATCGTCTGGCGAGAAGCATTCATGGGGAGGAATTAAAGGTGGCATTTGCATTCCTTCTGTCCATGCCAGGTGCACCGTTCCTGTATTACGGTGATGAGATTGGTATGCGCTATGTGGAAAATCTGCACTCCGTAGAGGGCGGTTACGGACGCACCGGTTCCCGCTCGCCCATGCAGTGGGATCATACCACCAACGCCGGTTTCAGTGCGGCACCGAAGGAAAAACTTTATGTCAAACAGGACGAAGCCACTGACCGTCCCACGGTGGAGGCGCAGATGGCAGATCCGGATTCCCTGTATCATGAGATTCAGAAATTAATTAACATCCGTCAGGCGCACAGCGCATTGCAGAGCCGTGGAGAGATTGAATTCGTCTATGCCGAGGCTGACCAGTATCCGTTGGCCTACCTGCGCAGTGACGACAAGGAGAAGATTCTGGTCATCATCAATCCGGCGGACAGAGAGGCCAGCTTCGACGGAGACTATGCGGTAAAGGAAGCATTGTATACCTTCGGTTGGGAAGCTGCATTTGCAGGCGGAAAGGTTACTGTGCCCGGGGGCAGCGCCGGATTTTATCTGTTGTAGTTGGTGGAATGTATTTTAAAAGAAGTGGATGATCAGTCTGGCGTAGCGGAGGAGCTTTCAAAAAAATGATTGCGGCATCTCTAAAAAAATATGCTATAATGAGCGTAATGCTAGAGTATAAATGAAAAGAGAACCGTATGAATCAGGTAAATTATCAAAAAGAATTAGAGAAAATTTTAAATACCTTACAGGAGAAGGGCGAGGCAGCGTCGGATTACCGACCGCCCCGCCTGTTTCTGCATAGCTGCTGCGCACCCTGCAGCAGTTATTGTCTGGAATATCTGTGCCGTTATTTTTTGATCACGGTATTTTATTACAATCCCAACATTTCCTTTTCGGAAGAATATCGAAAGCGCGTGGCGGAGCAGAAGCGTCTGATCGCAGCTTATAATAAAGAAGAAAAGGGCTGGCCCATCGACATCGTGGAGGGAGATTATGAACCGGAGCGTTTTTATGAGATGGCGAAGGGGTATGAGAACTGCCCCGAGGGAGGAGAGCGGTGCTTCCGCTGCTTCGATCTGCGGCTGCGTAAGACGGCGGAACTGGCGTTTGCCGGAGGCTTTGATTATTTTGCAACGACCCTGACCATCAGCCCTCTGAAAAATGCGGCGAAGATCAATGAGATCGGGCAGGCACTGTCCGGGGAATATGGTATCCCCTGGCTGCCCTCGGATTTCAAGAAAAAGAACGGGTATAAGAGATCCATCGAACTGTCCGCAGAGTATGAGCTGTACCGGCAGAATTACTGCGGCTGTGCCTTTTCCAAGGCGGAGCGGGAAGCACAGATTATAAATGCGTAATTGCGTCTTGCGGGATAGGGGATTTTAGGATATAGTAGAAATATTGAAAACAGCGCGGCAGCGTGAGAGATAGAACTTGTGACTGCACAAGATATTCCGGTACATTACAGGAAGTAACGGAATACCGGCAGATTACTGAAAGGTATGAGGATTGACTGACATGAAGAAATTTTTAGAAATGCTGACAGAGGAAATGCAGCAGGCATTTACCGCGGCAGGCTATGACGGAAATCTGGGAAAGGTAATGCTTTCCAACCGTCCCGACCTGTGCGAATATCAGTGTAACGGTGCCATGGCGGGAGCCAAGCTTTATAAGAAAGCCCCCATCATGATCGCAAACGATGTGGCAGAAAAGCTTGCAGACAGCAAGGTGTTTTCCGAGGTGGTGGCAGTAGCTCCTGGATTTCTGAACCTGAAGGTCAGCGAGGCATTTTTGCTCACTTATTTACAGGGCATGGAGGCAAATGAAAAATTCGGTCTCGAGAAACCCGAACATCCCAAGAAGATCATTATCGACTACGGAGGACCCAATGTGGCAAAACCCCTGCATGTGGGACATTTGCGTTCCGCAGTGATCGGTGAGAGCGTAAAACGCATCAGCCGCTATGTGGGACATGAGGTTATCGGTGATGTGCATCTGGGTGACTGGGGATTACAGATGGGTCTGGTGATCACCGGTTTACAGGAGAGACAGCCGGAACTGGTATATTTTGATGAGAACTACGCCGGGGAATATCCCGAGGAAGCTCCGTTTACCATCAGTGAACTGGAGGAAATCTATCCCGCAGCCAGCGCCAAGTCCAAGGAAGATCCCGAGTACAAGGCAAAGGCCATGGAAGCAACCTTCAAATTACAGAGCGGTGTCAGAGGATATCGTGCGCTGTGGAAGCACATTATCAATGTGTCTGTGAACGACCTGAAGAAGAATTATTCCAAATTAAACGTAGAATTCGATCTGTGGAAGGGAGAGAGCGATGTCCATGACATCATCCCGGAAATGGTTGCCTATATGAAGGACAACGGTTATGCGCACTTAAGCGAGGGTGCACTGGTGGTGGATGTCAAAGAAGAGACCGACACCAAGGAGATCCCTCCCTGCATGATCTTAAAGTCCGACGGGGCCTCTCTGTACAATACCACAGACCTGGCTACTATTATGGAGCGTATGAAGCTGTATCATCCCGACGAGCTGATCTACGTGGTGGACAAGCGTCAGGAATTGTACTTCGAGCAGGTATTCCGCTGTGCCCGCAAGACGAAATTGGTAGAACCCGAGACCGAGCTGAAGTTCTTGGGCTTCGGTACCATGAACGGCAAGGATGGCAAACCCTTCAAGACCAGACAGGGCGGTGTCATGCGTCTGGAGAATCTGATCAAGGATACACAGGATGAGATGTACAAAAAGATCAAGGAAGGCCGCGACATGGAGGATGCCGAAGCGAAAAAGGTAGCGGACGTGGTAGCTATCTCCGCATTAAAATACGGTGATCTGTCCAATCAGGCATCCAAGGATTATGTTTTTGATATCGACCGTTTCACCTCCTTCGAGGGAGATACCGGCCCCTACATCCTGTATACCATTGTGCGAATCAAGTCTATTTTGAATAAATACAAGGAGCAGGGCGGAGACCTGACCGCTGTAAAATTACAGCAGCCCGGTAATGCGTCCGAGAAAGAGCTTGCCATGGAACTGGCACAGTTCAATACCATGATCGCTACCGCTGGAGAAGAACTGGCACCCCATAAGGTATGTGCCTATATTTACGATCTTGCCAATGCGTTCAACCACTTCTACCATGAGACCAAGATCTTAGGTGAAGAGAATGAGGAGCGTAAGCAGGGACTGGTAGCACTTTTAGTGCTGACCAGAGATATCCTGGAGACCTGTATTGATATGCTGGGATTCGAAGCTCCGGAGAAAATGTAATAAAAATAATATCTATTTAGTAAACCCGCTGAAAAACGGGGACACAAAGCCAGATGGGTCTAAGGTCTGAACATAGAGAAAAATCAGACTATGACAGCCGGTTGCAGCAGATTCCTGAGTGTAGGGGAGTATGTTTATCGTGAGCCGTCTGTCAGTGCACATTTTTGGCAGACGGCTTTTATTGTGCCGTAGAAGGGGAAAACGATGTCTTTAAACTATGAGCAGAACGAAAATGACATCCTGAATAAATTATTGCCGGAATATAGACAGCATTCTGTACAAAGAAAAAGCAATCCAGAAGCAGTTACAGGACACATTGGAGAAAGTGAAGCTGAGTAACGAGATCATTTCCTCCATCGCCAGAACTTACCAGTATATTTCACGGATCGATATTCAGGCAGATTATTTCGAAGAGATCAATAACCGGGATACCGAGCATCTGAAGTTCACGAAATCGGGAAAGCTGTCGGAAAGCAATGAAAAGGTATGCAGACAATACGTGGCGGAGGAGTATCAGGAGGCATTTTTCAAATTTGTGGATCTGAAGACCCTGCCGGAACGCATGAAGAATGAAGAGACGTTAGTCCTAGAATACCGGATGAAGGATGGCGACTGGCACAGACTCCGTTTTGTGGAAAAAAAGAGAGACGAAAACGGTGTACTGACCCATGTGCTCTGCCTGATCCGCAGCATCAGCGATACCAAGAAGTGGGAACATGAACTGATGTATCAGGTGGAGGAAGCCAGGAAGGCAGCAGCTTTGAAGGCCCGTTTCCTGTCAAATATGAGTCATGATATCCGGACACCCATGAATGGCATTATCGGCACGCTGAATCTGGCAAACCGTTATCCGGATGATCTGGAGGTACAGAGAAAGTGCCGGGAACAGATCATGACTTCATCGAAGTATCTGGTCTCTATCGTGAATGATATTCTGGATATGAACAAACTGGAGTCGGGAGGTGTAGTGGAACAGGAGATTCCGTTTAATCTGGCAGAACTGCTGAACCGGGTTAACCTCGGCAAGCAGAAGCAGGCGGCAGAAAAGAATGTGGAATATATTGTTGACTGGGAACAGAGTGATATCCGCCATATGGATCTGGCAGGGAATCCGATCTATGTGGAGAGACTGCTGACCAATATTTCTGATAATGCGGTTAAATTTACCGGACCGGGCGGCAGTGTGCGTGTCTGGTGTGCAGAAAAATATGCGGACGAGGAGCGGGTAGTCTATGAATTCGGCTGTGCCGATACTGGTATCGGCATGAGTGAAACCTTTCTGGAACATGCTTTTGAACCGTTCACGCAGGAGAATGAGACCAGCAGATCCAGGTACGAAGGCACAGGACTGGGACTTGCCATTGCAAAGAAAATCGTGGACAGGCTGGATGGAGACATTGCCATAGAGAGTAAAAAAGGCGTCGGAACTACTGTGACCATGACACTTCCGTTCAAAATCGGGGAACCGGTGGAGAAGGAGAAGAACGTAAACTATGAGGAAATCCCGGTGGAAGGTCTGCGGGCGCTGTTAGCAGAGGACAATGAACTCAACATGGAGATCGCAAAATTCATGCTGGAGGATTACGGGATCCACGTAGAGTGCGCTGCAGACGGAGAAGAGGCGGTACAAAAGTTCAAAAATCTGAGCTGGGATATTACGATGTGATCTTCATGGACATTATGATGCCGAAGCTAAATGGCTGGGATGCCACCCGCAGGATCCGGTCCATGAAACGGTCGGATGCCGGAAATGTCCCCATCATTGCCATGAGCGCCAATGCCTTTGCGGAAGACATTATCAACAGCCGATGGATGAAAAGAAGCTGTTGGAAACAGTGAAGGAATGCATTATGTTCCGGGACCATTCCTGAAGAAACAGCATAGAAACAGCCTAGAAAAGGGCAGAGGATATCCTCTGTCCTTTTCCTATATTAGGATGACTTATCGTGCAACATTACGTACTGAAAATGGTGGGACAACCGGATATAATAGCTACAAAGACAGGAGTTTTTTCTGTGAAGCATGTGGCCTACATTATGGAAAGGAGAAAAATTATGATTTCATTTATATTGTGTCTGTTGCTGTTAACCATTTTATTCGGAATCGCATATAAGATTACCGGGGCAATTTTAAAGGCCTGTGTGTGGCTGCTGATCCTGTTGCCCATCGGCCTCATCCTGTCGGGCGTGGGAGTGATCTTCTGCTGTACAATCATTTTAATACCGGTAGGGATCGGAATTATCAAGGCCGGGATCCGGATGATATTGCCGGGGTAAAGAAATAAAATGATAACAGACTGCCTGATGTGTGGTAAAATAAAGTTATCGCATATCAGGCAGTTTCATTATTATTGATATATAGTATTGATAAATCAGGAAAGGTGATGGCATATGGAGATCAAAAGTATACTGATCAAAGATACAACGAGAGAAGAGCGGATCCGCATTATACAGGAGGGTTTGAACCAGTGCGGTGGAGCCTGTGACTTCTGCAACGGTTGTGATAATCTGGGCGGTGGTTCCGTGGATACATTTTATGAACCGTACATTAACGGGGAGAAGGAACTGCGGCAGCTGAATGAGGAATACAGAAGCAACATGGGACTGGTGAGATAGGAACGGGCTATGTTTTTCATACCGTGTATTAAGTGGAATAAGCACTATTATGTGCGGACAAGCTGCTGTAATACGCTGTATGAACTGGATCCGGAGATGGGAAAGGCCATTGCCCGGGGAGAGCAGGTACTGATTCGCCCGGAGCATTTGCAGAGAATTTCAAAAGTGACCTATGGGTATAACTATAAACATTGCAATTACTGTGGGTATGAGACAGCAGAAAATTTTGAGTATTGCCCAAAGTGCGGTAAGAAATTTTAAAAGCGAGAGGGGACGTGAATCTGTCTCGATTTCAAAAGGGAGTGTTACTCACAAGGACCATTGTCTTTCCAGGCACCTTTCCATTTTGGTTTTTCTGTGGAACGTTTTGGTAGATTCATAGTGTTCATCAGGCGGTCCACTCTGCCGAGACTGATGTTTATGCCATAATCACGTTCTAATACACGACGGATCTTGTAAGCACCAAGAGAGTTATCGTAATCAGTATAGATTTGTAAAAGGTGCTTACGAATCAACGGATTTTCTTTTGTACGAGGTGCTAAATCTGAATAAAAGTGCTTGTAATAAGTACTGCGATTTATGCGAAGAACTCGACAAAGAGTTTTGATATCGTATTGATGACGCAGCTTATGCACGGCATCTAATCGTTGCTTGAGTGTGGCGTGAATATGGCAATCGCTTTTTTTAGTATTTGGTTTTCTTCTTCCAGCTGAGCCATACGTTTTTGAAGCTCTTTCACCTGCTTTGCAGTAAGAACTTCACCGTCATCAGTTTCAACAGTTGAATACTGTTTGACCCATCTGGAAAGAGCAGTTTGAGATACGCCGTACTCTTTGATAAGAGAGGCCTGAGTTTTACCATTGTGGTAAAGCTCAACGAGGGTTCGTTTGAAATCCTCATCGTAATGTTGTTTTGTGGACATAAAAGATACCTCCTTTTGGTGTCTATGTTAATAGTAAGTCTATTTAACCAATGTGTCCACTTTTATAAGTATAATGCAGGTAGTACACATGATAAGAATTGCTGTTTGTGATGATGAAAATGTAATTGTGAATCAGATAGAGCATATAATTTCTGAAGTATGCAAGCGGGAAAGCATTCCCGTGAATATTGATGTTTTTTACAGTGGTAGGGAACTCAAAAGGCAGGTTACATCAGGAACAAAGTATGACATCATCTTTTTGGATATTCAGATGAAGGGTGGCGATGGCATCATTGCGGCTGAAAATATACGGAAGGTGGATGATAATGTACTTCTGATTTATGTATCAGGCTATGATAAATATATGATGGAATTGTTCCGGTTGGATGTATTTGGATTTATAAAGAAACCAATCGATGAGGAGATATTGACAAAGACATTTCTGGAAACTTATCAGAGAGTCTGCAGTAAAATGGTCTATTTTACCTTTTCTTATAAGCATGAAGAATATAAAATTCTATGTAAAGAGATTTTATACTTTGAAAGCAATGCCAGGAAAGTTACAATATATACGCAAAACGGGGAGCATTACACATTTAACGGGAAACTGTCAGAGATAGAACAAAAAATGTCAGATGGAAAAATACCTTTTTTGAGAGTACATCAGTCTTATCTGGTAAATTATTATTTGATTAGATCAAGGACAAAAATAGAAATAACGTTGGTAAATGGGAAGAAACTGCCTATAAGCGAAGAACGGCAGAAATACTTTAACCAACAATACAGCCATCTTCTGGGAGGGGAAATCAATGTATAATCAAATAGAAGATATTCTATTAAATATTTCTATTGTTATCGCAACCGTATGGATTGTAAAAAGATTTTGGGGAAGCTTTTTTGAAGAAAAGCAGAATAGTATACTTTCTGTTTCTCTGTGGATTGTTTATTGCATATTCCAATTTTTCTTTGGTTATCATAATGGGCGCCTGCAAATTTTTGCAACCATTCTGAACATTTTACTGATTCTGTCCATAGCGATGGTTGCCTACCAAAGCCGTGGAAAGGAAAAATACTTTTTATTGGCTACATTCTATGCAGGCTGGTCGTTGATTGAGGTCTTTGTCTTTTCCCTAATCAATAGCTTTGACATAGGGGAAAGCCAGCAAAGGGATATTATTGGGTTGGTATTATCGAACATCCTGATGATCCTTTCTGTATATGCACTGTCGATGGTGGCAGAAAAAAGAAAGGAGAGTCCGGTACCGGGAAAATATTATTTTTTTCTCCTGTTGGTGCCAGTGGGAAGCATAGTCATTGCAATCAATGAATTTTGCTCAGAAGGAAAGTCCTTTTTTGCTGTTATCACTATCAGCATTCTTATCTTATTTAATGTCATTATTTTTGAATTGTATGTAAAAATAAATAAAGTTTTTGCTTATGAAAAAGAACATACAGTTTATGCCCAGCAATTTGATATGATCGAAAAAATTACGGTATCGCAAAAAAAGATGTTGGAGGAATTTTATGAGGACAGGCACAATCTGCTGAATAAACTTATTGTTTTAAAAAACAGCGTTGAAAACAGTGATAAAGAGTCTGTAATCAGAAACCTGAATCAGATTATCAAAAACAGCAATATTTCCGAAAACATTTCCAATACCGGCAACAGTACCATTGATTGTCTGATTAATTTCAAATATGCCGTTGCTAAGGAATACGGGATTACATTTCAGTTAAAAATATTTATTCCAGAGGAGCTTTCCATGGAACCATGTGATATTGGCATAGCACTGGGAAATGCACTGGATAATGCAATAGAAGCTGTCCGGGACTGCAGGCAGCACCAAAAGGTGATAGAAATATCCATGGGAGTGAAAAAGCAGGCGCTGGTCATGCTGATAAAGAATCCATATGAGCATGTCTTAAAAAACGACAGAAGCGGAAAATATCAATCCACAAAAACAGAAAGCGGCAGACATGGATATGGATTAAATTCCATAGCAAGAATTGCAGAAAAGTACCAGGGCGAAATTCTAGTGGAAGCACAGGATTCTGTATTTTGCCTGACCGTTGTTATGAATTTGCCGGAAAATTGACAGCTATTGCCGTATTTTTGACATATTAGGGATTATTTTGAGGGGAATATGATACCTGACTTTGGGAGTTGAATCTTAAAATATGGTGCTAAGCCACGGATTAAAACCTGTGGCTTAGCATTTTTTCTGATGTCTCCGTCGTTTAAAAAGTAGGAACTTAACGGCAGGCCGATAAGTGCTGAAAATTCTTTTATAAATTTAGAACCCCGTGCAAGGTTGATATACTTTCGGTCTGATATTTTACAACTCGGAACTCATGGATAAAATTAAAGATATCCTAAAGACGGATGACCGTTGTCATGAATCTACTGGAAAATTGACGGCTATTGCCGTATTTTTGACATATTAGTGATTATCTTGCGGGGAATATGATATGATTACAAAAATAGTTCATTAAGGGGTAAACGAAGAAGAGAACGAGTGTTTTAAAATAAAGCTGATGAAATATTTATGCTTGGATTTTTTTATCGGAATAGTTTGCACTATATTTGAAAAGGATAGCTACTTCTTGGAGCTAAATATAATATTTTTAATAGTTGTAATCACAATGCTGATAGGGAAATGCAGAAATCATTTGAAAAATGTATGTAAAAGCTATGTTCCAGGAAAAGGTCTCTGGTAGCTGGGTCAATGTGGAATCATGGGAAGATTCGAGCAATACCATAACAGCATCTGGCTTGGAAATATATCTGGTTTCCAGAGGTACATATCGAGTTACAATGACGTGTAGTGTTAATGGAGAAATTAAAACGGCAACATCGGCAGAAAAGAATTATCAGTTTGTAGAAAAATGTAATGTGTATTGCAGGTGGGGAAATCTGCTTTGCAACTATGGATGGGAGTGGTGCCCATGAAGAGTCTATAATGGCGAGAAATTTGAGAAGTGAAACGGAGGAGATTTTGAATGAAAATATTGACAAAAGTTATGGATTTACTTGCATTATCGGTTATCTTGTCTTTTATGATTTTGATGTTTTCAGGATGCCAGATGGCTTCCGGTACTCTTTCCGAAAAGGAAATTACTGTGTTTAACACAGAATTTTTCAATGGTGACATAACGAACATGAACAATATGCTGTTATCCAGCGAGTATAGTCAACCAGATGAAATTAACTTGTTTGAGTTATTTTATAATGGCGTTGGAGGAGCGTTTGGCGAAGTATCGGAGGATGAACTGTCAATGCTGACAGAGTTATGTAGTGATGCCCCGTATTTGGATATCATAAAAATCACGGCAAATGAAATGGATGCTTTTTTGCAGGAAAAAATGGGAATAAGTCTGGCGGAGACAAAAAAGACAGGCTTGGACAGTTTCTATTATTTGGAGCAATATGACAGTTACTATCTGATTATGGGAGACTCGAATTTTGATTGGTGTATGGTTACTTCCGGAACTTGGGAGTCAAATAACAAACTCATACTGAAATACGAAAAAGAGTATGAGGGGGGGCAATGGGTGGTCATTTTACAAAAGACGGATGATGGTTATTTGTTTATTTCTAACCAGAAGGCAGATTAAACAAGTTCAGACGAGAAAGAGAGGTATTTTATGAAGAGAAAAGAGGAAGCAATGAAAAAGTATATTGCGAGTTTTTTAGCTATTTGTATGATCTTTGTTATGGTTCCGATTTTGCCCGCAGAGGCGGCTGGCCTGGAAGATACAGAAAGGGTGGAGATACTTGGGTAGAAAGCTACATGGATAGTCGGGAAACAGCAGTCATGACCGGGGACACGGAAAGCTTGAGAACAGTGGCTGTCAACGGCATCGTGAACGATGAAAATGCTCACAGAATTACATTGTCCGAAAATAACGTCAGCGTTTCTGATATGTCTTTTCAAATTTCTGGGATTGACATAGAGGATACAATAACTTTTGTGACATTATATGAGAGCATGGAATATGTAGATGACGGTGTTGTGAAGACTGCAGACATTGAACACAACCTGACTATCATGTACGATGAGGCATATGATGTAGCCAAAGTAGTGTCTGACAGTTATAGGGAGACTGTGTCAGGATTCCAATCCTGTTCTTATGTTTCTGAAGAAATTCAAGCTGTTAGTGAAGCGTTATACAGCTTGAATTCCATAAATACTGATTATTGTGCTGAAATTGTCAGAGTTGCAGAATCCCAGGTTGGGTATAAAGAAAAGGCTTCCAATTCAGACTTGGATAGTTTCACAGCGAACGCCGGTTCTGCAAACTAAAAGGTAATGTAAACCGAATTATGAAAAAATCGTATTCCTTTCCATTGGGGTGAACGATTATATTTTGCTTACGAAAGCCCCGTCAAGGTTGAATTTAACGGCTTTCAGTCCGGTCTTGACTGATCTTCCGATGCAAAATTTTGGTCACCCAAGCCAAAGAAAGGGGAGGTAAAGGCACAGCCTTGGAACACTTGATTTTACTGGAGTTGGGGTGATTTTGAGCGTATAAAGTTGACACTACCTATAAAAAATGGGAGGGTGAAATATGAAGAAAAGAATAATATCTTTGGCAATTGCTGTTATGTTCGGATGCTCTATTTATACTTCTGCTATTACTACATATGCAGAAGAAGCATGTGGAGAAACGGATACTGTGAGCAAGGGAACTTTACTTTATGAGACAGAGGTAATAACACAAAAAGATTATGACGAAGGATTCCAAAATTATGCCCTTTCTGCAGCAACAGTAGACTTGGCAGTAAGTATGCACACTTTTTCCAACAATAATTTGGCAAATGTTGTCGGTGTTGTAAGAGATTATGATACAGAAGCCTTTATTCCAAATGCTACAATTTCTGTAGATGGGGAAGTTGCGGTCATTACGGGTGAAGATGGACGTTTTCAAATAAAAAATCTCCCTTCAGGAACATACGATTGGGAAATAAATGCAGCAGGGTATTTTGCGGCAAATTATAGTAATTATGATGTTGACAGTGCGGATGGAACTACAATTTTTACATTCTATATAAATGATGACTTTTCTGTTTCGCAGGATAGAGAAGAAATAATGCATGATATAGGAGGACAAACTGTACTGCCTTCTATTATAGATAGAGGAAATTTTGCAACATCATCTGTTGCCAGAGCAATGAGTTCTGTTCCGGATGTAAGCAATTCTATTGCGGTTTACTATAATAATCAAACAAAAACTGTTGATAGAGAGACATATATCTATACTGTATTATCTTCGGAACTTTACGGAAAAAGTTATTACACTGGTAAAGGACTAACTTCAACACAGGTTAGTGAATTGTATGAAGCACAGGCAGTGGCGGCAAACACCTTCTTAGAGTATGCGCTGAGTGTTTATTCGAATCATTCGGGTAAAGATTATAAGGTTTGCTCATCTTCTTGTTGTCAGGTATATGATCCTACTAAGGTTACCGAGGAGGCAATAGATGCAACGGCAAATATTTTTTATACTTCTGGAGGTAAATCTAAAACGGATATTGTAATGTATAAACCATCATCTACAACTTATGATTATATTTGGGGTGCCTTTTTCTCAAGCTGTAGTGGTAATGGAACAAAAGATCATTCTACGCAGCCTGCTTTGAAAGCTGTAAGTTGCACAGATATTGCAACTGGTGCGGGAGGACATCGTTACGGGCTATGTCAAATGGGTGCCGCATTGCGTGCAAAAAATGGTGATTCCGCATCGAATATTTTGTTGTATTATTACACTGATTGCAGGATCATATCCTGCACATTAAAATAGAAAATGTGCCAGAAAGAGATTAAGACGAGTATGGGTAAGATGAAAAATAAGGTTTTGCCGGTCTCTGTTCTTGTGTTGTTTATGCTGATGTGCATCAATGCGTGTGGAATATCGAAATCCAGGGATAGTGCTGATATGGTCTCAGAGCTTAATAACAGGATTATAGAAAAGGTAGCAGAGAATTACGAAGAAGGTAACATCAGTGCATTAGATATTGTTATAGTTCGGATTGATTTTGGTTCTTTCTCGCAAGATAATGCCAGTGAAATATTCGTGTTATGCAAGATTTTGAATACCCCTCATGTTGCAGGATTGGATAAAACGGTGGGTATCCTTTTAGATGCTGATTCATTAGAAATGGTAGCATATAAGGAGTTTGCGGCTGATAAAGTAGTTATAAACTGTATTCAAGCGAGTGACGGACAAAGCAGAATATTGGTATCAAAAACCACAACATATCAAGGAATATCAACACAGGAAATTCAGCTTTTAGCTGTCGAAGGCAGTCAATGGGTAGAAATTCCGATAGATGCGCTAAAGATCATTGGAGATGAATCTTTTTATTATATGGATATAGTAGATGATTTGATTATTGTGGCATCTGAGGATAAATTGATAAGTTCTGAAGAAATCGTAGCAGTATTAAAGTGGAACCCTGAGACAGAGCAGTTTGTTTTGGAACAGTAACGGGTTTGGCGGTGTGCAAGTCCAAATTATTAAATAACAATGTGCATAAAGAAAAGCGGAAATCTGGCTATATTAGATGAAATCACCATGACCACTAATTCCTTTGTCTATCAGAATGCTGAAAGCGGTGATGCTAAAGTTTAATTTTTATTTAAAACCGTATTTTCCAAAGAGGGAAGAAGTTCGGCAACCGTAACTTTTTCCACGGAGTCAGCTTTCGTACCTTTTGTTTTAGGCTTCTTAACCCTGGTTTTAAGAGGAGAAAACCGGCGCATTTTAAACTCTGGTTTAACCATTATCACCGTCAGAAATCCAGAAGTAAACAAAAGTAAACATATTATTTGATACTTTGAGAAATCAAAAAAATCGGAAACGCTGTATTTATCAGCATTTCCGACCCTTTTAACCTAATAGCGAGAGGGGGATTCGAACCCTCGACACTGCGGGTATGAACCGCATGCTCTAGCCAACTGAGCTATCTCGCCATATGACCAACCGAAGTTGGAATGGAACCTATAGGGCTCGAACCTATGACCCTCTGCTTGTAAGGCAGATGCTCTCCCAGCTGAGCTAAGATTCCATTTCGTTGCTCTCGCAACCGACCTGTTCAGTATACAATGCGTGTCCCACTTTGTCAACACGTTTTTTGATATTTTTGTAAAAATTTTGTATGCAATTAGAACAATAATAGCAAAAAGCAGGAAATTACAGGGCTTTCTTTACACTGATAGCCTTCATGGGGCACATTTCCTGACAACAGAAGCAGGAGATGCAGCCTTTTCTCTTGAATTTCGCCTTGCGATTTTCGATTCTGATGACATGTGCCGGACAGCTTTCCGCACATTTTCCGCATCCCACGCATTTCTCCGGGGTCAGCTGCGGATAGGATTTCAACAGTCGGGAAGCCACGAACATGAAAGGCTTGCGTAAAAATTTCGGCACACCGTTGGTAAAATCTAATTTTATGGTATCCGGCTTCTGAAAAGGAGATAAGCCTTCCGGAACCGGATCTCCCACAAGCGCCAACTCCTTAGGGCGAGCCAGACCTTTTTCCAGTGCCTGACGCAGCATGACGATCTCTGTAGGTTCTAATCCCATAAGTTTTGCGGCGAAGCAGTCCTGGGTATAGAAATCTTTTGCCGCCAGCAGCATATGCAAAGGATGCGAAGTGCCGCCGGTGGGACCGTTACCCTCCATGGCATCAATGGCGTCAATGACGGTGAGATTGGGAGCTACGGTCTGAGCCAGTTCTAAGAGCATGTTGGAGAAATCTTCGATCTCCGGCCAGCGGTAGTGCATCTGGGGCTTTTCCAGACCGGGGATGGTGCCGAAGAGATTCTTGATGCCGCCGGAATAGCCGGTCATGGCATGGGTCTTCAGTTTACAGATATTAATGATATAATCGGCTTCCACGATAGGAGTGATCAGGTGGAAACTGTGATTTTTAAATCCTGCCGGACAATTTACGGTCTGTGCGGAAAAGTCCATGTTGAGTTCAGCACCTTCGCCCAGAGTATCCATGCCGCATACGTGATATACGTGTTTCATGGCTTCGGCATTGTAGAGACCGCCGGAACTTTCCGCAATGGTGATGTGCTGCATGCCCTGCTCTCGCAGCCACCTGATCACAGCTTTTATGACCAGAGGGTGGGTCGTGGCGGGAAAATCCGGGGATTTCGCCATGACGAGGTTGGGCTTGATGACGATCTTCATCTCCGGGCGTAAATCTGTGGCGATGTGCAGCGCCTCCATGCTTTTGCAGATGGCGGGATAGATCAGTTCTTCGTTATATTCCGGTACGATGTGTAATGTCTGTATCATAAAATCTCCATTCTGCCGCCGAACGGCATAAATAGTAATGCGAAATTTAGGTTATTCTGCTTTGGAAGCATTACTTTTTATTATATGGTAAACGAAATCACTTGTTTTTTCAATGCTTCCGTGCTATACTACGAAATGTTGTTGAGATTTGATGGAAGAAATCAGAAGCGCATCGCAATGATTTCTTTTTTTGTGCAACAATTCAGAACCAAGGTGATTTTCATGAAGATGCGATTTTGCGAATGAAGTTCTGAAGGTTGCCACGATTTTGAATTTAAAGGAGTATTTCGTGAGTTATTTTTTGGAAAATGAAGAAGTGAACGAAGCAGTAGAAGAAGTGAAAGCGCAGGACGGCATTGCCTCCATCGAGCCGTTGCTGGACAACCGTATTGTCCGTGCGATCCGGGAGATGGGGTTTGAAAAGCTGTCTCCGATCCAGGAGCAGGCGATTCCCTATTTATTACAGGGGGAGGACATCATCGGACAGGCCCAGACCGGTACGGGCAAGACTGCTGCATTCGGCATTCCGGCGATCCAGCACATTAATCCGGATGTGAAAAAGTTACAGACCATTATCTTGTGCCCCACCAGAGAACTGGCGATCCAGGCAGCGGAAGAACTGCGGAAAATCGCAAAATACATGCACGGCATTAAGGTACTGCCGGTCTACGGAGGACAGGATATCAGCCGTCAGATCGCGGGACTGCGGGGCGTACAGATTATCGTGGGAACCCCGGGACGTGTCATGGACCATATGCGCAGACGCACTATTAAGCTGGATCTGGTGAACATGGTGGTATTGGATGAGGCAGATGAGATGCTGAACATGGGCTTCCGTGAGGACATGGAGCTGATCTTGGGACAGATTCCCGGAGAGCACCAGACCGCACTGTTCTCCGCTACCATGCCGAAGCCGATCCTGGAGATCACGGACCGGTTCCAGAAGGATGCAAAAATAGTAAAAGTAGCGGCAAAAGAACTGACGATTCCGTTGGTATCCCAGAAATTCTACCGTGTGAAAAATCAGGACAAGGATGCAGCCTGTGTAAGACTGTTAGAGTACTATCAGCCGAAGCTGACCCTGATCTTCTGTAATACGAAGAAAAAGGTGGACGAACTGGCGGATCTGTTGAAGCAGCAGGGCTTTCAGGCAGAAGGGCTGCATGGCGATCTGTCCCAGGCACAGCGTGATGTGGCCATGAACCGTTTCCGTAACGGCGGAGCCAGCATTCTGATCGCTACGGATGTGGCAGCCAGAGGGATTGATGTGGATGATGTGGAAGCTGTCATCAATTACGATATTCCACAGGATATTGAGTACTATGTGCACCGTATCGGCAGAACCGGCCGTGCCGGTAGAAAGGGCAGATCCTTTACTTTTGCCAACAGCAGGGAAATTGGCAAGATCCGTGAGATCGAGAGAGTCTGTCATACCACCATTACCGAGAAAAAGCTTCCCGGAGCTGCGAAGGTGCTGAAAGCGAAAGCAGACAAATATCTGAACAAGGCATGGGAACTGCATGAGCATGAAGACATCGAGCTGATGAAGAGCTTTTTACAGCGGAAAATGGAAGAGGAAGGCTGTGATGCACTGGATCTGGCGGCAGCCATGCTGAAATATCAGGTCGGCGACAAGGGCGAGGAGATCGCCGCAGATGATTATGTACAGCACCGCGGACGGTTCGGAGAGAAGGGACGTTTCGGCAGAGGAGACGGCAGACGGAGGTTCAGCCGCGAAGACGGGGACCGCAGAAGATTCGGCCGCAGTGACAGAGACCGCAGAGATGATGGCAGCACCGGTTCCGGCGAGGACAGAAGACGTCGCAGAGACGAGAACCGCGAGGACGGAAGAAAATGGGGCGGCCGCGACAGAAAGGCAGCGGACCGTAAATACTCCGGGGACAGAGCGGAGAGAGAAGTAAAAAAGAGAAAGAAGCGGGAAGAGCCGGGCATCGGCAACAGCTTCCCCAAGAGAAAAAAATCTTAAGTAGATGAGGAATTTTATGTATTTGCCGCAAAAGCCGCAGTTGTGCTTTCGCGGCAAATCGTGTATAGTTAGGAAAGAATAGATAGGCATAATTCAGAAAGGTCTGCGGTATGAAAACACTGAAAAAACAGATACCTTATATCCTGTTGGGAGCCACACTTCTGCTCCTTTTGGGACTTAATATTATCAGCCAGGATCACTGGCTGGATTCCGATATGGCGGCGGAGATGATCTTTTCCCGGATCCTTTCCGAAGAGAATCACATTTTTTCCACGACGAACTGGTATTATTCCACGGAGTTCCGTGTGCTGTATACACAGCTGATCATGGGACCGCTGTTCCGGATCTGCAACAACTGGCATGTGATCCGCACGATCACGAATCTGGTGTTTTACGGGCTGATGCTGGCTTCCTATTATTATTTTATGAAGCCGTTAAAGGTATCCAGAGGGCTTACGGTGTTAAGCTCCTGTCTGTTGCTTCTGCCTTTTTCCGAGACCATGATGACACACATGCAAATGGGCAATACCTACATGTCCCATGTGATTCTGGTGTTGTGGTTCTTCGGTATGTATCTGCGGCTGTGCAGTGGAGAATACAGTACAAAACGCAAGGTCAGCCTGTGGATATTCTATGTACTACTGGCTATTGTCTGTGGAATGTCCGGCGTACGTTACCTGCTGGCATTACAGTGCCCGCTGGTACTGACTTCCTTTTTCTATCTGTTGAGTGGTGAGGAGTTCCAGAGTTTCCGGGGAGAGATGACAAAGGCGCATTTTCGCACCTTGCTGCCTACGACCCGGATGAAATATTTTCTCTACAGTGTAGTGGGAGCGTTTTTCGCAGTAGCGGGCTACGGCATTAATGTGGTATGGATCAGCCATAAATATGTGTTCCAGACCTACGGTGCCACGAATTTCATCGCTCTGTACCACGGGGTGCTGTTTGACCGGATCCAGAATGCAGCAGGCTGTCTGTTAATGCTTTTTGGTTATATTCCCGACAAGGGCTTTTTATCCCTGCGTGGTATTGTGACCATGGCGGCTTTCGCAATGCTGTGCATCTACGGATATGTTACGGTGAAGAACGGAAAGATAAAGCAGAGTACAGGATTTCGCAGCCTGATCACACTTTTCCTGAAAGTCAGCTTTGTCCTGAATCTGTTTGTGTTTATTTTCACCACCAGTACCATGGTGCCACGGTATTATATTACGATTTTTATTTTTGCACTGCCGGTATTGTGCTTTTATCTGGAAGAGGAGAAAATGCCATTTGACCGTCTGGCGGTGACGGCGCTGCTTACAATCTGTCTGATCCTTGGTACGGGTAAAACGGTGATGTCTTTCCTGACGGTGGACAAGAACGAAACGAAGCGTCCCGTGGCGCAGTTCCTTGCGGAAAACGGGTATGATTTTGGCTTTGCTACTTATAATAATGCCAATATCATTACAGAGCTTACCAATGGCGAAGTGGAGATCGGCAACATCGGAGATCCCGAACATCTGGAATATTTTAAGTGGTCTTCTCCCATGAAATATTATGAGGAAGGGTATCATACCGGGGAGACATTCCTGCTTCTGACGTCGGAGGAATGCGCGGAATATGCATCGGCGCCAGCGCTGAAACAGGGCAAAAAGGTGTATGAGGACGGCAGTTATACGGTCTATGTATTTGACAGTACGGAGGATCTGATGGACTGTGCTGTGGCGAGAAAATAAGGACAGAATTTTAGAATATTGCAGACGATATTGACACCCGGCACCGTCCGGATCCGGGCATAGAGACCTGGGAATTGTCCGGTTGGAAAATTTGGTAAGACGATGGGACCGGTGGTTTTTGAAAACAGATAGCGCCTGCGGAAAGGTTGTAAGTATGAGAATCGGAATGGGATATGATGTACACCGTCTGGTGGAGGGAAGAGACCTGATCATCGGTGGCGTGAAAATACCTTATGAAAAGGGGCTCCTGGGACATTCGGATGCGGATGTCCTGCTCCATGCCATCATGGATGCACTGCTGGGAGCAGCGGCACTGGGAGATATCGGAAAGCATTTTCCGGATACGGATCCCGCGTACAAGGGCATTTCTTCTATAAAATTGTTGGAAAAAGTGGGAGAACTGCTGGAAGAGAATCATGTGTTCATTGAAAATATTGATGCAACGATCATCGCGCAGGCACCGAAGATGCGCCCCCACATTGATACCATGCGGGAAAATATCGCCAAGGCTCTGCTGATTGATGTGGGGCAGGTCAATGTGAAAGCCACTACCGAGGAAGGACTGGGATTTACCGGCAGCGGAGAGGGGATTTCCTCTCAGGCAATTTGTCTGGTGACTACGCCCTTTGATCTTACGGCACAGGCGGTGCAGGGAGGATGTGGAAGCTGCGGAGGATGCCCGAAGAGCTGATAATTTCGGGAAATAAGAACTTGACAAACGGGTCGGTAGGATATAGACTTTAATTAGAACAAGGTCTGTATGCTATCGACCTTTTATGATGTGATGAGCGCAAGAGAACCAATAGGATTACATCATTGGCAAGCACTGGATTAAGAAGGATACAAGGAGGAACGGGAATGTATCAGATGACGGAGACAGAATACAAATTTGCAGAGTTGATCTGGGAGGAGGAACCCATCGGTTCCGGAGAACTGGTAAAACAGTGCGCGGAGAAATTCGGCTGGAAGAAATCCACTACCTATACGTTTATTAAAAAGCTTTGTGAGAACGGTATTTTCAAAAATGAGAATGCCATCGTATCTTCCGTATTGAATAAGGAGGAATACCACAGAGCCCAGGGGGAGGCTTTCGTGGAGAAGGCTTATGGCGGTTCGCTGCCGAAGATGATAGCCGCATTTATCCAGAGCAAGAAGCTCAGCGCAGCACAGATTGCCGAGATTGAAGCCATGATCGAGGATTATAAGGGGTAGGGGTTGACAAAATACTATTGTGATATTAAAGGTTCTATGCTAAGATAAATTGCATAGGACCTTTTTCTATTATCAGATCTATTTTCTATTAGAATCCAATGTCGGAGAAATTTTCCAATCCATTGAAATTAAGTAGAAAATATACTTTTAACTTCATTTTTGCAACTAAAAACAGTTGCAAAAAACAGGCAGAAAAAATATAATATAATTAACAAGGGGTACAAATGGGACAAAAGGAAAAACTAATTGAACAGTTAAAAAGCAGACCGAAGACATTTACCTTTCATGATGCGGAAGTTTTATTGGATTATTTGGAATTTACGAAATCCAATAAGGGGAAAACCAGTGGTTCCAGAGTAATGTTTATCAGTGAGGAGCACGGGAGTATATTACTGCATAAGCCGCATCCGCAAAAGGAATTGAAAGCATACCAGGTCAGACAATTATGTGATCTGTTGGAACAGGAGGGATTGATTTGAAAAATACGATGGAATATAAAGGGTATGTCGGCAGCGTAGAATTTTCCGAGGAGGATGGGATTTTTTTCGGAAAGGTAATGGGGATCCGTTCGCTGATCTCTTATGAGGGAACCGATGCCAGGAGTCTGGTAGAGGATTTTCATGGGGCGGTAGATGATTATCTGCAACTGTGTGAAGGACAGGGGAAAGCTCCGGAAAAAGCATACAAGGGAAGCTTTAATATCCGGATCGCACCTGAGACTCATAAGCAGCTTGTGATCCATGCGACTGCATGCCAGATGTCACTGAATGAATATGTGAGGGAAACCTTGGAAAAATCAGTGATGTAGGAAACTCCGGGGTTGACAAAACCCGTATTTTTGCATATCTTATTTAGTAGGAATTATCATTTATAGAATAAAGGCATGGAACAGGAAAAGTACTTTTAGGTAGGATGCCAGAGAGAAGCCGTTAGAAGCTGGGAGCGGCTTTCGTCCGAGGAAAAGGAAGTGCGCCTGTGAGCTGATCCGGGGAACGTTAACAGTAATCAGTATCCGGATCCGGTAAGCATCCGTTATATGCACGGTGTTCTACACAGGGCGTAGAACGCCAGAGGGAAGGGCGTTGTCCCTTAAGTAGAGTGGAACCGCGGATAAATTCGTCTCTAAGATGAAATTTATCCGCGGTATTTTTTTCGAGGTGAGAACATGGGCATCATCAAAAATTTAAAAGAAGAAGTCCGTATTATCAAGGAGCGTGATCCGGCGATCCATTCCTCCATGGAGGTACTTTTGTATCCCAGTTTCAAAGTCATGATCCATTACAGACTGGCGCATAAGCTGTATGTGAGCGGACATTATTTCTGGGCCAGATATATTTCCCAGCGCGGTGTGCGCAAGACCGGCATTGAGATCCATCCCGGCGCGCAGATCGGCAAGGGATTTTTCATCGATCACGGTAACGGTGTCATCATTGGTGAGACTACCATTATCGGCGATAATGTGACCCTGTATCAGGGAGTGACACTGGGAGGAACCGGTAAGGAGCACGGCAAGCGTCATCCGACCATCGGCAACAACGTCATGATCAGTGCGGGTGCGAAAGTACTGGGTTCCTTTACCATCGGAGATAATTCGAAGATCGGTGCCGGAAGCGTGGTCTTAAGTGAAGTGCCTCCCGGATCTACGGTGGTAGGTGTACCGGGACGTGTGGTGAAGCGTAACAACGCAAGCCTCCCCCAGGAGACCATGAACCAGACAGATCTCCCCGATCCGGTGCGGGAAGACATCACGGTACTGCAGCGTGAGAACTCCGAACTGACCAACCGCGTGCTGGAGATGGAAGATGAATTAAAGCAGCTGCGCAGGCTGGTGGTAATGAGTGCGGAGACCGGGGAACAGCCCCAATCTGCAGAAAATGACAAGACAGTGTGATAAAATAAAGATATATCATTGCAAAAATCGCAATCAGGAAAGGATAAACAATGAGCATTCAAATCTACAACACCTTAAGCAAGAGAGAAGAAGAATTTAAGCCCTTAGAGCCGGGCAAGGTAAAAATGTATGTCTGCGGGCCTACCGTATACAATCTGATCCACATCGGCAATGCCCGCCCCATGATCGTATTTGATACGGTGCGCCGTTACATGGAATACAAGGGTTACGAAGTAAACTATGTATCCAACTTCACAGATGTGGATGACAAGATCATCAAGAAAGCAAATGAAGAGGGTGTGGAGCCCAGCGTGATCTCCGAGCGCTATATCGCAGAGTGTAAAAAGGACATGGAGGGCATGAACATCAAGCCCGCTACCAAGAACCCTAAGGCTACCGAGGAGATCGGCGGCATGCTGGATATGATCCAGACTCTGATTGACAAGGGGCATGCGTATCCCGCAGCGGATGGTACGGTATATTTCCGGACCAGAAGCTTCAAGGACTACGGCAAGTTGTCTCACAAGAACCTGGACGATCTGCAGGGCGGTAACCGTTCCCTGTTAGTCTCCGGTGAAGATCAGAAGGAAGATCCCCTGGATTTCGTATTGTGGAAGCCGAAGAAAGAAGGCGAGCCTTACTGGGATTCCTGCTGGTGTCAGGGCCGTCCCGGCTGGCACATCGAGTGCTCTGTTATGAGTAAGCGTTATCTGGGTGAGGAGATAGATATTCATGCCGGTGGCGAAGATCTGATCTTCCCTCATCACGAGAATGAAATCGCACAGTCCGAGGCTGCCAATGACAAGCCTTTTGCAAGATACTGGATGCACAATGCATTCCTGAACATTGACAACCGCAAGATGTCCAAGTCTCTGGGCAACTTCTTTACTGTTCGTGAGATCTCCGAAAAATATGATCTGCAGGTACTTCGTTTCTTCATGCTGTCCGCACATTACAGAAGCCCGCTGAATTTCAGTGCCGATCTGATGGAAGCAGCAAAGAACGGCTACGAGAGAATCGTTACCAGCGTGGATAACCTGAAGTTCCTGCTGGAAAAGGCAGCAGATGCCGAAATGTCCGAAGAAGAGAAGCAGTTAGTTACCGAGGCACAGGGCTTTGAGACCAAATTCGATGAAGCTATGGACGATGATTTCAACACTGCGGATGCGTTGGCAGCTATCTTCGAGCTGGTAAAATTCGTCAACTCCAATGCGAAAGCAGACAGCAGCAAGGCATTTCTGGAGGCTCTGAAACAGGAAATCGTGACTCTGTCCGATATCTGTGGACTGATCGTAGACAAGAAAGCGGAAATGTTGGACAGCGATATCGAGGCACTGATTGAAGAGCGTCAGGCAGCCAGAAAGGCGAAGAATTTCGCAAGAGCCGACGAGATCCGTGACGAGCTGTTAGCCAAAGGCATTGTGCTGGAAGATACCAGAGAGGGTGTAAAATGGAAGAGAGCATAACCCTTCTTACGAAAATAAAGGAAGCATTTGCCTGCGAAGGACAGGATGTCCGGGCGTATTCTCCGCTGACACTGGCCTATATCGGAGACGGGATTTATGAGCTGGTGATCCGCAGCGTGGTGGTGGAGAGAGCTAACCGTTCCGCCAATGATCTGCATAAAAAGACGACACGTTATGTAAAGGCACCGGCGCAGTCTGCCATGATCGAGGCACTGCTTCCGGAACTGACGGAGGAAGAGGAAGCGGTGTACCGCAGAGGACGCAACGCCAAATCATACACCACCGCGAAAAACGCTTCCGTGGCAGATTACCGCAGAGCTACCGGTTTTGAAGCACTGATGGGCTATCTGTACCTGACGGGACAGATCGACCGGATGCTGCAGTTGATCAAAGACGGCATCCGTCTGGCAGGCATGGAACTGTAATAAAAATTCACAATAGAAAGGACAAACATGGGATATCAGGAATTTACCATAGAAGGCAGAAATGCCGTGATCGAGGCCTATCGTGCGGGCAAACCCATTGACAAGCTGTTTATTCTGGATGGCTGTCAGGATGGCCCCATGATGACTATTAAAAGAGAAGCAAAAAAAACATGACACGTTAGTAAAATATGTGACTAAGGAGCGTCTGGATCAATTATCCGAGACCGGAAAGCATCAGGGAGTTATCGCCTATGCGGCCGCTTACGAGTATGCAGAGGTGGACGATATTCTGGAAGCAGCAAGAAAAAAGGGCGAGCCGCCTTTTATTTTCCTGCTGGATAATATCGAGGATCCACACAATCTGGGAGCTATCATCCGTACCGCCAATCTGGCAGGAGCCCACGGTGTCATCATTCCGAAGAACCGCGCAGCAGGACTGACCGCGACGGTAGCCAGAACCTCCGCGGGAGCGCTGAACTATACGCCGGTAGCAAAGGTGACGAATCTGGCCAAGACCATTGAAGAACTGAAAAAGGAAGGACTGTGGTTCGTGTGCGCCGATATGGGCGGTACCACCATGTATGATCTGAATCTCAAAGGCCCCATTGGTCTGGTCATCGGCAATGAAGGTGAGGGCGTAGGACGTCTGGTGAAGGAAAAATGCGATATGGTGGCATCCATTCCCATGAAGGGGGATATCGATTCCCTCAATGCTTCCGTGGCAACAGGCGTACTGGCTTATGAGATCGTGCGTCAGAGATTACAGGCGTAATATAGGAGTGGAAAAAAAGGGGAAAGCATGGCAGAGCATTTCAAATATGAAGAGATGACGGATGAAGAACTCATCGACCAGCTGCGGGAAGGTGACAGACAGGTGATGGATTACATCTGCGACAAGTATAAAAATCTGGTGCGAAGCAAGGCAAAATCCATGTATATTCTGGGCGGAGACAGCGAAGATCTGATCCAGGAAGGGATGATCGGGCTGTTCAAGGCAGTGCGGGATTATGACTGCGGCAGAGATGCCAGCTTTTATACCTTTGCAGATCTGTGTATCAGCAGACAGATGTACACGGCAGTGCAGGCTTCCAAGCGCCTGAAGCACTCACCGCTCAACAGCTATGTATCTCTGTATGAGCGAAGCAGCGAGGGCACGGACAATGAGGAGAAAAATCTTATTGAGGCTCTGGCGGCCAGAACCCAGATGAGTCCGGAGGAACTGTTCCTGGACAAGGAGCGGGTGGAAGATCTGGAGAGAGCTATTGAGACAGAACTCAGCAGCTTTGAAAAACAGGTGCTGGATTTGTACCTGACGGGAATGAGCTATACCCAGATCGCCAAGGTGCTGGGAAGAGACGAAAAGTCTACGGACAATGCCTTACAGCGTTTGAAGAGCAAAATCCGGAGACTGGTGTGATGCAAAATAATGAGAGAAGAGAACACATTCTTGAAAAAATTTTTCAGGAATGTGTTTATTATTGCATAGGAAATTGTTCCTATGCAATAATAAACGCTCCGCAGGGATCGCACTGCAGCGGAACGGTATTATGCCGCAAAAGCGACCCGCCGCAGGTGGAGAATCTTGCGAGCATGATTCGTTTTATAGTTTTTTAATAGAATCTGCAGAGTTGGAATATTGACTTAAAACCCGGCATAGGAGTATACTGCAAATGCTGACCGACCGGCCGGTCGGTTAATAAAGCAAATACATATTCATAACTATTCAGAACCACATTCGCAAAACCGCCTCTGCGAGGCTGTACTGAATAACATGCCTGCATGTTATTTGCTCATGGTGGTTACTTTCGGTGGTTACTTTCGCCCATTGGCTCTGGATAGTTACACATATTTCAGAAAGGCGAAAAGATCATGCACAATACATGGAAAAGAAATTGCAGCGTCGGAATGGCGTTGTTGATGGGAGGCAGTCTGTTGCTCGGAGGCTGCGGCAGCAATGGGGCACAGGATGCTGTGGAGACTTCTGCGGTAGTCGTGGATATGAAGCAGGCCCAGACCGGAAAACTGACCTTGCAGAACAGCTTTGTGGGAACGGTTTCTCCCCAGGAGATGGTCTATGTCATTCCCTTTACTTCCGGTACAGTGACGGATACTTATTTTGAGGTGGGAGATCAGGTCAATGCCGGGGATGTTTTGTTCAAAATCGATGACTCTGCAGCAAAACTGCAGTTAGAACAGGCACAGCTCAGTGCGGCCAATGTAAGGCAGCAGGCAGACAGTGCCCTGACCACCCAGCAGGAATCCGCCAATATCCAGATGGATAGCAGCAGAGTGCAGGCACAGTCCGGGTATGATCAGGCACAGATCGCGTATGTCCAGGCGAAAAATGCCTATGACCAGAACTATGATGATCTTTCAGATCAGATCGACGCATGCAATGCAAATATTACACAGCTGGAAAATGCCATAAAAGCAGCGTCATCCAGTGTGAGCGGCGGAAATGCGTCAAGTGTTGTGCAGATGAAGACGCAGATCGAGACACTGAAAGGAACGAAGAAACAGCTGGAGTCCAGCAGAAATTCTCTGGTGGCCGGATTACAGCAGGCGGAATCCGCTTACAATGCAGCAAAGAGCAGCATGAATATTGTGGATCGTTCCCAGGCATTGTCCCAGGGACAGGCACTGGAGGATACGAAGAAGCAGCTGTCCACCAGTGAACAGCTGGCAAATGTGGGCGTGGAAAGTGCGGAACTGGCATTATCCTACTACACTGTCAAGGCTCCCATCTCCGGTACAATCCAGAGCAAGGGAGTGGAAGTCAACGGCATTGCCGGAAGCAGCAATCCTGCGTACACCATTGCCAATGAAAATATGATGACCGTGACTTTTCAGGTCAGCGAAGCTGTGAAAAATACACTGACCATGGGGCAGGAAGTGACCGTGGAGCGGGGAACCACCAGCTACGCCGGCAGCATCACCGAAATCGGTGTGGCAGTGAATCAGCAGACCGGCCTGTTCCAGATCAAGGCAGCGGTAAATGCCAATGGCAGCGATCTGCCCAGCGGTGTATCCGTGAAGCTGACTACCGATACCTATCATACGAACGACAGTGCGGTGCTGATCCCTTATGATGCAGTGTACTATGATAATACCGGTTCTTATGTATACTTAAGTGTGGACGGCAAGGCCGTGAAGACCTATGTGACCACAGATCTGTTTGATGATACACAGATTTCTGTTACTGAGGGAATACAGCCCGGAGATACCGTGATCACCAGCTGGTCTCCCAAGCTGATGAACGGTGTGGAAGTCACCGCACCGGTGAAGGCAGAAGAGTAGGGGAGGCAGCAGAATGAATTTGACAAAGCTAGCTCTGAAAAGACCGGTGTCCTGTTTCCTTGTGATCCTGGCACTGGCAGTATTCGGCATCAGCTCCATTTTTGGTTTCAAGATGGAACTGACGCCCGACATTGAGATGCCCATGCTCATTGTCATGGCTACCTATCCCGGCGCAGACCCGGAGAGCGTGGATGAACTCGTGGCATCCGTTATCGAAGATTCCGGTTCCACCCTGAGCGGTGTGGATTCCGTGAATTCCTATTCCTTTGAAAATTATTGTATGGTCTTGTTCACCTATGAATATGGTGTGGATATTGATGAATGCCACAATGATCTGCGTGCCGCCATGGAGACTGCAAAGTTGAGTCTGCCGGATGACGTGGATCAGCCTACTATCATCGAAATGAACATGAACAGTATGGATGTCATGACGATCTCTGCGGTGGAAAAGGGTGATGTGGACCTGTTAAAAGTAGTCAACGAAGCTGTGGTTCCGGAGCTGGAATCCCTGTCCAGTGTGGCACAGGTATCCGTCACCGGTGGTTCCGAGGATTATATCAAAGTAGAACTCAATGAGACCCTGATGAAGCAGTACGGTCTGAACATGTCCACGGTGGCACAGATGCTGGGAACCGTAGACTTTACTTATCCTGCAGGCAGCGTGACCCAGGGCAGTCAGGACATCAGCGTGGCGACGTCCATGGAGTACAATACCGTACAGAAGCTGCGTGAGATGCCACTGATGACCACCAAGGGACAGGTCATTACTTTGCAGGACATTGCAAATGTTACTACGGCATCCAAGGATGCCACCAGTATCAGCCGTTACAACGGACAGGACAATGTCAGCATCGGCATTAAGAACAAAAGTAGTGCCGGTACGGTAAATGCCTGCAAGGATGTGAAGGAAAAATTACAACAGATCCAGGCGGAGAACCCGGCCATCGAATTTGAAGTTACTTATGATGCCAGTTCCTCCATTATCAGCTCCCTGACCAGTGTAGCCGAGACCCTGTTATTGGGTGTTGTATTGACCATGGCGGTGCTGTTCCTATTCTTTGGCGATTTCAAGGCCAGCCTGATCGTCGGAGCCTCCATGCCCATTTCCCTGTTCCTGACTCTGATCCTTATGAGCATGATGGGATTCTCCATGAACATTGTAACACTGGGATCTCTGGTCATTGCCATCGGTATGATGGTAGACGCTTCCATCGTTGTGATCGAGAGCTGTTTCCGAAGACAGAAGAGTACACCGGATCTGAAACAGGCAGCCTTAGAGGGAACGAAGGAAGTGACGGCTTCTATTATCGCTTCCACCATCACCACCATCGTGGTATATCTGCCGCTGGCCACTATGAAGGGCCTGTCCGGACAGATGTTTGAGCAGCTGGGATTCACCATTGTATTTGCCATGCTGGCATCCCTGATCGCAGCTATGATGCTGGTACCGTTGTTCTACACAGTATTTAAACCGAAGGAAAAAGAAAATCTGCCCATCGATAAGCTGTTGAAGAAATTTACCACATGGTATCAGAAGATCCTGCGGAAGCTGATGAAGCGCAGAAAGACTGTCGTTGGTGTGGCTGTGGCGCTGATGATCGGCACGGTTCTGCTGGCAGGAACGCTGGACATGGAGCTGATTCCTGCAGCGGATGAAGGAGTCGTGGCGGTTACGGTGAATTTCCGTTCCGGTACCACACTGGAAAAAGAGGATGAAGCACTGAAGCTGTGGGAACAGATCGCTGAAGAGGAACCGGATGTGGAATTCTATTCCGTATCCATCAGCGGCTCCAGTGCAACCCTTACCGCAGATCTCATCAAGAAGAGAACCCTGACTACAGCACAGATAGTAGATAAATGGAATGAGATTGCAGCCGGTATGACGGATATGGATGTTACGGTAACATCTTCCGGCAGCAGTATGAGCTCCATGATGAGCACCAGCAGCTATGAGATCGATTTACAGGGTAATGACAGGGCAGAACTGGCACAGGCCGCAGAAGACCTGCAGGCAGAGATCGAGAAGATTGACGGTGTCGTAAAGACAGAAAACTCTCTGGTCAACTCTACGACGTTGGCCAAGGTAGTGGTAGATCCTCTCAAGGCAATGCAGTACGGACTGACACCCATTCAGGTCGGCATGACTATCCATAATGTATTAAGCGGGATGAATCCGTTGACGATCACCAATGATGGTTCGGAGTATGCGGTATGGCTGGAATATCCGGAAGGAAGCTATGATGATCTGAACCTGCTGATGGATCTGGGACTGGATACTTCTTTTGGCACCGTGGTACCGTTAAGAGATATTGCAGAGATCAATTACGCACAGAGTCAGGAGACCATCATGAAGCAGGACGGTCTGTATCAGGTCAGCGTGACGTCCACTATGACCTCCGAGAAGATATTTGATGCCCAGAATGCTATCAACGATCTGGTGGATCACACGGTATTCCCGGATTCTGTAACCCCGGCAGACAGTATGATGACTGGAATGATGAACGATGAGTTGCAGGCATTGTTGCAGGCAATTCTGGTAGCTACATTCCTGGTATTCCTGGTGATGGCAATGCAGTTTGAATCCCCCAGATTCTCCTTCATGGTCATGATGTGTATTCCTTTTGCACTGATCGGATCCTTCCTGCTGTTGTTCATTACGCAAAGTACCATTAGTATGGTATCCCTGATGGGATTTCTGATGTTGATGGGTATTGTGGTAAATAACGGTATTCTGTTCGTGGATTCCGCAAATATGCTGCGGGAAGAGGGAATGTCCACTGAGGATGCGCTGGTGGCTTCCGGAAGTACCCGTCTGCGTCCTATCCTAATGACGACATTGACAACGATCCTGTCCATGATCCCCATGGGACTGGGACTGGGCGATAACGGTGTCATGATGCAGGGAATGGCACTGGTTATCATCGGCGGTCTGACGGCTTCCACGATCCTGACCCTGATCCTGATCCCGACCTTCTATCTGATCTTCGATAAGCGGAGCAGACAGGAGAGAAGAGCGGCTAAGAAGCTGGCAAAATCTCAAAGATCTGGAAAAACGGGGGATGCGGAAAATGAGTAAAATAACCGGATTGGAGGCACCGAACCAGGTGCCTCCCAAGGTGACCGCCATGTACCGGGCCGTCAGCACACTTTTGCGGGAGGACAAGGATATCTCGGAAATGAGCGTGTCCATGATCACCGGGCTGGCGGGCATTGGCAAGGGAACTGCTTATGAATATTTTGATTCCAAGGAAGAGATCATTGTCTGTGCCCTGTTGTATGAAATCCGTACAGTAACGGAGCAGGCTTCCCATCAGATTCAGACCTGTCCGGATCTGGAGACCCAGATCCACAGAATGCTTTTGCTGGTGGAAGAACATTCCCAGTGTGTGGATGCCATCATGGCGTTTCTGCATCTGCTGACGGATCATTCCAAGGAGGGAAATCTTCTGCGGCAACGGATAGCGGAACAGAAGGAAAACGGGCCCGTGGATCTTTTGGTCCGCCAGATCATAGACAGTGCACGGGCGAAAGGAGAACTGCGGGAGGACATTCCGCTGTCTTATATTACCAATGCGCTGTTAGCTCGGATGATTTCCTATCTGATGTACCAGTGCCACCATATCGGTGATGATATGCCCCCAGAAGAGATGCGCAGACTGGTTACCGAAAGCATAATGAATGAATTGTGCAAAAAAAATATATAATTTAAAATAATTCTATTGACAAAGTGAGATACCTTTGATAAAATGTAACACGGTGATTGCGTTAGCAGTCACGTGATGCTGCTGTGGCTCAGTCGGTAGAGCGTCGCATTGGTAGTGCGGAGGTCACGGGTCCGATTCCCGTCAGCAGCTCTTTTGAAAAGCGTGGAAACCTTGAAAATACAAGGTTTCCACTTTTTTTGTGTGCCTGAAAGTTTACAGACGATGGTAGACAAGCAGAATAAACCAGATGTACACTTGCACGGGCCAACGATTCAGCTTACAATATAAAATAGTAAATTTATGTTCGGACACAAACTAACCCGGTCAGATGAGGAAAACGTATGGGGGAACTGCACAGAGTATGTAAAAATTTCACACGTCATGACAAGAAGACCCGTACGATCCTGCTGTGCGAGATGCTGGAGTACACGAATGTATTTTTGGAGGCGGCATTCCGGGCGGAGGGGTATTCCTTCGAGACTTTAAAGAACCCGGTGAAGGACCGCACTCTGGCACTTCGCTATATCAGTAACGACTATTGCTATCCGACGGTATTGATCCTTGCACAGTTCCTGGAATATCTGGAAAGCGGGGAGCGGGATCCGGGGGAGATCGCTTTTATGGAGCCGCAGGCGGGTGGTGCCTGCAGAGCCGGGAATATCTACAATCTGCTCCAGAGAGTGTTGTACCGCATGGCGGAGCAGGGGCAGACGGAGTATGCGCAGATCCCCGTGATTTCCTTAAATCTCATGGGAGAGGAAAAACATACCGGCTTTCGTATTACTCCGGGGCTGTTGTCCGGTGGGATCGCTGCCGGATGCTATGGCGATCTGATCATGTGCCTGTACCAGCAGGTGAAGCCCTACGAACAGAATCCGGGAGAGACGGACCGCATCCGCAGTCAGGTGGAAAAGAAACTGTGCGAGAGCATTCGGAGACACAGGAACGGACGGCACACCAGAGAGAAAAATTACCGGTATGCCTGCGAAGTATTTTCGAAGGTACCGGTGAAACCCGGGAAGAAAAAGAGAGTCGGCATCACCGGTGAGATCTATATGAAATGTTCGAAACTGGGAAATGACGATATCGAAAGTTTTCTGCTCCGGCAGGGAATGGAGCCTTACAGCGGTGGTTTCGTCAACTACTGTCTGTATTTGGTGGATACAGAGCGGTATAAGGTAGAAAAGTACCAGCACAATCCCATCATGGCGAAAGCCTGTGCCTTTGTGCTCCACCGGTTGTGTGAGGCACAAAAACATCTGCTTACGGTGATCGGGGAGACAGACCGGTTCCAGACGGATCTGCCGTTCCCGGAACTGAAGGAGAAAGTGCAGGGGATTCTGGCGGAGGGCTGCAATACCGGTGACGGCTGGCTGATTGCCGCAGAGGTGATACAATATGTGGAAAAAGGCTGTGGCAGTGTGCTGATCCTGCATCCATTCGGATGTCTGGTCAGTCATGTCTGCGAGCGGGGGATTTTGCAGCGGCTGCATGCCCGTTTTCCGGATGTCAGTATCCAGACCATAGAGTATGATTACGACCAGAGCAAGACCCTCAGAGAAAGCCGCATTTTATTGGGAATTTCCTAGGTTGGCAGCAGGTGCAGAACGTGGTACAATAAAACAGAAACTATTGCAACGTGTATTTTCAGGAGGGGAACATGAAGATAAAATGCGACTGGTGTGGCAGCTGGATCAATGATTTTGATCAGGTCTGCCCGAATTGTGGAGGAGTGAACAACAACTATAACCGTCATGCCAACGGTGTACCACAGACGATCGAGGAATTGAAAGCCTGGGCGAAGGAGATGAATCTTCCGCTACAGGACATGCGGACCTTTATCGGAGAGGATTACAAGGGCGCGAAAGCCTTCGGTATTTACAAGGATGAGACCGATGGCACCTTCGTAGTCTATAAGAATAAAGAGGACGGTACCCGGGCAGTACGCTACAAGGGAACCGATGAAGCCTATGCGGTCAACGAACTTTACCAGAAGATGAAGGAAAGAGTAGCTGTACAGAAGGCACATCAGCAGCCGAAAGCTGCAAAGTCGGTTTCCGGGCCTACTGCTTCTGCGCAGCAAAAGCAATCGGAAAAAGCCTTGTCCAAAACCCTTTTTTCGATTTTCCTGATAGCAATAATAGCAATCATACCATTGTCCGTTATTTTTGCACTCATAGGGGAAAGCGGACCGAGTACCGGCTACTACACTTATGGAGACCAGAGCTATTACTATTATTCCGGGGACTGGTACGAGTGGGAGGATAATTCCTGGCAATACGCACCGTCGCAATCCTGGGTGGACAGTGATTATGAGAATTACTACGATTCCTACAGCTATGACAGCGATGCGGAATATGAGGATTTTGAGGATTCCTCCTATTACACTCCTTATGAGGACAGCAGTGATAATGACAGCGACTGGGATGATGACAGCTGGGATTCCGGATGGGATTCCAATGACAGTTGGGACTCAGGATACGATGACTGGGGCTCTGACTGGTAAAATGTGATTTAGAATACATACAAAGGAAGTCTTCGACAGACTTCCTTTGCTTTGTTTGCGCGCCATGGGCGCGCTCTAACGGGTGTAAGTCCCGAACACGCCCAGATAGTGGGAAGTGTATAGCCGAACAGCAAGGGTGTCCACCGTGAGGTGGAATCTGAAGGAAGCTGTAAGCAAATCTCCGGTCCGACGGACAGAAATCACATATAAGGCTAGGCTACGAGAGATAAGTTGGCAAAGAACAACGAAATCTAATAACTATCACTTTTGTAGTAGCAGAGTAAATGTGGCGGATATATGGAGAGAAAGAGCGAGCACCTTAAGCGTGGAGATCTCACAGAGGTTCCATTAGCCTAGTAACAACGAACTGTGAGAAGTCAGCAGAGCCCATAGTAGTGAAGAAGTCTCTGTAATGGAGATGGAGCAAAGGGGCGAACAATCAATAAGTTTGAGTAGGTCTCGTATTGCAGAGGAGACATTCATCTGCCGTAACCAATCGGGTAAAGGGTGGTCAAATCAAGCGAGACGGAAAGGAAAGAACGCATGGACACAAGTAGTCTAATGGAGCAGATACTATCTAGCGATAACCTCAACAGGGCATATCTGCAAGTCGTACGAAATAAAGGTGCAGAGGGAGGGACGGAGTGAAGTACACAGAACTCAAAGAACATCTTGCAAAGAACGGCGAAAACATCAAGGAACAGTTGAGGGCGAGAAAATATAAACCTCAGCCAGTACGAAGAGTGGAGATACCAAAGCCTGATGGCGGTGTCAGAAACCTGGGAGTACCAACAGTGACAGACAGATTTGTACAACAAGCCATTGCACAGGTATTAACGCCAATCTATGAGGAACAGTTCCATGACCACAGTTATGGATTCAGACCGAACAGATGTGCACAACAAGCAATTCTAACAGCACTTGAAATGATGAATGACGGTAATGAGTGGATTGTAGACATCGACTTGGAAAAGTTCTTTGACACAGTAAATCATGATAAGCTCATGACTATCATAGGCAGAACTATTAAAGATGGAGATGTTATCTCTATCGTAAGAAAGTACCTTGTCAGTGGAATCATGATTGATGATGAATATGAGGACTCTATCGTGGGAACACCCCAGGGAGGAAATCTCTCGCCGTTACTGGCAAACATCATGCTGAATGAACTCGATAAAGAAATGGAAAAGCGTGGGCTTAACTTTGTAAGATACGCGGACGACTGCATCATTATGGTCGGAAGTGAAATGTCTGCCAACAGAGTCATGAGAAATATTTCACGATTCATTGAGGAGAAACTGGGGCTTAAGGTCAACATGACCAAGAGTAAGGTAGACAGACCACAAGGACTTAAATACCTTGGATTTGGATTCTACTTTGATACAAGAGCACATCAATACAAGGCGAAACCGCATGCAAAATCAGTAGCGAAATTTAAGAAGAGAATGAAAGAGCTCACGTGCCGTAGCTGGGGCGTTAGCAACAGTTATAAAGTGATGAAACTCAATCAGCTTATCAGAGGGTGGATTAACTATTTCAAGATAGGTAGTATGAAAACACTTTGTAAAGAGATGGACGCAAGAATTCGTTGCAGACTGCGCATGTGCATTTGGAAACAATGGAAAACTCCGCAGAACCGCATAAATAACTTGATAAAACTCGGAGTAGATAAGGATACAGCAAGGATTACAGCCTATACGGGTAATCGAATAGCATATGTTTGTCAGCGAAGAGTTATGAATTTTGCAATAAATAAAGAAAGACTAACCCGTTTTGGATTAGTTTCTATGTTAGATTACTATACTGAAAGGTGTGTTACTTGTTAAATTGATTGAACCGCCGTGTACCGAACGGTACGCACGGTGGTGTGAGAGGTCGGAATTTCTCATTTAGGAGAAATTCCTCCTACTCGATTTCTTTTTTATGGTTTTGAACAGGAGAGAATATGAGCAGTTTACCCGGCATTACGAGGCAGGATGAGGAAAAAGATTACAGCATACGTTAGAGATCGCACAGCGCAAGGTGGATGCCAACAGGCAGAGTGTACAGGCTCTGGCGGAAGAACTGCATGCCATGCAGGAGGAATTCGACGAGAACGACAAGGAAGCCCAGGCCCTGTGGCACAATGCGGATGCCCGCTTCAAGTTCGTGAATCAGGATCTGCGCCGGGCGGAACAGGCGAGGAAAAAGCCCTACTTTGGCAGAATCGATTTCCGGGACAAAAAACTGAAAAAAGACGAGGTCTACTATATCGGCAGAAGTGTCATTGCGGATAACCCGGCAGAACCGGAGGTCATCGACTGGAGAGCACCCATTGCCAGCGTATATTACGATGCTGCTCTGGGGGATGTCTCTTATTCCGTAAAGGGGGGAGGGAAAATACGACATCACCCTGTTGCGGAAGCGCACCTATGAGATCGAAAATGATGAGCTGAAGGACTTCTACGATTCGGATGTGGTGGCCAACGATGAACTGCTGACAAAATATCTGGCGCGGAACAAAAAGGCGGTGCTGGGCGAGATCATTGCCACAATCCAGCAGGAGCAGAACGAAGTCATCCGCAAAAAGCCCCAGCACAACATGATCGTACAGGGAGCGGCGGGCTCCGGCAAGACCACAGTGGCCATGCACCGTATTTCCTACATCCTGTACAACTACGAGCAGGAGTTTGCACCGGAAGATTTTTATATTGTGGGAAGCAATCAGGTGCTCTTAAACTATATAACGGGAGTGCTGCCGGAACTGAATGTTTACGGTGTCTCCCAGATGACCATGGAGCAGTTGTTCGTAAGGCTTTTGTACGAGGACTGGGACAAGTCCTGGCAGATCAAGCCGGTGGTAAAAGGTGTGACCCCGGCGGTGAAGGGAACTCTTGTCTGGTTTAAGGAGCTGGAGAATTTCTGCCTGCGTTACGAATACCGCGCGATACCCAGAGAGGACGTGGTGATCGAAAAGACTGGCAAAGTGCTGCTGGACCGGGCCACCATTGCACGCTTATTGAAAGAGACAAAGGATCTGTCCCGGGCGGACAAAATCAGCAGACTGACGGATTATCTGATGGCACGGCTGGAAAATGAGCTGAGCGGAAAATATTATTCCTATACCCAGCCGGAAAAGCAGAAGCTCAAGCATTATTATGAGACCTATTTCGGAAAAAGGGAATGGAAGGGCTCTGTGGCGGAACTCTACGAACAGTTCCTGAAGGAAGAGCAGGAGAAAGATTTCACGGTCGAGGTGCCGGAAGGTGGCTACGATGTCTATGATCTGGCGGCCATGGCCTACCTCTACAAGCGCATCAAGGAGGACACGGTGATCCGGGAGGCGGGGCATGTGGTCATTGATGAAGCCCAGGATTTCGGCATGATGGCCTATGCGTCTTTAAAATATTGTCTGAGCAAATGTACCTATACGATCATGGGAGATGTGGCCCAGAATATTTCCGACCGCTACGGTCTCAACGACTGGACGGAACTGCGGAAATTGATGCTGCCTGGAGAGTTTGATTATTTCGGCATTTTGCAGAAAAGCTACCGTAACACGGTGGAAATCTCGGAGTTTGCCACGGACATTCTGTATCACGGAAGCTTTCCGGTCTATTCGGTGGAGCCCATCATACGTCATGGGGAACCGGTCACGGTGAAAAAATGTGTGGATTTTACAGAGCAGGTGACACAGGCGGAGCAGATCATCAAAGCATGGCAGAGCAAGGGGCTGGATACCATTGCCGTAGTCTGCATTGACGAAGCGGAGGCGGAAAAAGTAACAGCAGCCTTACAGGGCAGCGTGGAACTGAATACCGGAGATGCGGGAAAATGGGAGATCGGCGAGGGCGTCATGGTACTTCCGTTAAAATACACCAAAGGCCTGGAATTCGATGCAGTACTGATCTTCAACGCTTCGGAGGAAGATTACCCGGTGGAAGACGGGTATGTGAAGCAGCTGTACGTGGCAGCCACCCGAGCCCTGCATGAACTGACGGTGCTGTACCGGGGGAAACTCACCGGACTGATCGCAGATCCGGTATCCCCAGAGCAGAAGCAGAGAATGCGCCTTGCCGCAGATGCCCAGAAGAAGCCGGTGAAAACGGTGGTAAAACAGGCAGAGCCGGAGAAGACAAAAGAAGAGATCTACAGACAGAGGGCACAGGAAGCGGAAAAGGAACGTGTGGCCAGAGAGCGTTACGGCCCAAAGAAGATCATCGTGACAAGAAACAGTCAGGGGACAACAGACGGCGCTACACCGAAGAAAGCAGGAAAGTCAGGGGGACCTGAATCGAGGCGGACGGGACAGCCGTCACCTGCGAAAGTATACGGGGCAGGAAACGGCAATGCTGGCAGAGCAACCGGCAGACAGGAGCCGCGGATGATAGAAAATAACGGTGAGTACGGCGATATGCCGGATGCCAAAACACTGATGCCCGCCGGACATTCCAGGATCGACTGCGCTGTGCGCATGGTCATGAAGGGCAAGGGCTATGTGGATCTTTTGAGTAGCTACGGAACCTTGCGGATCACACCCCTTGCGGTGGATCTGTTCCGGGATTTGTTTTGCCAAAGGGCAGTGTCGTGAATTCCCGAAAGCGGCGGTGACGGCAGCAGGAGACCTCAGATGCACGGTGCGGGAGAATCCTTCCCTGGTGGAAATTACAGCGGGATATGCCCAGATCCGTGTGGATAAAAAGACGGGAGCATTGACATTTTTAAATACACAGGGTAAGATTCTGCTGACGGAACGAAGCAGAGAACCAAGGCAACTCGGAGAAAAAGAGAACTGGAGCTTTTTTGAATGGAAAAAGGACGAGGCTCTGATCGCCGGAGGGATTGGGGCACCGAAACCTTTGAAGATAGGTAATTCCGCTGCTTATTTTTCCTACGGAAGAGCGGATGACAGATATCCGGGGCTGGCTTCGTCTAAAGGATATGAGATGATCTTCCCTGCGGGAAGCAGGGTATTGTGCTGCAACATAGCCATGTACGGAACTTATATTTCCATGGAAGAGACAGATATCATCGATTACTATTTACGCGCAAAATGATGGGGATCATCGGTATGGGTAACAATCCGATGGTGCTCTGGATGTGAGGAGAATTATGAAGACAACAATAACCGCAGTGATATTTGATATGGACGGTGTCCTCTTTGATACCGAGAGGATGTATATGGAGTGCTGGAGAGAAGCGGCGGAGCCCAGGGGCCTTAAAAATGTGGACGAGATTTCCAAAGCCTGTATCGGAAGGACACTGCAGGGCACGAAGGAAGTGTTCGAGGCAGCGAAAGCAGAGCAGGGCATCGATGTGTCTTTTGAAGAATTGCATGAGGATTGCAGCCGGAGATTTAAGAAAAAGGAAGAACGGGAAGGCCTTCCCGAGAAGCCGGGCGTGCATGAGATTCTGGAATATCTGAAGGAGAACCGCATTCCAACAGCATTGGCATCCTCTACACGCAGGACCGCAGTTATGGAGCATCTGGACAGAGCGGGTATCACATCTTATTTTCAGAAAATTATCTGCGGCGACATGGTGGAGCATGGCAAGCCTGCACCCGATATTTATCTGAAGGCATGCGAGGAGCTTGGGGTTGCACCCGGACAGGCACTGGCGGTGGAGGATTCCTTCAACGGTATCCGGTCCGCCTATGCGGCAGGCTTATATACTGTGATGGTGCCGGACCAGCTGCCGCCCACAGAAGAGATTCTTGCGCTGGTAGACAAAAAGTGTGACAGCCTGACAGAGCTTCAGGCGCAGCTGACGGAGCTTCTGGCGGTATGTGGGGACTGAGGATCATTCTACTGCGGCATGGAACCATAGAACCTTACAGCAGTCACAGGAGGGATCCCGTCTGATCACATGATCCGTGTGAGCCGGTACCATAAAGGCGGTACCGGGCAGCAGAGGGATTTCTTCGCCATCGATGAGAGCATATCCTTTTCCGTCCAATACGAAGAAGCCTTCCTGATCGTCATGCTTTTGCGGCATGTGATATTCTGTGTTGCGATAGAGGGATACGCCCATACGACACCCTTTTACACACCCCTGGTCTTCATCTAACAGAGTGTGCCCGGTGCGTTCGGGCATTTGAGCTATAATGGAATCTAAAGTAGTATAAGGAATCATTTGTGTGCCTTTCTATGGATGTAATGTAACGATTCAGTTACCATATTTTTAATAACAGTGTAGCAGACTGAGAGAGGAAAAACAATAGACTGCCTGTTCGGGCAGAGTAAAGGAATATAAAAATGGAAGAAAAAGAGACAATACGGCCCATTGAGATCACATGGGAAGAACTACAGTCCCGGGACCTTGACCGATACATCCTGGTGGATACCAGAGGGGATGAAGCAGTAAACTATGGAATGATTCCCGGAGCCATTGCAATCCCCGAATGTGAACTTATAGACAGACTTGCGGCGGCAGCAGGGGATAAAAAAGTAATTTTGTATTGCAGCCGTGGACAGAACAGTAAGGTGTCTGCAGAGTATTTCAGAGAACAGGGAATGGAGGCCTACAGCTTACAGGGCGGCTATACCGGATGGCTGCTGAACCTGATACAGAAGGAACAGCCCGGAGAAAAGGAAAATGAACGGGCAAGGGAAATTGAGAAGAGCATCCGCAAAAAGTTCCACAAAGTCCTGTTTTCCCGGTTTGCCAAAGCTATCAACGAATACGATATGATTCAGGAAAACGACAAGATCGCTGTATGCATTTCCGGCGGTAAAGATTCCATGCTGATGGCAAAACTGTTCCAGGAGCTGAAACGCCATAACAAGTTCCCCTTTGAACTGGTATTTTTAGTGATGGATCCCGGCTACAGCGAGGCAAACCGTAAGATCATTGAGAACAATGCGAAGCTGATGGATATTCCCATCACCATTTTTGAATCCCAGATATTTGATGCGGTGTATGACATAGAGGATTCCCCCTGCTATCTGTGTGCGAGAATGCGCAGAGGCTATCTGTACAGTCATGCGAAAGAGCTGGGCTGCAACAAGATCGCTCTGGGACATCATTACGATGACGTCATCGAGACGATCCTGATGGGAATGCTGTACGGTGGACAGGTACAGACCATGATGCCGAAGCTTCACAGTACGAATTTCGAGGGCATGGAGCTGATCCGCCCTATGTACCTGATCAGGGAGGATGACATCAAGCACTGGAGAGATTACAATGATCTGCATTTTATTCAGTGTGCCTGCCGGTTCACTGACACTTGTACCACTTGCCGTACCGATGGCAGCAGTCCCTCCAAGCGTATGGAGATTAAGAACCTGATCGCTTCGCTGAAACAGACTAACCCTTTTATCGAGGGGAATATTTTCAAGAGTGTGGAGAATGTAAACTTACGTACGATCATCGCCTACAAAGAGGATGGTGTGAAGCATCATTTTCTGGAGCATTACGACGAGTGGAAATAGTGTAAATAGGGCACCTGCACTTGACGGAAAGGGCATATTTATTCTATAATAGAATGAAAACCGTAAATTGCGGAAGGCATTACACGCCCTTACAACAGGAGAAGCTATGATCAAGAGTATGACGGGATTTGGCAGATGTGAAACTGCCGAGAATAACAGAAAGTTTACCGTAGAGATGAAGTCTGTGAATCATCGCTACCTTGATGTGAACATCAAAATGCCGAAGAAGTTGAATTTCTTTGAATCTGCGATCCGCAGTGAACTGAAGAATTATATTTCCAGAGGTAAAGTAGATCTGTTCATTACCTACGAGGATTTTTCCGAGAACACGTCCAATGTCCGTTACAACAAGGAACTGGCGGCGGAGTATCTGGGATACCTGAAGCAGATGGCCAGTGATTTTGACTTAGACTGCGATATCCGAGTGTCCACTTTGTCCAAGTATCCGGATGTATTTGTGATGGAAGAACAGGACATCGATGAGGAAGAACTGTGGAAAGAACTGCAGAGAGCCCTGAAGGGTGCCTGCGAGATGTTTGTACAGACCAGGATCACCGAGGGCGAGCATTTAAGAGATGACTTAATTAGCAAGCTGGATGGCATGCTGAAGCTGGTGGATTTCATTACGGAACGTTCTCCCCAGATCATTACTGAGTACCGTCAGAAGCTGGAAGACCGTGTGAAGGAACTGCTGGGCGATACTACTGTAGATGAAGGAAGACTTCTGACCGAGGTGACGATCTTCGCAGATAAGGTATGCGTAGATGAGGAACTGGTGAGACTGCGCAGCCATATCGAGACCACGAAGAGTACGCTGATGGCCGGTGGCAGTATCGGAAGAAAGCTGGATTTTCTGGCACAGGAGATGAACCGCGAAGCCAACACCATCCTGTCCAAGTCCAACGATCTGGAGATCTCCAACTGTGCGATTGAGCTCAAGACCGAGATCGAAAAAGTCAGAGAGCAGATACAGAATATTGAATAACAAGCTGCGAAGCAGCGGGAAGCACGATATCGTGCGGTTATGCGAATGGGAACTGCATGGCTACGAAAGGTGATACCATGAACCGATTGATCCATATAGGATTTGGCAATATTGTAAATACGGATAAGATCATCGCCATCGTCAGCCCGGAGGCCGCACCCATCAAACGACTGGTGCAGAAGGCCAAGGAGACCGGACAGGCAATCGACGCCACACAGGGACGGAAGACGAAAGCGGTACTGGTCATGGAGAACAGTCAGGTCGTTCTGTCGGCACTGCTTCCCGAGACAATCGCGGGAAGAGCACAGGCACTGTGGCCGGGAGAGGAAAAAGAGGACAGAGAAGATGCAGAATAAGGGAATATTGATGGTGATCTCCGGATTCTCCGGAGCCGGCAAAGGAACACTGGTGAAAAAGCTGTTATCGGAATATGACAATTATGCGTTGTCCATTTCCATGACTACCAGACAGCCCAGAGAAGGCGAGGAGGACGGAAGAGAATATTTCTTCCGTACCAGAGAACAATTTGAAGAAAATATTGCAAAAAACGGATTTATCGAGTATGCTCAGTATTGCGGCAATTATTACGGAACACCGAAAGCATATGTGGAAGAGCAGATGCAGGCAGGCAAGGATGTGATCTTAGAGATCGAGATCCAGGGAGCCATGAAGATCAAAGAGCAGTTCCCGGAGAGCCTGTTACTGTTTGTTACCCCTCCCAGTGCAGAAGAACTGCAGAAGAGACTGGTGGGCAGAGGAACCGAGACAGCAGATGTGATCGCACAGAGACTGGCACGGGCTTATGAAGAATCAGAAGGCATGGATGCCTATGATTATATAGTAGTGAACGACGATCTGGACGAGTGTGCTGCAGCGGTACAGAAGTATGTGGAAGCAGCGAAAAATGTACCGTCCCGTCGTAGAGAATTTATCAAAAAGATCAGAGAGGAACTGAAAGGTTTCGCGAAAGGAGCAAAATAAAATGTTACATCCCTCTTATACCGATTTAATGAAAGTAGTAAACAGCGAGGTAGAACCCGGTGAAGCACCTGTAGTCAACAGCCGTTATTCTATTGTTATGGCAACTGCTAAGAGAGCAAGACAGATCATCGCAGGTGACGAGCCTCTGGTAACAGCCAAGGTGGATAAGCCCCTGTCTATCGCAGTAGAAGAGCTGAATCAGGGTAAGATTAAAATCCTTGGTGATGATGAGGAAGCATAAGACGCATGAAGATATTGTTTGTATCCCTGGGCTGTGACAAGAATCTTGTCGATTCCGAGAAGATGCTTGGCATGCTCCAGGAAAAAGGTTATACCTTCACGGACGATGAAGCAGAGGCAGATGTAGTAGTAGTAAACACCTGCTGCTTTATCGGTGATGCCAAGGAAGAGAGCATCAATACATTACTGCAGATGGGAGAACTGAAGGACAGCGGACAGATCAAAGCATTGATCGCAGCAGGTTGTCTGGCACAGCGTTACCGTGAGGAAATCCAGAAGGAGATCCCGCAGGTGGATGCCATTATCGGAACTACTGCCATCGATGAGATCGTGGCCGCTCTGGAAGAGATTCTGGCAGGCCAGAAACAGAATCATTATGAAGATATCAATGCCGCCCCTGTGACAGAGACCAACCGTGTTGTCACTACAGGCGGACATTTTGCGTATCTGAAAATTGCAGAGGGCTGTGACAAACACTGTACCTACTGCATTATTCCGAAGGTTAGAGGCAATTACCGCAGCGTTCCCAAGGAGAGTCTGTTAAAAGAAGCCACAGAGTTGGCGGACAAGGGCGTACGGGAGCTGATCCTGGTAGCACAGGAGACCACGCTGTACGGTATGGATCTGTACGGTAAAAAGGAACTGCCCAGACTTTTGCATGAACTGGCGCAGATTCCCGGCATTTATTGGATCCGTATTTTATATTGCTATCCTGAGGAGATCACGGACGAGCTGATTGATGCAATTGCTGCAGAGCCCAAGGTCTGCAATTATCTGGATATTCCCATTCAGCATGCTTCCGACAATGTGTTAAAGCGCATGGGAAGACGTACCGACCAGGCAGAACTTCGTGCTATCATCGGTAAGCTTCGGGAGAAGATTCCCGATATCTGTTTGAGAACGACTCTGATCAGCGGATTCCCTGGAGAGACTCAGGAGGATTTTGAGGAACTGTATCGCTTTGTTAACGAGATGGAATTCGATCGTCTGGGCGTATTCCCTTATTCCCAGGAGGAAGATACTCCCGCAGCCACCATGGAAGATCAGGTGCCGCAGGAAGTCAAGGAATTCCGGAGAGATGAACTGATGGAACTGCAGCAGGCCATCGCTTTTGACAAAGCGGAGGATATGGTAGGTCGTATCCTGACTGTAATGATCGAGGGCAAGGTAGCGGACGAAGAGACCTATGTCGCAAGAACCTACAGAGATGCCCCTAATGTGGATGGCTATCTGTTTGTAAATACTTCAGCGAATCTGATGACCGGAGATTTTGTCAAGGTTCTGGTCACCGATTCCAATGAATATGATCTGATAGGAGAGATATACCATGAGTAAGATGAATCTGCCTAACAAGCTGACTATTTTCCGTGTGATCCTGATCGTGCCGTTTATTATCCTGTTGCTGGGAGGCCAGGCCGGATGGTTCGGCGATAATACCTTCGTGACGGATATGATCGCGTTGGCTATCTTCATCATCGCCAGTCTGACGGATCTGATCGACGGTAAGATCGCCAGAAAATACAATCTGATCACAGATTTCGGAAAGTTCATGGATCCGCTGGCGGATAAGCTGTTAGTATGTTCCGCCATGATCGCACTGATCGAGATGAACCGCATCCCTTCCTGGGTGGTCATCATCATTATTGCCAGAGAGTTCATCATCAGCGGTTTCCGCCTGATCGCTTCCGACAACGGTGTAGTCATCGCCGCAAGCTACTGGGGCAAGTTCAAGACCACCTTCCAGATGGTTATGATCTGTCTGATGATCGCCAACTTCCCGCAGTTACAGATCCTCACCGATATTATTATGTGGATCGCACTGATCCTCACCGTAGTATCTCTGATCGATTATCTCGTGAAGAACAAAGATGTTATGAAAGATACGAAGTAAATAGAAAGTTAGCCTAGCTACGAGCCATGCAAAAATAGAACGGAATACCTCGGTGGGAGCTTGCTCACACAAGAGGTTATTTCGTTCTATTTTTATACGGCGACAGCCGTCTATGAAATAAGATTGACAGCGTTCTTTGCTGACAATCTTATGAATAGCGTGGCTCATTGCGGATGGTAGTTTCAAATCCACGAACGTCCACAGCAAACGGAACATCCTTCCGCGGTGGGCATCGCGGCATTTATTATAGCCTACGTTACGAAATGCCTTGTAATCTACATTTTTTCTCTGTTGAGCCCCGGAAGTTTCCGACAAGCGGGGCGTAATCCGTGTTTTTTCTCTGTTGAGCCCCGGAGGTTTCCGACAAGCGGGGCGTAATTCGTGTTTTTTCTCTGTTGAGCCCCGGAAGTTTCCGACAAGCGGGGCGTAATCCGTGTTTTTTCTCTGTTGAGCCCCAGAAGTTTCCGACAAGCGGGGCGTAATCCGTGTTTTTTCTCTGCTGAGCCCCGGAAGTTTCCGACAAGCGGGGCGTAATCTACATTTTTCTTCTACTATGTCCCGAAGATAAAACCCTCCGCAATGAGCCGCATCTCGGCATAAGTAAAGACAGCGAATCATGCGCGAGCGCCCATCGCTGTCTTCACTATGCCTATGCGCGGCTCATTGCTCGCGTAACTTTCCAGTTACCGTAAAAAGCCGTCTCACATTTTTGTGAAGCGGCTTTTTTAGTGCGCCCGGCGGAGCAGGTTGCTAATCGGTTATTTTTTACTATTTAGTCTGCATTCAGCTGTCCGAGGATCTCGTCTACCATATCCTGGGTAGTCTTAACATAATTGTCCATAGCGGCATCTACATCTCCGCCCTTTACAACAACCTCGGCGATGACTACGTTTTTGGCATCATTGATCGTACCGCCGTAGTTGGTAATACCGTCACAGGAAGCAGAGTGGGGAGCGTCTACGCTGTGTTCGGAGAAGAACTCGTTACATTCCTTGGTCAGATCGGTAGCGGATTCAAAACCATTCTCTAAGGAGCAGATCATGGAAGAAGGATCGATAGCATTCTTTTTCCATAATGCACTGGGATCGGAAGGATTCAGACGCAGATGGAACTCACCGTCTTTGTATTCATAGGTCTTGGCATTGTCAGTACCTTCACCGGTAACAATAGTCTCAGCCTCAGTAGACCAATGGTAGCCTTCTGCACCGTATACCCACAGGGTCTGTACAGTACCGCCGTCGAACATGGTCTCGAAGACTGCATCGAAGATTGCCTGTTCTCTGGAATCATCGCCGTCACCGTCATCAATGATGCAGTATACAGGAGATTCTCTGTTCAGGTAGCCATCCATTTCAGCGATGGGGGCCAGTCTTGCCAGTCCGGAATCTACACCGTTCTTATCCATGTTGTTAACCAAGTTATCGTTCCAGTAACCGGACCAGTAGGTGAAAGCACCGAAGGAACCGGACTGATCGGAAGACCACCATTTTTCACGGACATCCTTGGTACCCATGGTCAGGGATTCGGGATCGATGACACCGTCTGCGTAAGCCTGCTGTAAACGAAGCAGAGCATCTTTGGTCTCCTGGGTGTTGAAACCGTCATACCATACACCGTTCTCATCATAGGTGAAGCTGGGATATGCGTTCTGCCAGAACTGAGGCAGATAGTTGGTGTAAGGAGCCTCGGAACCGATAAAGCCTGCTGCAGCTACGCCGTAGGTATCGTTCTTGCCATTGCCATCGGGATCCTGCTCGGTGAATGCCTTTAACATTGCATAGTAGGAATCCCAGTCGGTAATATCCTCAGCCTTCATGCCGACTGCATCTAGCCATGCCTGCTTTACATAAGTGATACAGCCGCCGCCAAGACCGGTGGACAGACCATACTGTCTGCCGTCGATACGGACATTCTCGTTTACTGCGGGCAGTACCATGTGGCTGTGGAACTTTGCATTATCATAAGCAGCTGTCATATCCCACAGAAGACCTGTTTTTGCATATTCTGCATACTGACCGGCATTCAGCAGAATGACATCGGGGTAATCACCGCTGGCAAACAGACGGCCAACGCCATCTACATAGCTGGAATGGTCTAACTGCTGGATATTCAGACTGATGGGATGGCCCAGTGCTTCACTGACAGCTGTGTCCCATTGTTCGACGAATTTGTCCTGATAAGCATCCACAGATGCATTGAAGGTACCGTCTACGACGAGGGTAACCTTGTCCAGTACATAACCGTCATCGGAAGAAGCGGTGCTTTCGGTAGCAGCAGTAGTGCTTCCGTTATCGGTGGTGGATGCTGCGGGAGTATCGGAACTCTGACTTCCGCAGGCGGTGAGTGCAGTCAGCATGGAAACGGACAGCAACAGGCTTAAGATCTTGTTTCTTTTCATTGTAATCCTCCTTGTTTTCCGAAGGAAAATCCGAGCCCCTATGGCGAGGAGAGGATTTATCCTCCTTGTTTTCCGAAGGAAAATCCAATTTCACAAAGTGAAATTTCCCCTTATGGCGAGGAGAGGATTTATCCTCCTTGTTTTAAAAATACATCTCTCTATAGCAAATGGTTTACCACCATAATGCTCATTATAAAGTGACCGCGAATACCTGGCCTCTGTTGCCTGTATAGATCTTCTGATCTTCTTCTGTGAGATCCGGCTGGGAAAATCCCAGATAAAGTGTAGCAGAAGTGCCATCAAATACTCTGTTGCCGGAATTGTCTACCGTGGTAAAGGCCATGGGCGGAATGGTGATCCGGAATTCTTTGCTTTCTCCGGCATCCAGACGGATCCGTTCGAACGCAGCCAGCTTGTGGTTGGGAACTTCGTTGGAAGAACCGTTTACATGGACATAGACCTGTATGACATCACTTAAGTCACGATCCGTGGGATTCTGGCAATGTATTGTGATTTGTGCGGAAGGAATCTCCTTCGTGTAATCAACTTCAGTTACTTTTACTTCTGTGATCTGCAATTCTCCGTAGGTGAGTCCGAAACCAAAAGGCTTCCAGGGTCTGCCTTCAAAATAACGGTAAGTGCGTCCGGTCATATGATAATCGGTAATGTCTGGCAGCGGTCCGGCATTATAATAGAAGGTAAGGGGCAGCTTGCCGCCGGGAGATACTTTGCCGAACAGGATGTCTGCAATGGCCCGTCCGCCTTCTCCGCCGGGATACCAGGCATGCAGTATTGCAGGCACCTGATCTTCGTAAGCGGACAGATCGATGGGGCTTCCGGCCAGATCAATCAGAATCACCGGAGTACCGGTAGCGATGACCTGTTCTACCAGATCCCTCTGGATCTTGGGAAGCAGCAGATCTGGCTTGTCTCCACTGGCAAATGCATTACCCACATCTCCCTGTTCTCCTTCCAGTGTGGAGTCGAGACCGACACATACAATGGCTAGGTCACAGGATTCTGCCAATGCCACAGCTTCGGGGATACGGTAGTTCTGAAATACCTTTCGTACGGAAGGGTCATCATAGAGCAGACATCCCTCTGCATAATTGACATCCCAGCCGGTATCCTCGCAGATTCTTGTAATTCCTTCCACTACAGTGATGGAACGGGGCGGGGTACCGTTGTAGTTACCAACCAGTGCGGCATGACTGTCGGCATTGGGGCCGATGACAGCCATGCGTTTGTTATCTTTCAAGGACAGAGGCAGTGTACCGTCATTTTTCAACAGAACACAGCTTTCCACAGCGGCCTGATAAGCCAGTTCCCGATGTTCTTTACAGCCCACCACATTGTAGGGAATTTCGTCCAGGGAACTGTGATCGAAGAGTCCTAACAGGTATCTGGTGGTGAAAAGACGTTCTGCACTGCGGCGGATTTCTTCTTCGGTTACCTTTCCCTGTTTATATGCCTGTAAAATATATTCATAGGTACAGCCGCAGTTTAAATCACAACCCTTTTCCAGGGCAAGAGCGGCGGAATCCTCCGGAAATGCAGTTACATGATGTCCCTCGTGGAAATCACGGATCGCCCAGCAGTCGGAAACGTAATGTCCTTCAAAATGCCATTTGTCGCGAAGCACCTCCTCCATAAGATAGGAGTGAGCACAGCAGGGTTCCTCGTTGGTACGGTTATAAGCACCCATGACAGCTTCCACATCAGCCTGTGTCACCAGAGCTTCAAAAGCGGGAAGATAAGTTTCCCACAGATCCTTCTTCGTAGCTTTGGCGTCGAAACTGTGACGCAGAGCCTCGGGACCGGAATGCACCGCAAAATGTTTGGCACAGGCGGCAGTGGTCAGGTAACCGTCTCTTTTGGTCTGTAATCCTTCCACAAAGGCACAGCCAAGAGAAGCGGTAAGTACGGGATCTTCTCCGTAGGTCTCCTGGCCTCTTCCCCAGCGGGGATCACGGAAGATATTGATATTGGGCGACCACATGGTCACACCTTTGTACCGGGTGCGGTCTCCGAGGCGGGAATAAGCATTATATTTTGCCCGGGCTTCCAAAGCGATGGAACCGGCGATTTTCTGTAATAATTCACGGTCAAAAGTTGCACCCAGGCCAATCGCCTGCGGATAACAGGTGGCAGTACCGGCTCTGGCAACACCATGAAGGGCTTCACTCCACCAGTCATAGGCGGGAATGCCCAGACGGGGAATCGCGGGAGACGAGTGTAACAGCTGGGAAGCAGCTTCTTCTATTGTCATTTGTGCTACCAGTGCGGTAGCTTTTTCTCTGGCTTCTGTACGATTCATAATATATCTCACTTTTTGTTTTTTAAATTGGAACTGCTTTCATTTAAGCTTATTGTAAGTGAAAAAAGTGTGGACTGCACGACAAAAAGAAATTACATATGGGACAAAAATTGCTATTTTTAACAAAACAGGTAGAAATTCGGGACGGAATATGGTATGTAGAATACAGAGAGCTTTAAATTTTGTGCCTGCGGCCCAAAGTTTGCAGACTGTGAAAGGAATGGGGATTGGTATGAACACAGTAAAACCGTTTTATGAGAGCCGGAAAAAGGTCTATGACTGTCATGTCTGGTGGCATCCGAATTTTCCGTTCCATCTGCATAAGCATATGGAATTCGTTCATGTGACGGAAGGAGAGATGGATGCTACGGTAGCGGGGGTGAGCTATCATCTGACTGCCGGAGATTGCCTAATGATCTACCCGAACCAGCTCCATTCCTACAGTTCTGTGGGAGAGGTGGGAATGCTTCTGATCATTGCAGATATGGATTCCATCGGGGAATTTCAGGAAGAACTTACCTATTATGATATGGAGTCTCCCTGTTTTCAGAAAAGCATGCTCAGCCGTTACGGACAGATGGTACTGGACATTCTGGCAGATATTGGTCTGCATAAGGAACTGCGGCCATTTCGGCAGGACAAGGGACTTCTGATGGCACTGTTGGCGGATATGTATGAAAATATTCCAGTGATCAAAAAGGACAAGCCTTCGGATCTGAATATCACGCAGAAACTTTTGCAATATATCAACGATAATATCACCGGGGAACTGACGGCACAGAAGGTGGCAAAAGAGTTGGGTATTAGTCCGTATTATCTGTCCCATATTTTTTCCTCCCAGTTAAATATCTCTTTTCCTTCCTATGTAGCGCAGCAGCGGATGATCCTGGCCTGCAATCTGTTGAAGGACAGCAGAAAGACGGTGACAGAGATCAGTTACGAATGCGGATTTCCTAATATGCGGACCTTCCACCGCTGTTTTCAGAAAAGGTATGAATGCACCCCTACTCAGTGGCGGGAGCGGAGTCACAAGGGAACGGATGAAAAAATACGACACCAGCTCTGGAATCAGGAAAAAGTGGAAAGTGAAAATTCTCTGGAGTAAAATATTTCCTTTTCTCCGCCCGAGAAGTGTAGTATACTGTCTGTGGGAAAGATATAGGACAAGTGACAGCGAAAGGCGGTAAAGATATGACAGCGGAGATCATCTGTGTAGGTACCGAATTATTACTGGGGAACATTGTGAATACGAATGCAGCTTATCTGGCGGAAAAGCTGGCGGGAGCCGGACTGGACTGTTACTACCAGACAGTGGTGGGAGATAATGTGGAGAGACTGGCAGGTGTGTTGAAATGTGCCATGGAGCGTTCGGATGTGATCCTGTTATCTGGTGGACTGGGACCCACGGAGGATGATCTGACCAAGGAGACTGTGGCGGAAGTCTGTGGAAAGAATCTCTCGGTGGATGATCACAGCATGGAGCGCATTGCCGAATTTTTCGCAGTCAGAGATATTCAGCCCACGGAGAACAACTGGAAACAGGCCATGGTGCCAGAGGGAGCGAAGGTGCTGGACAATGATAATGGAACAGCGCCGGGCATTATTCTGGAGACGGAGAAGAACCGTATTGTGTTGCTGCCGGGACCCCCTGCGGAACTGGTTCCCATGTTCGAACAGCAGGTGCTTCCTTATCTGGATACACTGACTCCCGGGGTGATCTGTTCTCAGATGGTAAAGCTTTGCGGTGTGCCGGAGAGCCAGGTGGAGGATACCCTGAAGGATCTGATCGACGGACAGACCAATCCTACGATAGCTACCTATGCCAAGACGGGAGAAGTACATATCCGTGTCACCGCTTCCGGGGAAGATACCAAGGCAGCTGGAAAAGCCATTAAACCTGTGGTGAAGGAACTGAAATCCCGTTTCGGAGCGGATATTTACAGTACCAAGGCGGAGACTACCCTGGAGATGGCGGTAGCAGATCTGCTGATGGCCAATGATCTGACGGTGACAACCGCGGAATCCTGTACCGGCGGCATGATCGCGGCAAGGATCATCAATGTCCCCGGGGTATCGGAGTGCTACAAGGCCGGACTGGTGACTTATTCCAATAAGGCAAAACGGAAATTCCTGGGAGTGCGTAAGAGCACGCTGGACAAATACGGTGCCGTCAGCAGCAAGACTGCCTCAGAGATGGCAAAAGGAGCCGCACTGTTAATGAAATCGGATGTGGCTGTGGCAGTGACCGGAATTGCGGGACCGGACGGCGGAACCGAGGAAAAGCCGGTAGGACTGGTATATATCGGATGCAGCGTAAAGGGAGAAGTTACGGTGAAAGAGTATCATTTCTCCGGAACCCGCAGCCAGATCAGAGAGGCAACTACCTCTGCAGCACTGATTCTTATGCGCAGCTGTATTCTGAAATACTTCAGTAAAGTTACTTTTGGTAAAAAGTAACAGAAAAATATTTTGTGAGATACCCTCAAAACGAAGGGGTAAAAAATTGTAGATAGTGACGAAAACACAGGAAATGTATCATGCGTCCTTGCGGGAAGCGGGGATGTGTGATACATTCTTTTTGTATCTTTTATCTCTGATTATCGACAGACATTTCAGGATGTTCAGGCATTCGCCAAAATTTCAGACGATCATCGGAACGAAAAAATAAGGGGGAATGCTTATGAGGGAGCTTTAATGTACACAAAATATGTATAATAAAAATAGACATTGACAAACACGAACAAATGTTTTATCCTAAATAAAAAGCAGAACATTTGTTCCTTGAACAAAAAGGAGATTGACATGGAAAAAGACGATAAGCTTAAAGCATTGGATGCGGCGCTGAGCCAGATCGAGAAGCAGTACGGAAAGGGCGCGGTAATGAAGCTGGGAGATCCCACGGCACAGATGAATGTGGAGACCATCCCCACCGGTTCTTTAAGTTTGGATATAGCGTTAGGACTGGGCGGTATTCCCAAGGGAAGAATCATTGAGATCTACGGACCGGAATCCAGTGGTAAGACGACCGTTACCTTACATATGATCGCAGAAGTACAGAAAAGCGGCGGAATTGCCGGATTTATCGATGCAGAGCATGCGCTGGATCCTGTTTATGCGAAGAATATCGGTGTAGATATTGACAACCTGTACATTTCCCAGCCGGATAACGGTGAGCAGGCACTGGAGATCACGGAGACCATGGTACGCTCCGGAGCCATTGACATTATCGTAGTGGACTCCGTAGCCGCACTGGTACCCAAGGCCGAGATTGACGGTGATATGGGAGACAGCCATGTGGGTTTACAGGCACGACTGATGTCCCAGGCGCTGCGCAAGCTGACCGCTGTGATCAGCAAGTCCAACTGTACGGTTATCTTTATCAACCAGCTGCGTGAGAAGGTAGGTGTAATGTTCGGTAATCCTGAGACCACTACTGGCGGACGTGCGCTGAAGTTCTATTCTTCTGTACGACTGGATGTCAGAAGGATCGAAGCTCTGAAGCAGGGCGGTGAAGTGATCGGTAACCGTACCCGTGTCAAAGTCGTTAAGAATAAGATTGCACCTCCTTTCAAGGAAGCAGAGTTTGATATCATGTTCGGTGAAGGTATTTCCATGGTAGGAGATATTCTGGATCTGGCAGCCAGCTGTGACGTTGTGGCAAAGTCCGGTGCCTGGTATGCCTACGAGGGCAACAAGATCGGACAAGGCCGTGAGAATGCCAAGCAGTATTTAAAAGACAATCCCGCCATCTGCGATGAGATTGCCGAGAAGGTCAGAGAGCATTACGGACTAAAGGCAGATGCCACTGCCGCAACAGAGAAGGAAGAGTAGATCCATGCTGGTAACACAGGTTACGGAACTTTCCAAATCGAGAAGCAAAGTATATATTGATCAGGAATTCGCCTTTGTATTGTACAAAGGCGAATTGCGTCTTTACCATATAAAGGAGGGACAGCAATTAAGCGAGGAAGACTATCGGACTATCATGCAGGAGGTGCTTCCCAAGCGGGCGAAGCTTCGTGCCATGAACCTGTTGCAGGGAAGAGAATATACGACGGCACAGCTGCGGACAAAATTACAGCAGGGCTTTTATCCGACGGAGATTATAGAGCAGGCTATCGCTTATGTGGCGGGCTTTCATTATATCGATGATCTGCGATATGCCGTGGATTATATTACTTATCACGAGGACAGCCGCAGCAAGCGGCGGATCGAACAGGATCTGCAGGGCAAGGGAATCCCGGCAGCTACCATGGAACAGGCCTGGCAGGTCTGGCGGGAGAAGGGCGGAGAGCAGGACGAACAGAGTATGATCCGTGAACTGCTTCATAAGAAGCATTATGATCCGGAAGCAGAGACAGACTGGAAGGAACGCCAGAAGATCTACGCATTTCTGGTCAGAAAGGGATTCTCCGCAGAAGCTATCCGCAAGGCCATCGGTGGCATGCATAGCGATGATTTCTGAGAATACCGGATGACGCATAACAGCAAGAAATAATGCACAAAGATTGTTTTGATATAGGAACTATTTTTGGACTAATTGCGACTTGTACTTGACATGGGTGTAATTTCAGTTTACACTAATACTGTTGTGAATTGCTTGTTAGAATGTACATAAATTGCATTCTATTATGAACGATAATTTGTATTATCGGAGCAAAATGTACAATGAAAATTTCATAAGGAGGTGCTCCTGTAGTGGACACTAATATTGTAATAGTATTAGTGGTTTCTGCTATTGCCATTATAGCTGCAGTGCTGATCACAGCAAAGGTTACCACGAACCGTCTGAAGAAGAACGCGGAGGGAACCATCGGCAACGCAGAGGAGAAGGCAAGAGAGATTATTGATGAAGCTCTGAAGACTGCAGAGAACAAAAAGCGCGAATCACTCCTGGAAGTCAAGGAAGAGTCCATTCGTACCAAGAATGAACTGGACAAAGAAATCAAGGAACGCAGAGCGGAAGCCCAGCGGTATGAGCGCAGAGTTCAGCAGAAGGAAGAGAACATCGATAAGAAAGCAGATGCCATCGAGAAGCGCGAGGCAAGTTTAGCATCCAGAGAAGAATCCCTCAATCGCATGAAGGAAGAAGTCTCCAGACTGAATGAGCAGCGTGTGCAGGAACTGGAACGAATTTCAGGATTAACCTCTGAACAAGCAAAAGACTACTTATTGAAAATTGTTGAAGATGAAGTGAAACATGAATCGGCCGTGATGATCAAGGAAATGGAGAGTCGGGCCAAAGAAGAAGCAGACAAAAAGGCAAAGGAATATGTGGTTAACGCTATACAGAGATGTGCAGCAGACCATGTCTCTGAGACTACAATTTCCGTTGTACAGTTACCGAATGACGAAATGAAGGGACGTATCATCGGACGTGAGGGACGTAACATCCGTACCCTTGAGACCATGACAGGTGTAGACCTGATCATAGATGATACACCGGAAGCAGTAATCCTGTCCGGATTTGATCCGATTCGTCGTGAGGTAGCGAGAATTGCGCTGGAGAAGCTGATTGTGGACGGACGTATCCATCCGGCCAGAATCGAAGAGATGGTAGAGAAGGCGCAGAAGGAAGTCGAAGTAATGATCAAGGAAGAGGGAGAAGCCGCAACTCTGGAGGTTGGTGTACATGGCATTCATCCCGAACTGGTAAGATTACTCGGTAAGATGAAATTCCGTACCAGCTATGGTCAGAACGCATTAAAGCATTCCATCGAGGTTGCACAGTTGTCAGGTCTTCTGGCAGCGGAGCTGGGACTGGATGTGAGACTTGCCAAGAGAGCGGGACTGCTGCATGATATCGGTAAGGCAGTAGACCACGAGATGGAAGGTTCCCATATTCAGCTGGGTGCTGAACTGTGTCGGAAATATAAAGAGAACGCTACGGTTATCAATGCCGTGGAATCTCACCATGGCGATGTAGAGCCTACTTCCCTGATTGCATGTATTGTACAAGCTGCTGATACAATATCCGCTGCAAGACCGGGAGCTAGAAGGGAAACACTGGAAACCTATACTAGCAGATTAAGACAGTTAGAAGATATCACAAACAATTTCAAAGGTGTAGATAAATCTTTTGCTATTCAGGCAGGTCGTGAAGTTCGGGTTATGGTAGTGCCTGAGCAGATTTCAGATGCCGATATGGTATTGTTGGCAAGAGATATTTCCAAGCAGATCGAAGCTGAATTGGAATATCCCGGACAGATCAAGGTAAATGTGATCCGTGAGAGCCGCGTAATTGATTACGCCAAATAACTGACCAGTCAGAAATGACAATTTCATACGAAGTAAGAAAAGCTGTTGTGCTGTTAAAGCACAGCAGCTTTTTTGATAAAATTTTCGAAAAAAGGTATTGTACAAAGAACTTTCTTATAGTATGATATTCGAAGTGTATGATTGTATACGATTATCCAACGTCCACAGAAGAAAGCGTATTCCCTATGGGAAAAAACGAGAAAGGTATGGTACGAAATGAAAGCATATCAGGAATTATCCAAGGAAGAACTTTTAACATTGAAGGCAGAGCTGAACGCTGCATATGAAGATGCAAAAGGCAAAGGCCTGAAACTGGATATGTCCAGAGGAAAACCGGCAGTTAACCAGCTGGATATGACAATGGATTATCTCGATGTTGTAAATTCTCAGAGCGCTATGAAGGCTGAGGATGGAATGGATGTTCGAAATTATGGTGGCCTGGACGGTATTCCTGAGGCAAAGAAACTGATCGCTGACATTTTGGAAGTGAAGCCGGAGAATGTGATCGTCTGCGGTAATGCCAGCCTGACCATCATGTATGATACCGTATCCCGGGCTATGACCCATGGCATCTTAGGCAATACCCCCTGGTGTAAGCTGGATCATGTAAAGTTTCTGTGTCCCGTACCCGGTTATGACAGACATTTTGGAATCACAGAGCATTTCGGAATTGAAATGATCAATGTGCCCATGACACCCGAAGGACCGGATATGGACATGGTAGAGAAGCTGGTGTCTGAAGATCCTGCCATCAAGGGTATCTGGTGTGTACCGAAATACTCCAACCCTCAGGGCTATTCCTACTCCGATGAGACTGTAAGACGTTTCGCAGCATTGCAGCCTGCCGCACCGGATTTCCGTATTTTCTGGGATAATGCCTATGCCATCCATCATTTATATGATGACAGACAGGACCAGCTGTTAGAGATTCTTTCCGAGTGTGAGAAAGCAGGACATCCGGACATGGTATTCGAGTTCTGTTCCACCTCCAAGGTAACCTTCGCAGGAGCCGGCATTGCGGCTATTGCATCTTCCAAGGCAAACCTGGATGATATGCGCAAGTCCATGACGATCCAGACGATTGGTTATGATAAGATCAACCAGTTACGCCATGTACGTTATTTCAAGGATATCAATGGTGTACGTGAACATATGAAGAAGCACGCAGCGATCATGTGTCCCAAGTTCGAGGCTGTACTGCAAGTGCTGGAGAATGAGCTGGGAGGCTTAGGCATCGGTACCTGGACTAAGCCCAACGGTGGATATTTCATCTCCTTTGATGCCCTGGAAGGCTGTGCCAAGGCTATCGTGGCAAAGTGTAAGGAAGCAGGCGTGACTCTGACCGGAGCAGGCGCTACGTTCCCCTACAAGAAGGATCCCAAGGATTCCAATATCCGTATTGCACCTTCCTTCCCCACACCGGAGGAGATGGCAATGGCTACGGATCTGTTTGTACTCTGCGTCAAGATGGTGAGCGTAGATAAATTACTGGAAAGCAGGTAAGTATTCGATTTGGATGAGAAGGGATGATAAGTCATGGAAGAATTCAAGCGTATCAGCCGTGATCTGGTAGCAAAGGGTGCTATTATCGACTATTATCAGGATACCATGCAGATTCCCAACGGTAATATAGCAAAATGGGATCTGATCGACCATAAAGGGGCGGCTGCAGTAGTAGCCGTGAGAGAAGACGGTAAGCTTCTGATGGTGCGTCAGTACCGCAATGCCCTGGAGCGTGAGACTCTGGAGATTCCGGCAGGCGGACTGAACGGGAGAGAAGAGCCCACGGATCAGGCAGCTATGCGGGAATTGCAGGAAGAGACCGGGTATCATACTGACCATGTGGAACTGTTGACCTCTATTTATACCACAGTGGCATTCTGCAATGAGAAGATCGATATTTATCTGGCCAGAGGACTGAAAGACAGAGGAAACCAGCATCTGGATGAAGATGAATTCATCAATGTAGAGGCTTATTCCGTAGAAGAATTAAAGCAGATGATCTACGACTGCAGGATCCAGGATGCCAAGACAATCTGCGGCGTTTTAACTTACGCGTCCAAATACCTGAGTGAGTAATTCCGTTACAGACAAAAGCAGTCACGACCGGCTGCTACATAATGATTTTAGGGAACCCCATCCAGACAGGCAGTACCTGTCCGGATGGGCTTTTTCTTTTCTGAAAGACGAATAAGAAAGCATGATTTTCCATGTTGTCCGCATATATTACTAACAACGCCTGACGGGAGACGAGAATATATGAAATGGAACAGATCCATGTTGCCTGCGGGAAAACTCCCGCTGCACTTTTTGTTTTTGACGGGATTTGTGGTGGGATTGTTTGCGGTGTATTTCGGACGGGGAATTCTGTTAAACCGTGCGGGAATGCTGGATGAGGACACGTTATATCGCATGAAATATATGACCGTGGACAGCAGTATCCTGTTCTGGTACGTGCTGTGCAAAAGATGTCGGAATTTTCTGGTGCTTATTATCATGGCAACGACTTATCTGGGATGGATTTTCTGCGGAGGAGTCACCGTAAAATACGGATTCTCTGTGGGCTTTTTTCTGAGTACGGCAGTGTTTAGGTATGGAATCAAGGGGATCCTTCTGGGGATCGTGAGCATCTTTCCCCATTATCTGTGTTACCTGCCGGCTATGATCCTGTTACTCAGATGGTGTGAAGATATGCACCGGAGTATTTATTTTTACCATCACACAACCGGGCAGGGAAAAAAATCCCTGCCCGGCAGATTGGGAAAACTGGCGCTCATATGGATCGCACTGGTTTTCGGATGTTTATTGGAATGTTTTGTGAATCCTGCGTTATTAAAAGGATTCCTGCAGTTTTTTTGAAACTGTTTTAACTATTCAGCACCCCATTTGCAAAATCGTTCTTTTTATTCGTACTCAGCGATATCGTAGATCAGACGCTCACTGTCTTCCCAGCCCAGACAGGGATCGGTGATGGACTTGCCGTAGCAGCCGGCACCCACCTTCTGGTTGCCTTCCTCGATGTAGCTCTCGATCATGACGCCCTTGACCAGCTTGTGCAGATCGGGGCTGAGTTTACGGCTGTGCATGACTTCCTTGGTGATACGGATCTGCTCCTTGAACTGCTTGTTGGAGTTGGAGTGGTTCGCATCGATCACGCAGGCAGGATTCTTCAGATCCATTTTTTCATACATATCCCACAGACGGATCAGATCCTCGTAATGGTAGTTGGGGATATTGGCACCGTGCTTGTTGGTAGCACCGCGCAGTACGGTGTGTGCCAGATCATTGCCGTGGGTATTCACCTCCCATCCGGTATAGATGAAGGAGTGGGGGTGCTGTGCCGCATATACGGAGTTCAGCATTACGGAGAAATCTCCGCTGGTAGGATTCTTCATACCGGCAGCTACATCGAAGCCGCTGACGGTCAGACGATGCTGCTGATCCTCTACGGAACGGGCACCGATGGCCACATAGGAGAGGATATCGGATACATAACCCCAGTTCTCCGGGTATAACATTTCATCTGCGGCAGTGAGACCGGTCTCTTTGATGGCGCGGATGTGCATTTTACGCATGGCCATCAGACCTGCCAGGAAATCCGGTTTCTTCTCGGGATCGGGCTGGCTGGTGATACCCTTGTAGCCTTCGCCGGTGGTGCGGGGCTTGTTGGTGTAGATTCTGGGCACCAGGATCAGCTTGTCCTTAACTTTCTCATTCACTTTGGCAAGACGATTGACGTAATCACATACGGAATCTTCGTTATCAGCGGAGCAGGGTCCGATAATCACCAGAAACTTATTGCTTTTGCCGGTGAGGACGTCACGGATTTCAGCATCTCTTTCTTCTTTGATCCTGGCTAATTCTGCCGGAAGGGGCAGTTCCTTGCGGATCTCCGCAGGAGTGGGCAGTTTTTTGATAAATTCGAAACTCATGGTATTCCATCGTGCGCAGGGCACGTCCTTTCTGCTAAATGTCATTGCTCATTATAGCCCAGATTGTGCAAGGATGCAAGAAAATTTAGCGATTTAAAGCGAAAAAGAGAAAAGGAACGGATAAATTGCTGTGCTAAAGCGTTAATTTGGAAAATTATATTGACAGGTATACGGGTTTGCCATAAAGTAAAAATGTATCTGAAATGTTACAAAAAAAGTACGAGAGAGGGCAAAATTATGTACGGAACAATTTGGGCATTGCTGCCGCCTGTGGTGGCAATCGTATTGGCACTGATCACAAAAGAAGTATATTCGTCACTGTTTATCGGCATTGTTACGGGAGCTTTGATTTATACCGGATTTTCTCCTATTGCAACGCTGGATACGGTGATCAACGAAGGATTTATCAATTCCGTGGCGGATGCATGGAATATCGGTATCTTCATGTTCCTGATCCTGTTGGGTACCATGGTAGCACTGATGAACAAGGCAGGAGGCTCTGCAGCCTTCGGCGAATGGGCGAAAAAGCATGTAAAGACCAGAGCGGGAGCGCTGCTCTCCACCTTTTTTATTAGGTGTTCTGATTTTCGTGGATGACTATTTTAACTGTCTGACTGTAGGCTCTGTTATGATGCCGGTAACAGACGGACATAAGATTTCCCGAGCAAAGCTGGCATACATTATTGATGCCACCGCAGCACCCATCTGTATGATCGCACCGATCTCTTCCTGGGCGGCCGCAGTATCCGGTATGGTGGATGAAGGTGTTTATTCCGGTATTGAACTGTTCGTAAGAGCTATTCCTTATAACTATTATTCTCTGCTGACCATCGTATTCGTCGTCGGTATGGCGCTGATGGGCTTCGACTACGGCCCCATGGCAAAGCATGAGCGCAATGCCAGAGAAAAGGGTGATCTGTTTACCGAGGGAGAGCGCGTGGCCAATGCAGACAATGCACCCAAAGGTTCCACCAGAGGCAAGGTCTACGATCTGTTGATCCCGGTGATCGTACTGATTGTCTGCTGTGTCATCGGCATGATCTATGTCGGCGGCTTCTTTGAAGGCGTGGGCTTTATCGATGCATTCAGCGCAACGGACGCTTCCGTGGGACTGCCCTGGGGATCTTTGATCGCATTATTATTTGCCATTGTATATTATATGTGCAGAAGACTGGTATCCTTCAAGGAGGCCATGAACTGTCTGACCCAGGGCTTCATTGCCATGGTTCCTGCCATGCTGATCCTGACCTTTGCCGTTACTCTGAAGACCATGACCGGACTGTTAGGTGCGGATGTCTATGTGGCAGGCCTGATGCAGGGAGCATCCACGGGGCTTACCAATATGCTTCCGGCCATCATTTTCCTGGTAGCATGTTTCCTGGCCTTTGCTTCCGGTACCAGCTGGGGAACCTTCGGTATTCTGATCCCTATCGTTACCGGCGTATTTACCGATCCCACGACCGGAGCTATCGTACCCGGAGCCGAGCATCTGATCATCATCGGTGTGTCTGCATGTCTGGCAGGTGCTGTTATGGGTGACCATTGTTCCCCCATCTCCGATACGACTATTATGGCTTCTGCGGGAGCACAGTGTAATCATATCAACCATGTATCCACCCAGGTACCTTATGTACTGACCGTGGCGGCAATCTCTTTTGTGACTTATACCATTGCAGGTTTTGTACAGAATGTGGTGATCTGTCTGGTGATCGGTATTCTGCTGACACTGGCTACTCTGGTGGTTCTGAAACGTGTCTTCGGAGAGAAGGCTGTCGTACGGAAATAACGTAAGCGCAGGAATGCGACTGTGAGAAAGGAAATATGTAGAACTTATGAAATACGATTATCTGGTGGTTGGTTCCGGCCTGTACGGAGCGGTGTTCGCAAGAGAAGCGGCCGACAGAGGGAAAAAGGTTCTGGTCATTGACAAACGCCCTAATGTGGCGGGAAACATTTATACGGAAACGGTAGAAGGGATTCATGTCCACAAATACGGTGCCCATATTTTTCATACCAATGATACGAAGGTGTGGAAATACATTACGCGATTTGCGGAGTTCAACCGTTTCACCAATTCTCCGGTAGCCAATTATCACGGAGAGTTGTACTCACTGCCTTTTAACATGTACACTTTTAATAAAATGTGGGGCGTGGTGACTCCCGAAGAAGCTGCGGCCAAGATTGAAGAGCAGCGGCAAGCTGCCGGGATCACGGAACCGAAAAATCTGGAGGAACAGGCCATCTCTCTGGTGGGTAAGGATATTTTTGAAAAACTGGTAAAGGGCTACACCGAGAAGCAGTGGGGACGTGACTGTAAAGATCTTCCGGCCTTCATTATCAAACGTCTGCCGGTGCGTCTGACTTTTGACAACAACTATTTCAATGCGTTGTATCAGGGCATTCCCATTGGCGGTTACACGAAGCTGGTGGAACATCTGTTAGAGGGCATTGAGGTACGCCTGAACACAGATTATCTGGAGCAGAAAGAGGAACTGGATAAACTGGCAGAGACTGTTGTCTATACCGGCCCCATCGATGCCTATTTCGGCTACTCTCTGGGAGCACTGGAATATCGTTCCGTCAGGTTCGAGACAGAGGTGCTGGATATTCCCAACTTCCAGGGAAATGCTGCGGTGAATTACACGGATCGTGAGACTCCCTGGACCCGGATCATCGAGCACAAATGGTTCGAGTTTGGCAAGGACGAACAGGGACAGGATCTCCCGAAGACGGTCATCAGCAGAGAGTACAGTTCCGAATGGAAGCCGGGAGATGAGCCTTATTATCCAGTCAATGATGAAAAGAACGGCGCTTTGTATGCAGAGTATAAAAGGCTGGCAGATACGGAAAAGAATGTGATCTTCGGCGGAAGACTGGCGGAATACCGCTACTATGATATGGATGCGGTCATTGCCTCGGCATTGAAGAAGAGCGAAGAAGTATTGTAATGTAACAGATCATAAATGAGGGCAATCGAGTAGGAGGAATTTCTCCTAAATGAGAAATTCCGACCTCTCACACCACCGTGCGTACCGTTCGGTACACGGCGGTTCAATCAATTTAACAAGTAACACACCTTTCAGTATAGTAATCTAACATAGAAACTAATCCAAAACGGGTTAGTCTTTCTTTATTTATTGCAAAATTCATAACTCTTCGCTGACAAACATATGCTATTCGATTACCCGTATAGGCTGTAATCCTTGCTGTATCCTTATCTACTCCGAGTTTTATCAAGTTATTTATGCGGTTCTGCGGAGTTTTCCATTGCTTCCAAATACACATGCGCAGTCTGCAACGAATTCTTGCGTCCATCTCTTTACAAAGTGTTTTCATACTACCTATCTTGAAATAGTTAATCCACCCTCTGATAAGCTGATTGAGTTTCATCACTTTATAACTGTTGCTAACGCCCCAGCTACGGCACGTGAGCTCTTTCATTCTCTTCTTAAATTTCGCTACTGATTTTGCATGCGGTTTCGCCTTGTATTGATGTGCTCTTGTATCAAAGTAGAATCCAAATCCAAGGTATTTAAGTCCTTGTGGTCTGTCTACCTTACTCTTGGTCATGTTGACCTTAAGCCCCAGTTTCTCCTCAATGAATCGTGAAATATTTCTCATGACTCTGTTGGCAGACATTTCACTTCCGACCATAATGATGCAGTCGTCCGCGTATCTTACAAAGTTAAGCCCACGCTTTTCCATTTCTTTATCGAGTTCATTCAGCATGATGTTTGCCAGTAACGGCGAGAGATTTCCTCCCTGGGGTGTTCCCACGATAGAGTCCTCATATTCATCATCAATCATGATTCCACTGACAAGGTACTTTCTTACGATAGAGATAACATCTCCATCTTTAATAGTTCTGCCTATGATAGTCATGAGCTTATCATGATTTACTGTGTCAAAGAACTTTTCCAAGTCGATGTCTACAATCCACTCATTACCGTCATTCATCATTTCAAGTGCTGTTAGAATTGCTTGTTGTGCACATCTGTTCGGTCTGAATCCATAACTGTGGTCATGGAACTGTTCCTCATAGATTGGCGTTAATACCTGTGCAATGGCTTGTTGTACAAATCTGTCTGTCACTGTTGGTACTCCCAGGTTTCTGACACCGCCATCAGGCTTTGGTATCTCCACTCTTCGTACTGGCTGAGGTTTATATTTTCTCGCCCTCAACTGTTCCTTGATGTTTTCGCCGTTCTTTGCAAGATGTTCTTTGAGTTCTGTGTACTTCACTCCGTCCACTCCCTCTGCACCTTTATTTCGTACGACTTGCAGATATGCCCTGTTGAGGTTATCGCTAGATAGTATCTGCTCCATTAGACTACTTGTGTCCATGCGTTCTTTCCTTTCCGTCTCGCTTGATTTGACCACCCTTTACCCGATTGGTTACGGCAGATGAATGTCTCCTCTGCAATACGAGACCTACTCAAACTTATTGATTGTTCGCCCCTTTGCTCCATCTCCATTACAGAGACTTCTTCACTACTATGGGCTCTGCTGACTTCTCACAGTTCGTTGTTACTAGGCTAATGGAACCTCTGTGAGATCTCCACGCTTAAGGTGCTCGCTCTTTCTCTCCATATATCCGCCACATTTACTCTGCTTCTACAAACGTGGTAGTTATTAGACTTCGCTGTTCTTTGCCAGCTTATCACTCGAAGCCTAGCCTTATATGCGATTTCTATCCGTCGGACCAGAGATTCGCTTACAGCTTCCTTCAGATTCCACCTCACGGTGGACACCCTTGCTGTTCGGCTATACACTTCCCACTATCTGGGCGTGTTCGGGACTTACACCCGTTAGAGCGCGCCCATGGCGCGCAAACAAAGAAATGCAGTGGCGTGGGTAACGTCACTGCATTTTTATAGCTGCGCCGTCGGCGCATGTTTTGAAACAACCTTTAGCCGATCTGCGGTTTTGCTTTTCTCTTATTGCGGAACTCTCTGACAGCGATCAGCAGATCATAACGATATACCAACGTGTACATCACAGCCGCCATGACGAAAGCAGTAAGCACATCAAATACGGAATGCTGTTTGATGAACATGGTTGCCATAATAATGGAGACAGCCAGGATCAGGGAACCGATGCGGATGCCTTTTTTCTTCTCAAAGCATTTGCTGCGGATAATGGCAAAGTGTGCACCCAGAGAATTATATACATGAATGCTGGGCCACAGGTTGGTAGGAGTGTCTGTCCGATACAGAGCGGCTACCATACGGGTGAAGATATTGTCTCTCGGCATAACAGCGGGACGAAGGTGCTGTCCGTTGGGCCACAGGGTGGATACGATCAGGAAAATCGTCATGCCCGTGAAGAGGAAGATACAGGTGCGGTAATAATCCTCTTTGTTCTTGAAAAAGAAATAAATGACCACAGCCGATACATAGGCAAACCACAAAAAGTAAGGGATGACGAACACTTCACAAAAAGGAATATAATCATCCGCCGCCATATGTATGATCCGGTAATGTCCGGTAGTATTTTTCTCCAGCCAGGCGAACCAGGCCATGTAAATAATGCCATATATAATAAGAGGAATGGCATGTTTATATTTCAAATAGAAGATCCGTAATTTTTCCATAAAAACCTCATTTCTCTAAAAACCTATGTTCTAAAATCAATTTTAGTATAGCTATCGGAACAAAAAAATCAAGGCTTTTTTGGAATACTTAAGCATTCTTAAGAAAATCTTTAGAGTGTGTTAAATCTGTTTAAGGTGTGATCATCCGGATGGCACCGGGGAGACATTCCACCCGGAAACCGCGGCTCTTTCTTGTCACTTCTCCGTCTGTATGCACCCACAGAGGAGCGGAAGCTGTTATGGACATCTGTGTGGCGGTATGGGCATTGATGCCTTTGACAAAATAATGTTTGCCGAAAAAGGCAGTGGGCAGGGCCAGCAGAACCAATCCCTTGGAAATATTGCCTACGGAACAGAGATCCAATACCCCGTCATGATCGACAGCGGGAGGGCAGAACATGAAACCGCCGCCCTCGTAACGGTGACTCATACAGGTCACGAACAGAAAACGGGGGAGTTCTACGGATTCCTTTTTGTCATGTACCTTGTCCTCCAGTGTCAGCGTGCAGGAGACCTTGCGGGCAGTGATCAGCTGTTTTAAGGCGATACCCAGATAGGTCAGCTTTCCTAAGCCGATCCGGTTCATGGTATCCTTGATCCGGGAACTCATGGCTTCCGCACAGACGGCGGCATCAAAGCCGATCCCGCAGCTGACGGCAAAAAGCCTGGATTCTTCCGGCTGGTCTTCGTCCAGATAGGTCAGTCTCCCCAGATCCATGGCTCTGGGAGTATTATTATGAAGGATCAGATTGAGAGCAGCCTTTGGATCCTTGGAAATTCCCAGATCTCGGGCCAGATCATTGCTGGAGCCGGTGGGAATGTAGCCGAGGATGACTTTGGAAGGATCTGCAATGCCCTGAAGGGTCTCGTTTATCGTGCCGTCACCCCCCAGAACGATGAGCGTTAAGTCAGGCTCTGCAGCATGCTCTGCGGTGATCTGTGCGGCCAGCTGTCGGACTTCTCCGGCTTTCCCGGAAAAATAGGTCTGATATTCGGTATTGCCTGCTTTCAGAGCCGGCTCCACCTGTTCGGCCCAGATCTTTGCCCCTCTTCCGGAGCGGGAGGCGGGATTGATAATAATATGATACATGAGGATTCCCCATCTTTCGTAAAGTTGTAACTATTCAGAGCCGGGAAAACTTGCATAAATTTGCGAATCATGCTTGCATGAATGAGCATAATTTTGAAAATTTTTATGGCGAAGTAGCCTCAATGAGCAGAGAACAGGTAAACCTGTTCTCCAAGTAAGCATCGTAGATGCGATTTTGCGAATGAGGCTCTGAATAGTTATGTTAAAATTTATTCTAACACACCAGGGGGCTTCTGCCAACATTGTTCATTTTCTATCTTTGCAATTAAAAGGTTCTATGCTATACTAAACCATAAGTTTAGCGAATTAACGTAACATAAGGAGGAATGAGGCATGTATTCATTGGATGAAGTAAAAAAAGTAGATCCCGAAGTGGCACAGGCCATTATTGACGAGGAGAATCGTCAGAACAGTCACATCGAGCTGATCGCATCTGAAAACTGGGTAAGTAAGGCTGTTATGGCAGCTATGGGAAGTCCACTGACCAATAAATATGCGGAAGGATATCCCGGCAAGAGATATTACGGTGGTTGTGAGTGCGTGGATGTCATCGAGAATCTGGCGATCGAACGTGCCAAGAAGCTGTTTGGATGTGATTATGCCAATGTACAGCCCCATTCCGGAGCACAGGCAAATATGGCAGTGCAGTTCGCTGTGCTGAAGCCCGGCGATACCATTATGGGTATGAATCTGGATCACGGCGGACATCTGACCCATGGTTCACCCGTCAATATGTCCGGTAAATATTTCCATGTAGTACCTTACGGCGTGGATGACAACGGTTTCCTGGATTATGACAGAATGAGGGAGCTGGCCCTGGAATGCAGACCCAAGATGATCATTGCAGGTGCTTCTGCATATGCACGTACCATTGATTTCAAAAAGTTCCGTGAAGTGGCGGATGAAGTCGGTGCGGTACTGATGGTAGATATGGCACATATCGCAGGCCTTGTGGCAGCAGGCCTTCATCCCAGTCCCATTCCCTATGCGGATGTAGTGACCACCACCACCCACAAGACACTGCGCGGACCCAGAGGCGGTATGATCCTCTGCAACAAGGAAGCCAACGAGAAATTCAATTTTAATAAAGCTATTTTCCCCGGCATTCAGGGCGGCCCGCTGATGCATGTCATCGCAGCCAAGGCTGTCTGCTTCGAGGAAGCATTAAGCGACGACTTTAAGGTATATCAGAAGAACATTGTGGACAACGCACAGGCATTGTGCAAGGGCCTGATGAGCCGTGACATTAAGATTGTCTCCGGCGGTACCGACAATCATCTGATGCTGGTAGACCTGACCCCTTACGGTCTGACCGGTAAGGCAGTGGAGAAGCTGTTGGATGCAGCTCACATCACCGCCAACAAGAACACCATCCCCAACGATCCCCAGTCTCCGTTCGTGACCAGTGGTATCCGTCTGGGAACCCCTGCGGTAACTTCCAGAGGTCTGAACACCGAGGATATGGATCAGGTGGCAGAGGCCATTGCCATGGTCATCAAGGGCGGCGAGGAACAGGTTCCCGCAGCCAGAGCCATCATTCAGAAATTAACAGACAAATATCCTCTGATCTAGGCAGAAGCTGTTTGCAAAGGTCAGCCCGTACATGTAAATGTGCAGGCTGGCCTTTATTTATGTTGGAGTTGAGTTTATACAGTCGTCGTGTTAAAATGTTGGACGGAATACAAAAGAACAGCAGATAGAGGGAACAGATGAAAAAAGAGAAATGGAAAACCTTTGTGACGGACAGGTGGAAGGTGGCAGCGCCGGGACTGCTGGCAGCTTTTGCTGTCTGTTTTATTTTTTTTATTTATGCACCGTTGGAATTGTATGTTACGAACCAGACAGAATTCTGGTTTGATTTTTATAAGATATTAAAAGCGGTTCTGCAGAATTTTGCACTTTTTTTTGGACTGAATGTGTTGGGAATCCTTTTGGCAGCCTGTATCTCCAAAGTTTTTTGCCGGTTCGTTACGGCAGCAGAACTGGTGGTTTTGCTTACTTTATATGTGCAGGGCAATTTTCTGGTGAATCATATGCCGCCTTTCGACGGCACGGAAATCGTATGGGAGGACTACCGGGGAGAAAATATAAAGACAGCGATAGTGTGTATTCTCATAGCGGCAGCGGTCGTGACCGTGGCAAAGCTGCTTGGTGCAAAGAGATTTCAGGGAATCTGTATGGCTGTGAGTGCGGGACTTTCGGGAATTCTCATGATAACGCTTGTGACGATGACTGTGACCACAGGGGCTTACCGGGAGAGAACCACTTATTATGCACTGGAGAACGGACAGTACCGTCTGTCACAGGATCAGAATTTCCTGGTATTGCTGTTGGATGCGGTGGATGCGAAGACTTTTGAAGAAGTGATGGATTCGGATCCGGCCTATACAGAGACATTTGCTGATTTTACTTATTATCCGGATATGGTGGGAGCATATCCCTGGACGGCGTTTTCTGTTCCGTATATCTTATCGGGCAAATGGTATGAAGGAGAAGAATATTATCTGGATTACGCGGCGGCAGCTGTGGATGAATCAGGATTGTTCCGGGAACTGTCTGAGAGGGATTATGACATCGCATTGTATGAGTCTGATCCGTGGGTGACTTCGTATACCTATCAGTTTTCCAATATGGTGGAACTGCAGCATGAGGCGTATGTCTGGAAGTATTTCAGGCGGGCAATCTGCAAGCTGGGCGGCATCCGCTACGCACCGTTTTTCCTAAAGGAATACTGTTATCGGGCCATTGTACAGACGCAGGGGCAGCACAATGCCTTTGTGGACGAGAGCAATCCTCTGTATACCTGGGATCTCAAAGAATTTGCCACACATATGCAGGAAGAAGAGGTGACGTATCAGGAGGGAAAGTGTTTCCGGTATTATCATTTGCAGGGAGGGCATGTTCCTTTCCTGTATGATGCGGATCTGAATGCGGTAGGAGATTCTTCGTATACGGAGACGCTGGAGGCCAATATCAGGGTGATCGGTCAGTTTCTTGATAAGCTGAAACAGTCAGATCTGTATGACAATTCGGTTATTATCGTTATGGCAGATCATGGCTTTGATCCTCAGAATGAGGTCTCGGCATATGACAGACAGAATCCTCTGTTCCTGGTAAAAGGTGTGGGAGAGAGCCATCCGTTACAGACATCGCTTGTTCCTGCAGCTTACGAGGATCTTCAGGATGCATATGTGAGACTGATGGACGGAGCGGCGGGAGATGCGATTTTCCCATATCAGGAGGGAGAAAAAAGAGAACGCCGGTACATTTTTTATGAGAATACAGAACACGTCATGTATGAATGGTTACAGACGGGACCGGCATGGGATTTTAACGCATATCGTGAGACGGGGAACAAATATCCCCGCAAGAATTAGAGACAACCCCTGTTTTGAACTTTTTGGAATTTACAGCAAAAGGTTAAAAATGGGGGTTGTCTTTCATGCTTTACTGTGCTAGAATATCCCTCGGTGAAAAACAAGTGTCCGCACTACAGATACGAACCGGAAGAAAGGATAACATATGGGAGAAACGACCAAGTATTTTGTGGTGAAGCAGAAGGCGATCCCCGAAGTACTGTTAAAGGTAGTGGAAGCAAAGCGGCTTCTGGAGTCAGAGAAGGTTCTGACCATACAGGAAGCGGTTGATGCGGTAGGTATCAGCCGCAGTTCTTTTTATAAGTACAAAGATGATATTTTTCCCTTTCATGACAATTCCCAGGGAACGACCATCACTCTTACTTTTCAGATGGATGATGAACCGGGTATATTGTCGGATGTGCTGAAGATCATCGCAGAGTACCGGGCCAATATCCTGACGATCCATCAGAGTATTCCCATCAACGGAATCGCTTCTCTGACATTGAGTATTCAGGTATTGCAGACCACGGGGGACATTTCCCGGATGATCGAGCAGCTGGAGGGACAGCCCAGTGTACATCATGTAAAAATACTGGCAAAAGAATAAAATTTTTCACACGCAATTTGTGCCTGCGCAAGGTACTAAAGTACCTGAAAGTTTGCAGGCTATGAGAAAGGCAAGGGTTATGATATGATCAACGTTGCAGTATTAGGCTACGGCACCGTGGGCAGCGGTGTGGTGGAAGTTATCGAGAAAAACAAGGACATGGTGAACAAGAAGTCCGCACAGGAACTGGAGGTAAAATACATCCTGGATCTGAGAGATTTCCCCGGAGATCCTTACGAGGACAAAGTCATTCATGATTTCAATACGATCTTACATGACGACAGTGTGACCATTGTCTGTGAGACCATGGGCGGTGTCGGAGCCGCTTATCAGTTCACGAAGCAGGCTCTGGAACGGGGCAAGAGCGTCTGCACCTCCAACAAGGAGCTGGTAGCCAAGCACGGTCCCGAACTGCTGCAGATCGCCAGAGAACATAATTGTAACTATCTGTTCGAAGCCAGTGTGGGCGGCGGTATTCCCATTATCCGTCCGTTGAATTATTCCCTGACAGCAGAGAAGATCGAGGCTATCAACGGTATCTTAAACGGTACTACGAATTATATCTTAAGTAAAATGGAAAAAGAGGGTGCGGACTTTGCTGCGGTTCTGAAGGAAGCGCAGGACAAAGGCTATGCGGAGCGCAATCCGGAAGCGGATGTGGAAGGTTATGATGCCTGCCGTAAGATTGCGATTTTGTCTTCCCTGATGTTCAGTAAAAATGTGGATTCCGAGAAGGTTCCCACCGAAGGTATCACTAAGATCACAGCAGCGGATTTCGAATATGCCAATGCCACAGATCATACCATCAAGCTATTGGGCAGAAGCAGGGCCATTGATGATAATACCGCAGAGGTTATGGTAGCACCGTTTTTACTTTCCAAAGAACATCCGCTTGCCATGGTACATGGTGTATTCAATGCTGTATTTGTCACCGGCAACATGCTGGGAGATTCCATGTATTACGGACGGGGCGCAGGTAAGCTTCCCACCGCCAGCGCGGTAGTATCGGATGTCGTCGACTGTGCAAGACATCAGGGCAAGGTGATCATGTGCTTCTGGGACAAAGAGGAAGTAAAGCTGGCAGACATCGGCGAGGCCGAGAGAAGTTTCTTCATCCGGGCAAAGGCCGGAGCGGAAGATGCGGTTACAGCAGCGTTCCCCGGAGGCCGGATGGTACATCTTAAGGACCGGAAGGAAGACTTCGGATACTTCACACAGAGTATGAAGGAAAAAGATTTTCAGGCAAAATACGAGGCACTGGGCGGGCAGATGCTCGGCAGGATCCGTCTGGTATAAAAGTCGGGGGCTTTTGATCCCGACATCATTAGATAGAGTTGAGGAGAAAATGTTATGTCAAAAGTAGTGAAATTCGGTGGAAGTTCTCTGGCAAGCGCAGAGCAGTTCAAAAAAGTAGGAAACATCATCCGGGCAGATAAGGAGAGAAAATATGTGGTACCTTCCGCACCGGGGAAAAGATTTTCCAATGACACCAAGGTAACGGATATGTTGTATGCCTGCTATGATCTGGCAGATCAGGGCAAGAGCTTCAAGGCAGAGCTGGATGCTATCAAAGCCCGTTATCAGGAGATCATCGACGGACTGCAGCTGGATCTGGATCTTGTCGATGAGTTCAAGACTATTGAGAAGAACTTTAAGGCAAAGGCCGGCAGCAATTACGCGGCTTCCCGTGGTGAATATCTGAACGGTATTATCATGGCAAATTATCTGGGCTATGATTTCATTGATGCGGCAACCGTCATCTTCTTCGATGAGAACGGCGAATTTGACGCAGCAAAGACCAATGAAGTACTGCGTGCCAGACTGGCAGAGAGTAAGGAAGCAGTTGTACCCGGCTTCTACGGTGCCATGCCCGACGGAACGGTGAAGACTTTCTCCAGAGGCGGTTCCGACATCACCGGTTCCATCGTGGCCAAGGCTGCCAAAGCGGATGTCTATGAGAACTGGACCGATGTATCCGGTTTCCTGATTGCGGATCCCCGCATCATTGATCATCCCGAGGCTATTGAGACTATCACCTATCGTGAACTTCGCGAGCTGGCCTATATGGGTGCTACCGTTCTTCATGAGGATGCCATTTTCCCGGTACGTCAGGAAGGTATCCCTATCAATATCCGCAATACAAACGCTCCCGAGGACAATGGTACCTGGATCGTGGGAAGCACCTGTCAGAAGTCCAAATACGTGATCACCGGTATCGCCGGCAAGAAGGGCTTCTGCTCCGTCAATATTGAAAAAGATATGATGAACTCCGAGATCGGTTTCGGCAGAAAGGTATTGCAGGCATTTGAAGAAAATGGTATTTCTTTCGAGCATGTTCCCTCCGGCATTGATACCATGACGGTATTCGTACATCAGGATGAGTTCATGCACAAGGAACAGAAGGTAGTGGCAGGCATCCATAGACTGGCCAATCCCGACGCCATTGACATCGAATCCGACCTGGCATTGATCGCTGTCGTAGGCCGTGGCATGAAGTCCACCCGCGGCACTGCAGGCAGAATCTTCTCCGCACTGGCACACAAAAATATCAATGTCAAGATGATCGACCAGGGATCTTCCGAGCTGAACATCATCATCGGTGTGGCAAATGAAGATTTTGAGACTGCAATTCAGGCAATCTATGATATCTTTGTGATCACAAGATTATAAGTTTATCAGATATAAAAAGACAGGTCAGTTCGACCTGTCTTTTTATGGTTCCGGATATTGGATCATATCCAGTATCGGAGTTCGTATAATATATTGGTAGGCCTCAAAAATTTTCTCCGCAGGGACTTCTTTCGGAGAGGAGAGCCATAACTTTAGAATTTCAATTAATAAGAGGGCATTATAATGTGCCAGTGACTGCGGTGTGATAAGTTCGCAGGGCATTTTCCTCATAGGATGTCTGGACAGAATCCGGAAAAAGGTTTGTTCACAGTAGTGTGAAAAAAATTCTCCGAAGCAATTCTGGCCTGTGGTTTCAAAAAGTCGATGATAATATTCCTTATTTTTTTTCAAAACAGATAAACATCAGCTTGATGGCTTCCTGTTCCATATCGTTTTCGATCATGACTTCGACTTTGCTGCCGATGTCCTGGTCGAACAGAAACTCAATCACTTCGTATTTATCCTGAAAATAGTTATAGAAAGTAGGGCGGATCACATGTGCACCATCCGTGATCATTTTGATGGAAATCTTCTGAAAAGGCATGGTAAGCACAAGAGAACGAAAACTGTCTGCCAATAATTCTTTTGTCTTCATCACAGGACTCCTTTTCCTATAAAAGAACCGGGATAGAAATATTATAACCAAAAAACTTTCTTTTCTCAACTTTAAACGACACTTTTGCCAAAATGTCGCGGAATATTTACAGTTATCGAAAAAATGTAAGAGCAGGAAAAACGCTGTGCAAGGGTTGTATCTTACCATATGCCGGAAAATTGTTTAAAGTAAAAAATGAAAAGAGATAAAAACATTATAACGGGAGAAAGGGGTTGCATGGATGGCATGGTATGAAATTTTCATTGTATCGGTGGGACTATCCCTGGATGTCTTTACCTATGCATTATACAAAGGCGCTATGCTTTCCAGACTGGACAAAAAGCAGATCCTGAAAATGATCCTGCTGTTCACAGGATGGCAGAGCGGTGCAATGCTTTTAGGAAGCCTGATTTCGGAACTTCCGTACATTGCAATGAACTATCAGCGGACAGAAAGACTGTTCAGGGCGGCATCGGCAGTTATTTTTTTCCTGATCGGGATATGGCTGATCGTCCGGGCACTACATATGCGGGACCCGCTGGAACGAAGGGAAGATGCCTTCGCCTGGAGACAGCTATGCATTTGGGCCATGCTTACCAGTGTGGACAGTTTTCTGACGGGAATTGGCATGGGCTTTTTAGACACCAGAGTAACGGCGCAGATCATTCAGCTGGCAATTATGGCTGCGCTGGCGGTCATCGTCGGCATCTATGCGGGATATCGGATCGGGTGTCATGGAAGAAACCGTGTACTGATCAGTGGAGCGCTGATCTTCCTGCTTGCCGGCGTGGATGTATTGTTTCGATATTATATCTGAAATACCGTGATTCATAGAATAAATAGACAAAAGTGAGGTAAATCGTATGGCAGACGTGAAACACAAAGTTGAGAGAGCTGCATTTGGCGCAGCAATCGACGGAATTCTGAAGTATGTGAATAAGGACGAAGCAGACAGAGAAAAGGCATTCTTAAAGCTGGTAGATCTGTCGGAAAAATTTATGGGAGATACCTTCCGCAAGGAAAGCTATGATGCGGCAAGACGTATGATCCAGGATCCGGACAGCAAATGGATGCAGTATGTGAACCGGATCTTAAACGAAGTGGATCCCCATGTCATCAAAATGTCCGCACTGGACTATGGTTTTGAGGCGGCGTTCTGCGGTAAAAAAGAGATTAACGAGATGCGTGTGAAACATCAGTGCAATATCCCCTGGCTGATCCTGATGGATCCCACCAGTGCCTGCAACCTGCATTGTACCGGCTGCTGGGCGGCAGAGTACGGCAATCGTCTGAACTTAAGCTTTGAAGATATGGATCGCATCGTTACCCAGGGTAAGGAACTTGGTATCTATCTGTATTTCTTCACCGGTGGCGAACCTCTGGTCAGAAAGGATGACATCATCCGTCTGTGCGAGAAACACGATGACTGTGGCTTCCATGCATTTACCAACGGCACGCTGATCGATGAGAAATTCTGCCAGGAGATGAAGCGGGTAGGCAACTTCTCCGTAGCTATCAGTCTGGAAGGCTTCGACGAAGTGAACGACTTACGCCGCGGCAAGGGCGTGTTTGATAAAGTAATGCATGCCATGGATCTGATGAAGCAGTACGGTCTGATCTTCGGAACTTCCATCTGCTATACCAGCAAGAACTATAAAGTAGTCACCAGTGATGAATTCCTGGATATGATCATTGAAAAAGGTGCCAGATTCAGCTGGTATTTCCATTATATGCCCGTAGGCAATGATGCATCTACCGAATTGCTCTTAGATCCGGACCAGAGAGAATATATGTATCACCGTATTCGTGAAATCCGTGCCATGAAGGGCGGAAAACCTATCTTTGCCTTCGATTTCCAGAACGATGGAGAATATGTGGGCGGATGTATCGCAGGCGGCAGAAACTACTGCCATATCAATCCAAACGGCGATGTGGAGCCCTGTGTATTCATCCATTATTCCGGTGCCAATATCAAGGAAGTAGATCTGCTGACTGCGTTGAAGCAGCCACTGTTTATGGCATACCGTGTGAACCAGCCTTTCAACTGCAATCACTTAAAGCCCTGCCCGATGCTGGAAAATCCGGAAATCTTACAGCGTATGGTGCATGAGACCGGAGCACATTCCACTGATTTACAGTCACCGGAGTCTGTGGAGCATCTGTGCGGAAAGTGCGCGGAATACGCGAAAAACTGGGATGAACGGGCCCAGGAACTGTGGAATAAATAATGGTTCTTTTACAAAAGTTTATACTTAGTTAATTGCTTTTTGCCTTTCGGCATACCATAATGTAGGTAACATTCAGAGGAGACTTCGCGAAGGAGACTCTGAAAGATTTGGATAATGTGTCCCCTGTATGGTGGCGGACGAAAGGTGGTACTTCATGAAAGAGAAGTTACAGCGTTTCATGTGGGGGCGTTATGGCAACGACCGCTTCAATCAGTTTTTGATGATTGTGGCTCTGGTCTGCCTGGCGCTCTCTTTTTTTGGTCTGAGAATATTTTATGTGCTGGCTCTGGCCCTGTTAGTCTATGCGTATTACCGGATGTTTTCTAAAGACCTGAGTAAGAGGAGTGCCGAGAACCAGTGGTATCTGAAGAAAGAAATGAAGGTTCGCGGATGGTGGCAGCGAAAGAAAAAGGCTATTGCCGGTCGTAAGGAGTACAAGATCTATAAATGCCCGAAATGCGGACAGAAGATTCGGGTACCCAGACATAAGGGGAAGATCGCAATCCGGTGCAGAAAATGCGGTGAAGAATTTATCCGCAAGACCTGACGGGAAAATCCTGTGGCAGGATCACGGGAAATGAAAATTGGAATACAGAAATATAGGAAAGGGTGGTGAGCCAGATGTTCGGATATATTGTGATCAATCAGTCGGAAATGAAATTTAAGGAGTATGATGTTTATCGATCCTATTATTGCGGATTGTGTCAGAGCCTGAAGGAACGTTACGGTGTCCTGGGGCAGCTTTCTCTGAATTACGATATGACTTTTATCCTGATGCTGCTCACCGGCTTATATGAACCGGAGGAGCAGGAGGCCCAGTGCAGATGTGTGGCCCATCCTTTGGAAAAACATCCCACAAGAAGAAATCTGTTTACGGATTATGTGGCAGATATGACGGTGCTTTTTTCCTGCTATAAAGCGGAGGACGACTGGGAGGACGAGCATAGTCTGAAGGGACTGGTGTACAGTTATCTGTTGGGAAGAAAATTCCGTAAAAAACCGTTATTATATCAGGAAAAAGTAAGAAATATCTCACTGGCCATGCAGGATTTTGCGGATGCGGAAAAGCAGGGCAATGCGGATATTGATACCATGGCGGGATTGTTTGGCAGAGTCATGGCACAGATTGTATCCTGTCGTGAGGATGAGTGGAAGGACAATCTGGAGAGACTTGGATTTTTCCTGGGAAAATTCATTTATCTGTTGGATGCCTATGAGGATATCGAGCAGGATCTCAAAAAAGGAACCTATAATCCGTTAAAGAAACGGTATGAGGAACCGGGCTTTGAGGAGGAATGCCGGCAGATCCTGACCATGATGATGTCGGAGTGCTGTAAGGAGTTCGAACAGCTTCCTATTTTACAGAATGTGGATATTCTGCGGAATATTCTGTATTCCGGTGTATGGTGCCGTTATGAGATCGTGCGGAAGAAACGGATGAAAGACAGTGCAAAAGAGGTAACGGGAAATGACTTATGATCCATACAGTGTTCTGGGAGTGAGCAGAGATGCCTCCGAGGAGGAAATAAAAAAAGCATATAAGGCACTGAGCCGGAAATACCATCCCGATGCCAATATCAACAATCCCAATAAGGATCAGGCGGAAGAAAAGTTCAAAGAGATCCAGGCAGCCTACCAGCAGATCATGAAGGAGCGGACCGAAGGCTACAGTTACGGTGGCGGATATGGCAGGCAGAGCTATGGTGGTAGCGGAAGCGGCTACGGTGGAAGCCAGGGATATGGCGGCTACGGTCAGGGATTTGGAGACTTCTGGCAGCAGGCAGGCTGGCAACAGCAGACTTCTGGCTATGAAGAAGAGCCCAGACTGCGGGCAGCCGGTAATTATCTCAGAAACGGCTATTACAGAGAGGCCAGAAATACGTTGGACGGCATGGGAGAGCATGAGAAGACGGCCAGATGGTATTACTACAGTGCCATGGCACACATGGGCCTTGGAAATAATGTAGCGGCGCTGGAACATGCAAACAAGGCGGTGGCGCTGGATCCCCAGAATATGGAATACCAGATGCTCCTGCAGAGACTACAGAGCGGGGGACGGTGGTATGAGAGCAGACAGGCAGCCTATGGCTATCCCCATGTGGGTGGCAACGACCTGTGCCTGAAAATTTGTCTGGCCAATCTGTTCTGCAACCTTTGCTGTGGCGGTGGCGGTTTATGCTTCGGCGGTTATGGTGGAAGAGGAATGTTTTAAAAAAGATACTTGCTTTTTCCATGTATCCTCACTATAATATTAGATACAAGATGTAGATACGAAATTGCTTGAAAAACACAAAATCTAGTGAGACACTATGATTTGCAGAAAAAGTCGTGTCGGGAACTTGCTTCCGATGCGGCTTTTCTTTCGGCTTATGCAGGAATTCGTATCTTATGGGAATGATATAAAGTGAGGGAAACAGCAATGAAGATTCAGAAGAGAGACGGCAGAGTAGTGCCTTATGAAGAGGAGAAGATCCGGGAAGCAATCCATAAGGCCAACAATGAAGTGGAGGAGCGGTATCGTGCCAGTGAGGGACTGATCGAGGAGATTCTGGAGGATGTACAGCAGGAGGGCAGACAGACCCAGACCGTGGAGCATATCCAGGATATGATCGAAGAGCATCTGGTAGAGCACAATAAATATACTCTGGCAAAGAAGTATATTGTATACCGTTACCAGAGAAGTCTGCTCAGAAAGTCCAATACTACGGATGAATCTATTTTAAAACTGATCCGGAATGAGAATAAGGAGCTGGCGGAGGAAAACTCCAACAAGAATACCCGTCTGGCTTCCACTCAGAGAGACTATATTGCGGGCGAAGTGTCCCGTGACGTTACCAGACGTCTGCTTTTGCCGGAGCATATTGCCATGGCGCACGATAACGGTGTGCTGCATTTCCATGATGCGGATTATTTCATCCAGCCGATCTTCAACTGTTGTCTGATCAATATCAAGGACATGCTGGACAACGGCACTTCCATCAACGGCAAGATGATCGAGTCTCCCAAGAGCTTTCAGGTGGCATGTACCGTGACCACCCAGATCATTGCGGCAGTGGCCAGCAACCAGTACGGCGGCCAGAGCGTCAATATCAAGCATCTGGGGAAATATCTGCGTAAGAGTAAGGAAAAATTTGCAAAACAGCTGGAGGAAGAATTCGGGGATACTCTGGATCAGGCAGCCAAGGACAAGATCGTGCAGATGCGCCTGCATGACGAACTGAAATCCGGTGTGCAGACCATCCAGTATCAGATCAATACTCTGATGACCACCAACGGACAGTCTCCTTTTGTCACACTTTTCCTGCATATCGATGAGAATGACGAATATGTGGAAGAGACCGTGCAGATCATCATGGAGATCCTGCGTCAGCGGATCGAGGGGACCAAGAATGAGAAGGGTGTCTATGTGACTCCTGCTTTCCCGAAGCTGGTCTATGTATTGGATGAAAACAACTGCTTAAAGGGCGGAAAATATGACTATGTGACCAAACTGGCCGCACAGTGCTCTGCCAAGAGAATGTATCCCGACTATATCTCCGCGAAGAAGATGCGTGAGAATTACGAGGGAAATGTATTTTCCTGCATGGGCTGTCGTTCTTTTCTGTCTCCCTGGAAGGATGAAAACGGAGAGTACAAGTGGGAAGGACGCTTCAATCAGGGCGTTGTCAGCATCAATCTTCCGCAGATCGGTATTCTGGCAAAAGGAAATGAAGAGAAATTCTGGAAACTGCTGGACGAGCGTCTGGAACTGTGTTATGAAGCATTGATGTGCCGTCACAAGGCACTGGAAGGTGTGGTATCCGATGTGAGCCCCATCCACTGGCAATACGGAGCCATCGCCCGTCTGAAGAAGGGCGAGACCATCGACAAATACTTGCACAATGGTTATTCCACCATGTCTCTGGGATATATCGGACTGTATGAGACTACGTATCTGATGAAAGGATGCAGCCAGACCGTGGAACCCGGCAAGGAATTCGCCCTGCGTGTCATGGATTATATGAAGGAACGCTGCGCAAAATGGAAAGAGGAGACCGGTATTGCATTCAGCCTCTACGGAACTCCTGCTGAGACACTGTGTTATCGTTTCGCAAGGATCGACCGGGAAAAATACGGTGATATTTCCAATGTCACCGATAAGGGATATTACACAAATTCCTATCATGTGGATGTTCGGGAGAAGATCGACGCTTTCACCAAGTTCAAGATCGAGAGTGAGTTCCAGAATAAGTCGTTGGGCGGAGCTATCTCTTACGTGGAAGTACCGAACCTGACCAATAATGTGGAAGCCATCGAGGAAGTCATCCGTTTTATTTACGATAATATCCAGTACGGTGAGTTCAACACCAAATCCGATTATTGCCACGTCTGTGGCTATGACGGTGAGATCATGATCAATGATAATATGGAATGGGAGTGCCCTCAGTGTCACAACAAAGATCATGCGAAAATGAATGTCACCAGAAGAACCTGCGGTTATCTGGGAGAGAACTTCTGGAATGCCGGCAAGACCAAGGAGATCAAGGCAAGAGTTCTTCATCTGTAATATGCAGATAGTAAAAGGGAAGGAAATGTCCTATGAATTATGCGACGATCAAGAAAACGGATGTGGCAAACGGTCCCGGCGTGAGAGTATCGCTGTTTGTCAGCGGTTGTACCCATCATTGCAAGGGATGCTTTAACAGTGTGGCCTGGGATTTTCAGTACGGACAGGCTTACACGCTGGAAACAGAACAGGAGATCTTACAGGCACTGGCCCCGGACTATATCCGGGGCTTAAGCTTACTGGGCGGCGAACCTATGGAACCGCAGAACCGTGCAACGGTGCTTTCTCTGGTAAAGAAAGTAAGGGAAATTTATCCCCGGAAGACGATCTGGTGCTATACCGGCTATGATTTTGATAAGGATCTTCTGGCCTGGATGGAAGCGGGAGATCCGGTGATCACGAAACTTTTACCGCTTCTGGATGTTATCGTGGACGGAGAATACAAGGAAGAGTGCCGTAATTTACGTCTACCTTTTCGCGGATCAGAGAATCAGAGGATTTTGGACGTACCATTGTCTTTAAAGGAAAAATGTGGTATAATTTTACATACATAAGAGGATTCGGGTCGAAAAAGGGATATCGGTTCGAAAATAAAAACAAAAGTGTGAGGGAGTAATACAAGTATGGAGAGCTTTCTGGATATGACATTAGATAGAAATCTCTACATCGGTGTTCCGGTGGGAGCCTTTTTGTGCTCCCTTTTTCTGTTATTCTGCTTTTTCAATACCATGAAGAGCCGGACAGTCCGTAGTCTGAGGGCAGTGCTGACTTCCTGCCTGGTGTGGACCGGTGGGGTGATTCTCATGCGGCTACAGGTATTTCCGGGAATTCGTTTCTGGCATAATTTTGCACTGTTTGGTCTGCTGGTGATTCCAGTGTTTATGTATGCATTTCTATTTGGTTTTCTGGAAATTACGGAGCATGACGCGCTGATCTATATCTATGGAGTCCTGACGACAGCTCTGGTTCTGGGCAATGCCTGGAGTGGCGCGATCCTGCCGGCACCGGAAGTGACGACCCGTGCCGATGGAACTTATGTCTATATGTATCATGCAACATCCGGAATCTGGGTGTTGACGGTATTGGAGGTCTCGGTATTGGTCTATGCCACTTATCTGGCTCATTGCAAGATCGGTGGAGACCTACAGCTGCGTAAAAAACTACAGCCGCTGTTACTGGGAACCCTGTTTGTTTTGATGGGAAATCTGCTCTGCCTGATTCCGGGAAGCGTCTTTCCGTATGATATGCTGGGCTGCGTTGGTATGGCGGTGTGCATGGTCTATATCATGTACAAGCAGTATCTGTTTGATTTTTCCTATCGTGTAACGGTAGGTGCAGTATATTTTCTGGCAGTTGTGGTGGCATCCCTGCCGTTGGTCATCCTGTCTCATAATCTGGAAAATGTGCTGGGAAGTCTGGAGCGGGCAGTAACGCAGAAACTGCTGATCTATATCGTTCTGCAATGTGCCTGGACGGTGCTGGTGGTAGCTTTTGCCAGAAAGCGTCTGGAGGATATCCTGAACCAGAAGCAGAAGCATATGCTGGAGGGACTGCGGAAATTCCAGGACAGAGCGGCATCCATTTTAAACCGTAAGGAATTGTTTGCCAATATGCATGACATTCTGGATGATGCAATTCCGGGCTGGAAATCCAGAATCTTTGAGAAAAATATAAATGATGACGGTTACCGTGAGGTGGTACAGAGCGGACATATCCCGCTGGGCGAAGATGAGGTGGAGAGAGTCTGTGGCATCGTAGAGCAGGAAGAGACAAAAGAGACACCGGAGATCGCCCTGTTAAAATATGATAATATGGTCTGTGGATTTGTATATATGGAGCGTCTGCGGGAGAGTAAGCTCAATTACCGCGAGGCGGACTGCATCCGGCAGATGGCAAATATTGCTTCCGGCAGTCTGAAAAACATTGATGCTTATGAAAAGGTATATCAGGTATCCATTCATGACGAACTGACCGGCCTGTATAACCGCAGCTATTGTGGAGTGTATCTGCGCCGCGATGGTGCCTTGGGAGAAGAACGGGGCTTTTTATACATGGACATGGATAATTTTAAGTTATACAATGACCTGTACGGAGAACAGACCGGCGACCGGATTCTGCAATGGTGCGCGAAGAGATTTTTGGATAATGTGGAGAACGGAGAGGTATTCCGGGTAGGATCCAATGAGTTTCTGGTCTCTGTGCCGGAGACCGGCAGGGAACCACTGGTGGCACTGGCGGAGAAACTGACCCGGGCAGTACAGGAGAATGCTACAAATAAACCACAGGTCATGCAGCCCATTACATTCAGCGTTGGTGTGGCATGGTATCCCGGTCTGGCAGCGGATGCGCTGGAATTGTTCCAGCAGTCCAAGCGGGCGGCCTTTTATGCGAAGCGTAATGGTAAGGACCGGATCCAGGTATATGAAGGCAGTATCAATGAGGAGAGCCAGGATAAGGAGACCGGTTACGAGCAGGTGGCGCCTACGGTGTATGCACTGGTGGCGGCTATTGATGCGAAGGATTCCTTTACTTTCCAGCACTCCACCAATGTATCCCAGTATGCGGTATTGCTGGCCCAGAAGCTGGGCTTGTCCAGAAACGATATCCAGACCGTAAAGGTGGCAGGCCTTTTGCATGATATCGGTAAGATCGGTATCCCGGAGAGCATCCTGAAAAAGGCTGGAAAGCTTACGAATGAAGAATATGAGATCATGAAGAGCCATGTGGAGAAATCCATCGAAATGATCCACTATCTGCCGAATATGAACTATGTGATCCCTGCGGTCGTTTCCCATCACGAGAGATATGACGGCAAGGGTTATCCCAGAGGAATCAAGGGAGAAGAGATTCCGTTTCTTGGCAGGATCCTGGCGGTGTGCGACAGCTTTGATGCCATGATCTCCAAGAGAGCATATAAGGAGCCCCTGAGTGTGGAATACGCTATGGGGGAACTGGAGAAAAATAAAGGAACCCAGTTTGATCCGGAGGTGGCAGATGCTTTTATTGAACTGATCAAAGAAGGAAAAGTTCCCCTGTAGGAACTGATAGCAAAAAAAGAGGCACCCACGGGTGCCTCTTTTCAAAAGGGGAGGATTAAGTATTATCGTATCTTTCGTAAGATCAAAGGAGGGGATCCGATGATAGTAGTAGTCTGTCCCGGATTTGTGGGTTTATACATCCCCGATTGATATTTTTTTGTTGTTTTTGAGAACGAGTTGTTATATACTATGATTAATAATTCTGCCAATAGGTGAACTGCCTGACTGCTTGCAGGCAAGGCAGTTCACCTATTGAGCGGATAAACAGACATGAGCATGGAGGACGCCAGTCCGAAATGCGAATGGATGTGACGATTTCGAGAGCCCGAAGGGCGGAGAAATCGTATTATTAAATATTTAATTATTATGTAAGGATGGTATTACAATTATGAATTTAATGGAACAGTGGAGATCAGTAGCATATAATGAGGCAACCGGCAAAGAGAAGCTGCAGCAACTCTGGGCAGCTTATTTCCAGGAGGAGAAGGAAATCTACGCACAGCTTCTGAAGAATCCCGATGAAGTAGTAAAGGGTACCGTGAAGGAACTGGCTGACAAGTTCAAAGTATCTCTGATGACCATGACCGGATTCCTGGATGGCATCAACGACAGCCTGGTAGAGCAGAACCCCATTGATGATCTGGAAGAGGATACTCAGGTAAACTTAGGCTTCGATAAGGCTCTTCTGTACAAGAACATGGTAGCAGCAGAAGCCGACTGGCTGTACAATCTGGAAGAGTGGAACGATATCTTTGACGAAGAGACCCGCAAGGAACTCTACAAAGAGCAGAAGTCTTCCACTACCATTGTGAAGGAGCAGAAGGTTTATCCCAATGATCCCTGTCCCTGCGGAAGCGGCAAAAAGTATAAAAAGTGCTGCGGCAGAAAGTAAATTGAACACAAAGGGGTTTTCCGCATATATGCAGAGAGCCTCTTTTTCGTTTTAGGAGTTTCAGGAAAGGAAGGGTTACATATGAAAATGCTGAAGGAATTGAAATGGGAAGCAATTCTTACCGGTGTGCTGTATATTCTCTTAGGGATCGTGGCACTGGTGATCCCCGAGACCATGCAGAAGACACTGGGGTATCTGATCGGTATCGTACTGATCGTGGCAGGACTGGTATCTATTATCTGCTATCTGCTCAGGGATGCCAGAGAGAACTATTATCACAATGAGTTTGTATTCGGTATTCTCGGAATCGTGCTGGGAGCAGTAGTCCTGTACAAGGTAGAGATCGTCATCTCCCTGATTCCCTTTATTCTGGGAGTACTGGTTCTGTGCAGTGGATGCAGTAAACTACAGGATGCCATTGACCTGAAAAGACTGGGTTACGGCAGCTGGCTGGGACTTCTTATTGTGGCGGCAATCAACATCATTCTCGGAGTGGTACTGATCTACAATCCGTTCAAAGCAGCGATTCTGTTGTTCCGTGTTCTGGGAGTGGTACTGATCCTCAGTGGTGCCGGCGATTGTTTTTCTACGATTTATTTTGCACGCAAGCTCAGGAGATTCAAACAGGAGCAGGATGCCCTGGACAGCACTTTCGAAGAGGTCGATCCCAAGGATCAAAATTAACGGACACAAAAGAACAGGCAGGAGGAACATTGTGAATATTGCATCTTTTTTATCTCCGAAGGAAGAAGTAATTTTTCTTCGGGACGATATGACCATCAGGCAGGGGCTGGAGAAGATGAAGCGCTACGGCTACACGGCGGTACCGGTGATCGATGCCGAGGACAGATATGTGGGCGTAGTCAGTGAGGGAGATTTTCTGTGGAATATCTTAAACCACAACAGTGAACTGGATACCATTACCATGAAGAGTCTGGAGAAGCTGTCCGTGCGGGATATTATCCAGAGCGGCAAGATCCGTCCGGTATGTATCGATACGAATATGGAAGAATTGCTGGGGCAGGCGCAGATGCAGAACTTTGTACCTGTGATCGATGACAGAAATGTATTCATCGGGATCATTACCCGAAGTGAGATCATCAAATATTTTATAAAAAAACAGATTGAAGTAGCAGAAAAGCAGCTATAATTCGTTAAATAAGAGAAAGGTGTGTAGAATCATGAAAAAGTTGGAAGAATATGTAAAGAGCATTCCCGATTTCCCGGAGAAGGGTATCATTTTCCGTGATGTCACAAGTGTACTGCAGGATGCGGACGGACTGCACCTGGCGATCGATACCATGCAGGAGAAGATCAAGGATCTGGATTATGATGTGGTAGTAGGTCCCGAGTCCCGCGGATTTATCTTCGGAACACCGATCGCATACAATAATCATAAACCCTTTGTATTGATCCGTAAAAAGGGAAAGCTTCCCAGAGAGACCGTATCTGCCACGTATGATCTGGAATATGGTTCCGCTACCATCGAGATGCACAAGGACAGTATCCAGCCCGGTCAGAAAGTTCTGATCGTGGATGACCTGATCGCTACCGGAGGTACCACCGAGGCTATGATTAAACTGATCGAGTCTCTGGGTGGTGAAGTAGCCGGCGTGGTAGTGCTGATCGAACTGGCAGGACTGAAAGGCCGTGAGCGCATTAGCAGATATCGTCTGGAGTCAGCCATCTGCTACGAGGGAAAATAAAAAAGTAACTATGCAGAGGCAGTTTTGCCTGGCTCTGTATAGTTGCCAAAATATTATATATGGAGCTGTTTCGTCTATGACAGAAGAGAAGAACGAAGTCATTTTTGATGATGACAAGATAAGTAAATCAGAAGAATTCGTGAATCCGGATGAATTATATCAGGAGCTTATTTGCTGTGTGCAGAAATATCACCCCAGTGATGATATTTCCATGATCGAGAAAGCCTATAAGGTCGCCAGCGAGGCTCACAAAAATCAGTTCCGGAAGTCCGGAGAGCCTTATATCATCCATCCGTTGAATGTGGCAATCATTCTGGCGGATCTGAAGCTGGATAAAGAGACCATCGTGGCAGGTATCCTGCACGATGTGGTGGAAGATACCGTGATGACGGAGGAGGATCTTAGGAGAGAATTCGGTGATGATGTAGCACTTCTGGTAGACGGAGTGACCAAACTGGAGAAAATTCCGCTGTCCGGAAGCAACGGAGAACAGTCAGATGCCAAGCTGGAGATGCAGGCAGAGAATCTGCGTAAGATGTTCCTCGCCATGGCGAAGGATATCCGCGTCATTATGATCAAGCTGGCGGATCGTCTGCACAATATGCGCACGTTGAAGTACAAGACGCCGGAGAGCCAGCAGAGGATTGCCAAGGAGACGCTGGAGATTTATTGCCCCATCGCCCAGAGACTTGGTATCAGCAAGCTGAAAATCGAACTGGATGACTTGTCCTTAAAATATCTGGAACCGGACATCTATTATGATCTGGTGGATAAGATCGCGGTGCGCAAGAGCGTCCGTGAAAAATATATCCAGGGCATTGTGGATGAAGTCAGCGAACATATTAAAAATGCGGGGATCGATGCGAAAGTCGATGGCCGTGTAAAGCATTTTTTCAGTATCTACAAGAAGATGAAGAACCAGCATAAGACGTTGGATCAGATCTATGATCTCTTCGCTGTGCGTATCATTGTGGAGACAGTGAAGGACTGCTATGCGGCACTGGGTGTGATTCATGAGATGTATAAGCCTATTCCGGGACGTTTCAAAGATTATATTGCCATGCCCAAGGCAAATATGTACCAGTCTCTGCATACCACATTGATTGGCAGTAACGGACAGCCTTTCGAGATCCAGATCAGGACCTTCGAGATGCACCGCGTGGCGGAATACGGTATTGCTGCCCACTGGAAATACAAGGAAGCTTCCGACGGTAAGAAGCCGGAAGTCCAGGAAGAAGAGAAGCTGGTATGGCTGCGTCAGATCCTGGAGTGGCAGCGGGATATGTCAGACAACAAGGAGTTCATGAATCTGCTTAAGAATGATCTGGACCTGTTCTCTGACAGCGTGTACTGTTTTACCCCTACCGGTGAGGTCAAGAACCTTCCGGCAGGATCTACCCCGATTGACTTTGCTTACAGCATTCATTCTGCGGTGGGCAATAAGATGGTGGGAGCCAGAGTCAACGGGAAGCTTGTGACCATTGATTATAAGATCAACAACGGAGACCGGATCGAGATCATCACTTCGCAGAACTCCAAGGGCCCCAGCCGTGACTGGCTGAACGTGGTAAAAAGTACCCAGGCCAAGAACAAGATCAATCAGTGGTTCAAGAATGAATTAAAGGAAGACAATATTTTAAAGGGCAAGGAGCTGCTTTCCACCTACTGTAAGGCCAGAGGTGTGAATCTTGCCAACCTGCAGAAGCAGGAATATATGGATGCCATTATGCGAAAGTATGGATTCCGGGACTGGGATTCCGTACTGGCAGCCATGGGACACGGGGCTCTGAAAGAGGGCCAGATCGTTAACAAGATGCAGGAACTGTACGACCGTGACCACAAGAAAGAGATGACCAATGAGGAGGTCCTGGCAAGCATCGCGGAGAACAATGCGGCAAATGCACAGAATGGTGCGGGTAAGCCGGTTCTCATGAAGTCCAAGAGTGGTATCGTGGTAAAGGGTATCGCGGATCTGTCGGTGCGTTTTTCCAAGTGCTGTTCCCCTGTACCGGGGGATGAGATCGTGGGTTATGTGACCCGCGGAAGAGGTATCTCTATCCACCGTACCGACTGTATCAACATCATCAATCTGCCGGAGATGGAGAGGGCGAGACTGATCGATGCGGAATGGCAGCCGGAGGAGGCACATGCGGAGAAATATCTGGCGGAGATCAAGATCTATGCCAACAACCGTAACGGACTGTTAGCGGATATTTCCAAGGCCCTGACGGAGAAAAATATCGATATCATGTCCATGAACACCAGAACCAACAGACAGGGACTGGCTACTCTACAGACGACCTTCGAGATCAGCGGCAGGGAGGAACTGAACCGTATTATTGACAAGATCCGGGGCATCGAGAGCGTTATTGATATTGAGAGAACCACGGGTTAAATGCAGGATGCCTGGAAACGCGGCTGATCCGGACAGAAAACAGAAAGTGAGTGTATTATGAGCAATATCAGTATCGGAAATATGACACTGGGGATCTACCAGACCAACTGTTATTTTGTGTACAGAGAAGACAGTGATAAGGTGCTGGTATTCGACCCGGCGGATCACGGAAAGAAAATAGAGGCAGCACTTGGGCATCACGGACTGCATACAGTGGCAATTTTTCTGACCCACGGACATTTTGACCACATTGGTGGCTGCGCGGAATTGAAAGCGGCTGCGGATGCTTATGCCGGGGAGCATGGTTGGGAACCGGTGAAAATTTATGCCGGGGAGGCGGAGAAAGATTTCCTGCGGGATACGAAGAGCAACCTGTCGAAAGATATGGGGCGTCCGGTAACGGTCACCGCGGATGTGTATCTGCAGGATGGTGAGGAACTGAATCTGGACGGCATCCGGATCAAGGTTCTGGCAACTCCCGGACATACCGCGGGCGGTGTCAGCTATTATTTTCCGGAGGGTGGCTTCCTGATCTGCGGTGACACTCTGTTTCAGGATTCCGTGGGCAGAACCGATTTTCCCACCGGCAGTATGAGTACACTGGTACGCTCGGTGAAGGAGAAGCTGTTTACTCTGCCTGAGGAGACCGTTGCTTATCCGGGTCACGGAGACAGCACCACCATTGGACATGAGAAGAAGTATAATCCGTTTTGTGTATAACTATTCAGAGCCATGTAAATAGCGTCAAATATTCGTCGAATGCTGGCATTCGTAAGAATATTTGATGATATTTATATGGTGAAGTAACCACATGAGCAAAAGGAGAGCTGCGTGGCAACGGTTTTGCGAATGGGGTTCTGATAGTTATTATAGTGTAATGCATTAGGCACAGATAAAGGTTTCTGTGCCTAAATTGTGCCTGCGTTTTTACGGATGCAGGCGTAGGAAAGGTACAGGTAGTAACGTGAAAATAGTGAAATTATCCCATCCCAATTATGAATACGATGTGCATTCTCTGGTGAAGGCCTTTTATGCCGAGGAGCAGGTCACGGTCATCACTCCGGAGACAAAGCCGGAAAAGCTGGCGGAGCTGGAACCGCAGGTCAGCCTGGAAATCGAACTGGGGGACACCGGGGCGAAGATCCGTGTGGGAGAAGAGACTTTTTTTGTGGGATGCGGAGACAGAAAACCTTGCAGATGGGTATAAGAACGGTCTGAAACGCTTCCTGTACCGGACTTTGAGCAAGGTGACCGGGCAGGAACTGCCATGGGGCAACCTCACGGGTATCCGTCCCACGAAGATCGCCTACGGCATGCTGGATGAGGGCAGAAGCGATGCAGAGATTCTGGACTTCATGAAGCAGAGCCATTATGTCAGCGAGGAAAAGGCACTTTTGGGAATCGATATTGCGAAGAGAGAGAGGGATCTGTTAAAGGATATTCATTACGAGGGCGGCTACAGCCTGTACATCGGCGTTCCGTTCTGCCCCACGACCTGTCTGTACTGCTCCTTTACCTCGTACCCAATTGCAGCGTTCCGCAAACAGGTAGATGCCTATGTGGATGCTGTTATCAAAGAGATGGATTATGTGGCGGAGAATTTTAAGGACAAGGTACTGGATACGGTCTACATCGGCGGCGGTACCCCCACCACATTGGAGCCGGAACAACTGGATCGTCTGATCACGGCGTTAAAGTCGAAATTTGATTTTTCCACTGTGAAGGAATTTACCGTGGAGGCCGGCCGTGCTGACAGCATCACCAGAGAGAAACTGGAGGTATTGTATTGCCATCAGGTCAGCCGTATCTCCGTGAATCCCCAGACCATGAAGCAGGAGACTCTGGACATCATCGGCCGAAAAGCCAGCGTGGAACAGGTACTTACGGCATACCGGCTGGCAAGAGAGGTCGGCTTCGACAATATCAATATGGATCTGATCCTGGGACTTCCGGGAGAACTGGAGGCGGACGTGCAGCGCACCATCGACAGAGTGGTGGAACTGGCTCCGGACAGCCTGACCGTCCATTCTCTGGCCATCAAGCGGGCTTCCCGCCTGAATCAGTGGATCCAGGAGAACGGCGTGTCCATGCTCCACAATACGGATGAGACCATGAAGATCGCCGCAGCGGGAGCGGAAAAGCTGGGAATGAAGCCCTATTACCTCTACCGCCAGAAGAACATGTCCGGCAACTTCGAGAACACCGGCTACGCCCGCCCCGGAAAATACGGCCTGTATAACATCCTCATCATGGAAGAGAAACAGACCATCGTGGCATTGGGAGCCGGAAGCATCACCAAGGGAGTCTTCCCCGACGGAAGAATCGAGCGGTGCGACAATGTGAAGGATGTGGGACTGTATATCGAGAAGATTGATGAGATGATCAAGAGGAAGAGGGAATTGTTTACGTAAAACAGGGGAAATCGTTTGTATAGTAATAATATCAAAAAATAAGAATAGTTGCTGATGTTGCCAGTGTTTTTGCGGAAAGTCTTGAAAGGAGGAAACTATATTGGGCTGAACAGTTGCATACTGGCATCGTATTATAGCATGCGAAGGAGAAAGGGGAATTCTCAATGTTAAGAGTTGCTATATGTGAGGATGTTTTATCTGAGTTGCAGAAGCAAACACAGATCATACAATCCATCATGGCAAGGCTATCCAAAAATGTGAAATTTTTTTGTTTCCGGAGTGGGGAAGAATTATTAATGGAAACAGACACCACGGGAAATATGGACATCGTTTTTTTAGATGTGGAAATGCTTGGTATCAGCGGAATTGAAACCGCGCGTATCCTTAGGGAAAGAGACAGCAGGGTAATTCTGATTTTTGTATCCTGTCATAACCAGTACTGCAAGGAAATGATTGAAGTGCAGCCATATGCATTTATAGATAAGCCGGTGTCTGAAGAAAAATTGGAGAAGATCCTGAAACGGGTGTTTGAAACACATTTGAATTCCGATGACAGTTATTGCTTTTCTTATAATAAAAGGCAATACAATATTCCACTGAATCAGATCCGGTTTTTCCAAAGTGATAAAAGAATCGTACAGATCAATGCAGTACAGCTGGATATGCCTGAATTGGAATACTTATTTTATGGAAAATTGGAAGAAGTGGAAAGGAATCTGCGGAAAGCAAATGTAAAATTCCTGAGAATCAGAAAATCGTTGCTCGTGAATACTCGTTTTATTAAGGAGTATTCTGCGGACAGGGTTGTTCTGGATAATGGACGGGAAGTAGAAATCAGTAAAAATTACAGAGATCATGTAAGACAGCATTATATTTCAATGTTAAAGGGGAGAAGATGGGAATGATGCTTGTTCTGGCTATTGTGGAGATTTTTTCTGTAATACTGCAGCGTATTTTTTGTGACAGTACATTGAAAAAGAAGAAAATTCGCAGGTATACAGACTATCTGGTATGGGGAGGATATTTTGCGGTCTTCAACGGTGTTACATATGTTTTAACGTATCTGGGAGATGGCACGAGTAATATCTGGCTGAATATATTACTTTTTGTATGTATTTTTTTTGTGACGATCAGAATCCTATATACTGATTCAGTCAGAACATTGATGGCGACGACTATATTTATGTATATGAGCGGCATGTGTGCAGAATTGCTCGTGTATTACGGAAAAGAATTTCTGGCATGGACAGATGATGCAGAAGTAACCTTGCTGTGCACAGTGTTATCTAAAATTGTCTGGTATTTGATTATTAAATTTACCTCTCTCATTATAAAACTGAACAGAAAAGCGGAACTGAATCTTCAGGATTGGTTGGAAGTATTTATCGTTCCGGTCTGTAGTATATGGATCCTGATTTCCGTTTTTATCACAGGAACCCTTGAAAACTATTTCTGGGGATTTATTGTAGTATTCATGATCCTGCTGATCAACGTCTTTACCTACTATCTGTATGATAAAGCAAAAGAAAATATGGAAAAACAAATGCGGGAAGAAATCCTGAAAAATCAGTGTGAGTACTATATTCGCCAGAACCGGGAAAGTAAGGAATGGTGGGAAGAATTAAGGAAGCTGCGTCACAATATGAAGCAGCATTACATATTGGAAAATACTTATCTGGAAAAGGAAGATTATGAAGCCCTGAAAAGATACTGCAGTGAAAATCTGAAGTTTTTAGACAAAAAAGATTTTATTTCCAATAGCGGAAATCTTTATATTGACAGTGTGGTTAATTACAAGGCAGATATGGCGGAAAAGGCAGGAATAAAGGTGACAGCCAATACGGAAGTGCCGCAGGATGCGGAGATGAATGCAGAGGATATCAGCATTTGTCTGGGCAATCTATTGGATAATGCCATAGAAGCTGTAAAGGAACTGACCGAAGATAGGGTGATCAGGCTATGGATCACCACAGACGGTAATAATATAGCCATCAGTATTAAAAACCGGTATAAAAATGCATTGCATAAAAGCGGGGGACGATATCTGACAAGCAAGGAAGACGACAGGATGCATGGAATCGGTCTTTCGATCGTCAGACAGATCGTGGATCAATATGCCGGTGAGATGGAGATACGGGAGGAAGATAATGTTTTTGATGTAATGATATTAATGTATGATTTTTTAACATAAAAAGAATACGGAATATGTGAATACCCGGATTAAGATATGCTTTCCAAGAGAAACGTTTTGAAGCATATTTTAACCCGGGTATTTTTATCCAAAAGTTACATATAACCCGGTCGTTTTTGACATCTACGGTTATGACTTGTCGATATGTGTTATAATCTGCAAAAAATAAGGTAGTGGTCAGGCTATGCCAATTCCTGTAGGATTGCATCCGGGGAGTGGTGGAATTCATAATATAGAAAAACAATATGGCATCTGGGGCGGGATAGATGGAGATGTATTCTCGAAGATGCTTCAAAATATCAAGTCTATGACAATACGCACAAAAAAATGGAAGAATGTGAGGATAAAATAATGTCAGTAAAAAATGAAATGGATATGTTTTTTGAAAAATTTTTAAAAAAATACGAAGAAACAGCGGTAGGTTTACCTAGATGTCCTAAAAGGAAAAATATAGATCAGACAATATATATAGGTGAAACTGATTCCGAAGGATATAGTAAATGGAAACCGATACCATATGGTCGGGATGAAAGTTTTCTTAGATTGCTAGAGATATATGGAATTGAAAAGAATGAGGATATAGTAGAATATTTCAGTACATATTATTTTTTGAGAATTGATATAAAATTTAAAAATTATTTAATCAGCATAAATTCTGTAGAACCAAAAGATGAATATAAAAGTTTAAGACGGAAAATAGATGCATATACCGATTCAAATGGAAAAATAACGCATATACCGATTGGAGTAGAACAACAGAAAGCAAATTATAACGTCGTGGTGGAGGTAAAAACAGGAGTTGTTAAATTTGCAGATGACGAAAAAGGAAAAATGAGAAAAATTGCACCATCTTTGGAAGAATTTATAAAAGGATGGGAACCGTGGGTTTAAGCAAGTCGAAAAAGACGATGGATATAAACCACTAAGCCCCGGGAAAATGGAAGAATAACACAAGAGATGAGGAATGACGGATACGATATTTCTGACAAGTGCTATTGTCTCCTACAGTGTTTATTTAACGATGATGTATTGTTAATGAATTTTTATTAGATTAATTCCCGGATGGCTTTGAAGTGCACCATGAATATAATGATCACCATGATCTGGTACATACATGGGACAGCGACGGAAGAGAGACCCTCTATACTTATGACCAGGAACACAATCCGGTCAGGACGATGGAAAAGATCAAAGAGGGCAAATGGAAAGAAACGGCCCGGAAGTATGATTTCAGGGGAAGATGCATTCTGGAGCGGGATGCCCTCGGAAACGAAAACCTTAAGGAATATGAAGCCAACCGGGCATACCCCAGCCGTGTCATTACGCCGAAGGGGGAGGAGACCGCCTACGGCTACGATACCGTAGGCCGCAGACTGTCCATCAGCAATACTTACGGCACGGTGGAGCTGGCTTACAATTCCAGGAACTTTGTCACCAGCCGCATCGACGGGGAAGGCTACACCACCCGTAGATTCTATGACCGCATGGGCAATCTGACCACTTACTATCCACCCGTGCAGTGGGAAAAGAAAGAGAGCGGCTATGAGTACCGCCACGATTTTCTGGAACGTGTGGTAGATACCATATCTCCCCTGCAGGAACATCACCGTGTATTCCGCAACTTTGACGGGGACATCACCAGCCGGATCCATCCGGTCAGCTATGCCCTGAAAGGCGAAGAGGGAGAAGGAACCCGCTATGAGTACAATTCTGACGGGAACTGCATCCGTATCCTTTATCCGGACGGAGGCGTGGAGCGGAGATTCTATGATGCGGACGGCAACATGATCAAACAGGTACAGCCGGAATCTTATGATGCAGATTCGGATGACGGCAATGGCTACCGCTATGCCTATGACGCCTGCGGCCGGATGACAGAAGTACAGGATCCCGGGGGGAACATCCTGCACACCTACGAGTACAACGGGCACGGACAGATCCTCCGGGAAGTGGACGGCGAAGGAAAGGAGGTCCTCTATACCTATAATGATCTGGGCTGGAAGATCCGGGAACAGATAAAAGTGCAGGAGACCGATCCTGCGCTGTACCGTGTCATCGCCTATACCTATGACAGTCAGGGCAATAAGGTGGAGGAGGCCTACGGACAGCAGGAGGTGGAAAGAGACGGAGAGCCGGAGGGCTGGCACCGGATCCATTTTTCCTACGATAAAAACAATCATCTGAATGTAGTGAAAGATGACTTTGGGGCAAAAATGCGCTACGATTATGACTGTCTGGGAAATGTAACGCTGGAAGAGCGTGTCATTGCGGACGGTGTTCATAGTGTCATTCATTATGCCTACAATAAAAACGGGTGGCTTGTTCAGCGGACGGAGGAAATCCAGGGCAACGGCCCGGTACAGGCCGCCGTTACAAGATATGCCTACGATGCCAACGGCAACCTGACAAAGATCACCACCCCGAAGGGCTCCGAGATCCACAGAAGCTACGATGCGGACGACCGCCTGACCGGGGAGAGAGTCCTTGACAGAAAGAACGGTATCGACAGACGGGTGCAGTATGCCTATGATGCGGCCGGAAATGTGCTGAAACAGGCCATTCTGGGAACGGACGGGGAATGTCTGGAGAGCAGCACCCGGTATGACCTGAAAGACCGGGCGACCCACAGAACCAATCCGGCAGGAGGGGTGACCCGCTATCTCTATGACCGGAATGACAGGCTGCGGAAAGAGATCAGTCCCTACGGCTACGAGCCGGAAAACGATGACGGGGTAGGCGCAGCCTACACCTATGACAGCCGCGGCAACCGCATCCGTACCACCAATGCATTAGGTGAAGTGGTACAGGAGTTTTCTTACAATCTGCGGAATCAGCCGGTTATCCAAAAGGACACGTTTGGAAACCGGACAGAGCTTTCCTACGAACTGGACGGAAAGATCAAGGATGTCCGGCGTTCGGGGAACCATCAGCGCATCCTCCAGCAGTATGAGTATAATGCCAGAAGGCAGATCACGGGAGTTGTGGACGGCAACCGGAATCCCATTTCCTATGACGTGGACAGCTGGGGACGCATCACAGGCATTGGCTTTGCGGACGGGGTGAAGGAAGGCTACGAGTACACCCCCGCCGGGCAGGTCAGCAGGACTATAGACGGTAACGGCAATGCAGTGCAGTACCGTTACAACAGTCTCGGCAAGATCAGCGAGAGAATTGATCAGCTGGGATTCACAGAGACCTTCCGGTATGACGAGGAGGGCAACCTGTCCCTGCATATCGACAGGGATGGAAGACAGCTACAGCGTGCCTGCAACGTATTCGGTCAGCCTGTGTATGAGAAGGCGTCCGATGCGGAAGGAAAGCACACCAACATCAGCACCTGGCACTATGACAGTCTGGGCCGGGTGACCCGTGCCGTCTGTGACGGGAAGTCCTATGAATACATCTACGATGCATATGGTAATCTGAAAGAGAAGCGTTCCAACGGGAAACGCTTAGTTTCCTATACCCATGACAGGGCAGGGCAGATCACGGAGATCATGGATCCCGCAGGAGTCAGCACCCGGTATGAGTACGATATCTTAGGACGCAGAAGCCGTATTTACAACAATGACGGACTGGAAGTGCGCTACGGCTACGATGCTTTGAACCGCATCCGCCATATCCGTTATGGCAATGGTGTGGAGACCGCCTATACCTACGATGGTGACGGTAACATCCGCACACTGGAAACCAAGGCAGGAGAAAATGTCCTGCTCTCCTTTGCATACCAGTATGACGGCAACGGAAACCGTACGGCGAAGACAGGCATGCAGGCAGCTCTGGGCGGCATCACCGCAGGGAATAATGCACTGGATATCTCCTACAATTATGATGTCCGAGGACAGCTTCTGGAAGAGCGGCGGAACGGCGCTTCTGTTTGCTATGCCTATGACAAAGCCGGAAACAGAATCCGGAAGACGGATGTACAGGGAGAAATCCGCTATCTTTATAATGCGAAGAACCAGCTAATTGCAGAAGAAAGCCCTGCCGATAGAAAACAGTTTTCTTATGACCGTCAGGGCGGTATAATAGAGGAGAAAAATGCAGCCGGGATCCGCCTGTTCTCCTATAACAGCCGCCACCAGCAGACAAGGGTGGAAACCGAAACCGGCAGCGTGCAGGAGAACCGCTATGACGCGGAAGGCCTGCGTTTTGAACTGCTGGAAAACGGCAGGAGAACCAGCTTTGTATACCACAATGGAGAGCTTCTGCAGGAGGAGGGAAGAGAAGAGCAGGGCACCAGTTATCATCTCGGGGCAGGGATGGAAGCGTTCCGCAGAGGACAGGAACTGTCCTACTACCACAGGGACGAACAGCTCAGTACGGTATTTGTTACTGATGGACAGGGAGAAATCCGGAACAGCTATCAGTATGATGCCTTTGGCATATCCCTTGAGACCACAGAACAGCTGAATAACCGCATCCGTTATACGGGCCAGCAGTATGATGAACTGACAGAGCAGTATTACCTGCGGGCGAGGTATTACAATCCGGTTGCCGGGCGTTTCATGCAGGAAGACGTCTATCAGGGGGATGGACTGAATCTGTATGCGTACTGCGGGAATAACCCGGTGGTGTATGATGATCCGAGTGGGTATAAAAGGAAAGCTTGTCCTCCGCAGGGGAAAATTAGTGAAAGTGTTGATGAGAGTGGTACATCTTCTGTAGCTAAACCTAATCATGGACAAGGATTCTCATCTAAAGGATACAATCCGAAACCAGGAGAAAGAACTCGAGATCAGCGGCTGTGAGGAACTGAAGGCGGCAGCGGATGCTTATGCCGGGGAGCATGGTTGGGAACCGGTGAAAATTTATGCCGGGGAAGCAGAGAAGGATTTCCTGTTGGATACGAAGAGCAACCTGTCGAAAGATATGGGACGCCCGGTAACGGTCACCGCGGATGTGTATCTGAAGGATGGCGAGGAACTGGATCTGGATGGCATCCGGATCAAAGTTCTGGCAACTCCCGGACATACCGCAGGAGGTGTCAGCTATTATTTCCCGGAGGGAGGTTTCTTAATCTGCGGGGATACCCTGTTCCAGGAATCCGTGGGCAGAACCGATTTCCCCACCGGCAGTATGAGTACGCTGGTGCGTTCGGTGAAGGAGAAGCTGTTTACGCTGCCGGAGGAGACGGTAGTCTATCCGGGACACGGCGACAGCACCACCATCGGACATGAGAAGAAATATAATCCGTTTTGCGTTGATTAAATCAAAAAGTATTCGGGCACAGAAAGAGTTATCTCTGTGCCTGTATTTATGTAAATGAGGAAAATACAATGAAAGTAGTGAAATTATCCCATCCTAACTATGAATATGATGTACATTCTCTGGTGAAGGCTTTTTATGCGGAGGACCAGGTCACGGTCATCACCCCGGAGACAAAACCGGAGAAGCTGGCAGAGCTGGAACCGCAGGTCAGTCTGGAAATCGAACTGGCCGAGACCGGAGCGAAGATCCGTGTGGGGGAAGAGGATTTCCTGTGGAATGCAGAGACAGCAAACCTTGCAGATGGGTATAAGAACGGTCTGAAACGTTTCCTGTACCGCACCTTAAGCAAGGTGACCGGGCAGGAACTGCCATGGGGCAACCTCACGGGCATCCGTCCCACGAAGATTGCCTACGGTATGCTGGATGAGGGCAGAAGTGATGCAGAGATCCTGGACTTCATGGAGCAGAGCCATTATGTCAGCGAAGAGAAGGCACTTTTGGGAATCGATATTGCGAAGAGAGAGCGGGATCTGTTAAAAGAGATTCATTATGAGGGCGGCTACAGTCTGTACATCGGGATTCCGTTCTGCCCTACAACCTGTCTCTATTGCTCCTTTACCTCTTATCCGATCGCTGCATTCCGCAGGCAGGTGGACGCCTATGTGGACGCTGTGATCAAAGAGATGGATTATGTGGCGGAGAACTTTCAGGACAAGGTACTGGATACCGTCTATATCGGCGGTGGTACGCCCACCACACTGGAACCGGAGCAGCTGGACCGTCTGATCACGGCATTAAAGTCCAAGTTTGATTTCTCTACCGTGAAGGAATTCACTGTGGAAGCCGGTCGTGCCGACAGCATCACCAGAGAGAAGCTGGAGGTACTGTACCGTCATCAGGTCAGCCGCATCTCTGTGAATCCCCAGACTATGAAGCAGGAGACACTGGATATCATCGGCAGGAAGGCCAGCGTGGAACAGGTACTTACGGCATACCGGCTGGCAAGAGAGGTCGGCTTCGACAATATCAATATGGATCTGATCCTGGGGCTACCGGGAGAACTGGAAGCGGATGTACAGCGCACCATCGAAAAGATCGTGGAACTGTCCCCGGACAGCCTGACCGTGCATTCCCTGGCCATCAAGCGTGCATCCCGCCTGAACCAGTGGATCCAGGAGAACGGCGTCTCCATGCTTCACAACACCGACGAAACCATGAAGATCGCCGCAGCGGGAGCGGAAAAGCTGGGAATGAAGCCCTATTACCTCTACCGCCAGAAGAATATGTCCGGTAATTTCGAGAACACCGGCTACGCCCGTCCCGGCAAATACGGCCTGTACAACATCCTCATCATGGAGGAGAAACAGACCATCGTGGCTCTGGGTGCCGGTAGCATCACCAAGCGTGTCTTCCCCGACGGACGGATCGAAAGATGCGATAATGTCAAGGATGTAGGGCTTTATATCGAGAAAATCGATGAGATGATTGAACGGAAGAAGGAACTGTTCGCAGAGTGATAGTAATTCTTTTTGTGAGCGTTGCATCGGGACAGTCAGTGGAAATCTTGTTTGTATTTAAATCGCCGTTTTGGACGAAAAAAATACAAAAATGTGGAATTTTACCGTTTGAAAAGTCTCCATTTTCGCTATATAAGCAAAATAAGTAAATTCCGTACAAAAATTTCTGATTTGGGAAATTTTTTGTATGGAATTTGTCGTTTTTATGCTATTTACACCAAAACAACCTTGACTTTACAGGTGCAGACCAAGCTCTCTCGCAAGAGAGAGCTTTTGGGATGCTATATACCCGCTGATTTTTTCGTTACACAAAAATCGCATTTCGTTACATAGGATTGAATTTCAAAGGAAAAGTGGCGATATAAAAAAGGAAATGTTTGAATGGAATAAGATCCGGGGGAGTAGAAGACGAATGCTGAAAATAGCAATATGTGACGATGAACAGCCCATAAGAGAATACCTGAAAAGGCTGGTAGAGAAATGTACGGAGGGGGAAATCCGACTGTTTGCCGACGGCGGAGAACTGTTGGCGGATCCGACGGCGTTTGACCTGATCCTGTTAGATATTTCCCTGAACCGGGAGCAGAATGCGGCGGAACCGGACGGTATGGAGACGGCCAGAAAGATCCGGGAAAGGTCGGATGCACTGATTATCTTCGTGACGGCCTTACGTGAATATGTGTTTGAAGGCTATGATGTGGGGGCGTTTCATTATCTTTTGAAGCCTATCGATGAGCAGAAGTTCACAGAAGTCATGGACAGGGCAATCTGCCAGATCCGGAGTAAAAAGAATGTTGAACCGCTGGTTATAAAAGTAGGCGGCAACTATGTCAGGATTCCTGTGGATGATATCCTCTATGCCGAGAACCAGGCCAGAAAAATTATGCTGCACACCAAGTCAAAGAAGGAGCCCTACTGTTTCTATGAAAAAATGGAAGTGCTGGAGCAGAAGCTGGGAGATCGCTTTTTCCGCTCCCATCGGGGATTTCTTGTGAATCTGCAGGAGGTCGCCCGGTATGACAACAGCAACATAGAATTGAAAAACGGTGAGAGCGTATTTTTAGCAAAACAGAAATACAATGACTTTGTCACCGCATACATGAAGTATCTGAGAAAAGTGTAAGCGGTGATGCTTCAGAAAGGAATCAGCGGGTGATGGGCCTGCTGATTTTTTGATGTTTCGTTACATGAAAAGATCGGTTCGTTACAAGACATATTAAGGGTGAAAGAAAAGCGGCGATATAGAAGACAGAGAGAAAAAATTGCAGATCAAAGGAGGTCGCAAAATGAGGATCACAACCCAAATGCTGGCAAATTCCGCAGCAAAAAGCGGGATTCCCATTCAGAGAACGTCGCTCTTGGACATTATCAATAACAAGTCATCCCAGAACCTGCTGGGAACCATCGGGAAGAGCATGAACACCACAAGTACCGGTGCCACGGACATTCTGAGGAAAAATAATTATGCAAAGCTGGAGGATCTGTCGGAGAAGTTGAGCCAATCTGCGTCAAAGCTTGCAGGCGGCGATAAGGATTCCATCTACGACAAGGCAAAAGAGAGCGGAGACACCACGGACATCCTGAGTGATGTGAACAAAATGGTGGAAGCGTACAATGCTACCATGAAGCAGCTTAAGACCACCGGCGGAATCATGAATGAATTTTACCAGCAACAGTTAAAAAACATTCCAGCGGGCAGTAAAGAATCACTGGAAAGTATAGGAATCAGTCAGGCAAAGGACGGAAGCCTGATCGTGGACGAGAAAGTATTCCGGAATGCGGATGCGGATACCTTACAGAAGGTACTGGGAGGAGAGAATGGCATCGCCCCCAAAATAGGATTTCTCGGTGAGCACATCAATAAGAATGCTTCCGAAAATGTGGTCAGCGCATCCAACCGGTATGGTTCCAATGGGGCAACCTATATGGAAGCTTTTGAGGCTAACAAGTATAATTTCTTTGGGTAAGATTGTGTTGTAAAAAAGGCATTGTATTTCAAAAAAATTGAGATACAGTGCCTTTTTGCATATCTGAAATGGAGACCGAATTCTGGCATTAACATTTCTGCATCAATTCTAAAACATTTCTACAAAACTTCCGGGATACATAATATACAGGATAGGAAAATCGAAGTATAATAAATAAAAAAGTATAGGATACCTCGGAAAGGGATAACAAATGAGAATATTAGAAATTATATTGCCGGTACTTGTCATGCTGGTTCTCGGTATGGCATGCAGAAAATTAAAGTTACTTACCAAAAGTGGAATAGATAATATGAAACTGCTGGTAACCAATATCATGCTTCCGGTGGCAATCTTTCATGCACTGGCCACAGCGGATTACAGTGTGAAGACCTGGAAACTGGTGGGGATTATGTTCGTTATGCTGGTGGTATCTTTCGGAGTAGGATTTCTGTTGAAGCCGCTTATGAACGGAGAATACCGCAAGTACCTGCCGTTTATGGTCAGTGTATATGAGGGTGGCCTCATGGCGTATCCTTTGTATACCAGTCTGTGCGGGCAGGAAAATCTCTCACAGATCGCAGTACTGGATATTGCAGGACTTTTGTTTGGATTCAGCATCTATATGGGGATGCTGGGACAGGTGGAAAACGGAGAGAAGATCAATGCAAAGAAACTATGTATGAGTGCATTCCACACACCGGCATTTATTGCAAGTGTGCTTGGAATCCTGGCAGGACTGTCCAAGGTGGTGATTTGCCTGATCGACAGTCCCTTCGGCGGTGCATATCTGGCGGTGGAAGGGATCCTTACCACATCCGTGACAGCAATCATTCTGATCGTTGTGGGATATAGCATGGAACTGACAAAGGAACTGATCCGGCCATGCCTGAAGACAATCCTGATGAGAGTTCTGCTACAGACACTTATGGCAATTGGAGTGCTGTGGGCAGTGCATTTGTGGATAGGAGATAACATGCTGTTGAATCTTGCCATCATTTCCTATATGTCGGCGCCGGCCACTTTCAGCATGCAGACTTTTCTGAAAAAGGAAGAGGGCAGTGCCTATGTATCAACAACCAATTCTATGTACTGTATGGTGTCGATTCTGGTATATATCATTCTGGCAGCAGTGGTTTATTAGAAGTGTGAAAAAGGCAAGCAGGATAATTATATATATCCCTAAAAGCAGGATTTGAGAATATCTGCAAATTCTTCGATATAATATCCGGAATTATCTTTTTTCCAGAAGGCACAATATGTTTTTTTGACAGGAACCTGGTTCCTTACAAGCGGTATCCTGCTGTCCGGTCTGGTTGATGACAAGAATGCAGGGGGTATTTTTTAAATCTTCGGTTTCCAGGGAACTTAATTTACTGAGTGGATTTTTGGAGGAAAGTTCAATATAAATTTTACTTTCTGCCAGCACTTCATTATTATACGCATCCGAAAAAGCTCTTCTCTGGTTGTTGATGGCAAGATCAACAGCGTCATTTTTCCATAGCATGATACAATTCTTCATGACTTCCCACCATAATTTTTACTTCTATGGTAGGATATTAATAACTTAATCTCTTGATAAATAAGTGGTCGTTTACTATAGTAAAAAGTAATCGGTCACTTATTTTATTCTGAGGAAGGGAAAAACATTTATGATAAAACCTAACCCCGATTCCTGTCATCTCCTGCTGGACAGCAGGTTTGCGAACGAGGAAGTACAGAAAAATCCATACACTTACAATAACATCAGAGAAGTCCTGTCGGATGGAGCACTAAACGCAGCAACTGTGGAACACCCGGTGACGGTCTACATTGCTCCCGGCATCTATTGGCTGGAGGATCCGCAGTCGGAGGCGGTGATCGTAAGGGAGGATCCGAAGGATCTTTACCCTTACGGATGCAAGGTAAACTGCGCAAATCTGAAATTGGTGGGGCTGTCGGAGAACCCGGAGGATGTGGTGATTGCCGCCAACCGGGGGAACGACCATGGAGCGAAGGGGAATTATACTCTGTTCCATTTTTCGGGGGAACAATTGGAGATGGAAAACCTGACTCTGGGGAATTATTGCTGTGTGGATCTGGATTATGCATTGGATCCTGCGCAGTCTGTGAAAAAGAGGACAGAAGCCATTACGCAGGCACAGCTGGCGGATACGAATGCCGATAAGTTCCATGCGAAGAATTGCCGGTTTGTCAGTCGTCTGAACCTGTATCCCGTATGTGGCGCGGGCAGAAGCCTGTATGAACATTGTCATTTTGAACAGACGGACGATGCTCTGAATGGAAATGCAGTGTACCTGGACTGTGAGTTTGATTTTTACAGCGGAATGCCGATCTATCAGGCTTCCGGTACAGGAGCGGTATTCTTAAACTGTACATTTCATTGTAAATATCCACAGGATGGGGAGACTCACGCACAGTATTTTACAAAAGTCGGAGGACAGATCGCACTGATCGACAGCAGCTTCGCAGGTCTGCCGGACACCAAAGTTGCGGTCTTGTGGACGAAATATCCTTCCGTAGCATTGAAGTGCTATCAGGCGAATGTGACATATCCGGAAGGCCGGTTTACGCCTCCGGAGGTTGCGGATTCCCATACGGTGGACATTGACGAAAAGATGCTGGCAGAGGCCTACTATATCCGTAAGGATGGAGAAACGATCTACAATGTCTATAATCTGCTGGGCGGGAAAGATGACTGGGACCCGTTGGGGAACGGAGAAGTGATCCGCTTTGCCGGAAAAACAGATATTCCTACACAGCTTCTGCTGGAGTCAGAGGCTTTTGAACTGGAAGCAGGCGGATCTTCCATAAATATAAAGGGAAAATGCCTGACCTTTGATGGGCGTGAGAGGAAGTGTGAGATACATTTTAAAATAGAAGGAGACAGTGCAGACTCCATAGAAATACAGCGTGTGTCGGAGGGGAGCTGTCTGCTGCAACTGAAAGACAGTAATATAGACCATGAGACGGAAGTAGTACTCACGGCGCAGACCAAAGAGGGATTGCAGACCGGTGCGTATGTCAGAATTCATCCCCGGAAAGTGGCGGCACCAAGGCTTACGGGCAATCCGGTGATCTGTCTTGAAGGCAAAATGCTGCGGCTGTCTTATGATTTTACGGAAGCGGAGAATGACTGCTCGGATATTATCTGGTATCGAAGCAGAAACATTCGGGGAGAGGACAAAATCGTGACGGCAATCTCCCAACCGGATCAGCCGGAGAAAGTTTATGCCCTCACCGGAGATGATGTGGGATATTATATTTTCGCACAGATAAGACCCAGAACGAATCGCAGCGAATACGGGGAAGCAGTGCAGTGCTTTTATGAAAAAGCTATTTCGCCGGAAGATGTGGAAACAGACAGGATCTGGACAGATTTTCATAACCTTCCTCTTTACAGCCATGCCGGAAACGAAAAAGGTGTATGGAATTTTGATGCGAAGCGTCCGGCGGATACCTGTGATTTTGAAAAGTGGGACCGGGAAAAGACGCAGGTCTCCTGGCACTACGGTGCAACAGGGGACGGCAGTAAGGGCGAAGGGCTCTATCAGGGAATTCAGGGGGCCAGGATCCGCTATACGCCGACCACGGCACCGGAGATGGGAACGGAAACCAAACGGAATATGGAAGTCCTGTTGGAAGCCGATCCGGCAAAGTCTGCCGGACAGGGTTTTGGCAGCGCCGGACAGTATCTGGATGTCTGCATCAAGACGGACACGGACACTCTGGACGGTTATGGACTTCGGATCATCCGTACGGCGGCCCATTCCGATGCGGTATCCATGTATCTGATACAGTATGTGCGTGGACAGGCGCAGTGCATTTCCCGCGAGGTCGTGACAAACTGCTTTGTAACGGGATGCAGAATTTGGGTGCGGTATGAGAACGGAATATTATCGGCAAAAGCATGGACGGTTACGGAACCTACGGTGGTACAGCAGGAAAGGGGCTATGCCCGGGGAGTGGAGCTTACGGCAGAAGTAGGCAGAAGAGAAAATGCCGAAAACACCGGACTACTGATCTGGCACACCGGATCGTTGGGAACGGAGAACTGGAGAAATACCACGATGTTACATGGCGTAAGCATTCTTTATTTTTAAAAATTTCAGACTGCATCGGGCAAAATGAAAGATGAACTGGTCGACAGTACCTATCTGCGGCTGAAAGCATGTGCTACATCAGTGGAGCAGTATTTCACATGGGATATCCGTGAGGATATTCTGGAAAAGGATGATATCAGTTATCAGTTTATAGATTCTTTGCAGGATGAGCATATTGAACAGACGCTTTTCATGGAGGATGAGAGATTTATTACTTCCATTGTGGACAAGGATGGGAACAGGGCAGAAGGAACCAAGGCTGATCCACAGATATGGGAGACGGTCAGAGCCGGTAACGATTATGAAACTGATGGAGTAGAGATTAAGGGAGAAGAATATTATGTCTATTATATGCCGGTATGTTCCGATGACGGAGAGATTCTGGGAATGGCTTTTGCCGGAGAACGGGAGAGCATAGTTCAGGATGCAATATCCGACATGTTAAGAAGCCTGGTTCTGCGCTAAGTGAAGAGAATGCAGCCAGCAACGAGGAAGTAACGGCAAACGTATCTGATATCGCAGAAGCAGTTAACAAAATTTCGGACGATACAGGAACAATTAAAAAGGCATCCACGGATCTGGAAGAGTTGATGCAGTATTTTAAGTAGTTTGAGATATTTGGAGACATTCGTGGACGGGTGCTGCTTTATGTGCTATTATACAGAATGTCATCAGAAAACAGTAATTGTAGGAAGTAACAGGGATTATAATGAAAAAAAGAATGTTTATGGCACTGGCGGTCGCTCTCACCGGAGTCAGTATGGTGGTGGCAGCAGGAAACGGAGAACTGAAAATACAGAGTGAAACCTCGGTACAGAAAGTACATGCGGCAGAAATACATCAGATCGGTGTCGAGCCGATCCCGGCTACCGGACAGATTACCATAGAGGATCTGCTGGCGGTACAGGGTGGCGAGACGGAAGATCCCAGAGCACTGGAAGGGGTGTCGGATCCGGAGGATGTTCCGGTAGACGAAGCTTCTGTAGAGGATACGAACGCAGATGAGTATGCATCGTTAGCGATCGCCAATGTGACGAATTACGTCAATGTCCGGACAGAACCGAACACGGACAGTACCGTAGTGGGCAAAATCTATGACGGAGCGGTGGCACAGATTCTGGATGTGGCAGGAGAGGATCAGGACTGGTTCCGGATCATCTCCGGTAATGTGGAGGGCTATATCAAGGCAGAGTTTTTTATTTACGGAGATGCAGCAGCTGAGGTTGTAGACAATTATGTGACCAGATATGCTGTGGTTATCGCAGACCGTCTGAATGTGAGACAGGATCCTGCCACAGATGCAAAAAGAATTGGTTACATTGACAATGGAGAAAAGGTAAAAATTCTGGAGAATGACGGAGACTGGCTGAAGGTACAGTACACCGACAGCAAGGAAGGCTATGTCTCTGCGGAATATGTTACGATCTCGGAAGAATTTATCTATGCGAAGACAATAGAAGAGGAACAGGCGGAAATTGCTGCACAGAAGGCATTGCAGGCAAGAGAACAGACTGCCGAGCAGGATGCCCCGGAGGTGATCACGAACATCACACTTCCCACTACAACCTATACCTCAAATGCGGAACTCAGACAGGGAATCATTGAGTATGCCATGCAGTATCTGGGCAACCGGTATGTACACGGTGGTTCCAGCCTGTCGGGAGGAACGGACTGCTCGGGATTTACCTGCTTTATCTATGCGGAGTTCGGATATTCTATCAGCCGTACACCGGGAGGACAGTATTCCGGTGCCGGACGCAGTATCAGTTCTGAAGAACTTCAGCCAGGAGATATTGTATGTTATAGTTCCAATGGAGGGAAGAGCTGTACCCATGTAGGACTGTATATCGGTGACGGACAGATCATCCATTCCGCCAATTCACGGAAAGGTGTCATTATCAGTGCTGTGGACTACAGTCCCATCATCGGTATGCGAAACGTTATTGATTAATAGAATCGGTTTTGAAATTATGGAGCGCCTGATCTTTGGTGAGTACGAAATCACCGAGGATCTCGTCGCTCCATTTTTGCAGGTCTTCCAGATGAAGGACCACACCGGCATAATTGCGGATGCCGTGGGAGGCCGCCAGCTCTTCGGTATATTCTTCCAGCAGATAGACATTTTCAAACCGTACCGGTCCGGAGGTGTACTGACAGACCAGCGGGATCACACCGGTGGTCTTCCGCTCGATGGAGACACCGTCCTCTGCAACGTGAAAAGTCAGCCAGGCCATACCCTCTAACATGCTGAGAGCATTTTTCTGGGTGGACACATAATTGCCCAGCGAATAATAGCACAGAGACTCATTGCCGTTTTCTGCGGTGATCCATTCCACAGGCTCTACCACATGGGGATGGGTTCCGATAATGACATCGGCACCGGCTTCTGTCATCTCCAGTGCCCATTTTTCCTGATAGCTTGAGATTTTGGAGGAATACTCAGTCCCCCAGTGAGGACAGACGATGACGATGTCTGCCAGTTCTTTTGCCCGGGAGATATCCTCTAAGACCTGCGGGTTCAGCGTGGTGAAGTCCATCTGTCCGTTTTTCTCATTTACGGCACACAGAAGATTCAGATGCCCCAGCAGATCTAAGGGGAGTGTCTCGGTATTGGCACCGTAGGTATAATTTAAGATGGCGAAAGTGACATCATCGATGGTAAGTAACGGAATGTCATCTGCCTGTGAAGCGTCTTCGTGAATACCGGTTACCAGTACCTCCGGGTGCTTGTTTTTCCAGAAATCCGCACAGTACAACAGGCCGTCCAGCTTCTGATCCGCGGTATGATTGGATGCCTGCAGAACCACGTTGAATCCGGCATCCGCAATCGCATCCCCAAGTTCGGTAGGAGAATTAAAATAGGGAAAACCGGAAAATCCCCGGGAATTGCCGCCCATGACAGTTTCCTGATTGATGATCCGGATGTCTGCCGCGTTTAAGAAGGGTGAAATCCCCTGAAACAGCATGGAGAAATCATAAGTTCCGTCCTCCTGTTTTCCACTGGCCACGATTCCCAGATGCATCAGGTTGTCCCCGACAGCCATGAGCGTAATGTCATGCTCCGGGAAGGGAGTGGGGGTCGGCTCCGGAGTAGGGACGGGAACCGGTGTGGCAGAAGGCGGTGCAGGGGTCTGTGGAACGACAACAACATCGCTGCCTGCAGCAGTTTCTTCCAGAAAGTAATAGCCGCCCATGCTCACCAGTAACAGTAACGGAACGAGAACCAACAGCAGATAGAAACGTGAAATCGGTTTTTTCATATATTATCCTTTTGTTCTCCTTTATTATCTCTTACGGAATTCCGGTTACAAGGTCTGTTTACAATCAAAAGTAACAATAGTATTATAGCATTGATTTTATTTTTTCGCAAAAAGTAAAAATAAATTACTGTTTTCCTATTGACATAGTATGAAATAGGAGATATAATCCTACCCATAAGTTGATTCGATACTTAAATGAGACATCGAAGAGGAGGAAAAGGATTATGAAGAAGTTTGAGTGGAAGAGCGTTTTGGCACTGGCATTAACAGGAGCATTGGCACTGGGGCTGACCGCATGTGGCAGCAGCGATAACGGCGCAGCAACTACCGGCAGCAACGATGCTGGAAGCAAGACTGTATACCGCACTCTGGATGAGATCAAGGAAAGCGGTACCATCAACATCGGTGTATTTTCCGATAAGAATCCGTTTGGTTATGTGGATGAGAACGGCGAGTATCAGGGATATGATGTATATTATGCAAGAAGACTCGGTGAGGATCTGGGTGTCGATGTGAACTTCGTATCTACCGAGGCGGCCAACCGTATCGAGTATCTGCAGACCGGTAAGGTAGACGTGATCCTAGCTAACTTCACCGTAACTCCCGAGAGAGCAGAGGAAGTTGATTTCGCTGCTCCTTATATGAATGTAGCACTTGGCGTAGTATCCAAGGATGACAATGTAATCACCACTCTGGATAACTGGAATGCAGATGATTCTATTATTGTGATCTCCGGAACCACCGCAGAGACCTATCTGATTGCTAATTATCCGGACATTCCTTTACAGAAGTTCGATTCCTATGCAACCGCTAAGGAAGCTTTTGAAAACGGTACTTCCGTAGCATGGGCAAACGACAACACTGAGGTCATCGCATTTGCTCTGCAGAATGAAGGCTATACCGTAGGTATTCCTTCCCTGGGCAGCGCTGATACCATCGCTCCCGCAGTATCTAAGGGCAATACTACTCTGCTTGACTGGATCAACGATGAGATCGCAAGCCTTGGTGAAGAGAACTTCTTCCATGCAGATTACGAGGCAACTCTGGCAGATACCTATGGTCTGGATTACGAGGACAGCCTGGTAGTAGAAGGCGGCAAGGTAACCGCACAATAAGTACGGATCGGAATAGAATGATAGAGAGGGGACTGCGGGGCACGTATGTTGCCGCCGCAGTCTTTTCTTGCATCTGGCTACTTCTTTTGTTATAATCTAAAAAATTGTGTGTAACTATTCTGAATAGTTACGATTGTTGAAAAGCTTCCTGAAAGGAAAGAAATACATGAACTGGGAATTTATAGGAAAATATCTGCCTATGTATGAAAAGGCAGCGTTGCTCACCGTGAAGATCGGTGTCATCGGAATCCTGTTTGCGATTCTGCTGGGACTGGTATGTGCGGCGATACAATATTATAAAGTACCGGTGCTTCGGTGGATCGTAGCGGTCTACGTGGAACTGAGCCGTAATACACCGCTTCTGGTACAGCTGTTTTTTATTTATTACGGATTTCCGAAGATTGGGATCCGGATGTCAGCAGAGGTCTGCGGTGTGGTAGGACTGGCATTTTTAGGTGGCAGTTATATGGCAGAAAGCTTCCGCAGCGGTCTGGAGGCCGTGGAACCGATCCAGAATGAAAGTGCCATCAGCCTGGGAATGAACTCCGGACAGGTACTAAGATATGTGATCCTGCCCCAGGCCATGTCTACCAGTATCCCGGCATTTGTGGCGAATATTATTTTCCTGTTGAAGGAGACCAGTGTATTCAGTGCCATCAGTCTGATGGATCTGATGTTTACGGCAAAGGATCTGATCGGCCTGTATTATAAGACTACCGAGAGCCTTTTCCTTCTGGTGGTATTTTATCTGTTGATCCTGCTGCCGGTATCGATCGTGGGATCTCTGGTGGAGAGGAGGATGCGTTATGCCGGATTTGGGGATTGATGTATTATTCAAAGGCACGAACATGCTCCGTCTGCTGCAGGGATTATGGGTAGCCATGAAGATCAGTATCGTATCTATTCTGATCAGTATGCCGTTAGGTATTCTGGTGGGAGCGTTGATGACGGTGAAGAACCGGTTCGTCAAAGCTATCTTCCGGGTCTATCTGGAATTCATCCGTATCATGCCGCAGCTGGTGCTTTTATTTATCGTATATTTCGGATCTACCAGAGCACTGGGCTGGAATCTGTCCGGAGAGGTGGCATCCGTCATCGTCTTCGTCCTGTGGGGCACCGCAGAGATGGGAGATCTGGTGCGTGGAGCGCTGATCAGTATTCCGAAGCATCAGTACGAAAGCAGTGAAGCACTGGGATTCAGTAAAATACAGACGTATCTGTATATCATTATTCCGCAGACTGTGCGGAGACTGATTCCGCTGTCCATCAACCTGATCACCCGTATGATCAAGACCACCAGCCTGGTGCTCATGATCGGCGTGGTGGAAATGCTGAAGGTGGCACAGCAGATCATTGAGGCCAATCGTATGAGCAGTCCCAATGCTGCGTTCGGAGTATTCCTTGTGGTATTTGTTCTGTATTTCTTCGCCTGCTGGCCCTTCAGTGTTCTGGCCAGAGTGCTGGAGAAAAAGTGGAATTAGAAATGGAACCGGAGTCGGAATGAGAATGGAGTGAAAACATGGCAGAGACATTGTTGAAGATAGAAAATCTGACAAAAGAATATGAAGGCCAGAAGATCCTGGACGGCATCAATCTGGAAGTAAAACAGGGAGATGTTCTGGTAGTGGTAGGTCCCAGCGGCTGTGGTAAGAGTACGCTGCTTCGGTGTATTAATGCACTGGAACCTATTCAGGGCGGTACGATAAAGCTGCAGGGCATGGATATCCGCAAGGGCAGTAAAAATATCACCACCCTGCGTCAGAAGATCGGTATGGTATTCCAGAGCTATGAACTGTTCCCGCATCTGACGGTACTGGACAATATTACGCTGGCACCGGTCAAGGTACAGAAGCGCGATAAGGCAGAGGCACAGAAGGAGGCCATGGAGCTTCTGGCGCGCGTGGGACTGGCAGATAAGGCAAAGAATTATCCCAGACAGTTGTCCGGTGGACAGAAGCAGCGTGTAGCCATCGTCCGGGCATTGTGCATGCATCCGGAGATCCTGCTGTTCGATGAAGTGACCGCGGCACTGGATCCGGAGATGGTAAGAGAAGTGCTGGATGTTATGCTGGATCTGGCAAAACAGGGCAAGACCATGCTCATTGTCACCCATGAGATGCAGTTTGCAAAGGCGGTAGCGGACAAAGTTATTTTCATCGACCAGGGTAAGATCGTGGAGGAGGCCGCTCCCGATAAATTTTTCGAACATCCGGAGACAGAGAGAGCAAAACAGTTCCTGAATGTATTCACCTTCGAACATGTGGAACATCATGCAAAACAGGCATAGGAATCGCATAAATACAGGAAAAAGATAATGAAGAGAGTGTTCATTATCTTTTTTTTGTGCTATACTCATTATGGATTTTTGCGTTTTATTTCAAATGATTTACAACATGTGACCAAAGGAGAATGGGAAAGGTGAAGAAAAAACCTTATATCAGATATGTGATTCTGGGGATTCTGGCTACATTGATGGTGGGTTGTATCATCCGTATTGCCATGCCCAACCGGGAATGGAACTATACCGGAAGCTATACTTTTGCGGAAGGGGAATCTTATACAGAAGAGCCGGTATTTGAGCATATTTCTCTAGGGACAGGAGTATACCGGGTGGAGCTGTCCTACGAATGCACCGGGGATGCCATCGCGGTCTGCACTGTGAAAGATGGTACTGTGTATAAGGGAGGCCTGTTGTGCAACGGTGAGCATCTGTACAGTGCGCTGGGACATACTTCCTATGATTTCTGGCTTTATGAGCCTACAGAAGAACTGACGGTGACAATCGATTATTCCGGACGGGAAAAGCTGACCACCGGGAATCTGCGGATCGTGGAGACGAATCTTCTGTGGACAAGATATCTTGTGATCCTTGCGGCAGCAGCACTGTTGGTTCTTGCGACCATGTGGCTGGAGCGTCGGGAGGCGGTAAAAGGCAGAAATGAGCAGAGACGTCAGATCCTGTTTGGAATCGGTGTGATCGCCTTTTTTGCCTCCATCCCCTATTTTTATGACGGCATGGTGTCCGGAGCGGATCTGACCTATCATTTGCACCGTATTGAAGGTGTAAAGGATGGACTTCTGACCGGACAGTTCCCGGTACGGCTGGAACCCAGATGGGTATTTGACCACGGATACGCCAATGGTATTTTCTATTGTAATCTGTTATTGTATTTTCCGGCACTTCTGCGCATGGCAGGCTTTACGATGACGGAAAGCTATGCTTTCTATTGCATAGGACTTAATATTGCAACAGCTGCGATTGCCTGGTACTGCTTTAACGGAATCTTCGGAGACCGGATCATAGGCCTGGTCTGCAGCGCATTGTATACTTTATCCATATTTAGATTTTTTAAACTGGTAATGGTAGGAGCTGTAGGAGAGGGAAGCGCCTATACGTTTCTGCCGCTGGTGGTATACGGAATTTATCTTGTCTTTGAAAAAGATGTGGAAGACAGAGAGTTTCATAAAAGCTGGATCATTTTGGGACTGGGATATGCCGGATTGATCCAGACCCATGTACTGACCTGTGAGATTACGGCATTGTTCACAGTGCTGTTCTGTCTGATTTATATTCGCAGAGTATTTACATGGCCAAGATTCCGGCAGCTTGCATGTGGAGCATTTTTTGCGTTGGGATTAAGCCTGTGGTATCTGGTACCGTTTGTTGACTATTATTTGACACAGGATGTCAGGATACGCCATGCATCGGCGAGAACTATCCAGGACAGAGGAACCATTTTTGCGCAAATATTACAGCAGTTCTGGTTCAGCAGAATTCCGGAATCCATGGAAGGCAAGGCAGGGGATTTACTGAATCCTATCGGGGTAGGATTGTTTCTGGTAATAGGAATGATGATTTTCTGGCTGCTGTTATTTTTGGGAGATTTGCAAAAACAAAAAGAGGCTGAGAAGAGCTTTGCGATAAAGGCAGCAGGATTCGGATGCCTTGCATTATGGATGTCCACAAATTCCTTTCCCTGGGATAACATTCAGAAAATTTCCGGCATTGCAGCGACACTGGTGAGCAGTCTGCAGTTCCCCAATCGTTTTCTGGGATGGGGTACGGTTCTGTTGGTGACGGTAACGGGATATGTGATTCGATATTTTCAGAACAACCGGAAAATCTTCTATCAGATGAGTCTGATCACGGCAGTAGTGTCTTTGTCTGCATCCTATCTGTTTATGATGGATTCGGGAGTACAGGAGAGGGACGTTACATTATATAATCAGGAAAGTATGGGATTTGGTTACATCTCCGGAGAAGAGTATCTGATCTATGGAACGGACAGCACAAAGCTGACTTTTGCAAGACCGGAAGCCAATGAGAATATTCAGATCGCAGACTATGAAAAGAGAGGTTTAAATATAAGCTTTTTCTGCAGGAATGATTCGGCCCGGGAGGAAATAGTAACACTTCCGGTTCTCATGTATAAGGGATATGCAGCCAGGGATGACAAAGGAGAAGTATTGGAGATCACAGACGACGGTGGACATATTTTGCAAGTGTGCATTCCGGGTGGATATGCCGGAACAGTCAGAGTGCGTTTTGTGGAACCGTGGTATTGGAGAACGGCGGAACTGGTTACTTTGATCACAGCAGCGGGTATTGTGTTTTTCGGGATTCGGAAGAGGAGACAGAGATGAAAAAGAAATGGATTTTATTAGCGGAAGGGCTTCTCTTAGCGGTTCTGTTCGTGCTGTCTTTTGGGGGATCGGATATTGTATTTGAGGCAGATCATCAGCAATTGTATCGGGTGGAAGAAACAGGGGGGATCGTCAGCAAAGATTTTGCATTGAATCCGGGAGTATATCGCATCATAGTAGAGTCGGATATTGCAAATGGCGGAATCGGAAGCGGAATGGAGATCAGTCTGGAAGCGGAGGAGACCACTTTTCGTGCGATCAGGGGCAACCGGGCAACTTTGCCTGCAGATACGGAGCATAAAAGGATTACCTATTATGTGGCAGATACGGTTGATGCAGCACATCTGCAGATACAGCCATTTTCGGAGGGAGGAAATGTTTCCTATGAGTTGAAAGTAGAGAAGACAACCGCCGGAAGAAGGATCCTTTTTGTAATAGTGCTGGTTCTTTTTGCCTGTCTGGATGGAATTGCGATATTCCGCAGAAAAGTATTGTGTAAAGAAGTGAGCGGACAGAAAAAATGGATCAACTGTGCAATGGTGGGAATCTGGATGATAGCCTGTATCCCCTTGCTGGTGGATTATCTTGTTCTGGGGACTGACAGTGTACAGTGCCTGAGAGAAACAGAGTATATGCTTCAGGGAGAATGGGGAAGGATTCCGGCGGCCCATTTACTATATTTATGGATTCCGGCAGGAATGCGGTGGATTGGATTTCCGGTCGCAACATCTTATAAGATCATGATAGCATTTTTATCCGGAGCTGCACTTGCATTGCTTTATTTCCTGTTTTCCAAATGGGGAAAGGATGCCCGACTGGTGTTGGCGGCAGCAGCTTTTGGTATATGGAATCCTCTGGCGGTGAAGACCTTATATGTAATGGGAAATCCCGGAAAGTTTGTTGTCTGTGTGTTGGAATATGCAGTACTGGGCAGTGTGGTATGGATACTTCTTCAAAAAAGAAAAAGCCGGAACAAAATTTCCCCTTGGATCGTGTTTGCGGTACTGTTAATACTTGTTTTACAGGTGGTATATTATGAAAATACCATTATACTGCAATCGGATGTTCAGTACTGGTACAATGAAGAACCTTTCATGACAGGAGAATAACAGATGGAAAGTACTTTTATCATATTGACCCAGATTATTACCTTTGGAACCGCATGGAGTATGTTCCATTGCGTTTTAAAGAGAAAAAAGAAAGACTGGTTTTCACTGGTGGGGGCATTGGGGTATCTGTTGCTGCCTTATCATGTATATGTGGTAACGGAAAGTGTGGATCGGTCACAGATTCTGATATGGATGGTGGTGCCGATCCTGGCAGCGTCTCTGGTAAAAATGTCGGATACGGAGAAAATGTTCTGGAAGACAGGCTACGGATTGACCGCAGTACTGGCCCTGGGGATTATCGGAAGACTGGATGGCGTAGCCGCGTTGACGCTTTTGTTCCTGATCTGCGTGGGTGGTATCTGCCGGAGACAATGGCAATATCCGGTGATCGGAATTCTGGGAGTTGCCATGGCATACCCCACCTATATAACGTGGAAACACTGGCTGTTCGACGGGTCCTTTGCGGAGAGCGGATTGGAATATACCAGCATCATGGAGCAGGGATACAGTATCGGCGGTCTGTTCAGTACTTATTTTTATAGGAACGGACACCCCGGAATGGGAATTCTGTTGCTTGGCTGTCTGTTGTTTTTGCTCTATCAAAGCTTTGTAAAAGGAAAAAAGATATGCGCCAAAAATGATCATATCTGGCTGGGAGCGGCGGCATTGCTCACTGTAATGTCTCTGCGGTATTTCCCGTGGGATTTTGTACAGAGAATGGGAAGCTGGGCACTGGGGCTGGTAACGCTGATCGGGACTCCAGCGGTGTTTTTCGGTTACGCCCAGATACTGTTGTGTGTGTGGAGCATTGAAAAATGCGGTGCAGTTTTACAGTTGACAGACAGAACAGCAAGGATGCGGGAAGGCACTGTCAAAAAGAATGGAGAAAAGTAGCATGGAAAGTAGGGAAGAAAAAGAATCCCAGGGAAAAATATTGTGGAAAATATTCATATCCACACTGTATCTGAGTGCATTCACGTTCGGGGGCGGTTATGTCATCGTTACGCTGATGAAGAAGAAATTCGTGGATGAATACCATTGGATCGGAGAAGACGAAATGCTGGATCTGGTGGCCATTGCCCAGTCCTCGCCCGGTGCGATCGCAGTCAACGGAGCCATCGTGGTGGGGTACAAGCTGGCCGGGATCCCGGGGGCACTGGTGGCGATCCTTGGAACGATCCTGCCGCCCTTTGTGATTATAGCGGCAATATCTGTCTGCTACAATGTGTTCCGCAGTAACTTCTTCGTGGCGCAGATGCTGTCTGGGATGCAGGCAGGAGTGGGAGCGGTGATCGCTTCCGTGACGTATGATATGGGTGCACCTATCGTAAAAGAGAAAGATCCTATGTCACTTGTCATTATGCTGGGAGCTTTTTTGGCAGCATGTATTCTGGAGATCAATGTGGTCTACATTGTGATCGTCTGCGGACTGATTGGTTTGGTCCGGACACTTCTTTCCAAAAGGAGGTCTGGAAAATGATCTATCTGCAATTATTTTTAAGTTTTCTGCAAATAGGAATGTTCAGCTTCGGCGGCGGTTATGCGGCCATGCCTCTGATCCAGGGACAAGTAGTTACGACTCACGGATGGCTGACCATGTCGGAATTCACGGATCTGATCACGATATCACAGATAACACCGGGCCCCATTGCAGTGAATTCCGCCACCTTCGTGGGACTGAAGATTGCCGGGATTCCCGGAGCTGTGGTGGCAACGGTCGGGTGTATTCTGCCGTCCTGCATTATTGTGACGATCCTGGCAAGACTATACCTGAAGTATCGTAATCTGGATCTGCTGCAGGGAGTGCTGAAATCTCTGCGGCCTGCAGTGGTGGCAATGATCGCATCGGCAGGGATCCTGATCCTGAAAAATGCGTTCTGGGGAAGCGGAGGGACGATTTCCCTGACGGGTACGGAGTGGAGCATGGTGGTGATCTTCGGAATCTGTGTGTTGCTGCTTCGGAAAACGAAACTGAATCCCATCTGGGTCATGGTACTGGCGGGTGTCATGAAGGTGGGAATCTCCGCAATGACAAATGTTTTGTAATGTAATAGGAAAATGAGGAAAGCGGATCTGCTTTTTGCGGATCCGTTTTTTTTCTGTTCTAAAAATCGAAAAACAAATAGCCTCAAAATGTCCGCGGGAAAAATACACTTGTCTTTATATGAGAAATACTATATAATAGCGCATAATGTGTGCAATGAAGTACATGTATACATCAGAAAAAAGGGAAAGAAGAGTGTAAGTATGAAAAAACTATTTGAAAAGTGGAACAGCATCAGCCTGATCCTGCGTATCGTATGTGGTCTGGTCATTGGTGTGATCCTGGGACTGGTCGTGCCGCAGGCAACCGGTATTGCCATTCTGGGAGATGTTTTTGTAGGTGCCCTGAAGGCCATTGCGCCTTTGTTGGTATTCTTCCTGCTGATCAGTGCCTTGTGTCATGCAGGGAAGAGCCATGGCGGCATCATTAAGACCGTTATTATTATGTACATGTTCAGTACCTTTCTGGCAGCGCTGGTAGCCGTGATCGCCAGCCGGTTATTCCCCGTGACACTGACACTGGCAGACGCAGCCACCGATATGGCAGCGCCGGACGGTATCGTGGAAGTACTGAAGACTCTGTTAATGAATATGGTAGCCAATCCGGTATCCTCTCTGTTAAATGCCAACTATATTGGTGTTCTGACCTGGGGTGTGATCATCGGTGTCGGTATGAGAGCAGCCAATGATACCACCAAGAAAGTACTGGATGACATTTCCAACGGTCTGTCCCAGGTAGTCAGCTGGATCATCAGTATGGCTCCCTTCGGAATCTTAGGTCTGGTATTCAGCTCCATTTCTTCCAACGGACTGGAGATATTCTCCGAATACGGAAAACTTCTGTTAGTACTGGTAGGTTCCATGCTGTTTATCTACTTTGTGACCAACCCGATCATCGTGTTCTGGTGTATCCGCAAGAACCCGTACCCGCTGATCTTCAAGTGCCTGAAGAAGAGTGCCATTACTGCGTTCTTCACCAGAAGCTCCGCAGCCAATATTCCTGTGAATATGAAGGCCTGTGAAGAGTGGGGAATGGATAAGGATACCTATTCCGTAACCATCCCGCTGGGAGCTACCATTAACATGGACGGTGCAGCCATCACCATTACCGTAATGACACTGGCAGCGGCAAATACTCTGGGGATTCACGTAGACTTCTTAAGCGGTATCGTGCTGAGCATTCTGGCAACCCTGGCAGCCTGCGGTGCATCCGGCGTGGCAGGAGGATCCCTGTTACTGATCCCTATGGCATGTTCGTTGTTTGGAATCTCCAACGACATTGCCATGCAGATCGTAGGTGTCGGCTTCATCATCGGTGTCATCCAGGATTCTGTGGAGACCGCACTGAATTCTTCCTCCGACCTGTTACTGTCCGCATCCGCAGAGTTCAGACAGTGGAGACTGGAAGGCAAAGAGATCAAATATTAAAAAATAGTCTGAAAATCATAACAGGCAGTCAGAAAGCTGTTATCCGATCGTGGGTAGCAGCTTTTCTGCAACTAAAAACTTTGGCGATTTGACGCGGTGATTTCTTGACACATTGTATGAGAAAAAGTACAATTAAGACAAAAGTACTCTACGGTACGCAAAACAAAATAAGGATAAAAGGGATGGTGTACTATGGGGAAAACGATCAAAAGGTAAATTACGATGCAGACGGTGATCTCACTGGTTCTGGCGATCCTGCTCTGCGAACTGCTCAGTGTGAGCACTTTACAGAACAATATGACGACACAGGCCAGAAATTTCGTGGAGGCACAGGCCGGAACCAATGCCAATGTAGTGAATGAATGGCTGGTAGAAGAGGGAAACATTGTGCACACGATCCGCAACGGTGTGGCATTTATGAACACGAAGGATACAGATCAGATCATGGATTATCTGGAAGTGAATCTGGCGAAGGATTATAAAAACGATGCCGGATATTATGCGGAAGTCAGCAGCAGTCTGGGGCAGAATGCTTCCGGTGTCAGCGAGTCCATTCATACTATCAATGGCATATTAGGTGACATCAACAGAGCGCAGGCGGAACTGGCGGATGCGGTGGCCGGAGTGAATAAGAACCTTCAGGGGATCACCTATTCCAGTGAAAATATGTCTACAGAGACCAAGGGCGTATTACAGAGCATCGGCAAACTTCAGCAGAATATGCGGCAGTTCCGTGTCTGAGTAAGTTTGGAGGGAAATTATGTGGCAGCCACAGGAAGACAATACGTATAATGATCTGCGGGAAAACTCCATCAGACAATGGCTGGAGGATATGAGCAGACATGAAGATGTAGCGGTCCGCGGAGGCGTGAAAGTCACCGCGGAATATCTGGAGGATCTGAAGAAGCAGATCCGTCAGTTAGAGGAAAAATGTGCATTGAAAGATGCCTATTTGAAGAAGATGAAAGAGAAGGCGGGACAGTGAGAGATCACTGTCCTGTTTTTCTATAGAAAAATGCTTGAATTTCTGGCAGAAGCGGGGCACGGGAGGGTTGACAGTTATCGGGAAAAAAAGTATCATATATAAGATATTGAGCTAAAATTGCGGGAAAGGCAATTTGCAGATATAAAATATACGAGCGGAAGGGTAGAAAACCATGGCACTTAGCAAGAAGCCTACAACGGGCATGAAAGATATCCTGCCGGAGGAGATGCAGATCCGTGATTACGTGATCAGCGTCATCAAGGACACCTACGGCAAATTCGGTTTTACTTCCATTGAGACTCCCTGTGTGGAAAATATTGCAAACTTAAGCAGTAAGCAGGGCGGTGACAATGAGAAGCTGATCTTCAAAATCTTAAAGCGCGGCGAGAAACTGAATGTAGCAGCTGCGACCACCGAGGAAGAGGTAGTCGACAGTGGGCTGCGTTATGACCTGACGGTACCGCTGGTACGTTATTATTCCAATAATGCGGCATCCCTGCCTTCTCCTTTTAAGGCATTGCAGATGGGCAATGTATGGAGAGCGGACAGACCTCAGAGAGGAAGATATCGTCAGTTCATGCAGTGTGATATCGATATTCTCGGTGAGCCGTCTAACTTAGCGGAGATCGAACTGATCCTGGCGACCACCACCACACTGGGCAGGCTTGGATTTAAAAATTTCCAGATCCGTATCAATGAACGTCGTATTCTGAAGGCAATGGCTGCTTACAGCGGATTCCCCGAAGAGTCCTATGACAGTGTATTCATCACTTTGGACAAAATGGACAAGATCGGTCTGGAAGGCGTGGAAGCTGAGCTTTTGGAGAACGGTTTTGATAAGACATGTGTAGACAAGTATCTGGAACTGTTCAAGGGTCTGGAGAGTGCAGAGGATGGTGTGGCTTATCTGGCGGATACCCTAGAAGGATTCTTAGAGCCCGAGATCGCCCAGAGCCTCAGAGAGATCATGGACAGCGTCAGAGCGACGAAGGCTTCCGATTTCGAGATCGTGTTCGATGCTACGCTGGTAAGAGGTATGTCTTATTATACCGGAACCATTTTCGAGATCGCTATGCCGGAATTCGGTGGCAGCTGCGGTGGCGGCGGACGTTACGACAAGATGGTCGGCAAGTTTACCGGCAATGATGTGCCCGCCTGCGGATTCTCCATCGGCTTCGAGCGTATCATCATGCTGCTCATGGAGAGGGGGTTCCAGGTGCCTACGAGACCGAAGCAGGTAGCATATCTGATCGAGAAGGGTGTCAGTGGCGAAAGGTTGTGTGAAGTGATTGCACAGGCCCAGGAAGCCCGTAAGGACGGTACCCAGGTGCTGGTAGCCCGCATGAACAAGAACAAGAAGTTCCAAAAGGAACAGCTGAATAAGGAAGGCTACGAAGAATTCGTGGAATTCTATAAAGAAGAATTAAAGAGATAAAAGCAACAGACGAAGGAGCAAAAGCAATGATTCAGTCCAGAACACATAACTGTAATGAACTTCGGATCGGCAATGTCGGTGAGAGAGTCACACTGGTCGGCTGGTTCGAGAACATGAGAAAAGTCAGTAAAAATCTCGGCTTTGTCATTCTGCGTGATTTCTACGGAACCACCCAGCTGGTAGTAGAGACCGAGGAAATGATGAATGTCATGGATGGCATCAACAAGGAATCCACCATCTCCGTGGAAGGTGTGGTAAGAGAGCGTTCCAGCAAAAATGCAAATCTGCCCACCGGTGAGATCGAAGTAGTACCCGATAAGATCGAGATTCTGGGAAAATGTATTTACAATGCACTTCCCTTTGAGATCAATCAGTCCAAGGATGCAGACGAAAATGCCCGTCTGAAATACCGTTACCTGGATCTGAGAAATCCGAACATGAAGAAAAATATCGTGATGAGAAGCCAGATCGTGGCAGAGCTACGTCAGAGAATGTATGCTCTGAACTTCATGGAGATCACCACCCCTATTCTGACCTGTTCTTCCCCGGAAGGTGCGAGAGATTATCTGGTTCCTGCCAGAAATCATCCCGGCAAGTTCTACGCTTTGCCCCAGGCACCCCAGCAGTTCAAGCAGATCCTGATGGCTTCCGGTTTTGACCGTTATTTCCAGATCGCTCCCTGCTTCCGTGATGAGGATGCGAGAGCAGACCGTTCTCCCGGAGAGTTTTATCAGCTGGATATGGAGATGGCTTTCGCTTCTCAGGAAGATGTATTCTCCATCGTAGAGCAGGTACTTCCTCCCGTATTTGAAAAGTACGGTATTTATAAAAATGCTTCCAAGGCGCCTTTCGTACGCATCCCTTATCTGGAGGCTATGGATAAGTACGGCTCCGATAAGCCGGATCTGCGTATCGATCTGGTACTGACCGATGCCACCGAGGTAATGCAGGGCTGTGGCTTTGCTGCTTTCGAAGGTCAGACGGTAAAGGCTATCGTGGTGGATGGCTTCACCGCTACCCGTAAGCAGATCGATGCTATCTGCGCAGAGGTAGAAGTACAGACCGCACGCAAGGGATTCTGGTTCCGTGTAGACGAGAACGGAGAGTTCGTAGGCGGTATCTCCAAGTTCTTGCAGGATCGCAAGGAAGAAGTCATCAAGGCTCTCGGCCTTAAGAACGGTGATTTTGTAGGGCTTGCCGCAGGCAAGAAGCTGGAAGCGCAGAAGACAGCAGGTGTATACAGAAAGCTGCTGGGTGCAGCCAGCGAGAAACATATGAAGAAGGATTGCTACGAGTTCTGCTGGATTGTGGATTTCCCGATGTATGAGATCGGTGAAGAGTCCGGCGAACTGGAATTCTGTCATAATCCGTTCTCCATGCCCCAGGGCGGTATGGATGCGCTGAACAATCAGGATCCTCTGGAGATTCTGGCATACCAGTACGATCTGGTCTGCAACGGCGTAGAGCTGTCCTCCGGCGCAGTGAGAAACCATGATCCTGAGATTATGATCAAGGCATTCGAACTGGTAGGCTTAGGCGAAGCCGATGTGAAGGCAAAGTTCCCTGCCATGTACAATGCATTCTGTTACGGAGCACCTCCTCATGCAGGAATCGCTCCCGGCGTAGACCGTATGATCATGTTGATCTGTGGTGAGGAAAGCATCCGTGAGATTATTCCTTTCCCCATGAACAAGAATGCCATGGACATTATGATGGGAGCACCGGGTACGGTAGAGCAGAAGCAGTTGGATGAACTGCATCTGGCCATCACCGCCAAGCCGGAAGAATAATAATGAGGCTGTCGCATGATTTCTGTGTGACAGCCTTTATGTTGGGTATATATGGCAATTTGTCAGGAGAAGAATATGGCTGTAGGAATTTATGTATTGCATCTGCACCCAGGTGAGGAAGAAATCAGGCGGATATTCCTGCGGGAAGCTGCAGAATGTGTGGATCCGGTGCGGTGTAAGAAGGTACAACGGCTGAAAAGCACCGGAGCAAAGGCAGCCAGTCTCGGTGCGGGAATGCTGTTGCAGAAGATGGCTCTGGATCTGATAGACGGTACGGAGAATACCGGAATTCTGTTTCTGGAAGAGGATGAGCTGCTTGCGGTGTTACAGGAGCGGATGCACCGGGACAAGGCGGGGGCGTTATCCTTTTCCTACGAATATGGAGAACTGGGGAAGCCACAGATCGTGAATATCCCGAAAAAATTCAATCTGTCTCATTCCGGAGACTATGTGGTCTGCGCGGTAGGAGACGGAGAAGTGGGAGCGGACATTCAGAAATGGGTTCCCTATAAGGAACGGACGGCAGAGCGTTTTTTTGCGCCAACGGAATGGAAACTGCTGCAGGAACTGCCTGCGTCACAGCGCACGGAACTGTTTTACCGATTGTGGAGCAGAAAAGAAGCCTACGGCAAATACACCGGCCAGGGGATCGGCAGTGCAGTGGGAGAAGATTTCTCCGACGAACAGAACTGGCAGGAAAAGCAGATATGTTTCCGGGAACGGGTTCTGGAGGATAGCTATTCGCTGGCGGTCTGTTACGGAACAGCAGAAGCGTAAAAGATAGGGAACGAGAAAGCTGTAAAGGGATAGGAAGCATGAAAAGCGGATGCGCCTTACATGGAAAGCGCGAAGAAATGAGGACTTTATGAAAAGATTAATGATGTATCTGAAAGATTATAAGAAAGAGTCCATACTGGCACCACTGTTCAAACTGCTGGAAGCATTTTTCGAACTGATGGTTCCTCTGGTAATGGCAAATATCATTGACTATGGTATTTTCAATCGAAATATGGGTTATATTGGCAAAATGGGGCTGGTTCTGCTCCTGCTCGGCGTAGTAGGACTGGCTTCCTCCATTACGGCGCAGTTTTTCGCAGCCAAGGCGGCAGTGGGATTTTCTACCAAGCTGCGTCAGGCATTGTTTGATCATATTGAGGATCTGAGCTTTACGGATATTGATAAGGCGGGAACCTCCACCATGATCACCCGTATGACCAGTGATGTGAACCAGGTGCAGTCCGGTATCAATATGACCTTACGTCTGTTCTTACGTTCCCCGATCATTGTCTTTGGTGCCATGATCATGGCATTCACCATTGATGTGAAATGTGCCCTGATCTTTGTAGTGGCGATTCCTTTGTTGTCCATTGTGGTATTCGGTATTATTTTATCCACAATCCCTATGTACAAAAAGGTGCAGTCCAGGCTGGATCAGGTATTGGGCATCACCAGAGAGAATCTGACCGGTGTCCGTGTCATTCGTGCATTCCATCAGGAAGCGAAGGAAGAAGAGCGATTCCGGGAGAACAATGAGGCATTGTCCGCCATGCAGATCTTCGTAGGTAAGATCAGTGCCTGCATGAATCCTGTGACCTATATCATTGTAAACGGAGCCATCATTGCTCTGATCTATACCGGCGCAGTACAGGTCAATATCGGTAACTTAAGCCAGGGTGAGGTAGTAGCGATCATCAACTATATGAACCAGATCCTGGTAGAGCTGGTGAAGCTGGCAAACCTGATCGTGACCATGACCAAGGCGTTGGCCTGTGCAGAACGTGTAGCTTCCGTTTTCGATATTGGCGCAGATGCTGTATATGTGGGAGTACAGGATCAGAAACTGGCGGATAAGGTAGATAAGAGCGCACCTTTCTTAGACTTCAAACATGTATCCCTGACTTATCAGGGAGCCGGAGCACCTACTTTGCAGGATATGAACTTCACCGTAAACCGTGGCGATACCGTAGGTATCATCGGAGGTACCGGTTCCGGTAAGACCTCCCTGGTGAACCTGATCCCCGGTTTCTACCCGGCGACAGAAGGTGAGATCCTGTTGGAAGGCAGAGATATCCGGACCATGAGTGATGAGGAACTGCGCGGACGTATCGGCGTCGTACCGCAGAAGGCAGTCCTGTTCAAGGGAACGATCCGCAGCAACCTCCAGTGGGGCAAGCCAGACGCTACCGAAGGGGAGATGTGGAAAGCACTGGAACTGGCACAGGCATCGGAAGTGGTAGACGGTAAGCCCGGAAAGTTAGATGCAACTGTGGCACAGAACGGTAAGAACTTCTCCGGTGGACAGAGACAGCGTCTGACGATCGCAAGAGCCTTGGTCAGAAATCCCGAGATTCTGATCCTGGATGACAGTGCCTCCGCACTGGACTACGCAACGGATGCAAAACTCCGTGCAGCAATCCGGACTTTGGAAGATAAGACCACAACCTTTATCGTATCCCAGCGCGCCTCCACGATCCGCCATGCGGACAAGATCATCGTTCTGGATGATGGAGAGATCGCAGGTATGGGAACCCATGATGAGTTGTTAAAGGACTGCACCGTATATCAGGAGATTTATTATTCCCAGTACCCTGAACAGAGAGGAGGTGTTCGGTAATGCAGAAGAAAAATAACAAAGAGACGATGAAGCGGGTATTGAAATATATCCGGAAATATACACCGGCACTGGTACTCTCCCTACTGTTAGCAGGCCTGACCGTGTTACTGACCTTATATATCCCTATCCTCACCGGTAATACGGTGGATCTGATCATCGGCGAGGGACAGGTGGATATGCCCGACATCTTTGCCATTATGAAAAAAATCGCTATCGTCATGATCATCACGGCAGTAGGCCAGTGGGTTATGAACACCTGCAACAACTATATTACCTATCATGTGATCCGGGATATCCGTACGGATGCTTTTGCGAAGCTGGAGATCCTGCCCTTAAAATATCTGGATGCCCATGCTTACGGTGATATCGTGAGTCGTGTTATTGCGGACGTGGATACTTTCGCAGACGGTCTGCTGATGGGATTTACCCAACTGTTCACCGGTGTACTGACGATCCTGTGTACGCTGGGCTTCATGTTGGTGACCAATGTGCCCATCACACTGGTAGTAGTATGTATCACTCCGGTATCCTTCCTGGTGGCAAAATTCATTGCAACCAAGACCTACTCCATGTTCAAGGAGCAGTCCGAGACCAGAGGCGAGCAGACCTCCCTGATTGAGGAAATGATCGACAACCAGAAGATCGTAAATACCTTTTCCAGAGGAGAAGCGGTGAAGAGCAAGTTTGGAGAGATCAACGGCAGATTGCAGAAATGCTCTCTGAAAGCTATCTTTTTCTCCTCCATTACGAACCCGGCGACCCGTTTCGTTAACAGTCTGGTATATGCCGGTGTCGGTGTGTTCGGTGCGCTCGTAGCGATCAAGGGCGGTATCAGCGTAGGCCGTCTGTCCTGCTTTTTAAGCTATGCGAACCAGTACACCAAGCCCTTCAACGAGATCTCCGGCGTGGTAACAGAATTGCAGAATGCTTTTGTCTGTGCCGGACGTATCTTCGAACTGATCGACGAGGAGCCTCAGGTGCCCGATGCTGCGGATGCAAGAGTATTAGAAGAGGCTCAGGGCAACGTAGATCTGAAGGATGTATATTTCCAGTATGTACCGGAGAAGAAGCTGATCCAGAACTTTAACCTGCAGGTAAAACCCGGGCAGAGAGTTGCTATCGTAGGCCCTACCGGATGCGGTAAGACCACCGTCATCAATCTGCTGATGCGTTTCTACGATGTGAACTCCGGCTCCATTAAAGTGGACGGCACAGATATCCGGGATATCACCAGAGGAAGTCTCCGTACCAATTACGGTATGGTGCTGCAGGAGACCTGGTTACGTTCCGGCACTATCCGTGACAACATCTGCATGGGTAAACCGGACGCTACCGAGGAAGAGATCATCGTAGCAGCCAAGGCATCCCATGCCCATAGCTTTATCAAGCGACTGCCCCAAGGGTATGACACCGTGATCACTGAAGACGGCGGCAGCCTGTCCCAGGGACAGAAACAGCTTCTGTGTATCACCAGAGTTATGCTGTGCCTGCCTCCCATGCTGATCCTCGATGAGGCAACCTCCTCCATCGATACCCGTACCGAGATCAAGATCCAGAACGCATTCGCCACCATGATGGAAGGCCGCACCAGCTTCATCGTAGCCCACAGACTTTCCACCATCCAGAGCGCTGATGTCATCCTGGTAATGAAAGACGGAAACATCATCGAACAGGGCAACCATGAGACCCTGCTGGCAAAGGGCGGTTTCTACGCGAATCTGTATAATAGCCAGTTTGCCGTGTAACGAGACATGCAAAGGCAAGGAAACTACCACTCAATGGGGAGCTTGCTCACCAGGGAGTGGTAGTTTTTTTGACTTTATACGGCGACAGCCGTCATCCGCCGAAAGCCCGTCAGGGCTTTTGGCGGATGCTGGCATGGCTCGTTACACGTACCCCCGTCAGCGGCACGCCCTTTGCCCTGTTCTTTTCCAAAAAGACAGAAAATATGTCGAAAAATATCAAAAATTGTAAAAATATACCAGCACAATAAAAATATTGAAAATAAATTAAAATATTTCGAGAAATGTGTTGACAAATGTACAAGCATGTATTATATTAGACTTAACAAAAGAGAAACGGAACAACCCAACAAAGAAGGTTGGGAGAGAAGTACAAAAGAATCTATAGAAAGAGAGGTATAGTCCACCTAACAAGTAAAGTCCTACCACAGTCTTCCATGATGTACAACTGAATAGAACTACCAAAGAGAACCAATTTACATAGAGAACATCAAGTACACAGAAGAAAAAGTAATGAACAACAGAAGATAAGAATTATCTCACATTACAGTACATACGTACAAAAGAAAAGTGGAAAGAGAACAAAAGACAAAATGGAAGATCAAATTTAAGAAAGAGAGGGCAAGCCATTGGAGCCTGTAGTCTGAGAGGGCGTACTGATTGAAAGAATGATCGGTACGCTCTCTTAATGTTGTATAACTATTCAGAGCCAAGTAAAAAATCAAGATGGTCGTCAAATGCTTGCATTTGTAAGTCCATATTGGATTTTTTATTTTGCGAATGAGGTTCTGAATAGTTGTACAATTTTCCAGTGGAAAAACCTACCGATATCATGTACAATAGAAGAATAGTACAGATAGAGGAGTTATGAAAATGGACACAAACGAACAGAATCAGCAGGACAAAAGAGAACTCAGACATAAGAGAAGACAGAGAAATCAGATCATTGCATATACGGCCGTAGGTATTATGATCCTGTTGCTGGCGGTGGGAATTGCTTTTGCTGTAAGCAAGATTACCAGCATGAGTCGTAATCAGGAAGAACAGCAGAACAAGGTGGATGAGATCCTTTCGGATGAGGAGACAATCCAGGCACCGACGGAAAGCCAGGAGACAGTGGTGGAACTCACGGATGAGCAGAAGCTGGATACCATTATTAATGAGGCAATCATCCAGAACATGCCTCTGGAAGATAAGGTAGCCGGATTATTCATTACGACGCCGGAATCGATCACCGGTGTGTCTGCTGCAGTACAGGCGGGAGACGGTACCAAGGATGCGTTATCCCAATACCCGGTAGGTGGAATCGTATACGCTGCGAAAAACATCCAGTCTGCAGATCAGCTGAAGCAGATGATCGATAATACCAAATTATATACCAGCTATCCCCTGTTTATTGCCATTGACGGAGAGGGAAGCGATACAGATGCGGTAGCTGCGGCAGGCCTTGGCACTAAAGTGGACACACCCCAGAGCATCGGGGCTACCGGAGATACCAACAATGCGTACCTAGCGGGAACCACGGTGGGAACTTATCTGGCAGAGCTGGGCTTTAATCTTGATTTCGCACCTTCTGCAGATCTCAGTGTAGTGGATGGAAAGGAGGCAAAAAAATAATTACAGAAATTCAACCCGCAAAATTGTGCAACTTTCACGAAAAGGAGGATAGTGAATGGCAGATGAAAAATTGAACACAGGCCCCGGTGAGGAGAAGCTCCCGGAGGCTCCCGCTCCTGTTACGGTTGACGAGCCCCAGGCTCCGGCTCCCGAACAAACTGCCGCTCCCACACCCCAGCAGGAGGGGCCTGCCCAGCCCGAGCCCGGTGATGTGGTGGTGTCCTTTGACAAAATCAATGAGCTGATGAATGAAAAGCGGCAGACAGCCCGGGCCGAGGTAGAAAAAGAGGAGGCGGCAAAAGAGCCGGAGGAGAAAACGCAGGAGGAACCTCCCGCTGGGGATGGCGAACCGAAAAAGGCCCGTCGGGGCCGTCCCCCAAAAGAGGAAAAAGCGGAGCCTGCTGGCAAGGAGGCGGCGAAGCCCCGCAAGGGCCGCCCACCCAAGGCGGATAAGGCGGCCCCCGGCGAGGCCACGCCGACTAAGCGAGACAAATTGTCCCGAAGTGGGAAAAAGGCTGCGGAGGTTAAAGCTGCCCCGGAACCCGAAAAGGCCCCACCCGAAAATGCGGCTCCGGCCCCGGAACAGTCTCCGCCTGAGCCAGCCGCTCCGCCCCGTCCTGTGGAGGAAGGAAAGCTGGTCTATCTGAAGCTTTCCGAAATGCATCCATTCCACACATTCCGCCCCCACCCGTTTAAGGTGCGGGACGATGCCAAAATGCAGGAAACGGTAGCGTCCATCAAGGCAAACGGCGTAATGGTTCCTGGTCTTGCCCGCCCGGAAAAGGATGGCAACGGTTATGAAATTGTGGCGGGCCATCGCCGCCATCATGGTTGTGAGCTGGCTGGTCTGGAGGAAATGCCCTTTATCGTTCGGGAAATGACTGACCACGAGGCGGTACAGGCCATGAAGGACAGCAATAAGCAGAGGGATCAGACGCTCCCCAGCGAACTGGCTGCCCTGTTGGAGCTGGAAGTGGAGGACATCAAGCACCAGGGCGGGCGGCTGAAAAATGTGGCCGAGGGCGATATTGGAAAACGCTCCGTTGAGATCGTGGGCGAGGCGCACGATATGAACTATAAAAAGGTCATGCGTTATCTGCGGCTGAACTCCCTTGTGCCGGAACTGCTGGACAAGGTGGACGATAAAAAAAATGGGCTTTATGCCCGCTGTGGAGATTTCCTATATCCGCCCCAAAAACCAGCGGCTGATCGCTGTTTCCATTGACGGAGAACAGGCATCCCCCTCTCTGGCCCAGGCGAAAAAGCTCCGGGAACTGGACAAGGACGGGAAACTCAATGGTGATGTCATTGATGGCATCTTATCAGAAAAGAAAAAGGAGGATCGAGGCGTGATTATTTCTACCGCTGAACTGGAAAAGTATTTTGGCAAGGAGGCCACTCCCGCCAAAATGAAGGAGCAGATCATGACTTTGCTGGACGAGTGGAAAGAGAAACAGCCGCCCGAACTGGCGAAGGCTCCGAAAAAGATGGAGCAGGACAAGTAACCACTTCGAGACATTTTGTCCCGAGGGCCCTGCCCTCCGCATCATGGCTCTGGTGGTATATATCCCCCGTCGCCGCCTGTTTTTTCGTACAGCCGGGAGCGGGCTGTCAAGGGTGCATCGCACCGCCGTTTTACGGCGGCCTGCCCTTGACGGTCTGCCCCGGCTGTGCTATTTCCCCGGCAAGCGGCGGGGGTATATCCTCCAGAGCCGCCCCCTTTCCCATGATTGGGAAAGGGCGGGGGGATTGGGTTGAACTTTCTTATTAAAATATCGGAGGTATTGACTATGAAGCGTCCCCTTGCATACATTACTGCCGCATGGCTTGGCGGCGACAGTGAAAACGCAGAACAGGCCGCCCGCTACTGCCGGGCAGTTTATGAGGCAGGCTTTTCCCCAATCTGCCCGCCCCTTTATCTGCCCCTGTTTCTCAATGATGCAGTACCCGAGGAGCATAAAAGCGGCATCGACATGGGCCGTGACCTGCTCCGCCGTTCCCATGTGCTGGTGGTCTGCGGCCATACCATGACCGAGGCCATGAAAAATGATATTGCCGTGGCCCAGCGGCTGGGAATTACCGCCACCACCCTTGAGGGCATCCTGACCGTCAAGGGACAGGGCAAACGCTGATGGAGTCTGTTTTTGAGGCTTTCATTTCAAATCCTGCCCTTTACAGTGCGGGGCATCTGGTGGGGGAAACGCTGCATTTCCCCACCAACACGGAGGAGGTGCAGTCCCTCTTAAAGCGGATCGGCGTGGACGGGGTACGCTGCCAGGAATACTTTATTATCTCCTTTGACAGCGACATTCTCGGCCTTTATGACTATCTGGGCGAGTATGAAAACATTGACGAGCTCAACCATCTGGCCCATCTGCTGAAGGAGCTCTCCCCATCAGAACGGGAAACGCTGGAGGCGGTTATGGACAGCGACCAGCATTGTGGCTCGGTGCAGGACTTGATCAACCTTACGCAAAATCTGGACTGCTACGACCTGCATCCCGGTGTGGACAATGAGGAAATGCTGGGCCGCCTTTATGTGGAGGATATGGAAAGTCTCGAAGTGCCGGACAATATAAAACCCTACTTTGACTTTGAGGCATACGGGCGGGACATTTCCATCAACGAAAACGGACACTTTGCACCGGGCGGCTATGTGACAAAGGTGAGTGACGATTTCCGGGAGGTCTACCACGGCCCCCAGGACATTCCCGCTGAACACAGGGTTTTTGCTTACCCCCAGCTTTCGATCCGGGAGCAGATGGCCGCTTATCAAGAAATTATTGACGGTTCCTCAAAGGAGGGGTTCCGGCGGCTGGCTGAAAAACACCATGAGGAACGGTAACGGGACTTCGAGACAATTTGTCCCAAGGCGAAAGGAGGCGGTGTAACTGATTGATGAAGAAATTTCCCGGAGCTCCATAGCGATTTCTGTCCGGGCCAGCAAACTGACAGCCCGGGGGGCTGGCCTATGTGCTCCGGGCGGCGGGCCGCCAGATCGCCAAACGGCATAAGACAGCCCAAAGGCCCCACGGCAGGCAGAGCGTGAAAAAGCTCATGGCTCACGGCGAAAATGTGAACAGCATCGAGGTGGAGGCCCCGAAGCTCTTTGACCGTATGGCCCGCCGTTTTCATGTGGACTATGCCTTTTACAAAACCGGGCCGGACAAATACCTGCTGTTTTTCAAGGCGGGACAGGCAGACGCTATCACCGCCTGTTTTGAAAGCTATTCCCGGAAACTGCTTGGGACAGTCAAAATCCAGCCGCATCCCGATTAGGGAACAGCTCAAACAAGCGGCGGAACAGCTCGCCCAAGAAAAGCCCAAAACACAGAAAGAGCGGACAAAGGAGGTGGTTCGTGAAGAACGATAAAATCAAGAAATACCTTATTCCCAACATTCCGTATCTGTTTGTTTTGTGGGCCTGTCTGAAACTGGGGACGGCCTACCGGCTGGCGGCGGGTGCGGAATTCTGCTTACAAGCTCCTTGGCCTGGGGCAGAGCATCGGCCCGGCCTTTGCCGACTTTTCGCCGGGGTTGGCCCCCTTTGACTGGCTCATCGGTATTGTTGGCGCGGTGGGTTTCGCCTGCTGATCTACTTCAAAAGCAGGAACGCAAAGAAATTCCGGCGGGATGAGGAGTACGGATCAGCCCGTTGGGGATCTGAACGAAAGATATAGCCCTTTTCGTCGATCCCAAGTTTGAAAACAACATCATTCTGACCGGGACGGAATTTCTCACCATGCATACCCGGCCCAAAAATCCAGCCAACGCCCGCAATCTCAATGCCTGTGTGATCGGTTCGTCCGGCTCCGGCAAAACCCGGTTCTGGCTTACCCCGCAGATTTTGCAGGCCAGCGCAGATAAAAACGGCGGATGCAGCTATGTGTGTGTCGATCCCAAAGGAGGCGTTCTCGGGCAGGTGGGTCACTTCCTGCAAAAGCGTGGGTATCGGATCAAGGTGTTCAATTCCATTGATTTCACAAAATCCATGCACTATAACCCGCTGGCGTACATCCGCAACGAGGCCGACATTCTTAAATTTGTGGACGCTCTCATTTCCAACACAAAAGGCGAAGGCAAGGAAGGCGATCCATTCTGGACAAAATCGGAAACCCTGCTTTACTGCGCCCTCATCGCCTATATCATTTTTGAGGGCCCCGCCGAGGATCGGAACATGAACACCTTGGTTGACATGATTTCCGGGATGGAGGTCAAGGAGGATGACGAGGATTTTATGAACGCCGTGGACTATATGTTTGCGGGCTTGGAAAAACGAAAGCCGGATTGCTTTGCGGTCAAGCAGTATAAAAAGTACAAGCTGGCCAGCGGTGTTGTATGCTCTAAAAGACTTCTTAATCATGATTTTGTCATGGTTAGTGAAGCAATCACTTAGAGCATTTTTGTTTCAGGAGGTACAGCCATGAGAAATGAAAAAATTACCCCACTGTACGAGCGCCTGAGCCGGGACGATGAGTTACAGGGCGAGAGCAACTCCATATCCAACCAAAAACAGATGTTAGAGGATTTTGCCCGCCGGAATGGGCTGCCAAACCCTACGCACTTTACCGATGATGGTATCTCAGGCACCCGGTTTGACCGCCCCGGATTTTTGGCGATGATGGAGGAAGTGGAGGCAGGGCGTGTAGAGGCAATCGTCATCAAGGATATGAGCCGGTTAGGGCGCGACTATCTGAAGGTCGGTCAAGTTATGGAGGTTTTGCGGCAGCGTGGTGTTCGTCTGATTGCCATCAACGACGGTGTAGACAGTCTGAAAGGTGATGACGATTTTACCCCGTTCCGCAACATTATGAATGAATTTTACGCCCGTGATACCAGTCGGAAAATCCGCTCTGTGTTTAAGTCAAAAGGCATGAGCGGTAAGCACCTGACAGGCACCGTGATTTACGGCTACTTGTGGGATGAAAATCGGGAGCATTGGCTGGTAGATGAAGAAGCTTCCGAAGTGGTACGCCGTATATTCTCCCTTACGCTGGAGGGATATGGGCCTTATCAGATTGCTTGCAAGCTGTCCGCAGACCGGATTGAAATTCCTGTCGTACACCTTGCCCGATTCAACGAAGGTGTGAACCGTTCAAAGCCGGTCAAAGACCCCTATGGATGGGGATCATCTACAATCGTGAACATTTTGAAAAAACGAGAGTATTTAGGGCATACCATCAATTTCAAGACCCGCAAACACTTTAAGGACAAGAAAAGCCACTATGTTTCTGAGGACAGATGGACGATCTTTGAGAATACCCATGAAGCCATTATCGACCAGCAGACCTTTGATTTGGCGCAGAAAATCCGCAGCAATGTACGGCGTTATCAAACGGCTGGGGCGAAGCGGCTCCCTCACAGGCTTGCTCTATTGTGCCGATTGCGGCGGCAAGATGTATGTCCACCGCACCAACAATGGCAAGCGGGTTTCTCAATATACCTGTTCCAATGCCCTACACAACACCGTATCAATGAGAGTGCTGTCCTGACATTGGTTTCCGACACGCTCCGGGCTATCGCTGAATATTCCAGAAATGACCGGACGGAATTTATTCACACTGTTCAGGAGACGCAGGTTGCTCAACAGAGTGCCGATATATCGAAAAAGCGCAGGCGTTTGGCTGCTGCCCAAAAGAGAGCCGGAGAACTGGAAAAACTGATTTGCAAAATCTATGAGGACAACGCCCTCGGCAAGCTGCCGGATGCACGATATAGGGCGCTTGATGCACAGTATGCCAAAGAGCAGGACGCACTTGAGATTGAAATTGCAGAGCTGGAAAAGGCTGTTACAGGCTACGAGCAAAGCCAGAAATCAGCGGAGAAATTTATAGCCCTGATTGATAAGTACGAGAATTTTGACACTCTGACAAACACCATGCTCAACGAGTTTGTAGAGAAAATCATTGTCCACGAACGCGCCCGAAAAGGCAGTCAGGACACCACGCAGGAAATTGAAATCTACTTCAATTTTTTAGGACGCTATATCCCACCATCCTTACAGCCGGTTCCTTTAACCCCGGAGGAACAGGAAGAACTGCGGAAAAAAAGAAGAACGCAAGGACAGACTTCATCAGAATTATTTGAAGCGGAAAGCCAGCGGCGCACAGAAACAGTATGAGGACAAAATCAAGGCGAAGAAAAAAGCGGAAATGGACGCTAAGAAAGCCATGATCCGGGCTGAGGATATGAAAAAAGGTGTTTTTTTCTACTATCGGACAGCTACCAAAAAGAAGAACCGCGCAAAGGCAGCATAGCAGCCAGCGCAGCAGTCTAATCATCACGAAGCAAAGGAGAATGAATATGAGTAAGTTGACTTACATTCGTTG